>Ga0209514_10007878_pt1 | contig 12402 bp, 10 predicted proteins | sample Subgrocontami58m_FD_187452 | JGI IMG/M metagenome (GOLD analysis project Ga0209514, IMG submission 187452) | Subsurface groundwater microbial communities from S. Glens Falls, New York, USA - GMW37 contaminated, 5.8 m (SPAdes) (version 3) | ecosystem: Environmental > Aquatic > Deep subsurface >...
TTCCACCCATGATCTATATTTCGTGTGGATTGACAACGATCTAACACCCCAAACCCATCGAATAATATATCGAATACGGTACCATGTAATTCTTTGGGAATTTCCTGGGAAAGATAGGAGGTATGCATCCCCTTTTGACGGACAATCTCGCCTGAATCGGGTAGCAAGTCGCCATTGATCAGTTTTAGCAAGGTAGACTTGCCGGTGCCATTGCGACCAAGAAGGCATACCTTTTCACCCCGTTCTATCTGCAAATTTGCATGCTCAATCAATAGAGGCCTTCCAAAGCCGATATTTACATCCTGCAAGCTTAACAATGCCATGAATATCCTCCAGACATAATTCCTTCCCCCATTCCTTAAAATGTCCAACGAGCTGTACCGCACTCTGTGAACTTATAACCACCCCTCTTTCCCTTCCTTCACAAGGAGGGGATGAAGGGGAGGTCTTCCGCTGGTTATTTGCCTTACTGATTATGGTTACGAAAACCGCATAAATAAAATGAAATTTCCTATTTTTTAGTCACAAAGACACGAAGACACAAAAAACATAAACAGGTAACTAGGTATAAGCCATCTCCTGGCGGCTATTGGCAATTTACACCGGTTTGCAATTATTACAATGTCGCCAACAGGAGTTGTCTGCTACAACGATGTAACGCGACTTTCAAGTCGCCTATTTCTATTGATTACTTTTTTGGTAGCTTCAGGCGAGATAAATCTCGCGCTACAATTATGTAATATTGAAATTCCTGGACGTTAAATCCTTGTTGACAGAATAGCGTATTTTATTGTACATTTACAACACGAAAATCAATAATGTCTGTAATTTATTACCGCAATTAGGTAGTATAATTTATGTTAGGCAATAGAAATGAGTCAAATCGAGCAAATAAATTATGAAATGTGGAGTATGCACATGACCTTAGTTTCCACCATTTGTTGAGGAGTTTTCCTTGACAAGGCTATTTGCTTAAACAATAATACCGTTTATGACAATGAAGAGCGCAACGAGACACAAGCAAGTCGCAGAGGTTCACGAACCCTCCGTTAATTATGTTCGAAATAAAGAAGTTCCTTTCTTTTTTGGAAACCCTCTCCTCAAAGGCTCATACCATGAACTGGATGTTGAACAATTAAATCCAGATCACCCCGAGCTTTTTTACTCCCATCCAAACGGGGAAATATCGGTTGGAGATTCAATAGCCTGGCTTAGTTTTATGAAAAGTGAATCAATTGACCTTATCTTTGCTGATCCCCCTTACAACATAAAAAAGGCGGAATGGGACACATTTGAATCCCAGCAGGAGTATGTTAACTGGTCTCTCAAATGGATTGAACAGGCATCAAGGATTTTGAAGCCTAATGGGACTCTTTACGTATGCGGCTTTTCTGAAATCCTTGCTGACCTAAGACTGCCAGCTTCTCAATTCTTCAAGGGCTGTCGGTGGCTGATCTGGCACTATAAAAATAAGGCCAACTTAGGGACAGACTGGGGACGCTCTCACGAGAGCATTTTGCATTTTAGAAAAAGTAGACACTTTACTTTCAATATTGATGACGTGCGAATACCTTATAGCAGCCATACCTTAAAATACCCTGAACATCCCCAGGCTGAAACCAGTCAATATGGTAATGGCAGTCGAAAAGACTACTTGTGGCAGCCGCATCCCAAGGGAGCCAAGCCTAAGGATGTAATTGAAATCCCAACAACATGTAACGGTATGCATGAAAAAACACCTCATCCGACCCAAAAACCAGAGGAGTTACTCAGACTAATTATCTTGGCATCTTCAAACCCAGATGACTTGGTTGTTGATCCTTTCCTTGGCTCTGGGACGACCGCCGTTGCAGCCGAACAGCTTAAAAGGAAATGGAAGGGATGCGATACGTCCCTCGAGTATTGCGGATGGGCAGCAAAACGTATTGATCTGGTGGAAGATTGGCCTGTAAAAAAATGGATAGAATACGATTTTAAAAATACGGAGCGCAGGAAATCCATCCGATGAAAAAGATTACCCTCTCGGACCTCCAGGAAAGCGTAAAGGACAATTCGGCTTTTGGGACGTTAAACGATTATTTTGCTATTTGTAACACATTCTTTCAAGTCATACAAAAAGAAAAGCCAACGCGCATTGTCTCACCCTCCCAATCAAACTACATTTTTTATCAATATGCCCCGTCCTATGGACATAAAATTACCCGTCCTCTGAACAGTCATCTGTTTTTTGAGACTGTTACAAACTTTAAAGACGCTTTTGAAAGATTTGCTGCTTTTCTCAACGATCTCAAGAAACATCAAGACTTTGCCGTTAGGCAAAAGGGAAAACAAAATTATATAGATTCAAAAGAAATCAATAAGGTCGTCTATACAGTTCAGCAATCTATAGGATGTATCGGTGACTCCTTTGAAAACTCCAATCAATCCAGAAAACGTATCGGTCAGTTATTTGAGAACTTCATCAAGCTTATCATTCAGGAAGTGGGGCTGGATTGCGAGCCACGTACAATCAATATTCCCATACCTGACTATCCTGGATATGAGATGTCCTATGAATTAGACTTGGTATTTTCCCGCAACAAGGCCATCATTGCCTCTGAAACCAAGTTTATTCACCCATCTGAGATAGTGGGTTCCGTAAAAACGACCAGCAAAGATCGAATTGACAAGGTATTTCTTGATAAATATCTCTTGACCAAGTTACTTGGCAGAAATATTCCGGTTATTGCAATCTTCCTTCATGATGTTCAGCGGGCAAAAAGAGGTGAAAGTATTTTTGGGATCAATTCAACATTCAAGAGCAATCACTTCCTCGGTTACACGGTAGCTTTAAACAAACTCGACGGTGTCTACTATGTAGACCCAAGACCAGAAATGCTCGTCAACGACCGGCTACGTGAACAGATACATGACTTTCAGCAATTCCTTATACAGGATTTGTGGAAGCTTTCAGCATAAAAAGGAAAAGTTGGGGTCAAACTTGTTGACAAATTTGCTTCGATTCTTTCTTATGATTCTCAAAAGGAGAGACAGGGTCAGCATTACCGGAAGCCCTAGATGAAAAAAAGAAGGGGAAGCTCAGGAAACTCTAAATGCATTGGACAACGGCGCGTTTCTGGAGACGCTTTGAGAGCCTTCCAGAACCTGCCCAAAAGGCATCGAAAAAGAATCTTGAACTACTTAAAACTAACCCTTCGCATCCATCTCTCCATTTCAAGAAAGTTGGTAAGTTTTGGTTTGCCAAAGTTGGTATTGATCACAGGGCATTGGCCGTAGAGGATGGTGAAGATTTCGTTTGGGTTTGGATTGGCACTCACGATGAGTATGACCGAATAGTTAAAGAAATGGGCTAACAAGTTATTCCTGCGAACGGTTAACCGCCGCCGAATTCAGTCGTTGCCAAGAGACAGGACAAAGAAACAAAAGCACAAATAGATGGTGTCTGTCCCTAATTCTCTAAAGATAATTAAGAATGACCAATTAAATCTTTAGTTTAATGCTACTTCTTCTCGGGCCAATATACAGAGAAGGGAGGTGGAACCATACCTAGAACCACTTTCGGTGCTTCCCCAGCCTCTATGTTTCCGCTTTTTAAACTACAAGATTTGACCACCCACCCATCGTTTAAGGCTCGTGCTATAGAATTATCTTCAGATAAACCATATTCTTTCAATAGGTTCGTCTTTCCAGCCAATGCATCTACCAAGATGTTTGCTGGCACTTCAATCTCCATTCCATCACCTCTAAATCTGCTGGTTAGTGATCCTCTAATACGCCTGAACAATTCATTATTTTTTCGATCCCACTTTTGTAAAGCATCAGTGTATCTCCACCGATTAAAGTTTAATTTACGAAATGCTTGAACTTCTTTTTCTGTCAGCGTGTCTTTCGCGTTTGGGTTTACAAAAAAATCAGTACGCGCTCTTTGCTCAAATTTGCCAAAAGAGGAGAAAAGGGTCTCAATTCGCACAACAATAGCTGCCGTCAGTGAACGACTCTCAGAAAATGCCGCTGCAACAGCATCATGGACTTTTGGTTGTCCTGGTGCAGTTAACAATGAAAGTGCAGGGCTTTGATCGCTGCCAATACAAACAATTCGAGGTCCATTAACAACGTGTTGCCTTGCTTTATTTTTAAGGACTCGATAAACCGCGTGCTCTTTAACAGTCTTAGGAGATTCCTGTACGAGACCACTACCAGACAAATATGGTTCACTTGCATTCGGAGTATAAGAGAGCGCTACGGAATATTGACTCAAAGCAAATGTATGCTTTTCGTTTGGAACATAACAAATGTTGTCAAAGAATTGAGAAATCCCAGAGGTCTTTAAAAACTCTCTTCTTTCGTGCAGTTCCGGTAATGTACGTATTGGTCCAGCCTTATTTTCCGTATCCCCATCGAGACAATATTGAATCTTATAAGGCGAAATTCCTCGACGTTTGGCTTCTTGAAATATCCAATTAATGACTTCTTCAGATTTTCGCTCTTCCCTCCAAAATCTCGGATATAGGAATGCAACCTCTATCCATACAAGACGCCCTTGTGGAATGTGCAATCTTATGTCAGGACTTCCTCCTGGATGAGGTTCGTATTCTATAAAACCAATTTGAAATGCGGCATCTATAACAAGCAATTCCCATACAGCAGCAGCTCGCGTCTCTGCATTTCGCAAATTGCCTCTCACCTGAGACAATTCCTTTCCAACTGCTGCTTCGCACCGCACTAACAATTCAGCCGCCTGCTCTTCCTTTAACATGAGCGTTCTTTTCACCTAATTATTAAGCATACAGAATTAACTCTGTAAAATTTATAAAATACAGATAAACCTGTACATTTTTGACTTCAAAAATTTGTTGTGTATAAGGATGGGTTAAGCGAAGGGAACCCGTCTTTACCTCGTTTTCTCTGCGTTCTTCGTGTACTCGGTGGTGAACTATTATTATTTATTCAAACAAATATCTGAGTACCATGCCTCAACCTTTCCATGATTGCGGTCGGCATTGGTTTGGATTCCTACATAAATAATTTTGGGCGGTTCTTCACCGAATTCCTGCATATAGTCCTGATACTGGTTCACCTTGTAACTGAGCCATTTGCCTGCATCCTGCGCTCCGCTTTGCACAACGATCATCTTTGCTTTGGCTTCACAGGGATTATCAAATCGTTCACCCACAGACAGGTTATTTCCATACACGTAGATTATTATCCTGTACCAGTACGGTATGGAGAGAAACGTTTTGCCATACACCACACATACGGCTGCAGGATAATCATCTCTACCTTCCTCTTTCTCCCTGCTTTCTGGTATGATGCCAGATATCTTCCAGTTCCAGCTCAAAAAGGGATATTCTTTCGGATTAAGACGGACTGGTTTGAAAAGGATAGCGCCGTTATCGTTGGCATTTACATACAGCGTCTTTCTGCCTTCCATTTCCACGATCCTGGGCATAATCCTGTTTTTAATCTCTCTGCAAATGCCTTTATGGGTCTTCCAGCCCAAAGGCTTACCCTTAGCCAGTTCCTTGCTACTGAATTGCGTAATAGGAAAATAATCTTGTGAATACATTTTAGAAGTGAATGTAAATGGACAAAAGAAAAAGATGGTTAAGATTACGTATCGCATGAAAAATCATTCAACTCGTTCCCATGCTCTGCGTGGGAACGCAACACCTGACGCTCCGCGTCCTGTTATAATTCAAACAAGTCTATTGCCAAAACCGAATGGTCATCTTTCAAATAATTTCTGGCGCTTGAATAAACCCAATTTATAGCATCATCAACGTATCCTCTTCTTACAGGATTGTTGTGAATATAATTTATTTTTTGTCTCATCATTTCTTCTGATTGTATTCGTTGCGGATGAAACCCTTCCTGCCATAACTGGTAGGTTCTATCAGCCTTAAAGTGCTTCTTTCCCTCTTTTAGCTGTTCAAGTAACCATGTATTGTTTCTGTCTTTTGCAATATCAATAATCTTTCTCGCAGTATAAGATTTAAATCGTCCAATGTGTTTGCTCAAATCTTCTGAGCCCGCAATCATGTGCATGTGATTTTCAAGAATAACATACGCATATATTTTCAATGGCCCATCTTCTTTTAAAAATTGAAGGCTTTCTATTGCTATATTAAACATCGGCCGGGATATGAAAATCGGGATCCAGTTAACAGTGGTGCAAGTGACAAAATAAGGACTGGTATCGTGAAAATGTCTATACCGGCTTCTCATTTTTTACTATCCGCATTATATTCTGACGCAGAGCGTCCTATCTTCCGTTCCCACGCGGAGCATGGGAACGAGAGGACCACGCAAAGCGTAGGAACAAGGAACTTCCTATTTCTGTGCCTCTGTGGTTTTAACGTTTCTTGTTAGTCTGAAGTTTTGTTTTTTAGCTTTTATATGAAAGAAGAAGTGATTCTAATTCTTGTGGTGATCTGTCAAGTATTTCTCTTACTTGTTTAAGGAAATCGTAGCTTGCATCGATCTTATCCTTCAATATCAACTGGATAATGAGGATGTTACTGATCTTTTCGATGAGCTTATCGGCATTGGGTATGTTCAAACCAGACATCTTTTCTTTGATTTCAAGCTTTTGATAGAGGAGGTCTACAGAAGGGGTCAAAGTGCCGGTAAAGTCGTCAAACAGGGCATTTTCCTTATTTAAATTCAGTACGTTAGCGGCTGAATCAATAACGGTAACCGTCATGGGCGCAGGCCCACAGAGGTAAAACGCTATATTCGCGTCTGGCGAGAGATATTTTCTCAGGAGCGGACCGATAAAACCAACCTGTCCCTTCCACTGGTTTCCCTGTTCATCCGCAAGCCCTTGCTCTTTGATAAGCTGCCTGTCTCCCTCCGAAACGTTATAAAAACATTTTTTGTCCACATCGTTCATTTCGGCAGGATTGTCACCGCGAAACGCCCCGGAAAGTACCGGTACGAATTGAAAATTGGGATTCGCCCGTTCCCACTTTAACCACTTGGGCAAATAGACCGTTGGAATATCCTGGAATCGTCTCTCACCTAAGAAAAATATGGCATTGTCTTGTCTCCCTTCCTGAAACCATTGCTCTAAAAGTGCAATGATAGGCGCCAAACCCGCTCCACCAGCAACAAAGACGGCGGTGTGCGGTTGTTCTTTTAACATAAAATGGCCATACGGACCTGTGAAACGTATCTTTTCGCCGAGGAAAAAATTCCACAGGTTTTGTTCCTGGATATAATTATGAGTACAATTAGGCCCTATGCATGGAGGACCGCCCTTCTCCAAGGGCATAGATGAATCCACTGGAGCCATACGCACGATGAGTTTCAAGAGGTCTGGTTCTACAGAAGCAAGGGAATAGCCCCTGTACAGCGTTGTGCCGGGCGTATATGGAACGAACTCTTTTCCTGATTTCTGGCATGCTTCCTTAATCAAATCCCCGTATTTTTTATAATGTTCTTCTGCAAAATCATCTGGAATGGCAAGCTGGATATATTGACCTGGCTTGTATTGAATGGGTTTTGATGGTTTTAGCCACATTTCCATCTTGTCGCTGGTAATGGGTATCTTCTTAATCACCCGTGCCGAATATTTTTTAACATGCAGCGTGTCCTTGGGTAGATACAGACTCACATCCTTTTCCACCCTGACCTGACATGCCAATCGCACATATCCATCACCAACACCTTGCTCCAGGAATTTCCGGGCAGTTTCCCTTGTTCTCATATCAAAATGAGGGGTTTCTACAGCTGTATAGGTTCCTACATTAGTGTGGAGTTTTACCTTACACTGACCACACGTAGCCATACCACCACAGGCAGCGGGGATGTTAAACCCCCTGTTCTGAAGCAGAGATAAAAGCCTTTCCCCACCCTCGATATCGAGTTCTTTCCTGTATTCGTCGTCGCTTAATACGACAAGTTTGCGTTTCTCACCACGGCCAAAGAACTGGTATACGACCTCACTAAATATGCTAAGTACCAGTACCAGTAAGGCAAGGATGCCTGCGCCAAGGAAGAGAGGAATGGTCATTGTTTTTCTCCAAGCTTCTTTTCGATACTTTTTAATACTTTCTCAAGCCTAATGTCCTTAGCATTCTTCAAATCTATAGTTTTCATAAGATTTCACCTACAATCAAAAAATACTAATCATTCCAATTCCGGTAAAGATAGCGGCCATTATACCCAAAATCAGAATTGCGACAGTATCTTCATCCCAGGCATTAGTTGGAACGACCAGACGCTGCCGTCTTAACAGGCCAAGCCACACAACGACCATCATCCAGTGAAGCCCGTACCCAAATGCCGTTGTCGTAGTAACCAGAAACGTTGCCCCTGTGGGAATGGTGAATGTGGCGCTTGCAAGGACAATACAATTGACCGTAATGAGTTCCAGGAACTGCCCCATCTGCTCGTATACGTTCTTCGCAAATTTTCTCAGCAGCACGCTCAATACCTGCACAAAGACGGCAATGGTAACGATAAAGACCGTCAGATAGAAAATACTCTCCAGCCGTATCGGGAGAGACGAATATTTACTCAGAAAATCACTGCACCTAACCAGTACGTGATTATACACGATCCAGTTTAATGCGGTGGATAACGTCGTGACTATAATTACTGCCACCCCCATCTTCCATGCCGCATCGATCTGGCGTGACTTATTAATCAAGGGACACAACCCCAAAAGTTTACTCAGCACAATCCCGTCAAAGAAAAGGGCATTGAGCAGGACGGGAAGAAGGATGATGTAATACTGATTTATGGTGGGAATTGTTTTTATGTGTATGATCATGCTGATAAACAGACAGATGCCCAACCCTAAAACGATTAAAGACGTCCTGGATATTCCCACCTTTGGACGGGCTTTAGGTAAAGGAGTCCCACCATTTGTGGCCGATGCACATTCGCACGCGGAGGCTTCCGGGCATACAATTCCAGTTTTAATAAAAAATGGACGCAAGAGTAGCCTGAATGCCGCCAATGCAAAGAATCCTCCTACTGGCGTGACCATAAGGACGACACGCGGAAATGTCTCCGAAAACAGAGGAATGCCTAAAATAGTTCCAAAACCCAGAGGCTCCCGCAAAAACGCAAGCAAGACCAGGGCTAAGGAATATCCAAGACATGCCTTGAAAATCTTCCTCTGGGCTTCCCAAAAGTCCACCGTCAACCCTTCTGAAATTACAGCAAGCACGATGCAGTTAGTGGTAATAAGGTCAATATATGCCTTTATATTAGCCGTAATTTCAGGTACAAATGCCTGTGCAAAAAATCCAAAGATAGCCACAAAGACGGAGACAATAATCATTAAAAGGGAAATCTTATGATGTGTCCCTGCTGTGGATATCAGCTTTTTGAAAGGATAGACCAGGCAAAAACTACCGGCAGTTACAAGTGTTACGCCGATTCCCATGGTTAGAGAATTTTCCAGTTTATTCGTTACCGCCAGGGAAGAACAAAATCCAAGTCCGGCGCCTGCCGTTAAGATGAGATTATCCCTCATGAAGTACTTAGAAATCTTTCGTATGTTTCGCTTTAATACTACCATGCAATCTCCTTTTGCCCTTCCCAGAATTCTTTCATGGCGTCATTGAGGAATGACTCGATTCCTCTGCTTGTGTTGGTGGCGCCGGTAATCGCATCAACCTCATTATTGGCCTCAGCATTCCTACTCTTGACCACCATTATTTTTGGTCGTAATTTCTTACCTGCAAATTGTTTTTTAAACTGTTCTTCTGTAATTCTGCCGCCTAAACCGGGTGTTTCACTATGATCCAGCACCTCAATGCCTTTTAGTGTTTCCAGGTCTGGTTCTATGCAAATGAAAAGCGACATGATACTTGACTTATTGTAACCATAACCTAACTTGGATTCCACAAATCCAACGCCCTGAAGCTTTCCATCCCTCACATACTTATATAATTTTTTTCCACCTTTTTGTTTCTCCGCAACTGTTTGTGTACCTGCGGGCTGAATTTCAAAGGATGGTACTGGTGGCTCTTCTATGGTAATATTTTTCTTAAACACCTCCCGGATATCCTTTTTATCAAAGCTCTTGAAGGTAAAACCCAGTAGTCTTTTTTCTATTGTACGATAGGGTAGTTTAAAAATACCCAGAACGGCGCGTTTCTCTTTTATATCATAGTATTCGGCAATTTTAGGGGCTGTATAAAAATATACCATGAGAAGACCCGCACAGGGCAAAAAGGTAATCAAAATGATTGAAGCAATGCGGAGTATAATTTTTTTTAATTCTTCCATATATCTAAGAAACCACAGATTTCACTGATTTTTCTGCTAAAATGTCAAAATTCTTTTATTATGGATACTATAGTTAACGCAAAAAGAAAGTTGTCATTGCGAAGGCGCAAGCCTGAAGCAATCTCAGGGAAGGATTGCTTCGCTCCGCTCGCAATGACGATTATATGTCACCTTACTTAAAACGTTTACTATAATTACGTACGATACTTTATTTTCACCATCAATGATTGAATCGGTATAGCTAACAGGTTCATAAGCAGTATTGAGTACATCACCCCTTCGGGCAACGTGGTAAAATCCCTTATGAGCACGGTGATGAACCCGCACCCGGCGCCATATATCCATTTTGCAGCCTGATTATACGTCGTCGTTATGGGGTCGGTTGCCATAAAAAATGCACCCAGGATCAACCCACCGCTCAGGAGTTGGAATAAGGGAGGAGCCACAGTTTTCCCCATAATTAACGACAAAAACACGGAAAAAATAAGCACACTCCCCAGATAGGATACAGGTATCCTCCAATTCACCACCCTGATTTTAATTAGCCACAAACCTGACAATATCAATGCCAGTCGGCACGTTTCACCCAGAGAACCACCCGATGTCCCCACCAAGAGTGAAAAATATGATATAACTTCTCCATTGGTCTTGAATGCCGTCAACGGTGTAGCGTGTGTTACGGCATCGAGTCCATAGCGAAAAGAATGAAGGTCGGGCATGCCCACAAATGGCATTTGATAGCCTGTAACCAGAAGAGACGGAAAACATATGGTTAAAAATAAACGGCTGAACAAGGCGGGATTCACAAGATTATTCCCTACACCGCCCAGCACATTTCTAAAAATAATGGCCAGCGCCGCTCCCAATCCCACTAACCAAAGGGGCGATTGCGGCGGTAATATTGCGGGAATAAGGAGACATGAAACAAATCCGCCCTCGCTGATATGATCCTCCCGCGCGATAATAGCCCAGAGCACATCAACAACAAACACGCCAATAACAAACGAAACGACCAGTCTGGATACAACACATTGCCATCCGAAAAAATAAATTGCCGGAAGCACCCATCCAATAACCAATGCCACAAGCACAGCCCCCATAAACCTTTTCACATCATAATTATTTCGGATAAAGGGTTGTGACTGAGTTGTTTCCTTTGCACTGCGGAGGAGACCGTCAAATGCGCCAAAAACGGCGCCAAAAAGAAAATCGACCTTCGGGTGAGTGTGGATAAAGGATTCCACCCTGTCGAGACTCTTGCTGATAATCGGTTCAATTGGTTTGGTCAATTTCTTCATGGTTGTTTACCCAAAGCCTTGCTTTCCTTGATGATCTGTAAGAGTTCTAATTTAGAAGGGCAGATGAAACTGCACAACCCGCACTCAATACATTTTTCCAGGTTATAGAGGCGCGCCTTATGTTTTTCTCCCCTTATATAACTGTGATAATAGAGCGCCGGTTCTAAATCCACCGGACAAATGTCATCACAGAAATTGCAATAGACGCACCGCCTCAATTCACCGAGCATGTTTGTGGTTAATACTAACGCATCCGATTTGAACATAGGAAACATTACCTTCTTGTCCAGTTCCTCCAAAACCACAATATTATTGACAGACCAATCCATCTTCTGTGATAAATCCGTTATTTCCCTGCCGTGTAAGGGGCCATTGATAAACACACGACATTTACCTGACTCTTTGGCCCTGACCCTATTCTGGAGTATCTTCTCAAGAGACGTGCCCAGTTGTACCTTGATAATCTCATTCTCCTTCAATCCTGTGCCTGACAGTGCGATGAAACGCGAATCAACCTTATTCCCCAGCATACAATTTTCGTAGATGGCCGATACCGTTTGCGCATCCAGAATCAAGACACCCTGAGTCATTGTATCCTGGCCGAAACCCATTTCAATATCTAAAACAACCTTTGAAAGCATAACGGGGTCGTCTTGAGGATATTTTGCAGCTAACGCAAAAACCTTCATCCATTCGGCACCACCCGCATAATCCTTTACCGCAGCATTGGGTTCGTCTTCTTTTTTATTTATAGCTATGTAACATTTAGCCTCTGGAAAGTAACGTGTTTTAATCTCTTTGAGCTTATTGAGGAATGCGGCGGTCTTGTGTTCAAGGATTACCCAATTAGGTAATGCCC
>Ga0209514_10007879_pt1 | contig 12401 bp, 10 predicted proteins | sample Subgrocontami58m_FD_187452 | JGI IMG/M metagenome (GOLD analysis project Ga0209514, IMG submission 187452) | Subsurface groundwater microbial communities from S. Glens Falls, New York, USA - GMW37 contaminated, 5.8 m (SPAdes) (version 3) | ecosystem: Environmental > Aquatic > Deep subsurface >...
TCGAATCTCCGTGGTGGCACTTGAAAAGAAACGCGCGACTGAAAATTCAGTCGCGCGTTTTGTTTTAATCACTTTCCCATTCCCCTTCAATCGCTGTGCCATTGGCAATCGCTTCCGCGTATATTTTATCTACCGCACCAATAAAACGTTGAACAGATCTATCTCTCTAAGGTCTTTATGGATCGGAGTAATTTCGGAATTGTAGTTTCTTTCAACAACCTTTTAAGTTGTATCCAATTAGGTATCGCTATAATGACGGCAAGTATAACTGGCCACATATTCCACATGGCATTTATAAGAGCAGAGGTCGGAATATAAGGCGAATTTGGAGTCTGATTTACCATAATTATATTTGCCCTAATTAAATCTTGAGCAATATTCCATAACGAATAAAAATATCTGTCTATGACTTTAAAAAAATCAACCCAAACACCAAATACAGCCAAAAAGATTAATGTTGAATAATGCTTGGCAACAATTTTTTGTAGGTCAAGGTTTGGATAAATCAGGACAACATCAAAAAATGCGGTGATGAAATATCGAATTAGAAACGGTATAAGAATGGTGTCAACAGGGTAAGGCAGGAGTATCAAGATGATCGCTAGAGCTATCGCGGGCAACAACCTTTTGTCAACAGTGTTGATAGATTGAGCATTGGCTTCATACACATGAAGTCGATTCTTTGAGGAACTGAAGAGAAAGATAAGCCATATATTTATCAGCACACTCAGCGACAACCCAACTAGAATTATTGGATTGACATCCACTTTATAGGTTTGTTGTGCAGCAGGGATTAACGCTGAGTTATTCTTCTCGGATCGAAGGAGTGTTTCGATATTATCGAGCTTTTGAGAAACAGAAAACAACTCCAATTGAGCGATTGACTGTATAACCGATTGCCCAAGCATAACTAACAACGGAATAAAGAAATAGGCTACTAACATTGCTAAACTGAATATAAGTCCCGTGCCTATTGCTTTAGCCAATTCATCAAACTTAGAAAATTGATCTTCCGCGCCATCTTGTTTAATTTTCAACCACCTGCTTTTTAGCCATAGGGAAATTTGTGCAAGGCCTAATAGCCATGCAGCTATAACAAAACTTTGCCAAATAAAGCTTGAGATCAAATTATCAACGATATTACTAATATGAGAGTTACCGGGTTGCTGTGCAATTTTTTCGAGCGATGCATTGATTTTGGCAAAGTCACCTTTAAGTGTGTCTCTGATCTCTTGTGCCGACGGATAGCTAATAGTAGCAGTAGGAGATAAAGTTGCTGTTGGCGTTGGAGTAGGAGTAGGAGTTGGTGTTGGTGTAAACGTAGATGTTGCAGTATGTATCGGGGTAATCGACGCGATCACCGTAGGCGTTGTAAAAGCTTGGCTAGGAGTAACTGCAAGCGTTGATAATAGAATAAAGATGCTCAGAACGATTATCAGAATTGCTCCAAATACTTTCTGCAATATGGTTATCATAATGTGTTCTCCCTTTTTGTTAAGGCACCGTTCACTCTCTCAATCGCCTCGTTAATTTTCCGCATTGGTCGCATAGTTTGCTTGAGCGCAGCTACCAGTTTGGCTTAAAACTATCTTGTATTCTACATTCAACTCGCACCCTTCACAGGTATGCTTATAATAAAACAGTCTACCATGATCAAAAAAACTCGAAGAGTCTTAAAGACCCTTCGGGTTTGTGTTTAACCCACAACTCAAACAACAAAAACCCCGTAAACCGAATTGCGATCTTACACCCGATACAGCACATCCATATACCTCTTCAACATCTCGCGCACCACGCCGCGCAGGGGCAGGGTCGCCGCCATGCCGTAGACTGGAGCCATGCCGCCCTTCTCTTGCGGATTCGCTTTCACGTATTCAACCGCCGCTTTGAGATCAGTAACAAATTTTTCAGCCACACCTTCTTGCGTGTGGCGCAGAGTCACACAGAGATGAACGGCGGCGGGTTTGTGGAGTCCGTTCAAACTCCATTTCTGTTTCGTCATCTGATCCAACAGGCGATAAATATCCAACGTGTCAGAGGCAAAGGCGATAACCCAAAGCGGATCACCTAACAGACGCAGCTCGGGGATCGCCGCGATCCCTTTTTTGATGGTCGCCGCCGTTTCCAAAATTTTCTTTGTTGCCTCCATGTAACCTTGTTCGCCCGTCGCCACTAACGCCGCCCAACAGGCAGCGCTTAACGCGCCGGGGCGGCTGCCGGCAAACGTCGGCGAGAAATACAAACCGCCGGGCCAATCCGCCGTCGAGTAGTATTGATAACGGCGCAATTCCAAACCCCTATACAAAATCACCGACGTGCCTTTGGCGGCGTAACCGTATTTGTGTGTGTCGGCTGAAATCGAAGTGACGCCGGGCAAACGAAAATCAAAAGCGGGAACGTTGTAACCAAGTTTCTCCGCCCACGGCAAAACGAATCCGCCTAAACAGGCGTCGGTATGAAAACCGATTCCACGCTTGCGCGCCAATTCTGAAAGCGGTTCAATCGGATCAATTGCCCCATGCGGGAACGATGGCGCTGAGCCAACGATGACGACGGTGTTGCCGTTGATCGCTCGGCGCGTGGCGGCGACATCGGCGCGATAGTCCTCATCTACTGGGACGCGAATCATTTTGATATTGAAATACTGCGCCGCTTTCTCGAAGGCGGCGTGCGCGGTGGTCGGCGCAATCATTTCGGGGCGGGTGATTCCTTTTTGATCGCGTGCCCGATCACGATAGGTCTTCATCGCCAACAAAATACTTTCTGTGCCGCCCGATGACAGTGTCCCGCAAATTGGATCGCCTGCGTGAGCCGCCCCTAACATAGTCGCCGTCATCGAAACGATCTCCGCTTCAAATTTTGTGGTGCTGGGCCACAGATCGGAGTGCAACGGATTGCTCTGCGAGTTGAGGGCATAGACTCGATTGAGAAAACGAATATGTTCCTCGTCGCCGTGATACACCGCGCCCGAAACGAAACCGTCTTTCCAGCGCGACTCTTCCTTCTCGCGCATGGCTTCCATCTCGCGGATGATCTCGTCACGCTCAATACCCGCTTCCGGAATTTTGGCGAAGGCTGGGAGCAAATCACGATACGGTTTGAGCGAGCCATCCAGTTCGCCCATGATCGAATCGTATTCTTTTTCGATCTCGGCATTGACCGCCGGAATCTTCTTGAGGTATTTTTCGATCACCCCCATCCAGCGCGGATCGATCCAGCCCAGACGGGTTTGCACGATGTCCATTAAGTCCATGGGTAACTCCAGCAAAGAAACCGACGCGGTTTCTAAAACCGCGTCGGTTTGTTAACTCAACGATTCAACCGCTGATAAATTTTTTTATTAGCGTTATACAGATTCACGAACTCGGCAAACAGTTCATCGTAGAGTTTGCGATTGGCGGGATCGGGCTGATAAGTGTTGGCGATCTGCACGCGCGATGAAACGTCGTCAAAGGTGAGATGCCCCAAGGCGACCAACGCCAGAAACGCCGCGCCGCGCACGTTTGCTTGAATGGGGTCTTTCATTTGATGGATCGGGCGATTCAAAACGTCGGCGTGAATCTGACACCACACATTTGAGTTCGCGCCGCCGCCGATCATGTTGATGCCGTCCAACCGCTTGCCAATAAATTCTTCCACGCAGCCCAACAGCCAACGCGAGTTATACGCCACACCCTCAAACACAGATCGAATGAGATGGGCGCGCGTGGTCTTGAGCGATTGGTTGAAGAATCCGCTTCGCACAGAATGATCGTCCACCGGAGTCCGCTCGCCATACAGCCAGGGGGTGAAGATCAATTTGTCGCTGCCAGCCGGAACACGATCCACGATCCGATCAAAGGTCTTATATACATCGGCTGGTTTCGCACCGATTTTTAATTCGTCGTCAGGGTAAAACAAGTTATCACGCAAATACGTTAAGCACGCGCCCGCCGTCTCTTGTTCGTTGAGCAGCAAATAGCGATTAGGGATCGCCGAAGGCAGCGAACTCATATTGTGAAAGAGGTCAACTTTCATAAACGGGACGTGACAGACAAGCCACGACGACGTGCCGATGTAAAGATGCGCCGCAAAGTCGCGCACCGCGCCCGAACCAATCGCCGCCGAATGAACGTCGGGCAAGCCCATCACCACTTGCACATTCTCACTCAAGCCCAACTCCTTTGCCACATCGGGTTTGAGTGTGCCGAGAATATCCACGGCGCGTTTAAGATCAGGAAGTTTGTCGCGCTCAATGCCTGCCATCTTCAACAATCGGTCATCGTATTTGATTCGGGTGATGTCGCGGTTGTCGGTGACCCAATGCAGTGTGATCGAATCAAAGGAAGCGGCGAACTTGCCGCTGAGTCGTAGATTCAAATAATCTTTGGGTTCAAGAAATTTAAACGCGCGTTGATAAATTTGTGGAAGTTCGTTTTTGATGTAGAGGATGTGCGAGATCGAATCTTTGCCCGAGTGCGTGGGGATGCCGCCACTCAGCCACAACCATGTCGCCAACTTCTCAACACCATAGCCTTCAACTTTGATCCAACCTTCGGTCACGGCTTTGGCATAACGCGCGCCGCGCGAGTCCATCCAGATGATGGCGTTCATCAAGTGATCGCCATGTTGATCCACAGCCACTGTGCCTGACCATTGCGTGGTGCAAACGATGGCGATGATGCCGGTAACTGAATCAGAATGTTTTGCCAACAAACGATGCGTTGCTTTTTTGATCGCCTGCCACCAGTCATCAGGATTCTGTTCCGCGCCGCCATTCGGAAAAAGAAATAGCGGCGTCTCTTCAAATTCGTAATCCACCACGTCACCTTCGGCAGAGACTAGCGCCACCTTCGGACCTGACGTGCCGAGATCGATTGCGAGGATGTATTGGTCTGTCAACACTATAGACTCCTTTTCCTCAAGTTTATACTTCGCGCGGGATACCCCAAAAGAAACGAGCGACTGAAATTCAATCGCTCGTTTCTTTTTTATTCTTATTCTCGTTCTCGCGCAACGCTTCCAAAAATGGGATGGCTTTCACGATTTTGATTCCGCGATACTCGCCGCCGAGCGAATCAAAGTGGGGATCATAAGTCACGATGTAATTTGCTCTGCCCTCGATAGCACAAGCGACGATAACGTCATCGTCGGGATCGGGTAGCAGTGATTCGACCTTTTCAGGCGGCACGACAACCCACTCAGGTAACTTTTCAATTATGGTCAGAACTTCAATGATGCGTTCTTTGGTGACATCACGATCTCCTAATTTTTCAGCAATTTCATCTGCCAGCGTGTCACACATCAGCAAAACGTATTGTTCCTTTTGAAGGCGCACAAGCAATTCGCGCGTCGGGCTATTTGGGTTAGTGCTTAATGCCGCCGAGATGAGCACATTGGTATCCAGCACCGCGCGAAGAAGATCAGTCACCTTTCCACTCCCCCTCAATAGCAGTGCCTTTGGTGATCGCTTCGGAGCGAATCTCATCTATTACTTTAACTAATCGCGTTGCTAACTCGGCGCGTGACACATTCCCTAACGCGGCGGCGCGGCGTTTTGCTTCAGCGCGCATAGCCGATACTGATGGACGCGGCGTTTTACTTTGAACAGGAGGGCGACTCTCTTTAATTTTTTCGATCAGCACAGCAACGATTTCTAATTCGTCGTTTTGCAAAACAAGAATGTCACTCATCACCTGTTTTAGCATCGAGTCGGCTTGAGGAGCTACCATGATTTACGTCCTTTCACTTTGATCTTACACCATTTCCGCATACATCTTCCAAGCCCAACATCGGAGTTCTTATCTCCGTGTGGCAACGATTCAAACCCGAAGGGTCTTTAAGACCCTTCGGGTTTTTGTTTCACCCACAACGCAAACAACAAAAACCCGGCAAACCGCACTGCCGCGCTGACGAGCAGCGCCCCACCAATGCCAATAGGCGTAGAGGCTAACGCCGTGCCGATCAATGGCGCAAAGATCGTGGCGAGGTATTGCATACTATGGGCAATCGAAACAAATATCGCGCTGCGATTCGGCGGCACCACTTTCATCAGTTCGTCGAAGAAGACCAGATCAATGCCGCACTGAAAAAATCCGCCGAGCGCGGCATAGAACGCCACCCACTCCACTTGATGAGTCAACGCCATGAGCGCGGGATAGAGACTCATGCCTAAGGTGGATGCCAGCAGCACAAAACGCGAGCCGCGCCACTGCGATGTCCGCACCCACAAGGTGTAACCGAGCAATGCAACCGCCGTCGCCGCTGTGTTGATGATCCCGATCCAAGCATCGCTGGCGTGAATCTCGCGCACATAATAAAGAGGGAAGAGAGGAAGACCCAACGCATTGCCGGAGAGAAAAACAAAACGTTGAAGCGAGAAACGGACAAAGTCGCGCTCGCTCAAAATATCGGTCACACTGCTCGCCACCCGCTCGCGCAGTCCGCTCGTTTTCACATCGGCGGCTGCCGCCACGTTGTCGGGGATGATCAGCTGATTCGAAAAATAATAGCTGATCAATCCACCCATGGATAAGCCGATAAAAACGATCTGATAATTAAATGGGAAGCCGATACGATCTAGCACCTGCCCGGCGATGGTGGCGACGATGGCAGTGGTTGCCCCCAATATGGTCCAACGCCGACTCATCAGCGCATAGCGCCCGTTGGGTCCCGCCACCGCATTCATCACCACGCTGAAGGCAACGTTCACCGTGATCTGCGGCAGAGTGACCACTGCCCAAATTGCCAATATGGTCGCCACCTGATATTCGCGCGGAATGATCAGCGTCACAATGCCGCTCATAGCAAACGCCGAGATCACCATCAACCGCGCCGCGCTGAACCACGGCACGATCTTTTTTCGTGTTTGCAAAAAGCGTCCAACGAAGATTGAAAAAATTAAGCCCGTGAAACCGGGCATAGAGGTGAGCAAGCCCACTTGAAAATTGGTTGCGCCCAAGCGAGTGAGGAAGACCGGCAAAAATTGGTTGGCGGCGCTGGACAGCCCGATGCCAATGCCGTCAATTTGCACGTTGAGGAAATTTTTGCGCTGCAGCGGCGATGAATCTTCCGGCGCAACCGACCAACGAGGTAGCGATATGCGTGATTTACGATTCACATTTAAAGATTTAACCGCCGAGAACGCGAAGAACGCAGAGAGAATTTAATTTCACTCCGCGATCTCTGCGCTCTCTGCGGTTAAGGTTTGCATTTCTAAAATCTTGCCCCAACTTGCAACGCTTTCACCAATTGGCGTTGATATTCTTCGCGCGAAATTTCTGTCGCGCCAAAACGTCTGAGATGTGGCGTCATATATTGCGTATCATGCAGCACAAAGCCGCGCTCGCACAGATGATTCGTGAGATGGGCTAACGCGACTTTGCTCGCGTCCTTCACTTTGCTAAACATACTCTCGCCCGCAAACAACCCGCCAACGTGAACGCCATAGAGTCCGCCCACAAGTTTTCCGGTCAACCACGTTTCAACGCTGTGCGCGAATCCTAAACGATTCAGTTGCGAATACACTTCGACAAACTCATCGCTGATCCACGTATGCTCACGCCCTTTGCCGGGCACGGCGCAGGCGCGCATCACGTCGCTAAAACAAGTATCGAAACGAATCTCGAATCGATTCTGCCGCATCACGCGGCGCAGTGAACGTGAGATGCGAAACGACTCATCGAGCGGCAGTATCGCGCGCGGGTCGGGGTCATACCAACTCACGTCGCCATCTTCGTCCGCCATCGGGAAGATGCCTTGCGAATAGGCGGAGAGGAGGAGTTGAGAGGAGAGAGATGGCAAAAGATTAACGATTAAAGATTGGAGATTGGAGATTGGAGATTGACTCTGTATCTGAAGCAGGAATCTTTAATCATTGATCTTTAATCTTTTAGAATTTCCCAATGCGCCTGCGGCTTCTTCTTCTCTGTCGCCGTCTCCGCCGCGTTTGCCAAACGCAACAGCGTATGCTCATGCCACGCCCGACCCATCGCCTGCATCCCGATTGGCAAGCCTTTGGAATCGTAGCCAACCGGAAATGAGATCGCCGGTAAGCCGGTTAAATTTCCAGGGAACACATAACGCATCAACTCGGTCACGGTGCTTAAATCGGATTCGCCAGCGGCGATGGCATCCGCCGCAATCGGCGGCGCGGTCACGGCGGTGGCGGGTGAGACGATCACATCTACATCCGCTAAAACTTTGGCGAAGTTGGCTATCGCTTGCGTTCTCATCCGTTGAGCGTGAACGTAATCACGCGAAGTGAAAGCGCGACCAATCACTAAATTGACTCGCACATCGAGTCCAAAATCGCGGCGATGTTTTTCGTAATAGGGCGACATCGCCGTCGCCATCTCGCCCAAAATGGAGATAACATGCGCGACGCGAGTCAGATCGAGATCAGGAATTTCGATCTCGCGCACTTCCGCGCCCATGCCCACAAAATTTTTCAGCATCGCCTCACACGCCGCAACAATTTCGGGCGTGGCATGGTTGAACCATTCACGATACACACCCATCTTAAGTCCACGCAAATCCATGTTGCCGAAATCGGCGAGCGACGGCGCGGGTTGATACTGCGTGTTCGGGTCTTGCGAATCGGCGCCGGCGATGACGGCATACATCAAGGCGGCATCCGCGGCAGAACCGGCTAAAGGTCCGAGATGCGCCACACTCCACGCCAGAGGCGCCGCGCCGTATTCACTCACACGTCCGAAGGTAGATTTGAGTCCAACGAGTCCGCACAACGCCGATGGAATGCGAATCGATCCGCCGCCATCCGCGCCGAGCGCCAGCGGACACAAGCCCGATGCCACTGCGGTTGCCGATCCACTCGAACTGCCGCCGGTGTAGTGATTGGTGTTATACGGATTGCGCGTCGTGCCGTAATGCGCGTTGAAGCCCACCGGGTTGATTCCGATCTCGTGCATGTTCGCTTTGCCGATGAGCAACGCGCCCGCCGCGCGCAATCGCGCCACCGTTGTGGAATCTTTTGTGGCGGGACTCTTCCCCAAAAATTTTGTGCCGACGGTGGTGGGATACGGCGTTTGATCCACTTCATCTTTGATCGCAACGGGGACGCCGTCGAAAATGCTCAAGGGTTTGCCGTCTCGCCAGCGTTGAGCCGATACCCTCGCTTGAGCCATCACGTCATCGCGATTAACAGCGATGAAGGTGTTGAGTGATTTACTTGCCTCTATCGCTCCCAAAACTTTTTCGGCGACTTGTTCCGGAGTCGTTTGGTGATCACGATAAGCATTGTGAAAATCGTGAACGGTGACAAAAGAGAATCCTGTTTTTGTTTTGGGTGGATGGGGGATGTTGAGGAGATCAGATGACGGCGTCCCCTTTGATTCGGATGGATAGATCGGGAAGTAAGTGGGCGCGTCGTCAATCACCGTGCGACGAATTTTTGTGATGCCGCCGTCCTCTAACAATTTACCCAACAACAAACTTGCGCCGAGCGGATTCTCTAACGCTTCGGCGAAGGCGCGCAACGCGCCACCTGCTAAACGGGGAATCTTGACTGCTTTGAGATCGTAGTGGGTCATGGGGGAATCCTTTCTTGTTGTCAATTCTAATCCATTTGCGTAAACGCACAGACACCGAGTGTCTACGAGACACTCGGTGTCTAAGACGAGCTTGCCTCTGCGCGGGTTTGTGGTTGAATCTAAGATCATTGGCAACGGATTATGTAACTGATGTAACGGATGCGCGCGGAGTTGTATCCGCTACATCCGATACCACATCCGTTGCCAAAACACGGGAAGCTTAATTCTGTTGAGCATAAAAAGGCGCAGACAATGAGTGACGACAACGACAGCACAAAAAACGTAACGGCAGGCACAGGCGGAGTCGCGGTTGGCGGTGATGTGCGCGATATTAACGTCAGCAACATCATCGCGCCGACGATCAATTACCTCCATCAACTGCCCGCGCCGCCGCGCGATTTTGTGGGACGTGAAAAAGAGTTGAAGGCGATTCTGGGCGATATGGATCGCGGCGTGACGATCTCTGGGTTGCAGGGGCAAGGCGGCGTGGGCAAAACCGCGTTGGCGTTGGTGGTGGCGCAAAAACTTTTAGCGCGTTACCCCGACGCGCAATTTTTTATTGACCTGCAAGGAGTGACCCAGCCGATCAAACCGATAGAGGCGATGTCGCAGATCGTTCGCGCCTATCACCCCGAAGCGCGTTTACCCGACGACGAAAAACAGATTCACAATTTGTATCTTAGCGTGTTGAACAACCAACGGGCGTTGTTGGTGTTGGATAACGCTAAAGACAAAGAACAAGTTCTGTCCCTCATCCCGCCCGCCTCGTGTTGTCTCATCGTTACCTCACGCGAACATTTCACTTTGCCCGGCTTGCAAGCGCAAACCATCGAAGTCATGTTGCCTGACGACGCCCGCGATCTTTTGATCAAGATCGCCCCTCTTCTCACGCATCACGATTCACGTATCACGCACGACCTCTCCTCCCTCTGTGCCTACCTCCCTCTCGCTTTGCGCGCCGCCGCCAGCGCGCTTGCCGAAACGCCCGACCTTGACCCGCAAAAATTTGTGGAGCAACTGCGCGATGAGAAAGCGCGTTTGAGTCTCACCGCCGAAACCGCCACCAACGAAATGATCAGCGTGGAAGCCTCGCTCAATTTAAGTTACGCCCGCTTGAGCGAAAACGCCCAACGAGTCTTTTGCGCCCTCTCGGTCTTCCCCGCCGATTTTGATTCGCGCGCGGCAGAAGTTGTGGCGAGGACGAAGAGCATAAAGGGTTGAGTGAGTTGGTGAAGATGAGTTTGGTGAATTACAACGACGAGAGCAAGCGTTACAAGCTCCACGACCTCACCCGCCTCTTCGCCTCACACGGCTTGCCCGATGCAGAACGTTACGCAACGCAACTGCGATATACGAAACATTATCTTGAAGTGATACGCACAGCAGATAATCTTCATAAGCAACGCGGCGACTCGGTCATGCAAGGTCGTGCTTTGTTTCGCCTTGAGCGGATGAACATTGAGCATGGGCAGAAGTGGGCAAGTGAGAATGATGCGGCACAGGTATTCGACGATTATCTTAATGCGAGCTTGCGCGCGATCGCTTTGTGTTTACATTGGGGTTCAGATCCCCGTAAATGGTTTCGCTCGGTGGAAGATGCGTTGATGCGGATGCGGATGAAGAATCCCCAATACGTAGGCTTCCATCTCGGCATCTTAATCTTAGGTTACGCCTACTTCACTGAGGGAGAGACGCGCAAGGCGATTGAATTTTATGAGCAAGCGTTGATCATTGATCGTGAGCTCGGAGATCGGCGCGGGGAAGGTACGGACTTGGACAACTTGGGTTCAGCATACGCTGCGTTGGGCGAGACGCGCAAGGCGATTGAATTTTATGAGCAAAGATTGGTGATTGCGCGTGAGATCGGAGATCGGCAAGGGGAGGGCTATGCAACATTCAAGATGAGTCTGGAGTTTGATAAATTGGGTGAACGGGTCAATACGGTTAAATATGCCGACGCAGCGCTGAAAATTTTGGAGGCGATTGAAGACCCGAGTGCGGGGATAGTGAGGAAGAAGTTGGAGGAGTGGCGGGGGCAGGGAGCAATGAAGAATGAACAATGAACAATGGTGTCAACGGACGCGAAATCCGCTTCGCGTAAACGGATGTAGCACGCAAGACCCTTCGGGTTTCCAAAACCCGAAGGGTCTTTTTGATTCCGAGAAAATTTTTAAAATTAAAACTCTAATCCGCTGATGAGCGTTGTTCTGGCGTTCAAGGTTATCCATCCGCGAAAGCGTCGTGGCAGAATCAAAGTCGAAGCGCGGTGAATGGCGACGGGCGGATTAGAGAAGCGAACCCCGCACGAATTCCAGATCTCCGAGTTCTTAAAGAACTCGGAGATCTACTCGGATCAGACCGACGTGCTTCGCAAAACCACGTCGGTCTTTGTTTGTTAACGATCATGCTTACGCGGCAAGCGTGATTTGAGCCAGTTCAAGTCTAAGAGGCGCACGCTCTCTTTGATGGGCGATGGTTGAAGTTTGGCAAGAGTTTCTTTTAACGGGGGCGGCATCACACGGAGGAGGGCGAGACGGCGCAGAAGGTAGCGGCGCAGTAAAAGTAGATCGGGCGGATCGAACTGAATCTTGAATCGATCTTGCGCCGAAATGATCCGTTCTGGCTTGAGCAGTTTTTCAAGTTGTTCGAGATGGGGCAGTTGAAGTTGTTGAATCGGATTCTGGAATCGTCCGAGTTGCTGGCGCAGTTGACCAACGTCTATGAGGCGCGGCGCTTTCTTGCTGCTGTGAGCGGCGTAGGCGCCCAACTCGTATTCAAACGGCGTGTCGTAGATCGGTTTTCCGGCGAGGGCGTGCATCTCGCACCACAAATACTTAAAAGCCAGTTGGGTCAATCCTTCTTTTTCTAAAC
>Ga0209514_10007885_pt1 | contig 12395 bp, 10 predicted proteins | sample Subgrocontami58m_FD_187452 | JGI IMG/M metagenome (GOLD analysis project Ga0209514, IMG submission 187452) | Subsurface groundwater microbial communities from S. Glens Falls, New York, USA - GMW37 contaminated, 5.8 m (SPAdes) (version 3) | ecosystem: Environmental > Aquatic > Deep subsurface >...
CTCGACGTGTGCACTCGCTGCAACGCGTGCATCCACGCCTGCCCCGAGAGCGCGATCGACTACGCGTACCAGATCGACCTCGACAAGTGCCGCTCGCACCGCCAGTGCGTGAAGGCCTGCGGCGCGATCGGCGCGATCGATTTCGACCGCCGCGACCGATCGCGCAAGGAGCGCTTCGACCTCGTGCTCGACCTCTCGGCCGGGCCGCTCATCCGCCTGCCCCAGCCGCCGCAGGGTTACCTCGCGCCCGGGGCCGATCCGCTCGAACAGGCGCTCGCGGCGGCGAGGCTCGCGCGCCTGGTGGGCGAGTTCGAGAAGCCGAAGTTCGTCGCCTACGACGAGCGCATTTGCGCGCACGGGCGTTCGGGCAAGCTCGGCTGCACCCAGTGCATCGACACCTGCTCCACGGGCGCGATATCGTCGGCCGGGGACAAGGTCATCGTCGAGACGCACCTGTGCATGGGCTGCGGCGGCTGCGCGAGCGTGTGCCCGTCGGGCGCGCTCGGCTACCTGTCGCCGCGCGTGCCGGACCTCGGCTGGCGCATCAAGCGCCTGCTCGCCGTCTATCGCGACGCGGGCGGCGCCGATGCCTGCCTGCTGCTGCACGACCCGGAGGATTCGCGCGAGCTTCTCAACCGCTTCGCCCGGCGCGCGCGCGCGGGAGGAAGGGGCAAGGCCGCGGAAAAGGGACTGCCCGCGCGGGTGATTCCGCTCGAAGTGCTGCACCCGGCTTCGGTCGGCATCGACGTGCTGCTCGGCGCCGTTGCCTACGGCGCGAGCCAGGTCCTGCTGCTCCTCACCGCGAAGGAGGATGCGGAATACGGCGACGCGATGCGCCGGCAGATCGCGCACGCGCAGACCATCCTCAACGCGCTGGGCTACGCGGGCACGCATTTCCGCGTGCTCTCGCCCGAAGGGACGGCGCAGCTGGGACAGGCGCTCGACGCACTGGAGCCCGCCGCGACCGCGAGCAGGCCGGCGACCTTCAACCTGTCGCTCGAGAAGCGCACCACGCTCGAGTTCGCGATCGAGCACCTGGCGGGGCTCGCACCCGCGCCGCAGGAGGAGATCGCGCTCTCGCGCGGCGCGCCCTACGGCCGCGTGGAAGTCGACAAGTCGACCTGCACGATGTGCATGGCCTGCGTCGGCGCGTGTCCCGAGTCCGCGCTTCTGGGCACGCCGGACGCGCCGCGGCTGCGCTTCGTCGAGCGAAACTGCGTCCAGTGCGGCCTGTGCGTCGACACCTGTCCCGAGAACTCCCTTGCCCTGAAGCCGCGGCTGCTGCTCGCGCGCGCGGCCAAGGAAGCCGTCACGCTGAACGAGGCCGAGCCCTTCAAGTGCGTGCGCTGCGGCAAGCCCTTCGGCGTGAAAGCCATGATCGACACCATGGTCGGGCGCCTCGCCTCGCACTCGATGTTCGCCAGCGGCCCCGCGCTGAAACGCCTGCAGATGTGCGCCGACTGCCGCGTCGTCGACATGATGGAGAATCCGAACGAGATGAGCATCCTGGGGACCAAGCGGTGAGCGAAGACGCGGACGCGCCTCCCGGCGCCCCGGCGCTGGAAGACGAGGAGAAGGCGCGCGCCGACCTCTATGCGCTGCTCGGGCGGCTGTTCTACGGCCCTCCCGATGCGGCGCTGCTGCGGGCGATCGTCGGCGGCGGCACGATCGGCGGGGAAGAGGCGAATGCACCGCTGGCGATCGCCTGGCGCGAGCTGGGGCAGGCCTGCGCGGCGACGAGCGAAGAGGCGGCGCGCGTGGAGTACGACAGCGTGTTCGTGGGCACGGGAAAAGCCGAGATCTCGCTCTACCTCGGCGCCTATTCCGGGCGCGGCGCGGCGGACCGCCTGCTGCTCGACCTGAAGGAGTTCCTCGCTGCGCGCGGGCTCGCCAGGCGCGAGTCCGCCAAGGAGCCCGAGGACCACGTCGCCGCGGTGTTCGAGGTCATGCGCCACCTGATCGCAGGGGAGCGGGCGAGCGTCGCGGACCAGAAGGACTTCTTCAACACCTACCTGTGGTCGAGCGCGACCGCTCTGTGCGATGCGATCGTCGCCTCGCCGCAGACCGGGCTCTACAAGCCGGTCGCGCGCTTCGCGAGAAGTTTCCTCGAACTCGAGCACACGGCGTTCGATCTCGGCTGACTTCGCGCGGGAACGCTCGAGGGGTTGTGCGTTGCAGCAGAGAGACCACAGTGTTATTTGGGGAATGCGATGGATGCTCGAACGAGAGCGGATCGAGTTCCGCGAAAATCTATTTGCATTCACCCCATCCCGACATTAACCTATCCCCTTGGCCCATTGTTATCGAAAGATCAGACCGATTTATCCTGGAATCGGGCTGGAACACGAGGAGGAGGCTACATGAACGACAACAAGTCCAAGCTGCAGAGGCGCCATTTTCTTCTCACGGTCGGTGCCGGCGCCGCCGCCACGGCGGCAGTGATCGCCGGCACGCCGTCCGTGACGACGCAGGCATCCGGTGGTACCGACGACAAGCGCGCTGGCAAAGGCTACAAGGAAACCGCGCACGTACGGAACTACTACCGCACCACCCAGGTTTGACGGAGGAGGATAGTCATGTTGCTTACCCGTAAATCCGCGGGCGCCACTGCTTCGCCCCGCGAAAGCAAACTTCGGCGCAGCCTGTCGGGCGCATTCGCAACGACCATCGATCGCCGCAGCTTCCTCAAGCGCTCCGGCGTCGCGGTGGGCACGGGCGCTTTCGCGAGCCAGATTCCTTTCAACATGATCGGCAAGGCCGACGCCGCGGACGAAAAGCCGGGCGGCAAGGTTGAGGTGAAGCGTACGGTGTGTACGCACTGCTCGGTGGGTTGCGCGATCGACGCGGTGGTGCAGAACGGCGTGTGGGTGCACCAGGAACCGGTATTCGATTCGCCGCTCAATCTCGGCGCGCACTGCGCCAAGGGCGCCTCGGTGCGCGAGCACGGCATGACCGAGAATTCGCACCGCCTGAAATACCCGATGAAGCTGGTGAACGGCAAGTACCAGCGCATCTCCTGGGACCAGGCCATCAACGAGATCGGCGACAAGATGCTCGCGATCCGCAAGCAGTCCGGCCCGGACGCGCTGTATTTCATCGGCTCGTCCAAGCACAGCAACGAGCAGTCCTACCTGATGTGCAAGTGGGTGCGCCTCTGGGGCACGAACAACACCGACCACCAGGCCCGCATCTGCCACTCGACCACCGTCGCCGGCGTCGCGAACACCTGGGGCTACGGCGCGATGACGAATTCCTACAACGACATGCACAACACCAAGGCGGCGTTGTACATCGGCTCGAACGCGGCCGAGGCGCACCCGGTGTCGATGCTGCATTCGCTGCACGCCAAGGAGACCGGCGCCAAGATCATGGTCGCCGACCCGCGCTTCACGCGCACCGCGGCGAAGGCCGACCAGTACATCCGCATCCGCTCCGGCACCGACGTCGCTTTCCTGTTCGGCGTGCTGCACCACGTGTTCAAGAACGGCTGGGAGGACAAGCAGTACATCCACGACCGCGTCTACGGCATGGACAAGGTCAAGGAAGAGGTCATGAAGGTGTGGACCCCGGACGAGGTGGAGAAGGTGACCGGGGTTCCGGAGGCCGAGGTGTACAAGGTCGCCGAGACCATGGCTAAGAACCGGCCGAGCACCATCGTCTGGTGCATGGGGCAGACGCAGCACTCGATCGGCAACGCGATGGTGCGCGCCTCCTGCATCGTGCAGCTCGCCCTGGGCAACATCGGCGTGTCGGGCGGCGGCGCGAACATCTTCCGCGGCCACGACAACGTGCAGGGCGCGACCGACCTCGGTCCCAACCCCGACTCGCTGCCCGGCTACTACGGCATCATCCCGGGCGCGTTCGGGCACTGGGCGCGGGTGTGGAACATCGACCTCGCCTGGCTGAAGAAGCAGTACGCCTCCGAGGCGATGATGACCAAGCCCGGCATCACGGTGTCGCGCTGGATCGACGGCGTGCTCGAGAAGAACGAGAACATCGACCAGGATCCGAACATCCGCGGCGTCTTCTACTGGGGCCACGCGCCCAACAGCCAGACTCGCGGCCTGGAGATGAAGAAGGCGATGGACATGCTCGACCTGCTGGTGGTCGTCGACCCGTATCCGTCGGCCACCGCGGCGATGGCGGCGATGCCCTCGGAGGGCTACGAGCCGAACAAGAACCGCTCGGTGTACCTGCTGCCCGCGGCGACGCAATTCGAGACCTCCGGTTCGGTGACGGCGTCGAACCGCTCGGTCCAGTGGCGCGAGAAGGTGATCGAGCCGCTGTTCGAGTCCAAGCCCGACCAGACCATCATGTACCTGTTCGCCAAGAAGCTCGGCTTCGCCGACCAGCTGGTCGGCAAGAAGGACGGCAAGCAGAATATCAAGCTGAAGGGCGACGAGCCGGATATCGAGGACATCACCCGCGAGTTCAACAACGGTACCTGGACGATCGGCTACACCGGCCAGTCGCCCGAGCGGCTGCAGGCGCACATGCGCAACATGCACGTGTTCGACGTGAAGACGCTGCGCGCCAAGGGCGGCAAGGACGCGAAGACCGGGTACGTGCTCGACGGCGACTACTTCGGGCTGCCGTGGCCGTGCTACGGCAACGCGGCGCTGAAGCACCCGGGGTCGCCCAACCTCTACAACACCCACATGCACGTGATGGACGGGGGCGGCAACTTCCGCGCCAACTTCGGCGTCGAGAAGGACGGCGTGAACCTGCTCGCCGAGGACGGCTCGTACTCCAAGGGTGCCGACATCACGACGGGCTACCCCGAGTTCGACCACGTGCTGCTGAAGAAGCTCGGCTGGTGGGACGATCTGACCGAGGACGAGAAGAAGGAAGCCGAGGGCAAGAACTGGAAGACCGACCTCTCGGGCGGTATCCAGCGCGTCGTGATGAAGATCCACGGCTGCCACCCGTTCGGCAACGCCAAGGCGCGCGCCGTGGTGTGGAACTTCCCCGACGGCGTGCCGAAGCACCGCGAGCCGATCTACGGCATCCGCTCGGATCTCATCGACAAGTACCCGACCCACGACGACAAGAAGGCGTTCTGGCGCCTGCCGACGCTGTACAAGTCGCTGCAGGACAAGAACAAGGACATCGGCAAGCAGTTCCCGATCATCCTCACCTCGGGGCGGCTGGTGGAGTTCGAGGGCGGCGGCGAGGAGACGCGCTCCAACCCGTGGCTCGCCGAGCTGCAGCAGGAGAACTTCGTCGAGATCAACCCGAAGGCCGCCAACGACCGCGGCATCCGCAACGGGGAATTCGTCTGGGTGAAGACGCCGACCGGGGCGAGGCTCAAGGTGAAGGCCATGGTGACCGAGCGCGTCGGCCCGGACCACGCGTTCATCCCGTTCCACTTCTCGGGCTGGTGGCAGGGCAAGGACATGCTGCCCTTCTACCCTGACGGCGCGGCGCCGATCGTTCGCGGCGAGGCGGTGAACACCGCCACGACCTACGGCTACGACTCGGTGACGATGATGCAGGAAACCAAGACGACCGTCTGTCAGATCGAACGGGCGGCATAGGGCGAGAAGAGGAGAACAACATGGCACGAATGAAATTTCTGTGCGACGCGGAGCGCTGCATCGAATGCAACGGCTGCGTCACCGCCTGCAAGCAGGAGAACGAAGTCCCCTGGGGCGTGAACCGGCGTCGCGTGGTCACCCTCAATGACGGCATCCCGGGCGAGCGCTCGATCTCGGTCGCGTGCATGCACTGCTCGGATGCGCCCTGCATGGCCGTATGCCCGGTGGACTGCTTCTACCGCACCGACGAGGGCGTGGTGCTGCACGACAAGGACCTGTGCATCGGCTGCGGCTACTGCTTCTACGCCTGTCCGTTCGGGGCGCCGCAGTTCCCGCAGGCAGGCGCGTTCGGCCTGCGCGGCAAGATGGACAAGTGCACCTTCTGCGCCGGCGGCCCCGAGAAGGACAACTCGAAGGAGGAATACGCCAAGTACGGTTCCAACCGCCTCGCGCAGGGCAAGCTGCCTGCGTGCGCCGAGATGTGCTCGACCAAGGCGCTGCTCGGCGGGGACTCCGACATCATCTCCGACATCTACCGCCAGCGCGTGCTCAAGCGCGGCAAGGGCTCCGAGGTCTGGGGCTGGGGCACGGCTTACGGCAAGCCGGACAATCCGCAGGCGAAGCCGCCGCAGGGAGCGAAATCATGAGGACCCGATTCGGATTGCTGTTCGCCGCGCTTGTCGCCGCCGTGCTCGTATCGGGCTGCGGCGAGCGCGAGCAGGTGGTCGTCTACAAGCAGGGCAAGTACCAGGGCAAACCCGACAGCAAGCCCTGGGACAACGACCCGGGCTCCGCCCTGTACACCACCTCCAAGTGGACGCGCGGCGACAAGACGGGCTGGGAAACCGCGCTCAGGTCGCGCAACCAGTCGCAGAACGAATACACGCGGGCTGAATGAGGGGGATGGCTATGCGAGCGGAATTCGCGTGGTGGCCCTTGCGCCTGCTGGCCGTGCTGGCGCTGCTCGCGCTGCCGCTGCTCCAGGGCGGCGGCGCGGCGATGGCGCAGGGTGATACCCAGGCGCAGCGCCAGCAGGTGCAGCCTTACAACAACGCGCCCGTGTGGCGCGAAGTGCGCTCGGGCGAGGAGCAGTACACCTCGATCAAGGGCCGCGAGACCGGCGTGCTGATCCAGACCTTCGGCGAAACCTGGCGCGCGCTGCGGAACAGCTGGATCGTTCCGATCGCGGGCTGGTTCATCGTCGTGTTCGCGTGCGTGCTGGCGCTGCTTTACTGGTCGCGCGGCCCGATGAAGATGCAATCGAAGCCCAGCGGGCGGCTGATCCAGCGCTTCACCCTGATCGAGCGGGCTGCGCACTGGACCGTGGCGATCTCCTTCTGCCTGCTCGCGCTGAGCGGACTGGTGATGATGGTCGGCAAGTACGTGCTGCTGCCGGTGATCGGCTACACGCTCTTCTCCTGGCTCACGCAGTTGGCCAAGGTCCTGCACAACTTCACCGGGCCGGTGTTCATGGCGGGCGTCGTGCTGATGATCGTGGTGTTCGTCCGCTACGCGCTGCCGCGCGCGGGCGACCTCAACTGGCTGATCAAGAACCGCGGCGGCGTCGTGAACGCCCACGTGCCCTGCGGCTTCCTGAACGGCGGCCAGAAGATGTGGTTCTGGGGCGGACTGGTGGTGATGGGGATCATCCTCAGCGTGAGCGGGCTGGTGATGGATTTCCCGAACTTCGACCAGGTCAGGTCGACGATGATCCTCGCCAACATCGTGCATTCGGCGGTCGCCGGACTCATGATGGGCCTGTCGCTGTTCCACATGTACATGGGCTCGAAGATCGGCGTCGAGGGCGCATACGAGGGAATGCGCTACGGCTATGTCGACGAGGCCTGGGCCAAGGAGCATCACGAGCTCTGGTACCAGGACGTGAAGTCCGGCAAGATCAAGACCACCAGCGCCGAGGGCACGCCCGAGGCGCCGCAGGTCGCACACGGGTGAGGGGGCGGATATGAAGCGCGTTGCAATTGCGGCCGTCGCAATGGCGCTGCTCTCGGGAGGCGCGTGGGCCAAGCTGCCCGCCGCGCCGATGACCGACGAGCAGAAGGCCAAGGCGGAAGAGGCCAAGGCGAAGGCGGCGGAAGCGGCGAAAAAGGAAGCCGAGCTGCTCGGCAAAGCCCAGGACAAGGCCGTGGCCAACTACAAGAAGACCCACGCGAAGGCGAGCACCGGGGCGCCTGCCGCCCCGGCGAAGGCGAAGAAGTAGCCATTCCCCCGCGGGTGCTGTTCGCGGCCCGCGGTGAAAGCGTCGCCGCAGGGGCGGATGTATCCGCTCGACCCCCCGTGAGCATCGAGACGGGCGGGCCAACCTCCCTGTAAACTCCGTACATCGCCGCCGGCATTTCTGCCGGCGCCCGCGAACCGGAGAAGGATCGGATGGAATCGGCACCGGCATCGTCGCGACGCGACATGTGGGTCCACATGCTGCTCTACCCGGGGCACACGTTGCCGACGGCGCTCGCGCCGGTGCTCGTCGCAGCCGGGCTCGCGCGCCACGACGGTGTCTTCTCCGCGGGACCGATTCTGCTCGCGTTTCTCGCGGGGTGGCTCATCCAGTTGGGCGGCGTGCTGACCGACAACTACGAGAACCTGACGCGCCACCCGGACGACCGCGAGCACCCGCAACTGGTGCAGGCGCTGCGCAGCGGCGCGCTGACGCTGTCGGGATTGCGCACCGCGATCGGCGCCTGCTACCTGGTCGCGCTGCTCGCCGGGGCGTGGCTGCTGCAGCACGCGGGTTTCCCGGTCCTCGTGATCGGACTGCTGAGCATCGCCGCGAGCTGGATCTACTCGGCCGGCCCGTTTCCGTTCGGCGAGCGCGGGATCGCCGATCCGCTCTTCTTCGCCTTCTTCGGCATCGTCTCCGTGCTCGGCTGCTACTACGTGCAGGCGGCCCCGATGCATGACGACTGGACTTTCTGGCGGACCGCACCCGATGCGCTCCCGTTCGCCGCGGTCGCGCTGAGCCTGCCGATCGGGGCGCTCACGACCAACATCCTGATCATCGACGATATCCGCGACCGGGCGTTCGACGTCGTGAAGGGCAAGCGCACCGTGGCCGTGCGCTTCGGGCCAGAGTGGAGCCGCGCCGAGTTCGTCGCGCTGCTCGCGCTTGCGTATATTGCGCCGCTCGCCTTCTGGCTGGGCATGGGCTTCGGCGCGTGGGTGCTGCTCCCGCTGCTGACGCTTCCCTACGCGGTGTCGACCGTTCGCGCCGTGCTCACGCTGGAAAGGTTCGAGGACCTCGTGCCCATGACGCCGAAGGCGGCACGGCTGCTGCTCGCCTACGCCGCGCTGCTCGCGGGCGGCGTGGCGTACGGTTGAGCCGCTTTCGCGACGCGCGGATGGCCTGCGGGGTCGTTCGGCGCGCGTAAAAAGGCGCGCAACGCGGGGGGCTGTGCGAACCGGCGGTCGATGTGACATCGCCGATTGCGACGCCTGCGCCGCGGCGTTACGGTGACCGTGTCCGGCCGTCCGCCAAGGCCGGCGGCGAAATTCTTGAGGGCGCGTCATGCGTGGTCTCATCCTTGCAGCATGTACGGTCGTCTTGATCATCTCCGCGGCAGGTCCCCGGCAAGCGAGCGCCCAGCCCGCCGGCGAGGCCGGCAATCCCGATAACGCGGCCTGCCTCGCCTGCCACGGGACCGCGGGATTCTCGGCGGCGCGCGCCGACGGGTCGACGCGCTCGCTGTTCGTCAAGGCCGACGCGTTCGCCGGCAGCGTGCACGGCAGGACGCTGCGCTGCCTGGATTGCCATGCGGGGATGGCCGAGGTCCCTCACGTCAAGGTCTCGAAGACGAACTCGGAATGGCGCAAGGGGATCTCCGACATCTGCGCCGCCTGCCACGCCAAGGAACGCGCCGACTATCTTGCCTCGGCCCACGGCAAGGCGGTCATCGAGAAGGGCAACGCGGACGCCGCCGTGTGCTCCGATTGCCACTCGGCCCACGGCGTCAGCCGGGCGGCGGCGGATTCGGCGCGCCTGGCCATCACCCGGGACTGCGGAGGCTGCCACCAGAAGAACCTGAAGAGCTACATGAACACGCTTCACGGCCAGATCGCCACGCTGGGCTACGCCCGCACCGCCACGTGCGTCGACTGCCACCATGGTCATGCGATTCTGTCGCCAAGCGACCCGGCATCGCGCGTGAATCCCGCCAATCTGCTCAAGACCTGCCGCGAGTGCCACACCAACGCGACCCCCGGCTACGTCACGTTCCAGCCGCATGCGACCACCGACGACTTCGCGCGCTATCCCCAGATGTGGCTCGCCGCGAAGTTCATGATCGCGCTGCTCGTGTTCACGTTCGGGATTTTCTGGGTGCATTCGGCGCTGTGGTTCTGGCGCGAATACCGCGACCGTCAGCAGAGCAGGAGCCGGCCGCACGTGCGCGCGGAGGCGCTCCCGGAGGAGCGGGGCCGGCACTACGTGCGCTGGAGCCCGATGTGGCGCCTCGCCCACCTCGTGTTCACGGTCACCGTCATCCTGCTGGTGGCCACCGCCATCCCGCTGCTCTATCCGGACACGGCCTGGGCGCCGCTGCTCATCAAGCTGTTCGGCGGGCCGGCGCTCGCGAGCACCTTGCACAAGCTCTCGGCCGTGATCATGGTCGCGGTGTTCGCCGCGCACCTCGTCTACGTGGCTATCTTCCTCGCGCGCAACTGGAGGACCTTCGAATGGTTCGGTCCCTACTCGCTGTTGCCGAACTGGCAGGACGCGAGGGACATCGCCGCGATGTCGAAGTGGTTCGTGGGCCGGGGCCCGCGGCCGACGTTCGACCACTGGAACTACATGCAGAAGGTCGATTACTGGGCGCCGTTCTGGGGCATCGCGATGCTCACCGCGACCGGCGCCATGCTGTGGTTCACGACGCTCACCGCCGCGTACCTGCCCGGATGGACGTTCAACGTAGCCACGATCGTCCACGGCGAGGAGGCGCTGCTCGCGGCCGTGTACCTGTTCACGATCCACTTCTTCGCCAACCACTGGCGCCCGGACAAGTTCCCGATGGACGTCGTCATGTTCACCGGCTCGATGCCGATCGAGGAATTCAAGCGCGAGTACGGCGTCGAGTACAAGCGCCTCGCCGACACCGGTCAGCTCGGGAAGTACCTCGTGGACGCGCCCGCGCGGCCGATGACGCTCGCCTCCAAGGCCCTGGGATTCACCCTCGTCGCCATCGGCCTCGCGCTGCTGGTAATGATGGTGGACGGCTTCATCGGCTAGGATTAAGGGGACCGCCCCCAGCGTACGCCGAGCGCTTCGTCGCGCTCCAGCTCGTCGAGCTGCGATTCGATCGCATACAGGTCGCGGTCGAGCTCGGGGAGCAGAACGTCCTGCAGCGCCCGCACGCGCCGCACCGACTTGCGGTATTCGCGGTAGAGGCGCTCGAGGTTGCCCGAGCTCGCCGCCATGACGGCAAGCTGCGCGCTCAGCTCGACGAACGCGTGGGTGCAGTCGCTCGCCTCGGGCGAGGGGTATACGGCCTCGGGCGAGCCTGCGCCGCCGCGTTTCGCTTCCGCCTGCACCAGGGGCACGCCGAGCAGCGAGCGCCAGTGCGTCTCGACGGCGAGGGCGTCCGCCGGCAGCGCGGGATAGCACTGCAGCCCTTGCAGTCCGTGGCGCCGCACGGCCGCGGCGAGCGCCTGCGCGGACCGGGCGACGAGGCCGCGCAGCGCCGCGCTCGCCGCGTCGAAGCGGCGCAGCTCCTGCAGCATGGCGCCGGCGAGCAGCAGGCATTTCTCGTCGAGAAACACGTAGCCATCGTGCATCGCGCGGCGCTCGTCCCTCAACGCCATCGCTGCGCTGCGCGTGGGCGTGATCTCGCTCATGGCGCGGGCTCGATGTGGCTGCGGATCTGCGCGTCGGACAGGCGCGCGAGCTCGGCCTTGGGCAGGGCGCGCAGCAGCCGCCAGCCGATCTGCATGCTCGCCTCGAGCGTCCTCGCGGAATCCTGGCGCACGAGGCTCTGCTCGAAGTCGGTGCCGAAGGCGAGGTACTTGCGGTCGGTGTCGGAGAGCCCGTCCTCGCCGACCACGCTCGCGAGCACGCGCGCCTGGATTGCCTTGGCGTAGGCGGCGTAGAGCTGGCTCGAGAGCGCGGGATGGTCGGGATCGGTGTATCCGCTTCCGGTGCCGTCCTTCATGAGCCGCGAGAGGCTGGGCAGCACGTTGATCGGCGGATACACGCCGGCGCGCTCCAGCTCGCGCGAGAGCACGATCTGGCCCTCGGTGATGTAGCCGGTGAGGTCCGGGATCGGGTGCCCGATGTCGTCCGAAGGCATCGTGAGGATCGAGAGTTGCGTCAGCGTGCCGGGCATGCCGTGGATGCAGCCGGCGCGCTCGTAGAGCGTGGCGAGGTCCGAATACAGGTAGCCCGGGAATCCCTTGCGCCCGGGGACCTCGCCCTTGGCGCCGGACACCTCGCGCAGCGCCTCGCAGTAGTTGGTCATGTCGGTGAGGATCACGAGCACGTGCTTGCCCTCGACGAAAGCGAGGTACTCCGCCGCGGTGAGCGCGAAGCGCGGGGTCAGCAGCCGCTGGGTGCTCGAATCGCTCGCGAGGTTCAGGAACAGCGCCGAGCGCCCCAGCGCGCCGCTCGCCTCGAGGCAGCGGCGGAAATACTCCGCGCTCGTGTAGGGCACGCCGATGCCGGCGAACACGATCGCGAAATCGCGCGCGGCGGCGCCGCGCAGGCGCGCGTGGGTCGCGATCTCGACCGCGATGCGGTCGTGCGGCAGCCCGCCGCCGGAGAAGATCGGCAGCTTCTGGCCGCGCACCAGGCTGTTCATGAGGTCGACCGCGCTGACGCCGGTTTCGATGAAGTCGCGCGGCCGCGCGCGCGCG
>Ga0209514_10007886_pt1 | contig 12394 bp, 8 predicted proteins | sample Subgrocontami58m_FD_187452 | JGI IMG/M metagenome (GOLD analysis project Ga0209514, IMG submission 187452) | Subsurface groundwater microbial communities from S. Glens Falls, New York, USA - GMW37 contaminated, 5.8 m (SPAdes) (version 3) | ecosystem: Environmental > Aquatic > Deep subsurface >...
GGGAGTAAATCCGGTGTGAACTGTATCCTCTGGAAACCGGCTTGCAATGCTTTGGCAAGCGTCACAACTGACATCGTTTTTGCCAATCCAGGGACACCTTCCAATAATACATGTCCGTTGGAAAGGATACCGATTAACAGTCTTTCAATTAAATATTTCTGACCTACAATTACCTTGCCAACCTCGTACATCAGGGTGTTCACAAAATCACTTTCTTGTTTTACCCTCTCTGTGATCTTTTTAACATCAGATTCCATCTACCCCTCCACCACAAATTATTGATTGTTTAAAATTAAACATGCTTTAACATTATGATTAATTCCATTAAACAAAAAACACTATAGAATTTGTTCCTTATTTTACATACTCAATCATTTATAGATTTTTGACAAACAATTATATATAACAAATTTTTCCGCTTTAAACAAGCATTCAATGAACACTATAAAAGTGCTTGACACCCTATTACAGAGATGCTACGATTAATTCGTTTTGGCGTTAAAATTTTTGTAAAATATTTTAAGGAAAGGCGTAAGTATTGCTCCTTATTACAGTAGCATTTAACTAGTAAGTAATAATTCACATAACAATCCTGAAGGTTTATATCATAAAGTTATAATCTAAAACAGAGAAAAAAGTAAATAAACGTTGTCTAAAGATACTCCTGTAGTTTTGATCATTGGTAAACAAAATGTAGGTAAGACTACACTTATTAAACTTATTATACCCCGACTGAAGAAAAAGGGATATCGTGTCGGTACCATTAAGTACAACATCCCTTATTTTGAAATTGATTACGAGGGAAAGGATACTTATACATACTATCTGGCAGGGGCGGATGTAGTTTCTATATCCTCACCGGAAAAGCTGGCAATCATAAAACGGGTAAACCGAAGACCGCCGTCAATAAAAGATATCATGAAACATAATTATTGCGATGTTGACGTCGTGCTTGTCGAAGGGTATAAAAAGTGGCGATACCCTTACATCGAGATCTATAATGACCACAGACACATGGAATCAGCAGATAAAGAGCGTAAAAATCATTTAAAGATTGCAAGCGAAACAAAGACCGGGTCTCCCATACCAACTTTTAAAAAAAACGATTTGAAGAACGTCTTAAAATTTATAGAATCAAAAATGAATGGATAAACTCGATTGGAGGTGATGAGTATCTCTGGTAAACATCATGAAATTTATTACGAATCAAAACGTATTCCGTAACTTTTAATACTCAATAAGGTAACATTTTTAGGAGGATATTTCGTTGAAAATGATTTTTAGTTATTGTGCAATCCCTGTTGCAACGATGTTTGGTTTATATCTTGGGTTTGCCAGTTCTACGGTAAATGCAGGAGATGTCAACAAAATTTACAAAGATACCTGTGAGTTATGTCACGCCCCTGATGGTAAGGGTAGCGAGGCTGGAAAACAATTCGGTGTACCTGACTTTTCTAACGCTGATTATCAAAAGTCCAGGACAGATGCGCAGATGAAGGAATCAATGACCAATGGCACAAAGAATCCCAACTATGTAAAACTCTCAGACCTTGGGGTTGACCTTGCAGACCTTGACGCCCTCATCACAGTAGTTCGAGGATTTTCCAAATAAATTAAAACCTATCCATAGGTTTTAAATAACACGATTAAAGCATAGAAGGGTAGGATATAAAAATATTCTACCCTTTTCTTTTGTGTATGCAGGATAAATATGCATGGAGAAATAATAAAAATCGATGGCTCTTTTGGTGAAGGCGGCGGACAGATACTGCGTACAGCCCTTTCACTATCGGCAATTACAAAAAAACCATTCGAAATATATAACATCCGTGCTAATAGGAAAGTGCCCGGCCTCAGCCACCAGCACCTCCAGGCAGTCAACTCCACAGCCCAAATCTGCAATGCAGCGGTTGTAGGAAATCAACTCCGATCCACAGACCTCAAGTTCTACCCAGGGGAAACACAGGCCGGTACGTATCATTTCAACATCGGCACTGCAGGCTCGGTCTCTCTTGTTTTACAAACCATTTTCTATCCCCTGAGTTTGGCGAACAAGCCTTCTTGTATTACCATTGTCGGGGGCACACACGTTACCCACAGTCCCTGTGTAGATTACCTCAAGCAACAGTGGTTATTCTTTCTCAAAAAGATTGGCTTTAATGCAGAGATACAAACTCTTAAGGCCGGATTTTACCCACGCGGTGGTGGTGAGATTCTCGTCAAAATAAACCCGTCAAACCCGCAGTACCCACTATGGATCAACGATAGAGGAAAACTCATTCAAGCAAAAGGGTTGTCTACAGTAAGTAACCTGGATGTAAACATTGCACAACGACAGCAGTTACAGGCAGAAAAAAGGTTTCTAGGACAAAACATACCCCACGAAATATCTTTGGAAGAAATTCCATCCTATGGAAAGGGAACTATGCTCCTGCTGGTGGGAAAATTCGAATACAGCCAGTGTTGTTATTTTGGCTTAGGTGCGATTGGGAAACGCGCTGAAACGGTTGCCGATGATGCCTGTAACGAATTCTTCACTTTTCTAAAAACCAGGGGCGTCATCGACGAATATCTAGCCGACCAACTCATCCTCCCCCTCGCTCTTACGAAAGGGACATCACAATTTATCACACCCAGAATCACGCAACATTTGCTAACGAACATGGAGATTGTAAAATTATTTTTACCGGTATCTATAGATGTTCATGGAAATTTAAATAAGGAAGGACTTATAAAAATAGCACATTGTGTGTAGGGTGAAAATCTGCCTAAATATTTCAGCACAAACAAAGGTCTAAAACACTCCGAACATTGTCGTTTTATACCGTTTTATCGTAGGTCGCAGTTTGAAACATCTGCGAATTTTTCTGCAGTTCAAAAGAAGATGAAAGAAATATATACAAAACGATCCGCGTTATCATGTTGTATCTCAATTTGAGCTAATTATTGCCTTGACTTGGAACACGTTTTACTTTAACTTATCAGCCGGAAATAATTCTTTCGAATTTCCTGGGATACGGATTTAGTCCTATACAACAGACAAAGTCAGACTACCTTGAAGTACTCCACCAAAAATAAAAAGCATTTATAAAATATTTAGAAAACTTTTAAAGAACACTTTTATAAAGGAGCTTTTATATGTTTATCCGGCACAAATTATTCACCCTGATGATAGTTTTGTGTTCTCTTTTAGGAATATTAGAATGCAAACTACCCGATATTAAAGCCGACACTGTACAACTAACTGGAACAATAAGGGATTTTAACGAATCGCATCCTGACTTTGAGTTCGGTTCATCAGTGTGTGGATTGAAAACAGGATTGGTGGGTTCAACTCTAGGTACAGATAAAAAACCTACTTTTGGCCAAAATGGAACAGATTGTATAACATCCGCTGAAACTTTTGCTCAATTGTATAACGATACCGAAGGTATTAACCTTTCAACTTCATATACTATAACATTAGATAACGGTAAGGCAGAATCAGGAGGAGTCTATACCTATGAAAATACGGAATTTTTCCCTATAGACAATGATTTGTTTGGAAATGAAGGTAACTCTCACAATTATCATTTTACGCTTGAGTTGCACACCGAATTCACTTATACAGGAGGTGAAACTTTTACTTTTACCGGCGATGATGACCTATGGGTTTTCATCGACAATTCGTTGGTAGTTGATCTCGGTGGTGTGCATCCTGCGGTTCCCGGTTCTGTCAACTTGGATGATTTAGGTTTAGTCATAGGCAACAATTATAATTTTGACCTCTTTTTTGCCGAAAGAAACAAAAGTGGATCTTATCTTAAATTTCAAACAACCATTAAATCACAAACAACACCTTCGCCAACATTGACTCCGATTCCAGGAGGAACCAGTGACGTCTTTGGATATGTAAGTAATTCCGATGGAAATGCACTGCAAGGAGTCATCGTGAGTATTGTAGGAAATAGTTTTTCAAATCGTACAGAAACAAATGCAGCTGGCTATTATGAATTCACAAACCTTGCAGCAGGAAACTATGCGCTCATATACGAGAAAGAAGGCTACCGAACCGAAACACTGGATATAAACCTTAAAGAAAATGATGTGCGAAACCTTGGAACACTTATTTTGGAAGAGGAAGAAATCGTAAAGACTACAATCTTCGGCTTTATTGTGGATGCTGATGAAAATGCGCTACAGGGAGTCACGGTAACTATTGAAGGTGGTAATCTTTCAGATAGCACCGAAACAAATGCAGACGGCTATTATGAATTCACAAACCTTGCAGCAGGAAACTATACGCTCACATACGAAAAAGAAGGTTACCAAACAGAAACACTGGATATAACCCTTAAAGAAAATGATGTGCGAGATCTTGGGACGCTTATTTTGGAAGAAATCACAAAAGCAAAAATCTATGGCTATGTTTTAGATATCGGAGGCAATCCAATTGAATCTGCAAAGCTAAAACTCAAAGGTATTAAAACAAGCTATAATAGTACCACGACCTCAGATGCAGATGGATTCTTTGAATTTACAGATTTAGAGGCAGACACTTATATACTCATTGCAAAGAAAAATGGTTATAAAAGAGCCAAACAAACGATAAAACTTGGAGAAAGAGAATCGAGGGAAATTGAGATTGAAATGAAAAAGACAAGCAGAAGAATCATAAAAGCATCAGTACATTAGTATTTGCGATTGCGTGATTATGATATTCCTGTAAATTAAGGAAATTTTACATCAGCTTTTCTAGTCAAGAGAGTCCCCCCTTATCCCATAAAGGACAAGGGGGGATTATTTTTTATTGTTTGAATTGTTTTATTGAGCTTTGAACAAACAGATGCCTTTCGTCTTTGTAAATTTCTAATTCCCCTCCGATTTTACCCTCCCGTGCCTCTTCGTCTTCAAGTCCTTGTCGTAAATTGTAATATGAATTTACCTTGAAAGCCTCGTAAAGACAAGTAAAATGATGTTTGTATCAACAATGCAAATCTAAAAATTTTTGTTCCTAAAAAAATAAAAATGTCAAAACCCATTGATAATGACACAAGAAAACTCGCCGTATCCGAACAGGATAAAAACATAGTCGTAACGGCCGGTGCAGGAACGGGCAAGACCACACTTCTCGTTAATCGAATGTTACATCTGCTTTTAGGCCACAAAAGATTCCAAACGGAAGAAAGCCCCATCCTCAGGATAGTCGCCATGACCTTCACAGAAAAGGCCGCCAGCGAAATGAAGATACGACTGATGCAGGAACTTGAAAAGATCGTATCCTTTATCAATGGATATACCTCACAGGGAGACGAGAAAAAAGCAGAAGAGCTTTTTTCAGATATCCGTGATCTTTATCAGACAACACATGGTGAAATTGAACGCCGGGCAAAGAAGTCACTGGAAGATATTGACAAGGCACTTATTGGCACTATTCACAGCTTTGCGGCCTATATCCTGCGTCTTTATCCCATTGAATCAGGAGTGGTACCTGGATTCGTAGTGGATGAAGGAGATATCTTTGATGAACTCTTTGACAAAGAATGGACAAAGTGGCTGGAAACGGAACTTGCGCTTAATTCGTCAAATGCAAACATCTGGAAGAACGTACTTAAACGATTGGACATCGAGCCTCTCAAGGAGTTAGCCAAACGGTTATCAGGATTTACTATCCCTTTGAATTCTCTCACGGTTGATGTGGGTAATAAATCTGTAATAGATCACCCCGACCCTAACCCTCCCCCATCAAGGGGGAGGGATTCTGGTAATCAAACACCACATATACACCCCTCCCTTGGTGGGAGGGGGCTAGGGGGAGGGGGTGCGACATTGTTACATCCACCGAATATCCAATCCTTGGTAGACCCATTAATTAACAAAATCAATGAGGTTATCCCTTCCTGCGAAAAGCCCAACAATAACCTACTCGCACAATTACATGAAGTATTGAAAATTTTCGAAGCAGTAAAAAAACAAGGTGTTGGTTATTTAAATAATCTAGAGTACGACCTCGACAAGGATATATCCAAGGCAAAGACCGGCTGGTCAGATGAGGGATTTTTAGCTGCACAAGAACTTGTAAAGGAATGTCATATTCTATTAAAGAAATTAAAAACCGTCGATGAGGCATTTGTTACAACCACGATAGGCCTCATTCTCCCTTTTGCAAAGGCCTTCCGCCAAACATATTTGTCACAGGGCTATGTCTCTTTCGACGGACTTCTTACCCTGACTAGAGATTTGCTGCAAAATAAATCATATCGCTACATTCGTGAAAAGCTTAAGAGCGAGTTCATGTCTATACTCGTTGATGAGTTTCAGGACACTGATCCAGTCCAATATGAAATTGTCCTTTTCCTTTCCGAGGCATTGGGACACTACAGCAAAGATGCCCGGAAGGTAACCCTTGAACCGGGAAAGCTTTTTATCGTGGGCGATCCGAAACAATCAATATACGCCTTCCGCAGAGCAGATATCGAGGCATATGAGCAAGTAGTAAAACAGGTGTGCGGAAATGATGAAACCCTAAGATTGCAGGAAAATTTCAGGAGTCATGCCGGTATCATCGAGGTTGTAAACCAATTATTTGACGGAAGGATCATGATAGAACAACCTGGCTTACAACCCTGTTATGTTCCCATCCATGCAAATAGACAAAAAAAACACCCCTCGCAAAAAGTCGAGATTATTCTTGTCTCTGATAAGGATGGAGAAGAACTCAAGGCAGACGAGGCCAGAGAGGCCGAGGCTGAGTGGATTGCGCGGTGGATTACAAAACACGTGGATAACGAAGTCATTCAAGGCACATTGGCAGAAGATAAACTCCGCAAGCTGAAATATAAGGACGTTGCCTTGCTTCTGCGGGCATTTACCCAGGTAAGGCCGTATGTCGAGGCGCTCAAACGATACGGTATTCCGTACATTGTGGAAGGCGAAAAATATTTCTATACAACTCAAGAAATTCTCGATTTCATGAACCTCCTGCGCATCATAGAAAATCCGCATGATACGATTGCACTGGTGGGTATACTGCGTTCGCCCATTGTGGGCTTGACAGATCGGGAGATATACGAACTAAAAGAAAACCGTCTATTGGACTACCGCAAAGCTACTTCAGATGAAACGCTAATACCATGTCAGGACACAAAAGACAAAAAAGGTGGATTAGAAATATTTTCTCCTGATTTAAAAGTTATTGTTGAACATTTTTATGATTTTTTAAGAAGAACTCATGCACGTGCTGGCACAATCCCTGTATCCCAACTCATTACGGAAATCATTGACAATACCCACGTCGCCGAGATTACAGCCTGCGCCTGGCATGGAGAACAGAAGCTGGCCAACATCTGGAAGCTTTACCAGATGGCATGCGACATGGAACAATCTGAGGGTATTTCACTAAAAACATTCATAGAACGCATCAAGACACGGATAAAAGAGGCCAGGGAAGAAGGTGAGAGTCCCCTTTCGGATGAAACGCTGGACGTTGTAAAAATCCTGTCTATACATAAGTCAAAGGGACTCGAATTCCCTGTCGTAATCATGGGCAACCTGCATGGTGAAGTGAAAAAAGACAACGAGATACTGAACTCGGCGGTATTTGATTGGACTACATCCACAACGGGCCTTGTGATTGGCAAAGGAGACCAACAGGTGCGGAATCTTCAAAGTATCGTAATTGAAAAGAAATTGAACGACCGCTCGTGGGAGGAGGAAAAGCGCGTCCTGTACGTAGCCATGACCAGGGCAAAGGAACGATTGATTCTTACCGGTGCATTGAAGAATGACGATAAATCCTATATGGGATTAATTACAAAAGCCGTGAGGGATGCCGCTGGCATTGAGCTTGGAGACGAAACAATTATGAACCTTTTGTCCACAAAGGAAGAAGAAAATTTACCACCCTCCCCTAGCCCCTCCCATCAAGGGAGGGGAAATGCAGGAGACATTCCATCGGGTGAGGAGAATATAACATACGGGGAAAATAAAACAGATAGGGAGGTATCCCCTCTCCCCTTGCGGGAGAGGGTTGGGGTGAGGGGTGTTTCAAAAGGAAAATTTCCATTAGGAAATGCAGAGGTCTTTGTTGAACATTTCAGGTTTGATGGGACACACCGTCCCTTAAAACCCATAAAAGAGAAGACACTAGATATCGACTGGACAGCTTTTGTCGAAATATGGAAGAAAAGAGAGGCTGCAATGATTGAGGCGACCAGGAAGTCTCTCTTTGTCTCTCCATCGACTATTACCGATGATGAAACGATTGCGCACGATATGCTCCCTGTCCCGAGTAACGTTGAAAGAGCTTCGGAAACTCATCCAAACCACGCTGCGTTGATTGGTTCCATCTGCCACCATGTATTGGAGGGATGGGATTTCCATGGATCTCCCCAAGAGCTTCAAAGGTCAGTCGAGTCTGTCGTAAAATGGGATATTACCTTTGGAAAAGGTGAGGTAGAATCACCCTCTCAATTTCAAGGAGAAAGTATTTCCGTAACATTTCACCCCCACCTAAACCTCCCCCATCAAGGGGGAGGAATACAAGAGGACAATAAGTATTCCCCGCCTTGCGAAGGAGGGGATGTAGGGGTGGTTATGAAATCGAAAGAAATTCCCCCTGATACCATGCAAACTCAGGACGTAGAATTTATAAAAGCAGAGGTATTAAAGATACTCTACAACTTCATTGGCTCAGAGGCATACAAGGAGATACAAAATGCACAAATACTTGGACGGGAAATACCCATCCTGCTCAGGTGGAACGGACAAATCATGAGAGGTACCATTGATATCCTTTATAAAACAGACAATCGTCTTATCATCGCCGATTATAAAACAGATCATGTTAAACCATCAGACCTTCAGGCAAGGGCGGAGAAATATCAACATCAGAGAGAAGTTTATGTTGAGGCAGTCAAACGCTGCCTTAAAATTGACAATCCCGATTTTAAGCTCGTCTTTTTGAGAATCGGCAAGGCAGTATCGATTTGATTGCTTTTCAATAAGATATTTATAAATTGATAGGATTTCTGATTTTGAGAAAAAGACAGGAAAAAGGTTCACCTGTTTTTATGAGATATAGAGCTTTTTGATTCTCTTCACGTTGTTACGATAACACATAAAAAAAAGATAAAGCTTAGTGGCGAAGTCCACGGGAGCATCTTGTTAGCCCATTAGTTTGTCATAATCAGAATGACTTCCAATCCAAATCCAGAGCAATCCTTCTGGAACCTCAACGGCCAATGCTCTATAGTGGAGACCAACACGGACAGATCGGTATTTACCAATCCTTTTGAAGTGAAGTGATGGGTGTAACTGGTCAGCTTTTAACAGTTCAAAACTTCTATCTGCCAGTTCCTGCACAACCGCAGGAAGCTGCCGGTAGCAAGCCCAAAAATCAGGAGAGGCAAAGTGTTTCAAAGTTCTTTTGTCATGCCTGCTTTGTGCGCCGCAAGAGCTTCTTCTGCAAGCTTATCAAGCCTTCCAGACTGAACATCCTCTTCGATCTGCCGGTCCCACTCATCTGCGTCATATTCGCGGAACCAGTTCCTAAAAGCTTCGAGTTCAGCACGGTTAAGCTTCTCGACTTCATGTTCAATTTGCTTGATTCTTGTCATAATCTCATTCCTCTATTGTGTATATCTTAATAAGAACCTGAGAGGATTACAAGCGTCAAAGTGGAGACGCCGCGCCTTTTGACTGACCGCAAGAAGTATCAGCCCCAGTAGCCGGTTTCTTTGCCGGTTCTTTCATAGCTGGCAATTATTTCACGGTGAAATTGTTCTTCTATTTTCATTCTGTTGGCTAACATCAAAGCCTACTGGCAATTTAACGTGTCAGCGTTAAATTGTCTGGTGTAGCGCATTGTTAGCCGCTGTTAAGTTTATTTTAATCTTGCTGATTCAATAAATTTTCAAGATATGATTTCTGCTTTAGATATTCATCCTGTTTAATAAAATGATTACGGTAATTGGACTGCAAAAACTGTATTGCGTCCTCATCTTGTTTTCTCTGATTGCAACCTGCGCAAGCTACAACCAGATTGAATTTTTTATTTGTACCCCCTTTTGATACGGAAACAATATGGTCTAAAACATATGTGTCTTCAGATACATCTATAAGACAATAAACGCATTTTCTTTTATCCCTTTCTAATAGCATAAGTTTTCTTTCAGGGGTAGAATAATAATCCGCATCATCTATTCTTTCAGTGTCAGGAAAGGCAGTTTTTTCTTTTTCAATTAATTTTTTACATACTGGTATTTCACTTGGTAGATGGACAATAATTTCGTTTGCTCCACCACGTTGGCGATTAACAGTGATACATTGATTTCTTACAAGAGGTGGCAAGCGTCTTCTTACCGTTATGCCGTCCTCTATTATATTGTCCTGATCAGAACGAATGAACTTACCTATTTCTGTCCAAGGTATTATTAATTTACTCTTACCGGTTTCGAAATATGAAAGATAAAATAAAACTTGATAAACAACCAAAGCTTTATCTTTTATGATACGAGAAAGATACTTCGTAATAAAGCTGTTTTCAATAATATATCGTTCCAAGGTTATTCTGTCTGACATTGGCTCAATTTTCTTATTTATAATATCTATGATATATGCCATTTATCATCCTTATTTTATAGGCTAATGACTGAATTGAGTGGCAACCGCAGATGGCGCGTAGAGAGGGAATGCTTGCATTCGCTCTTATTTCCGCGCCGGCAAGGCGGCAGCCCGATGGGTTGTCCGCTCAATTCCCCCATTCACGCCGCGTTAGCGGCGCGAACATTTATTTTTATCTCTATTCTATAATTGTCGGCATCCTATCATTTGACATGATGACTGTCAAATTAAATACATCAGAGTTTTATCAACAAATAAAATCCTTGAAATATGAAAAGCATTGTAAGATAATCCAGCCATCATAAGCCAAATTTAAAAGGAGTATCAATATGTTCCCTACGAAGTCAACATTGTACATTCTGCCTTTATTGTGTATTTTGGCAATCACAACTGTATCTAACGTATGTGCTAATGAGTCTGGTAAAAGCAATATTCTGAGCCACAATATTGAGATTGAACTGTTTTTGAAAGAACACAAGTTAAAGGCAGTTGACCATCTGCTTGTAACTTACGAAAATTCAGAAAAGGTTTCGTGTTTTCTTAATAAGTCATTTCAAGTCTTGTCAGTCAGTTCTTCAAACAGGAAGTTAGATTTTAAGGTTGCATCGAATGGAGATGGACAGCGTTTGGAGATCACAATACCATCGGATTTGAGACAATCCGATAGCGTAATTTTAGATATTGCATACGAAGGATGTCTTTTTGAAAAGCCCATTTCGCAAGAGAAGGAAGACGTTGGCGAAACTACCGGCGTTATTGGCGAGGAAGGGGTTTATCTAAGCCCTGCATGCGCCTGGTATCCGGATATACCCGGCTCTCTGGCAGTTTTCAAGATAGCTATTACTACGCCTGCTGGATATGAGGCCGTGACACAGGGTACTCTTGTGAGCAAAAAATCTGACACCGACAAGATTTATACAACATGGGAAGAAAAAAACGTGTCTGAGGACTGCCATCTGGTAGCCGGGAGGTATACGGTAACGAGTATCAAACATAACGGGATTGATATTTATGCCTATTTTTTCCCTGAAGAGCAGGGATTGGTAGAAACCTACATCAAAGCCACAACACGCTATCTGGATATGTACCAAAAACTCTTGGGAAACTACCCCTACGGGAAATTTGCCATTGTCGAAAATTTCTTCCAGACTGGGTATGGCATGCCCTCGTTTACCCTATTGGGGAGCACCGTTGTAAAACTACCCTTTATCGTTGAAACTTCGCTGGGTCATGAGATTTTACACAACTGGTGGGGTAACTCTGTCTTTGTTGAAGAATCTCAGGGAAACTGGTGTGAAGGGCTGACCGCTTACATGGCAGATTACTATTATAAAGAGCTCAAGGATAGCACATCAGCCAATGATTACCGCAAGGATATTTGCAGAAAATATACCAATTACGTAACTGAGCAAAACGACCTGCCTTTAAAAAGATTTGTCGGCAGAAGAGACCAGGCAACCCAGTCGATCGGGTATGGAAAGACGGCGATGGTATTCCACATGCTAAGGCAAATGGTTGGAGATGATCTGTTCTATCGGTCACTCAGAAGGTTTTACAAAGATAAAATTTGGCAACAGGCCGGTTGGAAAGATATTCAGCACATATTTGAAGAGGACTGCAAAACGGACTTGTCCTGGTTCTTCGAGCAGTGGATCAACCGAACAGGAGCGCCATTTATCGAAATGGGCAAAACTGAAGTTACACAGTCGAGCAATGGCTGGTTGACGAGGATAGAGATCATCCAGACATGTCCCCAAACATTATTGGGGAAAGGCGAGCCGTATCGCCTTTT
>Ga0209514_10007887_pt1 | contig 12393 bp, 7 predicted proteins | sample Subgrocontami58m_FD_187452 | JGI IMG/M metagenome (GOLD analysis project Ga0209514, IMG submission 187452) | Subsurface groundwater microbial communities from S. Glens Falls, New York, USA - GMW37 contaminated, 5.8 m (SPAdes) (version 3) | ecosystem: Environmental > Aquatic > Deep subsurface >...
ACTTTTGTCCTGCAAATCCAGGATTGACGGACATGACAAGCACCATATCAACGGAGTCGAGGAGGTTTTCAACCGATTCGGCCTGAGTATCCGGGTTTAACGAGACGCCGGTTTTCAGCCCGTGTTCTTTAATGCGCGAGATAACTTCCTCCGGTTTTTTTGCGGCTTCTATGTGAAACGTAATGATGTCGCCTTCCCCGGCTGCCTCTGCGAACGTTTTTACATAGTTTTCAGGATGCTCAATCATCAGGTGAATGTCTAGGGGCACTTTTGTAATGCGTTTTATGCCTTCTACGATGAATGGCCCCATCGTGAGGTTAGGGACAAAATGGCCATCCATCACGTCAACATGAATCAAGTCAACGCCTGCCTTTTCCACTTTCCTGATTTCTTCCTCCAGGCGCATAGGGTCGGCCGCAAGGATAGATGCTGCAATTTTAATCTTTGGTTCCATACGTTATGTTTTTTTGTCCGATAATGAAGCAACCCCCGGAAGGTTTCCACCCTCCAACAATTTCAGGAATGCGCCCCCGCCGGTGGAAATAAAAGAAACCTCATGCGTCTTCCCTGCTTTATGAAACGCCATGTCTGTGTCACCGCCGCCGACGATTGTCGAGGCGTGCGAGCTGGTTACCACATCTACCATCGCATACGTTCCCCTGCTGAAAGGATCAAATTCGAATGCGCCCATGGGGCCGTTCCACAGGATTGTCTTCGCGTCCTGGAGCGCTTCGGTAAATAGTTTTGTGGTTGCCGGGCCGATATCGAGGGCGATCCATTTTTCGGGAATTTCCAGAAAAGGGACGACCTTCGTTTCCGCGCGGCTGTCAAATTTTTCGGCAACGACAAAATCAACGGGCAAATACAATTTCGTACCGTTTTTCTTTGAAATATCCATCAGGTTTCTTACCACATCAAGCATGCTGTCTTCGACAAGGGACTGTCCTACACCGATGCTCTGCGCTTTTAGAAAGGTGAACGCCATAGCCCCGCCGATAAGGATTTTGTCCATCTTCTTTGCAAGATTTTCGATGATCTTTATTTTGTCAGAAACCTTTGCGCCGCCTAACAAGGCGACAACCGGTCGCATGGGGTTATTAACCGCTTTCTCGAAGTAATCTATTTCCTTCTTGAGTAAAAACCCGGCTGCGGACGGAACAATGCCGTCAACGCCAATCATTGAGGCATGTTTTCTATGACAGTTACCAAATGCGTCCTGGATGAATACGTCGCATAAACTGGCCAGCTCTTTTGCAAAAGAAGGATCGTTCTTTTCCTCTCCGGGGTGAAATCTCAGGTTTTCAAGCACCAGCACATCCCCGCATCGCATCTCTTCGATCTGCTTTTTGACCTTTGGGCCAATACAATCATCCGCTAGTTCTACCTTTGCTCTCTCCTTGAGGAAACCCTGCAACCTTCTTGCTACCGGCTTCAGGCTGTATTTGGGATCTACCTTGCCTTCCGGCCTGCCCAGATGAGAAGCGACAATTACCTTTGCGTCTTCGTCCAGCAGATAGTTGATGGTTGGCAAGGTTGCCCGTATTCTTGTGTCATCGGCAATATTTCCTTCCTCATCCAGGGGGACATTGTAATCCGTTCTGACCATGACCCTCTTTTTCCGGACGTCAATATCTTTTACGTATAATTTATTCATATTCGGTAAATGGATATGTTTGGGAAATAAAAGTTATACCCGCGTGATTAATTCGATAAGGTCTACCATACGATTTGAAAAGCCCCATTCGTTATCATACCAGGACACCACCTTTATCATACGTTTGTCAATTACATACGTTAACGCCGAATCAAAAATACTTGAATGGGCGTTCCCGACAATATCAGTAGACACAATCGGGTCCTCGCAGTACTCCAGAATACCCCTCAATTCGCCTTCCGCGGCCTTTTTCATGGCGGCGTTAACGGACTCTACGGTAACATCTTTTGATACGATAGCGACCAGGTCGGTTACGGAACCGTTGGAAATAGGCACGCGCATGGCCAGTCCGTCCAGTTTGCCTTTTAATGATGGAATTACTTCCCCGATGGCCTTGGCCGCGCCGGTCGTTGTGGGGATGATGTTCATGGCTGCCGCCCTTGCCCTTCGCGGGTCTTTGTGCATAAAATCAACGATACACTGGTCGTTTGTGTATGCGTGAATGGTCGTCATTAATCCCTTTTCGATGCCGAAATTGTCATGTATCACCTTCGCCAGGGGCGCCAGACAATTTGTTGTGCACGAGGCGTTCGATAAAATTTTGTGCTCAGCCCTGAGGTCTTTCGTATTAACGCCCACGACAATCGTGGCGTCAATTTTATCTTTTGCGGGGGCAGAGAGGATTACTTTTTTAGCGCCTGCGTCAAGGTGTTTTGCACAGTCGGCGCGTGAGGTGAAGATGCCCGTTGATTCAATAACAACATCTACTTCCAGTGATTTCCATGGCAGCTTCAAAGGGTCTCTTTCGGTGAGCATTTTAATTTCCTTGCCATCCACCACCAGGGAATTTCCCCTTGTTTCTATGTTCCCCTCAAATTTTCCATGCACTGAATCATATTTTAACAACAGCGCCAATGATTTTACGTCGGCAAGGTCGTTGATAGCCACAACGTCTATACCCCCTCGTTTGGCGATCACACGAAAGACATTTCTTCCTATCCTTCCGAACCCATTTATACCAACCCGTATAGCCATAGCTTTTATCCTTTGCTTGTACTGCTTAAATAATGCTCGTGAGGTAAATGAAACTTCAATAAAACGAGAAAATCCTGGTAAAAAGACAAGGTATTCTAAGCAGACATATACAATTTGTCAAGTAATTTAAAGTTTCCCGTTGTGTATAAAAAAATTCATCAATATCTTGTAATAATTGCTTGAAAATCAAGCCACATGTTGTATAATTCAGCGAAATTTTAAAGAGTTTACAGCATAACAAGGCGGTTTTTATGAAAAGTTTAATAAGAATATTCACGCATTTGAAGGCACAGATTATTTCTGCGCAAATCAGTAATTATCGGTTCAGGCGTCCACGGGGGATGTCTGCCACAATTCTGCAATGGTTTGCACTAGACCTCGAACCTCCGCAGCGATGTCGGGTACGGTGTAATACCGCATCAGGAGAGAAACCATTTTACAACTTATCGAAGCGAGTCTCTCGAAAACAATAGACAGTAATAGTAGCAGCAGCATCGAAGAAAAATGTAAGCCGTATGATTTAAGCAGATTAAAAATTGAAGATAAAAAACTCTTTGACAAATATGTCTCAGCAGAAGGTGTAAATTTATGTGATTATTCTTTTGCAAATAATTATATCTGGAAAGGTTCGATAGAATTATTATGGAAAATAATCAATAACAATTTTTGTCTCTTTGGGGTAACTTCCAAGGGGATGTGTATGATGCTCCCGCCGCTTGGGAAAAACGACATTCCGAAGACTCTGAGCGAATGTTTTTCCATGATGCGGGAAGTCAACGACGCCCGTGGTTTTGATGCGTACATCAGTTATGTTTATGAAGACTTCCTGAATTTGTTTGAAAAAAACTCCTACCGTATTGTCGAAGGTTATCCCGACTACCTATACAAAACAACCGACCTCGTAAAACTTGCCGGCAGAAAATATGAAAAAAAGAGAAACGATATAAACTTTTTTAAAAAGCATTACGACGTTTCTTTTGAAAAGTTCCACCCAAAACACATTGCAGACGCCCTCCTGATGATTGACCAGTGGAAACGGGAAAAGATCCACGAATCAAATCTTTCAAACCACAATGAAGCTCATTATCAGTACGGCCTCATCCATGAAGCAGAGGCTGCCAAATGCGCCATTATCTTTTCCGAAGAGATGGGGCTACATGGGGCAATTATTGTCATTAATGGCAGGATTGAGGGCATTACTCTGGGAGAGCACATCAACTCCAGCACCGCGTCTGTTCTTATAGAGAAGACCGACAGCAAATTTCACGGTATGCCACAGTTCATCTACCAGCAATTCTGCGCGAACACCTTTTCTGATATGGAATATATCAATGCAGGCGAAGACTGGGGGATTGAAGGGCTGAGGAGGGCAAAGATGTCGTATCATCCGTGTTCTCTGGCAAAAAAGTTTACCATTTACGGAAAATAATCTTTTGGTGAATTATAGCAAGGCAAGCCTTCTTGATCTTTTTGCTCTCGGGCAACTGGAAGAGGCTTGTTTTCCGACAGAGGCGTTTAGCCGCCGCCTGATAAAAAATTTGTTAGTTAGCGCCAATGCCGTTGTTTTTAAGGCGACAGAGCCGACAGCGGGAATCATTGGCAATATCATCGGTACTACAAAAAAGGAAAATAGCTCATCCGTGGGCAGGATATTTTCACTGTGCGTGCTTACCGTCCATCGCAAGCACGGCATAGCCACCCGCCTTGTTCAACTCCTGGAAGAAGAATTTCGCCTGCGAGATATCCGGAAAATCAGACTTGAAGTGAGCGTGCGCAACGATATCGCGCGAGCGTTTTACGAACGTCTGGGATATCACACGACATCCAATATTCTTCCTCATTTTTACTATGACGGCGCGGACGCAATGGTTATGCGCAAGTATCTTTCTTGAAAAGGCGTTCTTGACGAATACTTTTGCGGTACTTGCAATTCATTACAAATTCAGTAAAAAGCAAGCGGCGACGTCGAATGATTACGACGACCGATACGCCGTTTCATAGACTGATTTTGAATGCGGACCGAGAAACACGCGCGCATACATCCGCATGAGGGAAAGTCCGTCAAGGACATAGCTCAGCGAAATCATTATGGCCAATACGACCTGGTCCTCGCGAATGTGGATAAAGATCAGGTCTTCCCCCACAAAGGTTGGCGAGATCGGGAATGCAGATACCCCCAGACATGCCAGCAAAAAAACAAGGGCAATTTTCGGGTGGCGGAACGAATGGCCGTGAAACTGATCCATATCAATGCTGCCTTCATGAGAACGCAGCCACCGGAGGCAGATGAATCCCACGATTCCAGCCACGACAATACCGCTTAAATAAAGGCGATCCTCGTTGAAATAGAACCGTTCATTGACGGAAATTGCCAGTGCAATCCAAAAGTGATGCATTACCACCAGCAGCCAGCTCATGCGCGCCAGCTTTCTTTCGGCGAATGACTTCAACACCATCATCAGGGCAATGGAACAGAACAGGTAAGGGAGGGCATCTTCAACGGGTTCCGGAAGCAGTTCCCGGAAGTAAACAATAGCCACGCCAGCGAGATATGCCGGGATACCGAAATAGAAAACCCGGCCCAGGGTGAGGAAATCCAGCCATTTTCCAAACCACTTTAACGGGTTCCACATATAGCGGTACATCATGTTGTCAAGATTCCATTCTTTCATGCACAGCATGTAAATGGTGTATGCAGTCTTTCTGGAAAAAGAATCTTCAAAGGCGTGCTCGCGGGGTTTAAAGTTGTAAAACTGTTCCCGTATCAGGTAACTTACCACCGAAGGGGAAACCAAAAGCTGGTACGCCCGCAGGAAGGCATTTCCGGCAAAGTGAACCAGGGCAACCTCCTCAAGACCGGCTGCCACTTCGATAAACATAATTCCTATTTGTGCGGCAGACGCATAGGCGATCTGGGTTTTTATCGTTGACTGTACCCGTGCAATTCCCGTGGCAATAATACTGGTCGTTAATCCGATCACACCGATAATAATCCGAACGGGTAACTGATGTTCCCAAAAGGGGAATGTGCGTAATAGTATAAAGACGCCTATGTGAACGGAAAGGCTGCCGTAAAAAATGGCGCTGGATGGCGTGGGTCCTTCCATGGCGCGTGGCAACCACGAGGTAACCGGAAGTTGCGCCGATTTTGCCACTGCGGACATTAATATCATCAGGGAGATAAATATGCCCATGAGTGTGTTCGTTTGAAGATGAGCGCTTACTATTTCATGATTACTCAACTGCAAAAAGGATACATTCCCGTGCCACAGGTGATGGCTCATCCACATGGCTAGTATCAGCCCAATGTCGCCAAGGCGGTAAACGGAAACTACTTTCACGGCGTTTTTTGCAGGCAGATAGCGGTCCCGGTAAAAGGCAATCAGTAAAAAGGAAGAGATACCAAGCATTTCCCACCCGGCAAAAAGTGTTTCCAGGTTGCCGGAGAAAATGGCAATGTTATACCCCAGATAAAACAAAAGAATCGTATTGAAGAACCGTTTATAGCCTTCCTCGCGATGCAGGTAATGGCGGCTGTACGTGGTTACCTGGAAAAGGATGATATCGCCTACTATCAGGTAGGTTGCGGTAACTTTGTCAAAATAAAAACCAAAAAGAAATGAGTACTTTGATGTTTGGTAGACGACCCATCCCGGCAGGTTCAGGGTAGGGTGGTGTTGCAAAAGCCAAAATACAATAAATCCGACAGCAGTCAGTAAATGCAAACCCACGGTGGTAAAAGCTGTCCAGGAAATAACCGTTTCATTTTTCTTCGGAATCAGGATGTTTACCAGAAATCCTATGATCGGGATCAGAATAAAATACGGAAGAAACATGGCCATGTCTCCCGTTTTATACATCGTTGATATATAAGAGGATAAATCCTCATTCAGTATTTGAGATGATTGCATGGTTCCGTTCTCCGTTGAAATCATTCCGGACATTACATTGCTTGGTTAAAAAAATATACAAAACTAATCTAATACATAGACGGGTAAATTATCGAGATTCGTTTCTATCAGTGGTGTCATATCTGAAACCGTTTCGATTGTTTGTTTGAATGGTTTGTACGGGAAGAACGCCCCATCCTTAAAATGGAAAAGTTCCTGCGTTTCCGGATTAATTGCAATGAGATGCACCCACTCATTGATAAACCATTCATAGGTTGCCGCCACTTTTTGAATTGCTTTCAGCACCACGTGGGGGAAATGTTCTACGACGACCAGGAGACGGACGGGGTCGTGCACTTCAATCATCTGGCTGGGAAGTCCTGGCCGCAAATCCCCGTCAGCGCCATTAGCGACGCCAAACAGTCCCATGACATTGTGAGGAAGTTTTGTTCCTGCGCCCAATTTCTGATTATCCACCCGTGAAAAAAAATATTCAAGGTTGATGCCGCCACACACAGGGGCCACGGCATTTAAAATATTGAGCAGATATTTTCCCTCCGGATCAACCCGGTAATCAAATGAATTCATAAAGCACCGCCGGTCTAAAAACAGGTGCGAGGTCAGTGACCTTCTGCCGACAACGCACAGGGCGTTTGTGGCGTGGTTCAGCTCCGGACGCGGTTCGAAAAGAGAGACTGACCGCCGTATAATTTTTTTATGGATGGTTTTCGGTTGTTGTCTGGTGTTAATGGAAACAAACCTTCTCGATCGTTCTTTGGCATTAAGGTCCAACGCCTTTTCAAAAGATTTGTGGTTGATTTGATGTCTTTTCTGGTTGCCCGGCGACAGAGAGCCTTCGTCAAAAAAAATAATCTCGTCGCGGGTGGTATCGTGCAGGCCGCCCACAAACTGCGTTTCAGGCGAGATGGTAATTCCCCGTGCGCTCAGAATCTTTCTCACTTCGGGGTGATTCATGATGTGGCACATCACGCGTGAGTTGACAGAGCCAGCCCTTCCGGAACAAGCGCCGCAGTCATAGGCTGCATAGTGCGGATTATTCACGCTGCTTGAACCATGTCCTATAATATACACGATCGGGGCAAAATTCCTCACCAGTCCGATGCTTTTCAGAAGTCCTTCTGCGCGGTTTGCCATCTCCTCGAAGGTGTACCCCACTTGCAGGCCGTTTTCCTTATTATCCGGATGGGTGTTTTCGATGGTGAGCTTTGAAAACTTGTCCATGTGGCGGAATGAGTATGCCGCAGCAGGTCCCATCGTCGGCCTGAAAATGTTGAGAAATAAACGGAACGCAGACCAGAACCCAATCGTATGGGCAATAAGCGCCCCGCCAAAAAAGGAGTGGGCATGTTTGGAGAAATGCACGTCCTTCTTCCGTTCGCTTTTGCTTTCGACTTGCTTGATTAAATGTTTGGGCGTCACGGGCCATGGACACAGCTTTGTATAAAACTTTCCGCCTTCGGGCTGGTAGAAAAACTCCACGCTGAAGAATCCGGGAGCGCCGAAGGTTTCACTGTCGGGATCCATTTTTTCAATGTAACGACGGAACGAACACTCCCGGTCGTCAATGCAAAAAACCGCCTGGAAACTGGCGCAGTTCACCCTCTTTTCTTCATGTTTTTTTTCGATGAGACCGGAGAGTACTTCATCGTAATAGCTCCATTCGAACGCCTCCTGCCATATCTGCCTGATTTCGCGCAGTTCCCGTTCCGGAATCTCTGCAAAGAGGTCAAGGGGTTTTTCCGTAAGGCTTTTGCTGAGCGGTTGCCAGTTTTTGCCAAAGCGGAAATCGAGCGCATCTATTTCCAGCAGGAGTTCAAATACAATCAGTTCCTGGAGGGTAATTTGTTTCCGGTCCAGCAGGGTTTGCGGCACATCCTCTACGGCGGAAACTATCCCGGACCAACCCTGGTGGGCGAACTGCTGGTCAAATAAGTATTGCTTGTAGAGCGATTTGTCTCCAACCAGGATGTCCAGCAACGATTCGATTGTACATTCACTTCTCAGCAAAAGCCTTCTTGCCCAGTCCGTCCTGAAAAAACTGGTAAAACTGAGTCGCTCCATTTCTCTGATGGAGGCGAGGAAACCTTCATTCCAGACGGGAAAACGCCAGATAGAAATGCCCTGGTCCAGGTAACTGCAAAGGACACGGAAGAGCAGCGGATGTACCAGCGAATCCAGGTCTATCTTGTAATGCCTTTTCCAGTTGGCGCGCAAGGAACCTATCCGGGGCGGCGGGAGTTCGCCGTATTGCTTGGAAACCGCATACTCCTTCCATTCTTTTAAGAGGGCGGCACCCTTTCGCTCAATAATTGCTTTTTCAAGTACGTCTTCCCGGATGCGGCCTGATTGGTAAAGGGAACGGAATTCGTCAATGGAGAGACTGATGCTATAGCCAAATATCTCCGAAGCGCGGCCGGTGCCGTCGTGGAATTTCTGGTTCTGGAATCCGTGCAGTGTATTGTGATGGATAAAGTCTTTTAAAGGAGACTGTGCGGGTAAATAGTGCTTTAGCTCGTGGATTACGGCATGATCATCGAAAGAAGAATCGTGTGGTTTCATCAGAGTGGTTGGCAATATTTTCGGCTTATATTAAGGATGAATGATGAATAATGACTAATTGTTATAAAAAGACGTATTTCGCGGTGTCGGTTCTGAAAAAGGTATTTCAATAAAATTTGGACACAAAAAGGGTGAACAGGAATCAATCTATGTATTCCAAAAACCATTCGCCGCAATTTGGTCGGCTACTATAGCAAAAACAAAAAATAATTACAAGTTTTTTTAGGAGTGTTGCAAGGCCGGGTCAAATACGAGCGTAGGCGAATGTAATAATGGGGTCAGTATCGAAGCGATATCAGGTAGTTCATCCGGGTTGAAATATTTATCTAAAATAAACTTGCATTTTGGAGAGGTATTCCATAAAATGCTCAAATTTTTTTGAAAATAACGCTTGAATTCTAAGATTCTTTCTGTAGTATGCCGATTTAAGTTTATTATCGTAACGTAGCTCATTGATAGTTAATCTGAGTGAATCTTGTATGTCGCCGTGAGGTACGAAGGATAACTGTCTTCTCAATAAAGGTAGTTGGAGTTTCATTTCACCCGCGCCCGAACCGATTGCTTCCATCCATAAGCATGATTTTTCAGCGGAATTATAGGGTGTTTTCCGTCGAGGCATTTCATTCCTCATAAACACAGGGTTTTGCGATATTTGGTGCGCCATTATTGCCATATCATCACTTAGAGACTTATCAACGAATTCGGGGTGCTTTTTTTCTACACAATTAGGAACGATGTCTGACAAGATTAATCATGCAATCGAACACGCAAAGCACTTGATGCCTGATCAAGGTCCGCTTCCATTCTTTGTTCATCACAACACCATTCATCACTTCGAGTCACACGACTTTTTTGAAGGCGTTAAACAGGCGGGGCGTATGTATGGCGCCAAGGCCTTTATGTCCGAAGAAGAGTTTCTCCTGTCGTTTGAACGGGGACGCATCACTGCGCATGTCCTTCTCAAGAATATCCGGGAATATATTGAACGTTATCAGCTTGCTATTCAGCCTGAAGTGCTGTTTGGCCTCATGACAGAAAAGCCGCATACCCGTCCGGCGCCGGACGCGCGGGTCATGCAGTTTGTAAACAATACCGCTTATCTGCGTCCCGGCTATTACAAGGAGGCGATTCAGGCTGCCCACAATCTGGACATTGACGAGATGATGGGGCCTATCTTCTTTAAGTTTATGGCATCCTATTTTGACTTCGGCCTTGCCTACTGGCCTATGCCGCACCGGGAGAAGGGGCTGTGGCATTGCTTTTGTGATATTTACTCGAAAAGCGGTTTCCTAAGTACGAAATTTCTAAAAACCTTAAAACAAATCATCACTTTGGTGAAACAGTATCAATGCAGCGATGCCACCGCGTTTCTGCTTCAGGTACTGGCTATTCCCGACGAACACCTCGACAATTATATGTTCCGTACCCTCTATCGTTACAAAGGATGGGCCGGTACCATAAAAGCGCTGGAAACCACGGTGGAGTGGGTGCCAAAGCCTGAGGTAAAGGCGGTGTTTAATGAGGTCGTGTCCGTCATTCTCGTCCTGGAGTTAGCAGCCATAGAATCCATCCGCGCGACGCCGAACCGGGATATACCCGTCTATACGCCGGAACCGTTGTATGACCCGTATTTTGTCGCCGCAATTGTGAACGCACTGGACATAAAAAGTAACGCTGCATTTCCCAAGGAGGTTACCCAGTTTACCGATGAAAATCGCCAGGAGATTTGGCAGCGCGCCTATGAGGATACCTTCTACAATCAGTTCCTTGCCGCATACAGGCAGTGCGCTATCGCGGCGAAACCAGAGTACAGGCTCCGGAACTACCAGGTCTTTTGCTGCATTGACGACCGTGAAGAGTCTTTCCGCCGCCATCTGGAGCAGATAGACCAGGGCGCAGAAACCCTCGGCGCAGCGGGGCATTTTGGTCTCGACATGAGATTTAAGGCCGCGCCGGAGAAGCACTACCGCAAGATGTGCCCTCATCCTTTGGTAACGCCATCAGTGCAGGTTTACGAAAAGGCGGTAAAGCCTGAAGATGCAATGCCCAAAAAACTCCAGTTCCATGCAAGGGTGCAGTGGGCGATTACGCAGGCATCCAAGACTCTTTTCGGGAGTTTTGTTCACACGATGTTCAGCGGCCTTGTGAATCTCCTGCCGTATGTGCTTGACATCCTTTTTCCCAGGTACAGCTCCAGGCTGCGACGGTATCTGGCCGCCCACGAACCCAAAACGCAATTGATTTATAAAAAGGAAACGCATGAAAACGAAAAGGGATGGGAACTGGAAGACCGCATTGCCCGCGCTACGGCGATACTCAAAGGCGCCGGGTTGTCGGACAATTTTTCTCCCTATGTGTTTGTCCTGGGACACGGTTCCAGCAGTCTCAATAATCCCCACGAAGCCGCCCACGACTGCGGGGCATGCGCCGGGGGGCGCGGCGCGCCTAACGGACGCCTTTTTGCGACTATTTGCAACGAACCGCAAGTGCGCGCCGGGCTGGCTAAAAACGGCGTTATCGTCCCGGATTCAACAAGGTTCATCGGCGGATATCACAACACGTGCAGCGACGACGTCCTCCTTTTCGATCTTCCTAGCCCTGTAGAACCACGCCTGCAAAAGTACATAAATACCATTCGTCGTGCGGCTTCACTGGATGCAAAAGAGAGATGCAGGCGCTTTGACGAGGTCAAAACCGGCCTGTCAGAAAAGGCATTCGCTGATTATGCCCACGGACGGGCAATGGATTTTACCCAGCCGAGACCCGAATACGGGCACTGTACCAATGCGATGGCCATCGTAGGCCCGAGGTATCTGACGAGAAACCTTTTCCTGGACAGACGTTCGTTTTTGATTTCCTACAATTATAAGGTAGACCCCATCGGAAAATCCCTGAGAAACATCCTCGGAGCGGTTGGGCCGGTATGTTCGGGAATTAACCTTGAGTACTACTTTAGCTTCATTGATAATGAGCATTACGGCTGCGGCACCAAACTGCCCCACAACATTACCTCACTGTTAGGGGTAATGAACGGTCATCTCAGCGACCTGCAGTTGGGACTGCCCTGGCAGATGGTTGAGGTTCACGAGCCTGTCAGGCTGATGCTTCTCGTTTGCTGTAAGGTGGAGACGATGGAAACCATCCTCGGCGAGGCGTTCGGATATACCGCCCAACCCGGACATTTTCAGTGTCTCGTGAAACACAACTGGCTTAACCTTGCGGTTCATGATCAGG
>Ga0209514_10007888_pt1 | contig 12392 bp, 14 predicted proteins | sample Subgrocontami58m_FD_187452 | JGI IMG/M metagenome (GOLD analysis project Ga0209514, IMG submission 187452) | Subsurface groundwater microbial communities from S. Glens Falls, New York, USA - GMW37 contaminated, 5.8 m (SPAdes) (version 3) | ecosystem: Environmental > Aquatic > Deep subsurface >...
TCGTTATCGTTATCGTGCTCGTAATCGTGCTCGACGGGTCCCGCGCGGTGCTTCGAGCACGAGAACGATTACGAGTACGATCACGAGGCCGAGTACGATTACGAGCACGAGCACGAGCACGACGACCCCGCATTGTCACCCGAGCGTTGCTTGAACGTCTCCCAACATCGTCGCATTTGCGACGATCTTGCCGGTGTAGTACGATCACGGTTCACGGCGACGGGGACGGAACGCCGGCCACGGTCTCGCGCAACCGCGGTCATGCACCCATGCGCCCGGCATCGTCGAGCACGCGAGCGTCGTTCCACGCCCAGTCGAAACCTCGGCCTTCCCCCAGTCCCGGCGCAGCGCCCAGGCACACCGGGAGCTTGCGGGGCACCTCGAACCATGCTTATCCGGTTGACGCCCAACGGTACTGCCGGTAATGCCAGAGACGGCCAGCCCCCACTACCCGTGGGGCCTCCGCGTGGGCTCCGGGACCGTCTTGGCAAGCAACCGGACAAGCATGCCTCGAACGGGTCGGCGGGACGCCCCGCCAGGAGGGGCTGGAGGAGCTGCTCGCCGGCGTTCGGACGGGGACCCAGAGGACACCGAGGAAAGTCGTCGGAAGTCATTGAGACGTTGAATGTTGTATTCCGCCGGTCGCCTGATCGGGGCGCGCATCCTGCGATTCCTGTTCAGTGCGACCTATTCCTGAAAGAGACGCGCGTAACTCGTTGTCCCTCCTGTTCCTCTGTTCTACTATCCGCGAGATTCTTCGCGGCGCAGCAAGATTCTGCGAGCGTCGTGCTTGCGAGGGATCACACCTTCTGCCGTTGGACAATCCGTGCAATCCGGACAATCCGTATAATCCGTAGTTCCGTCGGCTGCGGCGTCCGCGCAGCGCGGCCACGATGCCACACCGCGCGATTTGCCTCCCGCCCGCGGGCTTTTTCAATATAATGCCGCCCAATCGAGGGAGGAGCGCCGTGGCGAAGAAGATGTTCGGCACCGCGGGAATCCGCGGACTGACCAATCGCGAAATCACGCCCGACATGGCGCTGCGGATCGCCCGCGCGTTCGGCGACCGTCTCGGCAATCGCGGGCGCGCGGTCGTCGGCCGGGACACCCGCTACGGCGCCGAAATGCTCTCCCTGGCGGCCACCGCGGGGCTGGTCTCCGCCGGCTTCGACGTGAGCGACTGCGGAGTCATCCCCACCGGCGGCCTCTGCACCCTCATGACCCGCGGGAAATACGACGGCGGCGTCCTGATCACCGGCTCGCACACGCCCCCGGACCGGATCGGGATCATCTGCCTCCTGCCCGACGGCGCCTACATCCCCGACGGGATCGCCCGCGAGGTCGAGGAACGTTACGAAGCGCTCGACCGCTCCCGGTCCGACGTCCCGCCCGAGCATGTCGGCCGCTTCGCCCCCGAGCCCGAGCCGATCCCTCGCTACCTGGCCTCGCTGGTCGAGTCGGTCGACCGGGAGCGCATCGCCGCCCGGCGCTTCCGGGTGGTGGTGGACCCGGTCAACGGCGCCGCGAGCGAGGTGTTTCCGGAGCTGCTGCGCCGGCTTGGCTGCGAGGTGCACGTGATCCATGGTACGCCCGGCCCGGTGTTCGCGCGACCCTCGGAGCCGCGCGCGCCCGTTCTCGGCGCCGCCCGCGCCAAGGTGCTCGAGGTCGGCGCAGACCTCGGCTGCTGCACCGACGTCGACGCCGACCGCGTGCTGTTCGTCGACGAGCAGGGACGGGTCCTCTCGGAAGACCTGGTCGGCGCGCTCTTCGCGGACCATCTCTTCGGCCGTGGCGGCGGGACCTGCGTGGTGCCGATCAACTCCTCGGGGGTGATCGAGTGGCTGGCGGCGCGCTCGGGCTTCACCCTGGTCGACTGCCCGCCCGGGCAGCCGGCGACGGTCGAGGTGGTCAAGCGCCACCGGGCCGATTACGCCTACGAGGAATCGGGGAAGTATTACTTTTGCCGCCGCGCCCTGTGGTGCGACGGCTTGTTCGCCGCCGCGCGCCTGCTCGAGATCCTGGCGGCCGCCGGCAAGCCCCTCTCAGCGCTCGCCGCGCCTTACCCGACCTTCCACCAGGTGAAGCACACGGTCCACTGCGACGACGCGATCAAGGAACCGGCGATGGCCAGGGTCTTCCGCATGATGGAGGGGGAGTTGCTCGACGGCCGGCGGAAGGACGTCACGCTCGACGGCTTCAAGCGGGTGTTCCAGGACGACGCCTGGCTCCTGATTCGGAAATCCGGAACGGAACCGCTGATCCGGGTCTATTCCGACGCGATGTCGCCGGAGCGGGCGCAAGACCTGGTCCGGCAGGGGAAGGATCTGCTCGGGCGGGCCATGCGATCCGCCTCGGCTTGATCGGGAAGCCGCAGGGCACGCGGGTCGGCGCAGCCCGGCCGGTTGGAACGGATGGGAGGGCACCACATGGCCAGGTTCCACAGCGCCGAAATCGTCAAGACCGCCTCCGGGCGGCAGTACCACATCGGCCTCGGGCCGGGGGAGGTGGCCCCGTACATCCTGGTGTGCGGCGACCTCGAGCGGGCCAGGCGCACGGCGGCGTATTTCGACTCTGTGCGCATCGAGCGCTCCAATCGGGAGTACCGGACGTACACCGGGATGCTCGGCCCGATCCCGATCACGGTGATGGCTACGGGCATGGGCCCCGACAACACCGAGATCGCGCTCGTCGAGCTCTCGCAGGTCGTCGAGAGTCCCACGTTGGTCCGCATCGGCAGCTCGGGGGCGCTGCGCAAGGGGATCCGGCTGGGCGACCTCATCGTGTCCACGGGTGGCGTCCGGCTCGAGAATACCTCGCTCTACTACGTGACCGAAGGTTACCCCGCCGTAGCGCACTACGAAGTCGTGCTCGCGCTCCTCGAAGCGGCCGCGCAGGTGGGAGTGGCGCACCACCTGGGGCTGACCGCGAGCGCCCCCGGCTTCTACGGGGCGCAGGGTCGGGAGGTGCCGGGCTGGCCTCCGCGGTTCCCCGGCATCGACCGGGAGCTCGAGCGGATGAACGTCGCGAATTTCGAGATGGAAGCCTCGGCGCTGTTCACCCTCGCGACCTTCCGCGGCCTGCGAGCCGGGGCGGTCTGCGCGGCATACGCGAACCGGCACGAGAACCGGTTCATCGACACGCGCACCAAGGACCGGGCGGAGAAGAACTGCATCGAGGTCGGCCTGGCCGCGATCCGAGTGCTCTACCGGATCGATGCGGAGAAGCGATCCGCGCGGGCGGCCCACTGGCACGCGGGTCTGCGAAAAGCGGGAGGAGCTCCTCGGGTCGCATCGCGGCATCGCGGTACATCGCGGACCCGAACCTTGACACGTGCCGGGCGACGGACTTAAGATCCGTTCACTCGTCGGTCACAGCCGGGGGCCGAGTCCACCGGGGGGACGCGCGCGGAACCGGAAGGGCTGGATCGTCGGGTCGCGTGGGTGGCGCTCAGCCGGACCGCCAAGGGGAAGCCCCTCGATGAAGATCAGATTCTGGGGCGTGCGGGGGTCCATCCCCGCCCCGGGACCGGAATACGTCAAGTACGGCGGCAACACCGCCTGCATCGAGGTGCATACTCCCAAGGCCCAACTGCTGCTCGACGCCGGCTCCGGCATTCGTGAGTTCGGCATCGAGACCCACGCGAGGAAAGAGCCGGTGAAGCTTCACCTGCTCATCTCGCACACGCACTGGGACCACATCATGGGCTTCCCGTTCTTCAAGCCGGCGTACACCGCGGGGAACGAGATCCACGTCTACGGCCCACGCCAGGTCCACAGCGGAAAAAGCATCGAGGACGTCCTGGCCTCGCAGATGGACTACTCCTACTTCCCGGTGCGCTCCTGCGAGATGCTGGCGAAGATCGCCTACCACGACCTCGGCGAGGAGACTTTCCAGATCGAGGACGCGACCATCCGGACGATGTTCCTCAACCACCCGATTTACATGCTCGCCTACCGGATTGAGGCGGGTGGGCGCACGATCGTCTATTCCGGGGACTGGGAGCCGTATCACGCCTCACTCTACGACGACGGCCAGCCCCAAGGTGAGAAGGTCGAGGACTGGGTCCCGGAGCAGGATCAGAAGTTCATCTCCTTCATCCAGGGCGTCGACCTGTTCATCTCCGACGCGATGTACACGATGGAGGAATACAACACCGAGAAGAAGGGCTGGGGGCACAGCACGTTCGACCACAACGTCAGCCTGGCGCACCGGGCGCGGGTGAAGCGATTGGCGCTCGTCCATCACGAGCCGATCCGCACGGATCAGCAGATGGCGCAGATGGAGCAATATGCCCAGCAGGCAGCGGCGCGCTACTCGGATCACAAGGTCGAGGTCTTCGCCGCTCGCGAAGGCATGTCGGTGGAAATCTAGGGTCACCTTCGGTTCGACAGCCCTTCAGGAACCGTGGGTCCAGGACCGATCTACCCAGTGCGGCCTGGACGGATGCAACCAAACCCGTTCCCGTTCCCGTTCCCGATGGTCGGGTGCGGGAACGGGAACGGGAACGGGAACGGGAACGGGAACGGGAACGGCGCAAGTCCTCGCGCGCCGCGACAATTCCCGGGACTGAATTGTTTATCTTCGCTTGGCGCGAAGAATCTGACGGTTCGTAGCCCAGTGCGGAACTTGTTTTTCCTTGCAATTGGCCGGCTCCGTTCTAGAATCGCGCATCAACTGGCCGTCGGTGCGTTTGCCGTTGGGCCGCATTTTGATGGGGGGGAACATGCTGTCTGGTCGTGGGTTGCCGTGGATCCTCGCCGTGGCGGTGATCGGCATCGCGGGCTGCGGCGTCGCGGGCTGCAAGTACAATGAGTACCAGGGTCCGGGCAAGCGGTGGACCCAGAAGCGCGAAGGGCGCCTCCGGGAAGTTCGCCCGGACGTGTGGGACCGGGCGTCGATGATGGCCGAGTACCAGGTCCGCTTCCAGGACTACAATCGCCAGGAGGTCGACCTCCACGAGTTGAACCGCCAGATCGACGTCGCGGTATCGAACGCGGATCAACTCAAGGCCTATCAGTTGAGCAAGGAGCGCGAGCAGGCCGACATCAAGTTCTGCCGCTCGCTCATCGACCTCAGGCTTCTCCGCCAGAGGTTGACCGATTCGGGAGTCACTCAGCCGGGCGTCCGCCTGCTGGAGATCCAGCCGCTCCGGACCGTCGCCGAGATCCGCAACAACATCGAAGCGTACTTGAAGGATGACATCACGAAGGAGGTCCTGATCAAGCGGCAGGACAACTTCCTGTACGAGGAATACCGCAAGCGGCTCTAACCGGCCGGTTGCCGGGCTCATAGCTCAGTTGGTTTAGAGCGCACGCTTGATAAGCGTGAGGTCGCTGGTTCAAGTCCAGCTGGGCCCATCGCCATAAAGCAAGCCGAACGCTGAACTAGCAGCGTACCTTCCGAGGCGGAAGGCGCGGCCGTGGGAGTGCCAAACGGACAAACTGTCCGGTTGGCAAGTCCGATGGAGGCCCGCCATGCCGTTGCTCAAGAATCGCCCGCCCCGCTACCGCCGCCATTCTTCCGGGCAGGCCTTCGTTGAATTCGGTTCCGTTCGCCGGTATCTTGGCGGCTACGGATCGACGGAATCGAGGGAGCGCTACCAAGCGGCTCTGGCCGAGTGGAACGCCCGCGACGGCCGCCCCGTTCCCCGGGCCGCTGCGACGCTGACGACGGCCGAATTGCTGGCTGCCTTCTGGCTGCACGCCGAACGGCACTACGTCGCCCCGAACGGTTCGCCCACGTCCGAACTCTCGAACTTCCGGCAGGCACTTCGCCCGGTGGCCGAGCTGTACGCTTCGACGCCCGCCAGCGACTTCTCCCCGCTCAAGCTCAAGGCGTGCCGCGATTGGATGGTGAAGGCGGGCTGGTGCCGGCGGTGAGTGAACGCGGCGGTGCGTCGGCTCCGCCATTGCTGGCGGTGGGGCGCGAGTGAGGAACTCGTGCCCGCCGCAACCGTCGAGGCCTTGCGCAACGTCCTGCCCCTGGCGGCCGGCCGCACCGAAGCGCCCGAACCTGAGCCGGTGCAGCCTGTGGCGTGGGCCGACGTGGAAGCGATCCTGCCGCACGTCTCACGCACCGTTCGAGCGCTCATCATGGCCATGTGGCACACGGGTGCGCGGGTGGGCGAGGCGGTGGCCCTCACCGGAGCGAGCCTGGATCGGAGCGGCCCCGCGTGGCGCTACGTCGTCCCGCTGCACAAGTCCAGCTGGCGCGGCCGCAAGCGAACGGTGTGGATCGGCCCTGCGGGCCAGGCCGCCATCCTGCCGTTCTTGCGGCTCGATCTCGCAGCGCCGATCTTCGACGCCGGCCAGAGTGCCTTCGAGTGGTGCGAGGGGCGCCGGGCGGCCCGGAAGTCCAAGCGTTGGCCGTCGCACGCCCGGGCGCAGGAAGCGAAGCGCGCGCGGGCCAACCTGGACGCCTTCGCGCCGAGGCCGTTCACAGTCGCGGCCGTGAATCGGGCCGTCCGTCGCGCGTGCGAGCGCGCCGGCATCGGGGCGTGGAGTCCGGGCCAGCTGAGACATTCGTGCGCAACGCGCCTGCGCGAACTCGCGGGCATCGAGGCTGCCGCCGCGACGCTGGGCCACAGCAACCACGAACTGACGCTGAACGTGTACGCCGCGGCGTCCGAAGCGCAGGCCGCCGCTGTGGCCGCGATGCACGGGTAGTGGAGGATCGAGTCATGCAATCCTACAAGTGGATTCTCGGTGTGGTGGCTGCGTTCGTCTTTGGTGTTGCCTGCGGTTTCCTTTTCACGCCATCTGCCGGGAGATACGTCTGGGTTGGGAGTGAGAGTAGTAGCGGTCGGGTGCTCGATACGGTGACAGGCCGAGTGTTTCACTTGCCGAGCGGTGAGACGGGTCGTGGGATGGTCAAGGATTACCCCGCAGCAACAAGCCGTTATGTGGAGTGGCGATGAAACGCAGAGTATTCGGGCCAACTGAGCGCGAATTCCTCGCGCTCCGTGTTCTGCCGAAGATCCTCTCCTATGCTCGCGACGAGTGGGACGCCGCGTACACGGACCACCCGCTTGATCTGCCGTGGTCGGATCGAGACAAGTTGGCCGAGGCCGTGCGGCGCATCAATGCGGGTGACGCTTCGTCCACGAAGCATGTCGAAGGCCGACTCACGGAGCGCGACGGTTTCTTGCGGACTGCGACCGCGCCCGCGAGATCCGAGTACGTCGCCAATCGAGAGGAAGCGCTTCGTGTAGTGCACCCCGAGCAAGGGGTGAAGGACAGCGGGCTCGGAACCGTGTGGGTGCGGGGGGTTCGTGCAGATGCGCCACCCGTAAAGATGACCAAGGCGCAGCGGGAGGCCGACCCTTGGTTGCGGTACTTCGAGTACCGCGAGTGGATGGCCCGCGCGCGTATGCGCGATCCCAAAGCGCCCGGTCCCGTTGAGTCCTACTATTGCCGACGCTGCAACCGTGAGGTGTGGCGCGCCCACGTCGGGGGAGAAGCGCCGATCTACTGCGGTGGCACCTGCCGTCAGGCGGCGCACCGCTTGGGGCAAGACGCCGAGCCGAGCGAGGGATTCTAGGAAGTCTCGTTTGGCGCTCAAGCCCTTCGTGCTCGCCAGCCGATCTTCCGGGTGAGTTCACGTCGAGGTGGACGGTATGCCGATGCCACACCCTGCGCCCCATCATCGTCTACTTGTGTTCGTCCCGGAGGGAGAACGAACGCCGAAGTCGGTGCCGGTGGAACTGCACGATCCATGGACTACGCACCTGCTTCGCCTGCTCGCCGGCTTCTTCGGAGGCGCGACCGCATACGGCCGAGGCGTTGGCGTTTGGCGAAACGCTGCAAGTGAGATCATTTGGGACAGGGTGACCGTCGTTGAGTCCTGGATCAGGCCGGACGTGCCCGATGCGCAAATGGACGAACTGTGGCAGGAACTCGAAAAGATGCGGGTGGACTTGAAACAAGATCGTGTCGGGTGTATCCTCGATGGCGAGTGGTTCGACTCCTTGCCCTAGCGGAGAGAACAGGCGTGAGTAACCGAGTGCGGAACCTCTTCATCCGTGCCGCTGAAAAGGCCGGGCTCAGGTGCTACTCCGTGAATTCCGCTGAGGGGTACCTAGCGGTGCGGGCCGAGCCCGACGAAAAGGCCAAGCCCCCGCGTAAGCCGACGCGCCCGAAGAACGGGAAGCGATAGCCCCCGTCACGCATCACTTCACGCAAGAAGAATCTCGCCCGTTCCCGAACCGGTTTTCCGCCGCAATAGAGTGCTCCCGCACGTCTACAGGCCGTCACGCATCGGCCGATTACCTCACCCGAATTGCGAGCGCATGTGATCCTGGCTTCTGTCGCGCGATTGGGCGCGATGAGAGGCGAGGCATCCCATGCAAGACCACTCCCCACCGCCGGCGGTTGCGACCCCGGACCCCACCGACCTGTTGCCGCTGCGCGCGGCAGCCAAGCTGATCCCGTCGAGACGAGGCGGGCGACCGTGTGCGGTATCAACGCTTTGGCGCTGGTCGCTCACGGGCTCACGCGGGATCAAGCTCCGCACCTGGCGACTTGGCGCGACCATCTGCACGACCGCCGCCGCCCTCCGTGAGTTCATCGAGAGGTGCTCGCTACAGGCTGCGCCGAGCCCCACGCCCGCCCCGTTTCCCAACCCCGTGACGTCGGACCTGCGCCAAGCCGAAGCGCAGGCCGTGCTCGCAGCGGCCGGGATCATCCGGGCCACCGATCCGGTGCAGGCCCCGACCGATTCTCACGGGCGCCGTGGCCGGCGCAAGGGGTGCCGCTCATGACGCCGACGCCCGCAATCCGTGATATTCACCTGGCCGAGCGCGACGCGCGCTTGCTTCGGCGCATCGCCCAGGGCTCCGCGTCCGCTCGCCGACGTGCTCGCCGCGCGCGAGGACGGCTGGTGCGGCGGATCGCCGCCGAGTTGGCGCGCGACGCCGAAGGCGGTGCCGAATGATGCCGACGACCGCGACCAAGCGGCGCTTCACTCGCGGCTTCCCCTGCCCGATTTGCTCGGGCTGCGACGAACTGCCCCGCGGCGCCGGTGTACGATGCTCGGGCTTCCTCTCCGGCGACGGCTGGGCGCACTGCTCCCGCGAGCAACACGCGGGCGGGCTCGCGCCCGAAGCGAACGGCACTTTCGCGCATCGCATGGACGCCCCCTGCCGCTGCGGCACCGATCATCGGGCGGGCGGCCCCGCACTGCCCGTGCCTTCCCGGCCGGCGGATCGGCCGCGCATCGCGCGCACCCGGCGCTTCGAGATCCGCGACATCAACGACGTGGTGCAGGCGATCCACGTTCGGGACGAAGGGGACGATGGGAAGAAAGTCGGCCCGATGCCGTGGCAAGGCCCGGACGGAACGAGTGGGCTTGCCGGGCGTGATGTGAATGCGTTGCCCCTCTACCGAACCGAGCACCTGGCCGCTGCGCCCGCGGATCGGCCGGTGATCCTTACCGAAGGCGAAGCGAAGGCGGATCGGCTCGCCACCGTCGCCGGCGATGCCGTGGCCGTCTGCGGCACGGTGACGGGCTCCGGCGGGCTGCCGAATGACGACGTGCTGCGCGTGCTGATCGGGCGGGCGGTGTTCTGTTGGGCGGACAACGACGACACGGGGAAGCGGCACATGAACGACATCGCCGCGCGCTTTGTTGCGCTGGGCGCCCCGCCGCCGAAGATGATCGAGTGGGCCGACGCGCCCCCGAAGGGCGACGCGGCGGATTGAGTGCAAGCCGGCGGGACGCTCGACGGACTGCGCGCCTTGGCGAAGGCGGCGCCACCGTGGACGCCGGCGCCGGACGGCGCGGCGGGGGAAGGGTCGCCGGAGCGCGCCGACGCGGGACAACCGGCCGCTGCGCCGGCCGAAGCGAAGCAGGCGGACGGCCCGATGATGGTATGCATGGCGGACGTGCGCCGCGTTGTGCTGCGTTGGCTCTGGCCGGGGCGTATCCCCCTGGGGAAACTCGCGATGATTACTGGCGATCCGAAGCTTGGGAAGTCCGTCCTGTCCCTGAGCATCGCCGCCGCCGTCTCGCGCGGGCTGCCCTGGCCGGACGGAGCGGACGCCCCGGAACCGGGCGGGGTGGTGTTGCTGTCAGCCGAGGACGATCCCGCCGATACGATCCGCCCCCGACTCGACGCTGCGGGCGCGGACGTGTCCCGCGTCCACCTACTCGCCGCCGTACGTCGCCAGGGGAAAGAACGGCACCCGTCCCTTGCGGACGACCTACCCGCCATCGTGGCCGCCGTTGCTGCGGTGCCGGGGTGCCGGCTGCTCATCGTTGATCCGATAACGGCGTACATGGGCGGGACGGATTCCCACGTCAACGCCGAAGTGCGCGGGATGCTGGCGCCGCTGGCGAAGATTGCCGCCGATGCCGGAATCGCCGTGGTGCTCATCGCGCACATGAACAAGGCAAGCGGCGGGAAAGCCCTCTACCGCGTCAACGGCTCGCTCGCCTTCGTCGCCGCGGCGCGGGCAACGCATGTCTGCGTCGAGGACGCCGCGGAGAAGGGCCGAGTGCTGTTTCTTCCGTCCGGCGGGAACCTGGGGCCGGACGCGAAGGGGCTCGCCTACAGGGTAGTGGGCTCGCCCGAGGACGCGACCGTGCCCGTGCTCGCTTGGGAACCGGAGCCGGTGGACGTGACGGCCGGGGAGGCGCTGGCGCGGGAGGCCGATGGGGCGGACGCGGGCGAGCGCGGGGCTACTGCGGACGCCGAGGTGTTCCTGCGGGATGCCCTCGCCGGTGGCCCACGCAAGGCGGGCGATGTCCAGCGGGACGCCCGCACGGCCGGACTCGCCGTGCGGACCCTGGCGCGGGCTCGGGAGCGTCTCGGTGTCCGGCCGGTGAAGATGGGCGGGGGGCCTTGGCTATGGGCTCTGCCCGCCGAGGACGGGGTAAGGTGCCAAGCTCCTACGGTTGGCATCTTGGCCCCTTGCCCCGCTGAGGCTCAGGGACGCGGTTTACCGAAAGAGGCCAAGATGCCAAGCGCGGAAGTGTTGGCACCTTGCCCCCTGGCTGCTGGGTGGCGCTGCCCGACCTGCCGGGGTGACGTGAGCTGGTTCGAGGGGGACGCGCACCGGTGCCTGGCGTGCGATCCGCCGCCGAAGCCAACCGGGCCGGCGACGCCCTCGGACGCCCTGTCCGATGAGGAATTCGAGGCCGCCGAGCGGGAGGCGATCCGCGCCGAAGGGGAGGTTTGAAATGGACGCCGTAACCCTGGTTGCCACCCTGCGCCAGCGAGGGGTGACGCTTCGCCCGGCCGGCGGGAAGATCCGATTCCGCCCGGCCGAGCTGGTGACGCCGGACTTGCTGGCCGAACTCGCAGCACACAAGCCCGCGGTGCTCGCCCTGCTCGCCGCCGAGGCCGTCGCGCCGTCGCCCTGCCTCTCGTGCGGCTCCCGCCGGCGCTGGCGTTGCCCGCCCCTGGGGGTGCGATGGATCTGCCCCCGGTGCCATCCGCCGCACCCGGAGCTGGCCCCCGTCGAGTGGTGCGGCCCGCAGGATGAGCCGGGATGGACGATGGGGGCGATCCTGGCTTGCGACCGCTGCGGCCGAGGAACGGCGTGCTACGCCCCGGACGGACGCCCCCGGCACCCGAGCTGCGGAGGGAGGTAACGATGCCGACGCCGTGGAGGAACTCGAACGCCAGGCCGCGCGCGCCCTCGGGGGGAAGCGGCATGTCCGCGCCGACCGGGGGGAGGTCGCCCCGGACGTGGACCTGCCCCCGGGCTCGCCCTTCTCCGTCGAGGCGAAGTACCGGAAGCGGCTCCCGGCCCTGTTGCTCGCCGGGCTCAAGCAGGCCGCAGGGTACGCCCCGGGCAAGACGCCGTTGTTGATCGTCAAGCAGGCCCTGGCCGTGCTCGACTTGAACGACCTGGTGAAGCTGCTCTTCTTGGGAGGGGATCGAGATGCCCACACTCCGGGCGATGACAACCACTGATCGGGTTCGCCTCCACCGTCGAAGGCTTCGCGCTGCCCTCCTCGGGACCGCCGCCGTCGAGGCCTTGAGGTACCTTCAGTCCGTGGTCGCTGACGCGGAGTCCCCTCAGCAAGCGAAGATCGCCGCCGCGAAGGCTCTGATGGATGCGGCCGTGAGGCTGGCCCTGAAACCGCCGATGGACGATGGCCCCCGCGAGTCCGTCTTGACCGTGCTCGCGCGGATAGCCGGGGTTCCCCCGGTTGGACGCGCTTCGGCAAGTGAAGGCGGAAGGCGGGCGGATCGGCCGCGCGGCCCTGGGCGAGACGTTCACCGCAGAGACGGACGCCAACGGCCGCCGCACCGTGGCGCCGGTGCCCGAGGAAGCCGCGACGGTGGCCCGCATGTCCGCCTTGCGCGCCGAGGGGCGCACCCTGCGCGAGATCGCCGACACTCTGGCCGCCGAGGGGCGGGCGACGAAGCGCGGCGGGAAGTGGGC
>Ga0209514_10007892_pt1 | contig 12380 bp, 16 predicted proteins | sample Subgrocontami58m_FD_187452 | JGI IMG/M metagenome (GOLD analysis project Ga0209514, IMG submission 187452) | Subsurface groundwater microbial communities from S. Glens Falls, New York, USA - GMW37 contaminated, 5.8 m (SPAdes) (version 3) | ecosystem: Environmental > Aquatic > Deep subsurface >...
GTGAATTCAAACGTGTGTGCCGGGCATGGCACGTTACTTAGTCGGTGCAAGTCCGATTGCCAGGTTTTCGCAGAGCCGAAGGCAAGGAGAAGGGCAAGGGCGTCGCCGCGAGGCGGGGTCTGAAGGAAGCCCAATCCGAAACTGCGGGACGATGAACATCTCGATCCCCCTTGAGGGGAAAAACCGGATATGAGGCGTGGTGCATCCGGGGCGAGCGGGCACGTGACCGCGAAGCCCTCCATCTGCGGTTGGGGTGCACTTTGTCCCACAGGGATTTCCTTCGGTCATAAATCCGGCGTCTATGCAGGGAAGGTAACGAGTCTTACCCCGGGAGATCTGCCGGGTCTATTGGCGCTAGCGAGTAAACCCACGCCAACTGGGTGAGGCGCAAGCCGAGCCGAACGAGCGGCAGAAGTCTGCAAAGGGCATAGTAGGTGACGCGAGTCATTGAAGGCCCGAACGGTTCCCCGCGAGGGGATTGAAAGAGAGGAGAAGTCGCTTGCCAAGGAACCGCGGTATTGCATCCGACCAGGATGAAATCGAGGTTGGCGCGGTTGGAGATGACGCTTCGGTTGGCGTGCAGGGGCGGTATGCTTTGCACATTGACTCAATCTGCCGAACCGCCGTATACGTGACCCGTTCGTACGGTGGTGTGGGAGGGGGGAGCCGTGAGGCTTCTCCCTATCCCAAATATGCGGCAGGAAAGTCCAGCCTTGACATATCTTATATGGTATAGGCACAATGTGGCATGTGGCGCATCGAAGAACACCGTCGCGTCGATAGGCAGCTTTCGGCGGCGCCCCGGGAGATCTTGAAGCGGTATGAGAAGTGGAAGGACATTGCCATCCTTTCCGGGCCGCCCGGCCTTCGTTTGATCGGCGGATTCAACGACGAGGCATTGTCCGGGAAGTGGGATGGCCATCGGTCTTCACGACTTGGGTTGCAGTACCGAATTTTTTACCGCACGGTGCCCGGCGAGCAGCTTTTTCAGGTGATCTCGATCACCGCTCACGACTATCGGAGGCCGTAAATGAAGCAATTTCGTCCCGCGAGGAAACGCATCACCGTCTCGGCCGGCGAATCGGTACGCATCATTCGCGAGTTGCAGGGACTTAGCCAGAATCAACTCGCGCAGCGCACGGGCATTCCTCAGGCCACGCTTTCAGCGATCGAGAACGACCGTGTTCGCCTGGGTGTGGAGCGCGCAAAGGTGCTCGCGCGAGCCCTCAAGTGCCATCCCGCCGTGCTGGTCTTCCCGGGATGGGAAGATCATCTTCAAACTGCGGCATAACCCGCTGCCGCAGCCGACGCGCTGAAGCGCGCGGCTGAGCGCCACGTTGGGCGTCTCAGTAGTGGAAACGCAACTGAGCGATCATCAATGCATCACCCTCTACGCGATACACCATGCGATGCTCTTCGGTTATTCGGCGTGACCAGAACCCCGAAAGCGCATGTTTCAATGGCTCAGGTTTGCCTATTCCTGTGAAGGGCTCGCGCTGTGTCTCACGTATCAGCTTGTTGATTCGCTCGACCATGCGCTTGTCTTTCTTCTGCCAATATAAGTAGTCTTCCCATGCCTCGTCAGCGAAGATCAGCTTCACTTGACCAGTTTCCGCGCAACGCCTTTGCCAGCGTTCAGTTGCGCGGCGGCCGCAAGAATGCGCCTGGCGTTGGCGGGTGTGCGCAAGAGGTAGGCGGTTTCCTGCAGCGCCTTGTAGTCTTCGAGCGAGAGAATCACGACGGACTGCTCTCCGTTGCGGGTAATGATCAGGGCTTCGTGGTCGTTGCAGACGCGGTCCATGGCGCTGGCGAGGTTTGCACGAACGGTGGTATAGGTAATTGCATCCATGATAGGGCTCCCAATATGTACGCGTTACTGTACAACTTCGACGCCAGTTTGTCTAGTGCGACGGTTCCGTGGGTTCTCAATGCTCGCCTGGATCGCGCGTTTGAGCGAACGCGCGTCGTACACCGGATCGAAGCCCGCCTTCGCGATCTCTACCGGCGCGCTGCGAGTCAGACCTGCATCATCAAAGATTCCTCGGACGCAGGCTCCGGCGCTATCAGCTCGTCGGTGCTGCGTATCAGGTGCTTAAGCGAGCCGCGCAGCAGCGCCACCGCGCGCTGCCCGCGGCTGGCTCGTTTGCCGAGCGGCTTGAGAATGACGCGACCACGCACGATCTCGAATCCGACCTCCGTCCCCGGCAGCAGCCCCGCCTGCTCGCGGATGCGCTGCGGGATGGTGACCCGGCCCTTGCTGGTGATGCGCACCACGCCTCCAAAGTAATACTTTGAGTCGGCTATGCTCCGAGCAGGCGACGCGTCAGCAGTGACTGCATGTCCCGCCTGCCATCGGCGATCACGTAAATAATCACTTGCTTCCCGATTATCTCGATCCCCCTTGAGGGGACTCGGTAGATAACCCCATAGGACCTAAAGAATGATTGGCGATATTCCCGGATGCCAAGTGCCAACAATTCTCGCGGATGCGAACCGCGCTCCGGGAAAGTAGACAAGCTCCGAGCTACCTCCGTCAACCCGTCAAGCACGTAGTCCGCACTGTCTGGTGAATCATACTCCACGATATAGCTGTGAAGGTCTTCGAGATCGCGTTCCGCGCCCTCAGTGAGGAGTACTTTGTATCGCATCACGCGCGAGGTTTCTTGGCGCGAAGCCGGTTCACAACCTCGGCGACAGGTTTGAGCTTGCCATCCTCGATCTCGCGATTGCCAAGGGCTAATATTTTCAGCAGAGCGAGGGTTTCCTGCGTCTCATCGTAGGAGGCAATGTCCTGGATAACGGCTTTGGCCTCGCCGTTTTGAGTGATTACCAGTGGTTTGCGCTTTTCGGTCAATTGGCGAAGCACCTCGGCAGCATTGGCTTTCAGATAGCTAATCGGTTTGATTTGAGACGAGTAATCCATGGCCTCTCCTAGGCGGTTAATGGAGACCAAATATAGTCTATTAACAGTCCTCTTGCAAGGCGGGATTGGGAGACGCGTTCCGGCCGCGCAGCCCGATCAGCGCTCGGAGGGCAGTTCAGCCCTTGCTGAACTGGATCGCGCCGCCCTTGGCGGCGATTTTCACCGTGTCCTTGGCGCCGAATTCGCCTTCGAGGATGCGCTTTGCCAGCGGGTTCTCGATGCTCGCCTGGATCGCGCGCTTGAGCGGGCGCGCGCCGTACACGGGATCGAAGCCGGCTTTTGCGATCTCCGCGAGCGCGCTGTCGGCCACTTCGAGCCGGATGTCCATGCCGGCCAGGCGCTTCCCCAGAAATCCGAGTTGGATTTTGGCAATGCTCTTGATGTGCTTCTCGTCCAGGGCGTGAAACACCACGATCTCATCGATGCGGTTGACGAACTCGGGGCGGAACTGCGTGCGCACCTCGCCCATCACCGCGAGCTTGATCACCTGGTAGTCGTTTCCGCTCATCTGCTGGATCATCTGCGAACCGAGGTTGGAGGTCATCACCACCACGGTGTTCTTGAAATCCACGGTGCGGCCGTGGCCGTCGGTCATGCGCCCGTCGTCGAGCACCTGCAGCAGCACGTTGAACACGTCCGGATGTGCCTTCTCGATTTCGTCGAGCAGGATCACGCAGTAGGGTTTTCTTCTCACCGCTTCGGTGAGATGGCCGCCCTCTTCATAGCCGACATAGCCGGGCGGCGCGCCGATCAGCCGCGCCACCGAGTGCTTCTCCATGAATTCGCTCATGTCGATGCGAATGAGGTGGTCTTCGGAATCGAACAGGAAGCCGGCCAGAGCCTTGCACAGCTCGGTCTTACCCACCCCGGTTGGTCCTAGGAACAGGAACGAACCGTAGGGCCTGTTCGGGTCCGCAAGCCCTGCCCTGGACCGCCTGATGGCGTCGGACACCAGGCGCACCGCCTCGTCCTGGCCGACCACGCGTTCGTGCAGTTTGGCCTCCATCTGCAGCAGCTTCTCGCGCTCGCCCTGCATCATTTTCGACACCGGGATGCCGGTCGCGCGCGACACCACCTCGGCGATTTCCTCGGCGCCGACCTCGGTGCGCAGCAGCCGCGCCTTGACCGGCTTGGCCCCTGCTTTTTCCTCTTTTTTCAGTTGTGCTTCGAGCTGCGGAATGCGGCCGTACTGTAATTCCGACATGCGCTGCCAGTCACCTTTGCGCTTGGCCGCTTCCATCTCGACCTTGAGTTTCTCCAGTTCTTCCTTGATGTGCTGCGCGCCCTGCACTTCGGCTTTCTCCGCCTTCCACACCTCTTCCAGATCGGCATACTCGCGCCCGAGTTTCTTGATCTCGTCCTCGATCAGCGCCAGGCGCTTCTTCGACGCTTCATCCTTTTCCTTCTTCACCGCTTCGCGCTCGATTTTGAGCTGGATCAGGCGCCGGTCGAGCCGGTCCATGACCTCCGGCTTGGAATCGATCTCCATCTTGATGCGCGAGGCCGCTTCGTCGATCAGGTCGATCGCCTTGTCCGGCAGGAAGCGATCGGTGATATAGCGATGCGAAAGCTCCGCCGCGGCGACGATGGCCGGGTCGGTGATGTCCACGCCATGGTGCACCTCGTATTTCTCCTGCAGCCCGCGCAGAATCGCGATGGTGTCTTCAACGCTGGGCTCGCCCACCAGCACCTTCTGGAAACGGCGCTCCAGCGCCGCGTCCTTCTCGACGTACTTGCGGTATTCGTCCAGGGTGGTGGCGCCGACGCAGTGCAGTTCGCCCCGTGCCAGCGCGGGTTTGAGCATGTTGCCGGCATCCATCGAGCCTTCGGCCTTGCCCGCGCCCACCATGGTGTGCAGCTCGTCGATGAACACGATGGTCTGGCCCGCGTCCTGCGATAACTCCTTCAGCACCGCTTTCAGGCGCTCCTCGAACTCGCCGCGGTATTTGGTGCCGGCGAGCAATGCCGCCATGTCGAGCGACAGTACGCGCTTGTTTTTCAGGGTCTCCGGCACTTCGCCGTTGACAATGCGCTGCGCCAGGCCCTCGACGATGGCGGTCTTGCCCACGCCGGGCTCGCCGATCAGCACCGGGTTGTTCTTGGTGCGCCGCTGCAGGATCTGGATGACGCGGCGGATCTCGTCGTCGCGCCCGATCACCGGGTCGAGTTTGCCCGCGCGGGCGCGCTCGGTCAGGTCCATGGTGTATTTTTTCAGCGCCTCGCGGCTGCCCTCGGCCTCGGGGCTGGACACGCTCTCTGCGCCGCGCAGGGCGGTGACCGCCTGCTCCAGCGCCTTCTTGCCGCCGCCCGCCTCCTTCAGCAGGCGCCCGGCCTCGCCCTTGTCCTCGGCCAGGGCGAGGACGAACATCTCCGAGGCAATGAACTGGTCGCCGCGCTTCTGCGCTTCCTTGTCAGTCAGGTTGAGCAGGTTGTTGAGTTCGCGCGAAATCTGCACTTCGCCGCCCTGGCCCTCGACTTTCGGCAGGCGAGCGATCGCGCCCTTGAGCGAGTCGCGCAGCCGCGCCACGTTGACCCCGGCGCGGGCAAACAACGAGGCCGTGCCGCCGTCCTCCTGCGCAATCAAGGCGCTCAAGACATGCATCGGCTCGATGTAGGAGTTGTCGTTGCCCACGGCCAGGCTCTGCGCGTCGGCGAGCGCCTGCTGGAACTTGGTGGTGAGTTTGTCTAATCGCATGGCTGGCTTCCTGATGTCATTACTTCCCAGATGCGGCCAAGTCGGGGATTTTCAAGCTGCCGGGTGAAATCATGATATCCGCATTATCGGCGTCTTTTGATCCGCCTGTTACCCGCCTCGAGAACATAAGGCACACAGGAGCATTATCTCGAGCGTGAAGCCCATGAGATGGAACACCGAGAAGATTCTTTCGCTCAAAGCGCAAAGCGGCCGACCTGCCGAATACGCCCGACTGGGCCAAGCCTATCGTCGCGGCGGCGCTGAAGCCGAGCATGGGCTGAGCGGGCGCTCAGGTGGCTGCGGCTTGGTATTTGGGACCGATGCGGCCATCAGCGCCTCGTGCTCAGTAAAGGCGTGGGGCATCGCGCCGGCGTTACCAGGCGGCGCGGCGCGCAGACCGCACACGGTCCTTCCCGTCCGCTGTAAAATCCGCTCATGCCGATCTACGAATACGCCCCCACATCGGGCCACTGCGAAAAATGCAACGGTGGGTTCGAGGTGATGCAGCGGATGGCCGACGCCAAGCTCAGCTCCTGCCCGAGTTGTGGTCAGCCATGTGAACGCCGCATCAGCAAGGTTGCCTTGGGCGGCACCTGGTCGCTGTCGGAGAGCAAGATCCGGCAGTCCGGCCTTACGCAGTACAAGAAAGTCGACAAAGGCGTCTATGAAAGAACCGCAGGCACGGGCGGTCCCGAACGTCTGTTCAGGGATTGAGCGCGGATAGTTTTTTGCCGCAAGCGCATCAGCCCCTAAATGAGCATCTGTACCTGCGCCGACATCCTCTCCGGCCGCGCCCCTGCAGACACGCCGGTCACGCTCAAAGGCTGGGTCCGGACCCGCCGCGACTCCAAGGCCGGGATTTCCTTCATCCATGTTTCCGACGGCTCGTGCTTTCATCCGGTGCAGGTAGTGGCGCCCAATACGCTGGGGAATTACACCGATGAAGTCTTGCGTCTCACCGCCGGCTGCGCGCTGGAGGCCACCGGCACCATCGTGCCCTCCCCGGCCAAGGGCCAGCCGTTCGAGATGCAGGCGGGCGCGATCAAGGTGGTGGGCTGGGTGGAGGATCCCGATACCTATCCGATCCAGCCCAAGCCGCACACCATGGAGTACCTGCGCGAAGTCGCGCACCTGCGGCCGCGCACCAACGTCATCGGCGCGACCACCCGCGTGCGCCACACCATCGCCCGCGCCATCCACCGCTTTTTCCACGAGCACGGCTTCCTCTGGGTGAACACGCCCATCATCACCGCCGCCGACGCCGAGGGCGCGGGCGAACTGTTCCGCGTGTCCACGCTCAACCTCGCGAATCTGCCGCGCACGCCGGAGGGCAAGGTCGATTACGCGCAGGACTTCTTCGGCCGCGAAGCCTTCCTCACCGTATCCGGCCAGCTCAATGTCGAGACCTACTGCCTCGCGTTGTCCAAGGTCTACACCTTCGGGCCCACTTTCCGCGCCGAGAACTCCAACACCAGCCGCCATCTGGCGGAATTCTGGATGGTCGAGCCCGAGATCGCGTTCGCCGATCTGGCCGACAACGCGACCCTCGCCGAGGCCTTGCTCAAATATGTGCTCGGGGCGGTGCTCTCGGAGCGCGCCGACGACATGACCTTCTTCAACGAGCGCGTCGAGAAAGGCGTCATCAATAAGCTGCAGGGCATCGTCGACAAGGAATTCGAGCGCATGGACTACACCGAGGCGATCGGCATCCTCGAAAAAGCGAAGCAACAATTCGAGTTCCCGGTGAAATGGGGCATGGACCTGCAATCCGAGCACGAACGCTACCTCGCCGAGAAGCACGTCGGCGGCCCCGTGGTGCTGATGAACTACCCGAAGGAGATCAAGGCGTTTTACATGCGCTTGAACGACGACGGCAGGACCGTTGCCGCCATGGACGTGCTCGCGCCCGGCATCGGCGAAATCATCGGCGGCAGCCAGCGCGAAGAGCGCCTGGCGGTGCTCGATGCGCGCATGGACGAAGCCGGGCTCGACAAGAGCCACTACGGCTGGTATCGCGACCTGCGCCGCTACGGCAGCGTGCCGCACGCCGGCTTCGGGCTCGGCTTCGAGCGCACCGTGTCCTACATCACCGGGCTTGCCAACGTGCGCGACGTGATTCCGTTCCCGCGCACGCCGGGGAGCGCGAGGTACTGAGGCCAAATACCTTACTAACGCCGCCGCACGAGCAAGCCGTTCACGCTTTCAGACAATGCCGCCGCTGCGGCTTCGATGTCCTCCGGCGTCGATACCCATCCCAGCGAGAGCCTGACTGCACCTCGCGCCCGATTCGCGTCACAGCCCATCGCGGCGAGCACACCGCTCACCGCGTCGGTTTCGGAGTGGCAGGCCGAACCGACCGACGCGGCAACGCGTCCAGCGACGCGAGACAGCAACTCGCGCCCGGCGATACCCGGAAAGGAAACGTGCAAGGTATTGGGCAGACGCTCGCTCGGATGACCGTTGAGCATCAGACCGGGAACAGTCGCCGCCAGCCGCTGGTGGAGCGCGTCCCGCAGCAAGCGCAGTTTTTGCGTCGCCGCCGGAAGGCGTTCCCGCGCGAGCCTTGCCGCCGCACCCAGGCCGACCATCTGCGAAACGTTCTCCGTGCCCGGACGCAGGCCGTGCTCCTGCTCGGCGCCGAACTGGATCGGCTTGATCGGCGTTCCTGTCCGGACATAAAGAGCGCCGACCCCTTTCGGGGCGTAGAACTTGTGGCCCGCCAGGGTCAGCAGATCGACACCCAGCGCATCGACGTTCACGGCAATCTTGCCGGCGGATTGAGCGGCATCCGTGTGCAGCAGGATGCCGCGCGCCTTGGTGATCGCCGCAATCTCCGCCACGGGCTGGATCGTGCCCACCTCGTTGTTGGCATGCATGATGGAGACGAGCGCGGTATCCGGCCGCAACGCAGCAGCGATGTCGGCCGGATCGACCCGTGCGTACGCGTCGACCGGAATCACGCTCAGATCCCATCCCTCGCTTTGCAAATAAAGGGCCGGCGCGATCACGGCCGGATGTTCCACCGCGCTCACTACAAGATGTCGCTTTTTTCCGGCCAGCGCGCGCGCGACACCGAGTAGCGCGAGATTATTGGCTTCCGTGGCGCTGCCGGTGAAAACAATCTCGTCCGCGGCGGCGCCGAGAAGGTCGGCGACCGATTCGCGCGCTGCGCGCACCGCCTGCGCAGTTTTTTTGCCGTGGGAATGAGACGACGACGGATTGCCGAAGTGCTCCACCAGATAGGGCAGCATCGCCGCCACCACTTCGGCGGCGACCGGCGTAGTGGCGTTGTAGTCGAGGTAGACTGGTCCGCTCATGGCAATGCCTGCGCGAGGCCGGCAATTAGGCCGGACAACAACAGCCACCTAGCTGGATCGGCGGACATTTTTCCGAACCGTAGGAACAGAACACGCAACAGTCGCCGGGCTTCGGACGCAGCAAGGTCTGGCAGCGCGCGCATTCGTAATAGAACTGGCAGGCGTCGGTGGGCATGGTTTCCTGCCGGGCGAACCCACAATTCGGGCACGTCACTACGGACTCGAGAATCACGGGGTTCATCGTGGGCTTCCGGTATTCAAATTGCAGTCATCTTATCAGAGCCGCGTTAGAGATTACTGGCACTTCCAGCTTGAATTCCGACAGGTAAAAATTCCGCCACTTGATTTGCTGCCCCGTTTGTTGCTAGCATGCCGGCATCAACTGATGGAGGCTAAGACCATGGCGCTCGTCTGCCCGATGAACTTCGACAAAGATAAGCTCAAATCCGAAGTGCGGCTGACCTATTCCCAGCTCGCCGGGGATCCGGGTGGGGACTACCACTTCCACCGCGGCGCGGAGTACGCGGCGAAGCACCTCGGTTACGACCTCGCCTCACTCAAAGCCCTGCCGCTGGCTGCCACTGAAGTGTTCTGCGGGATGGGCAACCCGTTCAAGATGGGTACGCTGGAACAAGGCGCCACGGTGATCGACATCGGCTCCGGAGGCGGCATGGATTGCCTGCTCGCGGCCAAGCAGGTCGGCGCGAACGGGACGGTCATCGGCATAGACATGACCGATGCCATGCTCGAGCGCTCGGGCGGCGCGGCGCGCGCGGCGGGACTTGCCAACGTACGCTTCGAAAAGGCGGACATGACCCGCTTGCCCCTCGCCGATGACAGCGTGGACGTGGTGATTTCGAACGGCGTGATCAACCTCGCCCCGGACAAGGAAGCGGTGTTTGCCGAGCTGTTCCGCGTGGTGAAGCCCGGCGGCCGGCTGCAGTTCGCCGACATCATCATGAAGAGCGAGCTGTCGGAGGACGCGCGCAACAATATCGACCTCTGGACGGGATGAATTGCCGGCGCTCTGCAGGTTGCAGAGTATCTCCAGGTAATCGAGCAGGCGGGCTTTCGTGAGGCGAAGGTGGTCGAGAAGTTCGACCCGTTCCTCGGAACGAACAAGGAGAAGACCGCGCGCAAGTACGGCGTCGACGGCGTGAACTTCCTCGCCTACAAACGCTGATTGCCGCTTCCGGGGTTTCGTCGCGGTTAGCACCTTGGTGATCTTATTGCCCGCAGCGGGCAACTCCGTGTTACAGGGTGGAGGTGTAGTCGGCCATCACCGGCCTCGGCCGCGCAGGCTTGCGCCTCTGCACCGTGCCCACGGTCATGAAGCAAAGCGGCTGTTCATGCTCGCTCAGTCCGAATAGCGACCTCATCTGCCCCGAGTAAAGCGCCCTGCCGCTCGACAGGCCCGCGCCGAACCCAAGCGCATGGGCGACGAGCAGCATGTTCTGAATGGCGCAGCCCGCGGAAATGATGCGTTCCTGCGGGTGTGTACCCCCGAGCTCAGGATCCAGACGTGCAACCACCATGACCAGGAACGGACCGCGGGACGCTTTCGCCCTCGCCTCCTGCTTCTGCACCTCGGTCGCCGCGCCATCGCGCTCGATGAGCGCATCGGCAAAGGCTTCGCCCAGAAGATGGCGCCGCTCCGGCGGGATGACGATCAGGCGCCAAGGGGTCAAGAGGCCGTGATCCGGCGCTGCGCCCGCTGCGCCGAGGATTTTCTCGATTTGCTCGGGGTCGGGGCCCGGGTCGCCGAGGCGCTTGGGCGAGGTGTGCTGGCGCGAATGAATCAGCGTGAGCGCCGCATCGAGCACTTCCTGGTCAGCAGTCGAATCCATGCCGGTCATTATATGGACTTGCGCCGCTCTCGCGCGACTATGGCAAAGCAGGCCCGGCAACCCACTCTCCGCGCAGCAGCTTCTCCAGCCAGAACACGCCGATTACCGTCTTCACGTCGGTGATTTCGCCCGTGCGCACCAGCTCGAGCAAGGCCTCCAGCGAGAAATTGAGGACTTCGAGGAATTCGCCGTCGTCCAGCTTGCTGCCCCGGTGCTCGAGGCCGCGCGCAAGATAGACCAGAATGCGTTCGGTGGAATAGGCCACGGTGGGATGGATGGTGGCGAGATAGATCCATTCGCGGGCGACATAGCCGGTCTCCTCCAGCAACTCTCGCCGGCCCGTGGCGAGCGGTTCTTCGCCCGGATCGATTTTTCCTGCGGGAAACTCAAGGCAGTGCCGGCCGACGACATAGCGGTACTGGCGCTCCATCACCAGCTCACCCGAATCCAGCACCGGGATGATCATCACCGCACCGTTGTGCTCGATGTACTCGCGTGTTGCCGGCTTGCCGTCGTGCAGGCTGACGCCATCGCATTTGACGCGCAGCAGCTTGCCCTCGAATACGGTTTCGCTTGCGACTTGCGTCTCCGTCATGTCGCCGTGCTTCATCAACGGGCCTTGCGGCAAAGGTTGATCTCGTCGCGCAGTTTCTGCGCCGCCGACCTCGCGGCCTCGGCGTAATCTGCGCCGCCGCCGGCATAGAGCACCGCGCGCGAGCTGCTGATGATGAGCCCCGCCCGGTCCGCGGTCGCGCCGTTCGCCACCACGGCGGCAACGTCGCCGCCCTGCGCGCCGACGCCCGGCACCAGAATCGGCATGTCGCCGACGATGGCGCGAATCTGAGCCAATTCCTCGGGGTAAGTCGCACCCACGACCAGCAGCACATTGCCGTTCGCATTCCAGTCGCGCGCCGCTTTTTCGGCGATGAGCTCGTACAGTTTCTTGCCCTTGCTCTCGAGGTCCTGCACCTCGCGTGCGCCCGGATTGGACGTGCGGCACAGCACGATCACGCCCTTGTCCGCATGCGCGAGAAACGGCGCCAGCGAATCGAATCCCAGGTAGGGATTCACCGTAACCGCATCGGCCTGGTAGCGTTCGAACGCTTCCCTTGCATACATCTCCGCCGTACTGCCTATGTCTCCGCGCTTGGCATCTAAAATCACCGGTATTCCGGGATGTTGCCGCCGAATGTGGGCTATGGTCATTTCGAGCTCGGCTTCGGCACGCGCCGCCGCATAGTAGGCGATCTGCGGCTTGAACGCGCACACCAGATCGGCAGTGGCGTCGACGATCGCCCGGCCGAACTCGAATAGTGGATGGCTGGCGGCGGCAAGGTTCTTGGGCAGCCTGGCGGGGTCGGGATCGAGGCCGACGCAAAGCAGGGTGTCCGCGGCGGCCCACGCCCGTTCAAGGCGCTGCACGAACTTCATCAATGGCGTCCGGCGGCAATGGCGAACCCGGCGCAGCCGATCACAGGCAAATCGACTGCGGTGAAAGCGGCGCGCTGCAGCAGCAGGCCCGCGCCCGGGTTCACAGGGATTTAATCGAGAAGTAGCACAGCGCCATCAGCGACTGTGGCATGATGCCGAGCGCGAGC
>Ga0209514_10007896_pt1 | contig 12378 bp, 7 predicted proteins | sample Subgrocontami58m_FD_187452 | JGI IMG/M metagenome (GOLD analysis project Ga0209514, IMG submission 187452) | Subsurface groundwater microbial communities from S. Glens Falls, New York, USA - GMW37 contaminated, 5.8 m (SPAdes) (version 3) | ecosystem: Environmental > Aquatic > Deep subsurface >...
CGCGCTCCATGCTTTCCAGGCTGTCGTCGGTGGCCGTCATCACGATGACCGGGATCTCGCGCATGCCGGGATCCGCCTCGAGCTGCTCCAGCACCTCGAAGCCGGAGAGACCGGGCATCGTCAGATCGAGCAGGATGCAGTCGGGCTTCTCGCGGTGCGCGAGCGCGAGTCCCGTCGTCCCGTCCGGCGCTTCGAGCAGCCGGACGTTCGCCTCGTCGAAGAGGTACCGGATCACCATCCGGTTTTCCTCGAGGTCGTCGACGACCAGGATCGTCGTCGGCACGGCGAAGGTATCGCGCGCGGGCGCGACGGTGAGGGGAGCGCCAACGGACATCACGCCACTCCTGTGGGCGCGGGCGCCGCGCGTCCGGCGAGCGCCGCCAGCGTCTCGGCGATGCGGGTCGCCGGGGCCGGCTTGGCGAGCATCGCGTCGGCGGCGAGCGCCCGGGCCCGCTCGGGGTTGTCGATGGCCGAGTACACGAGGACGGGGACGCCGCTCGTCCGCGGATCCTGCTTCAGCGCGGAGAGCACCTCCCAGCCGTCGAGCTCGGACTGGAGGATGACGTCGAGCACGATCGCGGCGGGCGGCTGGCGCTGCGCTCGCGCGAGGCCGTCGCGCGCGTCCGCCGCCCAGTCGATGGTCACGTCCAGGTCCGCGGTGGCGCGGCGAATGATGTCGGCGACATTGCGGTCGTCGTCGATGACGAGCACCCGCCGTCCGCTGCCGCCGGCGTCGAACGCGGGCGCGTCGTCGCGTGGGCGCTCGTATCGCAGCGGGATGATCACGGTGAAGACGCTGCCGTGTCCGGGTGCGCTCGTCAGCGTGATCCGGCCGCCGAGCAGCTCGACGAGCCGCCGCGTGATGGCGAGCCCGAGCCCGGTGCCGCCCGCCGCCGGCGCGCCGGTCGTCGCCGCCTGGCGGAACGCTGCGAACACGAGCGCGTGGTCTTCGGGACGGATGCCGCGCCCGGTATCCGTCACCGCGATGGTGATGCCCGTGTCCTGCTCCCGGCCGATCCGGAGCTCGACGCTGCCGGCGTCGGTGAACTTCACCGCGTTCGACAGGAGATTGACGATGACCTGTTTCAGCTTCGCGCGGTCCTGGACGAGCGGCGGCGCCGAGTCGGCCCCGACCACGGAGACCGCGAGCTGCTTCGCCTGGGCCTGCGGCTCGACGGCCGCGACGCATTCGGCGGCGACGGGCCCGATCATGAACGGCTCGGGCCGGATGTCCATCCGGCCGGCCTCGATCTTCGAGAGATCGAGGACGTCGTTGATCAGACCGAGCAGGTGGCGGCCGCTGCCGTGCACCTTCTCGAGCGCCGTTCGCTGGCGCTCGGAGAGCGGATCCTTGCGGCTCTGGAGCAGGATCTCGGTGAACCCGATGATCGAGTTGAGCGGCGTCCGCAGCTCGTGCGACATCGACGCGAGGAACTGCGACTTCACCTCGCTGGCGCGCCGCAGCTGAACGTTCAGCTGCTCGAGCTGCTGCGACTGGTGCCGGACGGACTCGAACAGCCCCGCGTTGACGAGCGCGACGGAGAGCTGTCGCGCCGCGCTGTCGAGGAAGCTGCGGACCTCGTCGTTCGGCGCCGCGAACAGCGCGACGACGAGCACGCCGAGCAGCCGCGACGGATGCCGCAGCGGGACGGCCACGACGGCCGCGATGTCGAGAGCGCCGGCTCCGGTGTGGAGCCGCAGGCTCTGGGTGGCGTCGTTCGCCGCGATCGTCACGACTTCGCCGCGGCGCGCGGCTTCGAGCGGGACGCCGGCGGGGCTGAGCGCGGCCGCATCGATCAGCGATCCGTCGATCGACGTGTACGTCTTCAGCTTGAGTGTCGACGGGCCGTTGTCGGTGAGGTACACGGCGGCGAACGGTGCGTGGATCGAGGCGGCCAGCTTCCGCGTGCCTTCCTCGAGGATGTGGCTCCGATCGAGCGAGTTCAGCAGCCCTGCGAGCTCGGCGTAGCCGCGCCGGATCTCGTCCTGTGCGCGGAGGAGCGCCGCCTGCGCGTGGGCTTCGCGCGCCGACGCCTCCAGCGCGTGCGTCCGCTCGGCCACCTTCGCTTCGAGATCGGCGTAGTGCGCCCGCAGCGCGCGCGCCATCGTCGAGAAGCCTTCGAAGGCGTCCGAGAACTCGCGGATGCCCGATGCCGGTCGCGCGATCGCGAGGGCGTCGAACCGGCCGGCGGCGACCTCGCGCGTGGCGTCGGCGAGGTTCCGAATCGGACGGCTCAGGGTGCGGCTCACGAGCACCGCGACGACGCCGGCGAGGAGGATCGCGAGCAGCGCCGACACCGCGAGATCGCTCAGCAGCCCCATCATCCGCGGGCCCCAGCGGTCCTCGACGCGCGGCACCCAGACGACCCAGCCGGTGGTTGGCAGCTTCACGTAGCTGCCCCACTGCGCGGTCCCGCGCGGCGACTCGTAGCGCACCGAGCCCGTCGTTCCGCGTTTCGCCGCGCGGAACACGGCGTCCGTCGAAAGGTCCTTGGCCTCGGCCTCCCATTCGCGGGTCGGATGGACGATCGCCTGTCCGCGCGAGTCCACGACGACGACGCGCTCGTCCGCGCTTCCCGCGACGTGGAAGGGCCGGCGCAGCACGTCGAGATTGAAGGCCGCCGCGACGACGCCGATGACCTCGCCGCGCGGCGAGCGAATGGCGGCGACGATCGGCATCGCGGGCCGTCCGACGGAGGCGCCGCGGCTGATGACGAGGTCGTACGACGGCGTCGCGCCCGCGACGGCGGCCTGGAACCACGCGCGGTCGTCGAACCGCTTGCCGGCGTTCGGCTTGCCGGCCGTGTCGGTGACGGGCGAGGCGACCCGCACGACGCCGGCGCGGTCCGTCACGACGATCGCGCTGACCGTCGGGTGGCGGCGCCGGAACCGGTCGAGGTCTTCGCGCACGATGTCGTGGCGATCGAGTCCGGTCACGCCGGTATCGGCTGCGAGGACGCCGACGCCGTGGATCGCCTGCGACATGTAGCGTTCGAGGCCGGTCGCGACCGAGCGCGCGAGCGCGGCGTCGGACGCGAGGTCCGTGTCACGCAGCTCTCCCGTCATCCACAGGTACCGCTGCACGGAGAGGAATCCGATCGAGACCGCGGCCACGCCGAGGAAGGCCAGCACCAGCACGGTGTGGATCGACCGGCGGCGCGTGCCGGGCCGCATCACGTCAGGTGCTCGCGAACGAGGGCGATGAACTGGCGGACGTCGATCGGCTTCGGCAGATAGTCGTCGCAGCCGATCGCGAGCGCGCGCTCGCGATCCCCGCGCATGGCCTGCGCCGTCAGCGCGATCACCGGAATCCCCGCGGTGGCCGGATCGGCCTTGAGCCGCCGTGTCGCTTCCCAGCCATCGAGGACCGGCATCTTCAGGTCCATGAAGATCACCGCCGGACGAAGGGCGAGCACGCGATCGATCGCCTCCGCGCCGTTTCGCGCCGTGGCGACGTCGACGGGGAGATCCGAGTCCTCGATCGCCATCTCGATGAGCGCGACGTTGTTCGGTTCATCATCCACGATCAACACGGTTCTGCGGCCCTGCGACGGCGTCAGCCCGGCGGTGTTCATGTGCCGTGTAAAGGTGACAGCCGCGGCGGTATCCGACTATCGGGGAAATTGCCCAAACTGACGAGACGTGTGTCAGGGAAACCCCGACAGATCAGGCGGGATCGGGCGAGTCGCGGTCGGGTGCGAGGAGCCCGAGCTCCATCGCGAAGCGCACGAGGTCGGCCCGGGTACGCAGCCCCAGCTTTTCGCCGAGTCGGGCGCGGTACGTCTCGACCGTTTTCACGCTGAGGGACAGCCGCTCGGCGACCTGCCGGTTCGTATAGCCCCGCGCGAGGAGCTCCAGCACCTGCTGCTCGCGCGCGCTCAGCAGCGGACGCGACGTCCCCGGAGCGGGCGCGAGCATCCCGGCCTCCGCGCTCTTCGGCCCGGGGTGCTCGGCGAACTGCAGGTAGGTGCGCCCGCGATGCACCGCGCGGATCGCGGCGAGCACTTCCGACGCGTCGACGTCTTTCGTGACGTACCCGGACGCGCCCGCCGCGACGGCCACCCGCGCGTAGGCGGCATCGTCGTGCATGGTCAGCACGAGCATGCGGATGCCGTCGTCGTGCTCGCGGAGGCGGTGAATGACCTCGATGCCGCTCATGCCCGGCATGGCGAGATCGACGATCGCGACGTCCGTCTGCTGCACGCCGGCGTGGCGGATCGTCTGCTCGCCGTCGCCGACCTCGGCGACCACTTCCATGTCGGGCTGCGCGTCGATGAGCATGCGGAGGCCGGCGCGCAGGATCGCGTGGTCGTCCGCCAGGAGCACGCGGATCTTCTTCAACCCGTGCTCCGCGCCAGCGGGATGTCGATCGATACCTGCGTGCCGTGCCCCGGTGACGACGAGATGTCCGCGGTGCCGTGGAGCACGGCCGCGCGCTCCGCGATGTTGTGCAGGCCGAACCGGCCGTTCGCGCCGGCGGCCGCCAGCGTCTCCTGCACGGTAAATCCTCCGCCGTCGTCGCTCACCAGGAGCGTGACGACGCCCGGGCTGCGCGTCAGCACGAGCGTCGCGCGCGGTGTGCCGGCGTGCCGCGCGACGTTGGCGAGCGCCTCCTGCGCGATGCGGTAGAGCGCGATCTCCACCTCCGGCGGCAGGCGGTGCGTCATGTCGCCGGTCACCGTGACGTCGATCGTGATGCCGCGCGCCGCCTCGAAGTCCGCGGCGAGCTGGCTCAGCGCGATCTCGAGGCCGAGATCGTCCAGGATGGCCGGGCGCAGGCCGGCCGACAACCGGCGGACGTCGTGGAGGGCCCGCGTCGCGATGTCGTGCAGCAGTCGCGCATCCGCCCGCGCGGCCTTCAGCGTACGCACCGTCCGCAGCCGGTCGAGACCCAGGCGCAGCGACGCGAGCGACTGTGCCGTGTCGTCGTGGAGCTCGCGCGCAATGCGCTTGCGCTCCTCCTCCTGGACGGTGATGACCTGGTTCAGCAGGAGCTCGCGGATGCCGGTCGCCTGCTTGCGCTCGGTGATGTCCTCGAGCACGCCGCTGGCGTACCGGACGCCGTGCGGCTCGACGATGAGCTCGGCGCGATCGCGGATCCAGATCCAGCGGCCGTCCTTGCACTGCACCCGGTATTCGACGTCGAGCCGCGTCCCCGCGGTGAAGAGCGCCTGATACGCCTGACGGACCATGTCGGCGTCGTCGCGATGGATCCGGCTTTTCCACAGCGACACGCCCTCGCGATAGACCTCTTCCGCCGTGTACCCGAACAACTGTCCGATACGCGGGCTCGCGTAGAGCCAGCGCGCGGCTTCGTCGCCGGCCCACGCCACGCCCGGCGTATTCGCCACGAGCGCGCGGTAACGCGCTTCGCTGCGCCGCAGGCTCTCGGTCGTCTGCTCCATCATCGTGCGGGCGCGATCACGCTCGATCGCGATACCGGCCAGGTGCGTGAAGCGCTCGATCAACTGGGTATCCGCGTCCCCGGGATGCCGCGGCTCGCCGTCGTGCATGGTCAGCGTGCCGAGCACCGCACCTTCGGCGCCGAACACCGGCATGGCCCAGACCGCGCGGATGCCGTGGGCGCGGGCGATGTCGCGGTAGTCGCTCCAGAGCGGGCTCGCGGCGACGTCGGACACGATCACCGGTGTCCGGAGATACGCGGCGGTGCCGGACGAGCCGGCTCTCGGGCCGATCGGCGCGCCATCGACGGCGTCGAGGTACGAGGACGGCAGACTCGGCGCGGCCGCACGGCGCAGGTGGACGCCGTCGGCGTCGAGCAGCAGCAGCGAGGCGCGGGTGCCTTCGGACAGCGCTTCGATGGTGCGGCACAGCGCATCGAGGATCGCGGGCAATGGCCGCGCGACGGCCACCATCTCGAGCAGCTCCTTCTCGCGAGCGATCAGGAGTGCCTGCCGGTTGCGCTCCATGATGTCGAGGGCCAGGCGCGCGTTCGCGTCCTGAGCGATCGCGTGCGCGCGCTGCTCGGCGGCGAAGAGGCGGGCGTTCGTGATCGCCAGCGCGGCGTGCGCGCCGAGGGCGCTGGCGAGCGCCACGTCGTTGGGTTGCCAGGAGCGCGGCCCCTGCGTCGCTCCGAAGGTCAACACGCCGAACACGTCGTCGTCCCGGACGAGCGGCACCAGCAGCGCCGCCCGCGTGCCGCACGACTCGATCCACGAGGGTGGCATGCGCGCGCCCGGCGCCGTGTCGCCGATCGCGACGGTCTGGCGCTGCCGGACGACCTCGGCGAGCACCGGAAAGTCCTCGACGCGGACCGCGGCAGCGAGCGAGGGGTCCCAGGGATTCCGCTCCGGCCCGCCGGGCCCGAAGTGCGCCATGACGGGGACCACGAGGTCCTCTTCGACGATGGCGAGGCCGCAGCTCTCGGTGCCGAGCTCGGTCACGGCCGACTGGCCGAGGAGTTCCACGACCGCGCGGATGTCGAGCGTGCCGCCGAGCGCACGGGAGGCGTCGACGAGCGTTTCGGCCACGCGGCGCCGCCGCTCGCTCTCGGCGTAGAGGCGCGCGTTCTGGAGCGCGATCGCCGCCTGGTCGGCGAATGTTTCGAGTAACGCGATGTCGTCCGGCGTGAATGCGCGCCCGACGGCGTCGAACACCGCGAGCGTGCCGAGCGCCTGGCCGTCGGCGACGAGGGGCACGGCCGCGACGCTCCGGAAGTCCGACCGGCGCGCGATCTCGTCGAGCTCCGGCGTGACGACGATCCGCGGGTCGGCCAGCGCGTCCGTCGTCGTCACCGTCCGGGCGACCTTGAGCGCGAGCGCGGACGTGCCGACGCCCGGCGGTAACGACGAAGGCAGGCGGCCGGCACCCGCGAACGCGCCGGCGGTCACCAGGCTGCCGTCGGCGACGAGCTGGAACACGACGGCGCCCGTGGCGCCGAGCAGATCCACGAGGCTCCGCGCGATCACCTCGCTGATCGTTTCCAGACGCAGCGACGCCAGCAGCAGCCGGGCGACGTGCGCGAGCTGCTCGGCGGACCGGCGCTGCCGCTCGCTGGCGGCGTAGAGTCGAGCATTCTGGATCGCGACGGCGGCGTGACGGACGGCCGTTTCGAACAGTGCGACGTCGTCGGCGGTCCAATCGCGGCGGACGCGGCTCCAGCACGACACGACGCCGACCGCGTCATCACCGATGTACATCGGCACCGCCAGCGTGGACACCACGCCTTCGGCCCGCAGCCGCTCCTGGTTCGTGTATGCCGGGTGATCCTGCGCGTCGGGCAAGACCAGCGTGCGCCGCTCGTTCAGGATCGCGACGGCGAATGCGTCGCGTTTCCAGGCATCGTCGGACTCCGGGCACCGGATGTCGCCGATCGAGGCCACCAGCCGCAGCGAGCCGTCGCGCTCGGTCAGCCGGAAGCGGATGGCGTCGACGTCCAGCAGCATGCGCATCACGGCGCCGAGCCGTTCGAGCACGACCGGAAGATCGAGTGACGCGTTCAGCAGCGCCGAAGCGAGCGCCTCGTGCGCCTGCTGCATGAGACGGGCGCGCCGCCGCGTTTCCTCTTCGCCGCGCCGCGCGCGGAGCAGCGAGTGGACCGCCGCGACGAGCTCGCGCTGCGTGATCGGCTTCGTGAGGTACCCGTCGGCGCCGCTCTCCAGTCCGCTCGACTGATCGTCGCGGCTCGTGTAGACACCGGACAGCATCAGCACCGGTGTGGACCGGGACCGTGATTTCAACATCCGGCAGACGTCGATCCCGCTCATGTCGGGCAGATCGACGTCGAGGATGACGAGATCGGGCTGCTCGGCGGTTTTGGCGAGCGCCTCGGCGCCGTTCGACGCCTCGATCACGTGATAGCCGGCGTCGCGGAGAAAGTCGGACGTCACGTCGCGGACGTCCACCAGATCGTCGACGTTGAGGATGGTCGCGACGAGACGGCTCACGCCGCACCCCGTGCGGATCGCGGGCGCATGCCCGTTAGGCTAGCGGATCACCGGTCCTGCTCCCACGGCAAAAAGCCCGATGGGTGCGAGAGAGCCCGGCGTGTGCCGGCCAAGCCGGTGCGGATCTGACGGGCGCTCAGCGTTGCGGGCGGGCCCACCGGAGCACGTCGGCAAGCGGTCGGGTGTTGAGCACCTGCGACGGCCCGACCCACGCGCGCCTCGCGAGCGCGATGCCGAGGTCCAGGTTGCCGAGCTCCGAGAGGTAGTGCGTGTCCGTCGAGACGGCGATCGGGATGCCGAGCTCGGCCGCCCGGCGCGCGTGCACGTCGTTCAGGTCGAGGCGTTCCGGTGAGCAGTTGATCTCGACGGCCTTGCCGTGCGCCTTCGCCGCGGCGAAGACGGCGTCCATGTCGACGTCGTACGGATCGCGCGACCCGAGCCGCCGGCCCGTCGGATGCACGAGGATGTTGACCCACGGGTTGCCGAGGCCGCGCACGATGCGCCGGGTCATCGCCTCGCGGTCCTGCTTGTAGCGCATGTGGATCGCGCCGAGACAGACGTCGAGCTCGCTCAGCACGTCGTCCGGAAAATCGAGCGTGCCGTCCGCGAGGATGTCGCACTCGCTGCCGGCGAGGATGCGGATGCGGAAGCGCGGCTGCATCTCGCGAATCTTCGCGATCTGGGTACGGAGCGCGTCCGCGGTGAGGCCGTTCGCGATCGTCGTCGACTTCGAGTGGTCCGACACGATGATGTACTCGTAGCCGCGCGCCTGCGCCGCTTCGACGAGCCGCTCGAGCGGGAGCTGGCCGTCCGACCAGTCGGTGTGCGCGTGCAGGTCCCCGCGGATGTCACCCTCGGTCACGAGCGCCGGCAGACGCCCGTCGCGCGCCGCCTCGATCTCGCCGCCGTTCTCACGCAGCTCCGGCGGAATCCACGGCAGGCCGATCGCCGCGTACACGTCCTCCTCGGTGGCGCCGGCGACGCGCCGGCCGGTCTTCACCTCGAAGACGCCGTACTCGCTGATGGTGAGCCCCATCCGCTGCGCGAGCTCGCGCGTGCGGACGTTGTGGTCCTTCGAGCCGGTGAAGTACTGGAGCGCGGCGCCGAACGACTCCGGCGGCACGACGCGGAGGTCGATCGCGAGACCGTCCTGGTGACGGATCGACGCTTTCGTGTCGCCCTTCGCGATGACGTCGACGACGGCGGGCATGGTCGTGAACGTCCGGATCACGCGCGCCGGCTCGCGCGACGTGACGAGGATGTCGATGTCCTTGACCGTCTCGCGCATGCGGCGCAGGGAGCCGGCGATCTCGATGCGGTCGACGCCGCCGTGCGCGCGCAGCACCTCGACGACCTGGCGCGCGATGCCGCGCGCCGTCGACAGCACCGTGCGCGACTGCCCGACCTTCCAGCGCTCGATCGCTTTCAGGATGTTCTCGCACGTCTTCTCGCGGACGCCGGCGTGTCCGATGATCGCCTTCGTGCGGCAGAGCTCCTCGAGCTTCTGCACCGAATCGACGCCGAGCGTGTCGTAGAGGGCCTTGGCCGTCTTCGGGCCGAGGCCGCGGATGTCGAGCAGCGTGAGGAAACTCGGCGGGTAGCCTCCACGCAGCTTGTCGAGCCGGCCGATCGCGCCGGTGCGGAGGTATTCGTCGATGGCGGACGCGAGGTCCTTGCCGATGCCGGGCAGCTTCGTCAGCTCGCCGCGCGCGGCGATGGTCGCGACGTCCTCGGCGAGCGTCTCGAGCGCCTGCGCGCCGCGCTGGTAGGCGCGCACGCGGAACGTGCTCTCGTTCTGCACTTCGAGCAGGGTGGCCATCTCGTAGAAGAGCCGCGCGATCTCGAAGTTCTTCACACCTCCATTGTAGTCAGGCCCCGGCGGCGGCGGCGCTCACGCGCGCGTCTGGGCCAGGCGCGCGAGGAGCGCGTGCGCGGCGTCGACGTCCGGGACCGTGAACGCCGCGGCCGTGCCGTCGGCACGCGGCCCGACCTTCACGGTGATCGCGGTGCGGCCGAGCGCGCGGAACACCGGCTCGTCGGTGTAGTCGTCCCCGAGATACACGACGGCGGCGCCGTTCGCCGCGATGCGGCCGCGCAGCCACATGACGCACATCGTCTTGCTCCAGCCCGTCGCGGGGACGATCTCCACGGCGCGCCAGCCGGGCAGCACGGTCAGCTCGCTCGCGTGCGGCGCCAGCAGCACGCGCAGCAGTGCGTCGATCTGCGGCAGGTCCCGCGCGGTCACGTGGCGGTAATGGACCGCGACGGCGCAGTCCTTCGTCTCGACGTCGAGGCCGTCGATGGCGGCGCGCCGCAGGTCGTTCGCGACGTCCAGCAGCCGTGCGCGGCGGACCTCCGCTTCGGGATGCACGAAGGTCGTCTCCGGTCCGACGATCGTCAGGCCGTGACATCCGGCGTAGAAGACGTCGGCAACGCCGACGCGCGCGCGGAGGTCGGCGACCGACCGGCCCGACACGATCGCGAGGCGCCCGGATCGGCCGCTCGCGAGCCCGCGCAGGTCGTTCACGAGCGGGGCAGGGACGTGCGGCGCGTTGCGGTTGCCCATCAGCGGCACGATGGTCCCGTCGAAATCGGTGATGACGACGAGTGGCGCTCCCGCGGCGAGCGCGGCGCCGATCGCGTGCAGGGCTCGGTCGATGTCGGATCGGGTGACTGTCGGAAGCGTAACGGGTCCTCTCCCGGCGCGTGCGCCGCTGTGATGCCGGTGTGATCGGCAACGAACGTGCCACGCCCCGGGCACGCGTGCGGCGCGGCCGCAGGTGACGGCCACGCGCGACTTGGCCGCACGCGACACGGCCTGCCGTCGCGCCGGATGACGACACGATGTCGCCGCGGCGACGACATGTCGTCGCGCCGGGTGATTCCGCACGCGCCGGCGCGCGCAACTGCCGCGCAGACGGCAGCAAATCGGCGTCCGCGGATCTGGCACTTCCGTTGCGTTACGACCGCACGTGATCGCATCGCCGAAGCGCCTGCCTGCGCTGTCGGGCTTGCGCGTCCTCGTGGTGGACGACGTGCCGGACATCCGCGCGGTACTGCGAACGCTGCTCGAGCTCGAGGGCGCCAGCGTGACCGACGCGTCCACGGCGCGCGAAGCGCTGGCGATCGTCGGCACGCGCGACGTGGACGTCGTGCTCATGGACCTCGGATTGCCCGACGTGTCCGGCGAGGCGGTGCTGGCGCACGTCCGCGCGCTCTCGCGCGGTCGGACGCCGGTGGCGGTCCTGAGTGGAGCCGCGCCGCACGTGCTCGGCACGGCGCTCAGGCTCGGCGCCGAGCGCGTCTTTCGCAAGCCGCTCGAGTGGGAGGAGATCGTGGCGTACCTGGCGGCCCGCACCACGAATCCGATCGAAGACACATCGCCGGTGGCGACGGAAACGGAGAACAGGATGAGGGTGCTCATCGTCGAAGACGACGCCGCGATGCGTGCGCTCCTGCGCGACGTGCTGGAGCGCGCGGGGCATCGCGTCGTCGAGCGCGCGGACGGGACGGGACTGCCCGCGCTCGTCGAGCAGGAAACGTTCGACGCCGTGGTGCTCGACAAGGAGATGCCGGGACCCAATGGCCTCGACCTGCTGGCGTTCCTGCGCCAGCGGCTGCCGGCGGTGCCGGTGATCTTCATCACCGCGTTCGGCGGCCGTCCGGTCGCCGAGGAAGCGGCGCGCCGCGGTGCGTTCAGCTATCTGGAGAAGCCGTTTCGCGTCGACACCATTCTCGACACGCTCGCCGCGGTGCACATGTACCGGATCGGAGTGGAGCCCGGTCGCTGACCGGCCCGCGCTTGACCGAGCCGGCGACGGGGCGGAGCATCGCACGGTGGGACTTCGCCTCCGCCTGATCCTCGTCATCACCATTCCGCTGGTGCTCGTCGTCGGCGTGTACGGCGTGCTCCGCCTGCGCGCGGAGCAGGCGGATCTGCTCGCCGACAACCGGCGCCTGATGGGCCTGACCGCGAAGGCCATCCAGATCACGGTGGAGAACGCGCTCCGCGACCGGCAGGTGTCGGACATCCGGCGGCTGCTCGCGGAGATCGTCGAGGGCCAGGAGCAGATCGACCGCATCCGCGTGTTCGATCGCGAGCTCCGCGCGACACTCGTGTCGAATCCGCTGTCGATCGGGGAGCAGGTGCCCGAAGACGCCGTGCGCCGCGTGTTACAGGCCGGCTGGCCGGAGTGGTTCTATCAGCGCCGCGGCACGCAGCCGGTTCTCTACTACTTCGTGCCGGTGCGCGGCGCGCGCGGCGACATCGACGGCGCGCTCGAGATCGTGCAGCTCGCGTCGAGCGTGGAAGAGCGCGTGCGCGCGGCCGCGTGGGACGTGGCGATCCGCCTGGGCACGCTCCTCGTCTCGGTCGCGCTGCTCACCGGCGTCGTGCTGCAGCGCCAGGTGCTGCGTCCGCTCACGCGGCTCATGGAAGGCATCCGCCGTCTCGGACAGGGCGAGAGCGGGC
>Ga0209514_10007897_pt1 | contig 12377 bp, 14 predicted proteins | sample Subgrocontami58m_FD_187452 | JGI IMG/M metagenome (GOLD analysis project Ga0209514, IMG submission 187452) | Subsurface groundwater microbial communities from S. Glens Falls, New York, USA - GMW37 contaminated, 5.8 m (SPAdes) (version 3) | ecosystem: Environmental > Aquatic > Deep subsurface >...
CGCGCAGACTTTTCTTTTGAGCGCCAAAGACAAGCCAATGACTTCCCGGCTCGCCATGCGTGAACGGCTGCCATGCGAAATAAAAAGGTAGGCGGTTTTTCGCCCAATAAAAAGAGGCCGGGATTTTTTGGATGGTTTATGGATGTTCAACGGCAACCGTCAATGGGGTTTTTGATATGGAAACGTGAACCTTATCGCCAAAACTAAACGGAATTTTAAAATGCGAGCCATCAACATAAACAACGCCGTTTCTCATCAGCGAATTAACTTTTATTGCGCGTTTAACGGAAACCATGCCGCCGGCCAGGGAATATCTTATGCCGCGGCCCCGAAATAATTCCCGCGGTAAATATTGAAGCTTTTCAACCTGCCGCGGCATGATTTTACCTCCGGCGGAATGAATGGCGCCGGAAGAACCCGTCGGCGTGGAAATCCAGAGGCCGGAGCTACGTTGTTCTTCCCTCACACCGTTGACAACAATTTCATAGCGGCTCATCGCCGCCGGATTTTTATGGCAGACGAGGATGTCGTTGAGGACGTTGACACTGTGGGGATAACGGCTTGTTTTAAGCTTAAGGCGGATAAGTTTCTTAATGGGAGAATTGCCTTGAATAATTTTAGAAAATAACCTTTCAAAATTTTTTCGGGTCGCTCCGCACAAACGCCCAATACTTCTTTTGGGATCTGAATTGACACCAACCATCAGCTGCCCTGTCACATGACGGGCCGCCTCCAAAAATGTCCCGTCGCCTCCGATGGTCACAACGCAATCAAAAAGCCGGTAATCAATTTTTTGCCCGCGAAACTTTTTAATAAAAGTTATCTTAGAGGCACTTAATACCGATTCAACGAGCGTAATCGTCGCGTAATGCTCGTCGTGTGACTTTTTAAATTTCGCGCGCACAGCCCGTGAAAAGCGAACACGCTTGGCCTTTTGCGCGGCCGCGCCGTCAATAAAATAAAATTGATAGGCGCTTCGTTTGCAAAGTATTAAAACCCTTTTGATACGCATATATCCTCATCCGTCTCCGAGCTATTATAGCCAAACTGTGTGATAAGAAAATCACGAAATTATGATTTCACCAGCTCAATATTTCTACGTAAATCCGAAACAGAGAGAAAAATTCTGCTTGCCTTTAAAAGATATTCCTTTGGGAGAGACGTTTGGAGAGCGAAACATTTAAGCCCCGCGGCCCTCGCTGATGTGATCCCAAAAGGGGCGTTTTCAATGACGATAGCCCTTTTGGGAGCGACACCAAGTTTTTTTATTGCCTTTAAATATGGTTCCGGGTGCGGCTTGCCATTTTGAACATCGCTCCCCGTCACAATGACTGAAAACATCTTATAAATATTTTTGGGAAGGATTTTCAGAAGTTCATGCCGGGCCGTGCCCGTCACTAAGGCAAGTGTAAATCCGCGCCTTTCAAGAAAGTTAAGAAAGTTCCGCGCCCCGACAATAAAACGTGTTTTTACAATCCGCTTAAACAATTTTTCTTTTTCCTTAAGAATTTCTGTCGCACTTCTGTCGTCGAGTGTTTTTCCATGCTCCTTGAAAATCTCCCGGACGCTATTAATACCACGCTGACCTTCGCGCTTATAAACATCGAGGCGCGTGGCATGGATTCCGTACTTGGCAAATATTTTCTTCCACGCGCGAAAATGATCCGGCATGGTGTTTGTAATCACGCCGTCCATGTCAAAAATAACAGCATCAAGTTTAAGTTTAATTTTCTTCATATTCGATACGCTCACGCCGATTCCCACGAGCGAAAATAAAAAACCCGCAAGACACACGCTCCTGCGGGAATAAGCCGATAAAAATTATTTTTCACTTGAAACAAACTCATAACAGGTTCGCCAAAGCTCAAACCCGCCTTCGATACTGTAAACTTTTTCAAAACCGTTTTGCGCGAAATATTCCGCCGCGCCCTGGCTGCTGTTGCCGTGATAGCAATAGCAAATCAAAGGATTGTGTTTATCCGCGGTCTTGAGAAATTCTTCAATATTCGAATCATTGACGGATAGCGCGCCGGCGATATGCGCCTCCTTGAAGGAATCCGGATCGCGAATATCCACAATCGTCACGCTCCCTTGGCCGATTGATTCTTTGGCGCGATGAATATCAATCTGTTCAAAGCTCATTTCACACTCCATTTCTGCAGCGAATTTTAACACATGCCCTAACGAAGAGCAATTGATTCACCCAAAAATTATTCCTCGTAGGCGGGTAATGTTGTCAGCCGGTTGTCCACAACCGCGCCCCCCACCGTAAAGTGATACAAACTTTGAAATGCCGTCTTTTTTAATCCAAAGATTTCATGCATGGCGTCATCAAAAAAACAGCCGATTCCCGTCGCGGAAAAATCAAGCGCCTCCGCCTCAAGGTAGAGAAGCTGCCCAATCATTCCTGTCTCCCAAAATAAACGCTTGTAAAACCACGCGCCATATTCCAAAAACGCGCTGTCAAATTCCGCAATCATCCCTAAGCTAAAGGCGCCATCCGCGGCAATATCCTGAACACAGCTCACTGTTTTGGCTGTTTCCCGAAAATCTCCTTCAGAGAGAAAATATAGCGGTAATTCCTCAGGGCAGTCTTTGGGTTTTTTCCACAGAAATTCTTTGTGCGTATTTTCTTTCAAAACATCTAACTTTTTAGAATCGCGGACCAAAAGATATAGCCCCGGCGGTAAACCTTCAACGCGATGAACAAATAAAAAAAGATGGATCCGCGGCGTCCAGGGAATTCCTTCCATCGGCACACTCACCCGCCGCATCATCTGATAAAATTCTTCACGCGCCATCGAGGTTTTTCCATCCATCGCGACCGCGCTGCGCCTTTTTTTGACAACCTTCAAGGCGGAATATTTTTTGTCACAGGTAACCACATTTTTTTTGGCTTGAAAAACCGGGCCTTGAAAATTTGTTTCCGGTTTTTCACAGGCGCGCTCAACATCACCAATGACTTCCCACTTGTGGTGATCGACGCTTAGCCGATTGACTTTCCCAAACCAAACGCCATTCTCAACTTCCTTTACAAATTGCTCTGGGATTTTACCCAAGAGGCGAAGATTTTGTGGATTACAAAAAACTACCGCTAAAAGCTCGGGAGATTCTCTTTCCGATTCAACAAATTCATGTTCGCGATTTAACCCAAGAATGCGCGCCGTATCCTGATCACTCAAATTGCCAATCAACTGTATTCGCCAGCCCAGAATTCTCGCCGCTATCGCAAGGGCCATATACCCGTGGCCGCAGTCGTGCTGGCAATATCGAAACGCCCGCTCGCCATACTTCCACGCTTCCCGCCAATGGATGGATGTAAGCCCAACAAGAAAAGTATTCTCCGGTAGCAACGGCCACACGTCCGGTGAAAATTCCGCTCGTTTTTCTAAACCGTGATTTTTGGGGGAATAATGATACGCAGCCGCGCTCGCCGATAACTGCGCAATCGGCGGCAACAGAAGATATCCTTCCGTCGGATGTAAATTTCCGCTGGATGGATTGACGCGCAGCGCCCACTTCGATGCGCCGTATTGTTTCCACGCGGACAGGGCCAGCGAACATTCTAAGAAATGCGAGATATTTTTAAGGTTGAGAGGCTTTGGCGAAACTTTTCCATCGATGAAAACATCGTTGTATGGCGGGGTTTCGTCTTTCTTTACAAACGGAAGGCGGACGCAGTCTGCGCCGATAAAATTGCGAAACGGATCCGGCTGCGTGTTCCAATCCATGTAACCAAGCGAATTAGCGTAGCGATGAAAGTGATGTTTGGTGCATTCATGATACTCTTTAACAGCGTCACACTGTTCATCAATCATGCGGAATCTTTAGAAGGCGTTGATGGCCTTTTGAAACCTTTGTCGTCAATGTGGTGCTTAATACTTTTCCCCTCGACAAGATAAATAACATCCTCACAAATGTTTGTCGCGTGATCGCCCACGCGTTCTAAATTCTTTGCAATCAAAATCAAATCAACAGAGCGCTCAATGGTTTTTTCATCCTGCGAAACCGAACGCAAAAAATCCATAAAAATCTGCTTGTTGAGATCATCCACCTCATCATCGCGTTTGCAAACATCCTGGGCGAGCCGCGCGTCCTTATTCACAAAAGCATCCAAACTGTCCTTGAGCATACTTTGGGCAGCCTTTGCCATCCTTGCAATTTCCACAATCGGTTTTGAGATGGGAACCTTGATTAAATATTTCGTAACCTTAGCAATGTTCACGGCCAAATCACCAAGCCGTTCAAGATCGCCGTTGATTTTCATCGTCGCTATGATAAGCCGTAGATCACCGGCCTGCGGCTGATAAAGCGCCAAGAGCCGCAAACAGCACTCTTCAATTTCAATCTCCAACATATTAATCGGATCATCAGAAATCGCGACTGTTTGTGCAAGTTCAATATCTCGATCAACCAGCGCCTTGATGGAAGAGCCAATTGCGCGCTCAACCAAACTGCTCATGTAAAGCAACCGTTCCTTTAACTGGCGTAACTCATCATCGAAATGTCTATGCATCATTCCCCCTTTTTATCCGAAGCGCCCCGTGATGTAATCCTCTGTCCGCTTGTCTTTTGGATTTGTAAAAACATTCTTTGTTTCGCCCAGCTCAACCAACTCGCCTAAAAGCATAAAGCCCGCGTCATCCGAAACGCGCGCCGCCTGCTGCATATTGTGTGTCACAATAACGATCGTGAAATTCTCCTTCAAAACACGCATCAATTCTTCAATTTTCTCCGTCGCCATCGGGTCTAAAGCCGAGCACGGTTCATCCATAAGGAGAATGTCAGGCTTAACCGGCAAGAGCCGCGCAATACACAGCCTCTGCTGCTGCTCAAGAGAAAGATCCAGAGCCGATTTGTGCAATCTATCCTTAAGATCGTCCCATAAAAGAACAGCCCGTAAACATTCTTCAGTAATTCTATCATACTCCTGCTTTTGAATGCCACCGTGAATTTTTGGGCTAAAAAGAATATTTTCGCGGATAGAAAGCGGAAAAGGGTTGGGCCGCTGAAAAACCATTCCTACTTTTTTTCGTAAGCTCACTAAATCAACGCTGGGCGTGAGAACGTCTTTCCCGTCAATCAAAACTTGTCCGGTGATTTTAACGCCTTCAATCAAATCATTCATCCGGTTAAAGGTGCGCAAAAGCGTCGATTTGCCGCAACCCGACGGGCCGATGAGCGCGGTGATGGCGTTTTTGCTGATGGACATCTCGACATCAATCAGCGCCTGAAAACTGCCATAAAACAAATTCAATTTTTTTGTCGTGATCGTATTCATTAACCAAACCTGCCGGAGATATAATCGTTGGTTCGCTGATGCGAGGGCGAGGTAAAAATCCTTTCCGTCACATCAATTTCAAGCATTTCCCCCATTAGAAAAAATGCCGTCCGGTCGCTCACGCGCGCCGCCTGCTTGGTGTTGTTAGTCACAAGAATTTGCGTGTATTTTTCCTTAAAGCGAAACATCGCTTCTTCAATCTTTGCCGTTGATATGGGGTCCAAACCGGAACACGGCTCGTCATACAAAATAATATCCGGCTCAACAGCCAGCGTGCGGGCGATGCATAAGCGCTGCTGCTGGCCGCCGGATAATTTCATGCCCGGCGATTGCAAGCGGTCCTTGACTTCATCCCATAGATACGCGGCCTTCAAGGTTGTTTCAACAATCCCGTCAAGTTTTTGCTTGTTGCGCAGTCCGTTGCGGCGGACGCCGTAAACAATATTCTCATAAATACTGACGGGCAAAGGCGTGGGGAGCGCGAAAACCATGCCGACTTTTTTACGAAGCGTATTGGCGTCGCTTTCATTAATATTTTTCCCATCAATGCTGACGCTTCCCTCCATGCGAAATTTGGGATTCAAATCATTCAATCGATTCAACGCGCGCAAAAACGTGCTTTTTCCGCTGTTGGCCGGCCCAATAATGCCCAAAATTTCCTTGTCGGCGATCTTCAGGGTCAGTGATTTGAGGGCGTAAACCGGCCCAAACCAGATATTCAAATGATCAGCGTGGATTTTGGGTGTTTCTGGCATGGCTTCTACCATTTTTGTTTTTTCCTGAATTGGGATCGGACAACAATCGCCAGAAAATTCATCGACAAAACCATCACCAGCAAAACAAGCGCGGTGCCGTAGCGAATCTTGACCTCGACGTTGGGAACTTGGGTAGAAATGACGTAGAGGTGATACGGCAGAGCCATCGCCTGGTCAAAAATGGACTGCGGCAAACGCGGTAAATAAAACGCGGCGACTGTGAAAAGAATGGGCGCCGTTTCCCCCGCCGCGCGGCTCACCGCCAAAATAATGCCGGTCAAAATTCCCGGAAGCGCGTGCGGCAAAACGGCATGGCGTATCGTCTGCCATTTTGTCGCGCCCAACGACCGGCTGACTTCGCGAAACGACTGCGGCACACTGTCCAAGGCTTCCTTTGATGTCGTTACGATAACCGGCAAAACCATGATCGCCAGGGTCAGCGATCCGGCCAAAATCGAAGATCCGAATTTTAAAAACACGACAAAAATACCCAGCCCGAACAATCCATAAACGACCGACGGCACGCCCGCCAGATTGATAATGGCAAATTTGACCATGCGCGTTAAAACATTGTCCGCGGCGTATTCCGTTAAATAAATCGCGGAGAGGATTCCCAACGGAAGCGCGAAAATAAGCGTCCCGGTCACAAGATACAGCGTCCCGATAATCGCCGGAAAAATTCCGCCTGAACGCATACCCATTTTGGGCATCGCCGTTAAGAATTCCCACGAAATAGCGCCAATCCCGTCGCGAACAATGATAAAAATAATCAGAAGAACCGGCAAAATGACAACTAATGTCGCCAACAAAAGGATGGTGAAAACAATTTTCTGCGTTATATGGGCGCTAATCTTCATAACCGTTTTCTATGCAGAGCAAAATCGGCAATAAGGTTAATGATGAACGAGATAATAAACAGAATGATTCCGATGGCAAACAGCGCAAAGTAATGGTCGCTTCCCTGAACCGTCTCCCCCATTTCAGCGGCGATGGTTGCCGTGAGCGTCCGGACGGGATTAAAAATGGAATGCGGGATTCTTGCCGCGTTGCCTGTCATCATCATAACGGCCATCGTCTCTCCGATAACGCGGCCAATCCCCAGCATAATAGCGGCAACAATTCCCGATGAGGCCGCGCGAAGCGTCACGCGCCAAATCGCCTGCCATCGCGTCGCGCCCAACGCCAGCGCCGCTTCTTTGTATCTTCGCGGAACCGCGTTAAGCGCGTCCTCGGCAATGCTGACAATCGTCGGCATCGCCATAAAAGCCAGGACAAGCGCGCCGGAAAACGCCGTCAACCCCGTTGGCAGTTTAAAGACAGTTTTCACCAGCGGCACCAAAGTCACCATGCCGATAAAACCCAAAACGACGCTGGGAATCGCCGCCAATAATTCGATGCCGGATTTTAAGATTTCTTTTGTCCGCGCGGGCGCGACCTCCGCGATATAAATAGCGCTCGCGACACCAACGGGAACAGAGATAATGGTTGCGCCCAACGTGACGAGAAGCGAACCCAAAAAAAGCGGAAAAATACCAAACTGCGGCGGCTCGGAAATGGGATACCACTTTTTCCCAAAGAAAAATTCGGATAGCGAAACCGTTTTGAAAAGCGCGAGGCCTTCTTTAGCGAGGAAAAGAAAAATCAGGACAACAAAAATGATGACGAGAACCCCGCTGGCATAAATGGCAGACTCAATGACGAACTCTTTAAATCTTCGCAGGGATAATCCGCGCTCGTGCATGGCGTTATTTGACGGGGACAAAATCGGTTTGCCGGACAATCTGCTGGCCTTCCGGGCTTAAAACAAAATCAATGAAATCTTTAACCGCGCCCTGCGGTTGGCCGTTTGTATAAACAAAAAGCGGGCGTGAAATATAATACGTCCCCTTCGTCACATTTTCAATCGTTGGCTCCGCATAGGGACTGTTTTTATCTTTGGCAACGGCAATCGGTTTTTGCGACGGATTGAGATATCCCATCCCGTAGTAACCGATCACGTTTTTGTTTTGCGCGATTTCATCGACAATCGCCTGCGAAGAAGACATGAGAAGCGCGTTTTCCGCGAATTCCTCCGCTCCCGCTTCATTACCGCGGCGCAGGACATGCTCTTTAAAATAAACATGCGTTCCGGAATTCACCTCGCGCGAAAGAATGACGATCGAAATATCCTCACCGCCGAGCTCTTTCCAATTTGTAATTTTCCCCGTGAAAATATCCGCCAATTCATCAACGGTCAGTTTTCCAATAGGATTTTTGGAGCTCACCGCAACAGCCAGCCCGTCTAGGGCGACAATCAACTCATTGGAGCTAACGCCTTTTTTTGCCGCTAAATCAATTTCTTTTTGCTTAATCTTTCTCGAGGACAGCGCGATATCGCAGGTACTGCTGATGAGAGCCGCGATTCCCGTTCCGGAGCCGCCGCCGGTAACAGCAATAAATGATTCCGGATGTTTTTGCATATATCCTTCCGCCCACGCCTGGCCCAAATTGACCATCGTGTCTGAGCCTTTAATCTGGATAGACTGCTGTTGTGATTGGGCAAAAACCTGCGGCGCCTGAAAACTTAGGCAAACGATAAGAATCCCAAAAATATTTTTCATCCGTCCTCCATTGTTATGTGAATCAATATTGATTAAGATTTGATTGAGATCTGGTTAGATTCTATGGAAATGCATTAAGAACGTATTAAGTTATTGTTAAGTTTGTGTTAAGAAGAATTGGGCGTATTTGAATTCGCCTTAGGCAAGAAAATAGAGAAACACGAGCCCTTATCGGGCTCGCTTGCCACAGAAATCCTGCCGCCGTGAGACTGGATGATATGCTTGACAATCGCCAATCCCAGGCCCGTTCCGCCCATTTCTTGTGAACGGCTTTTATCAACGCGATAGAATCGCTCAAAAATACGCGAAACATCCTCCCGCGCAATTCCCACCCCCGTGTCTTTGATGTCAACGCGGACATCATTTCCCTCTTGGCTTAAACGGATAAAGATGGATCCTTTGGCGGGCGTAAATTTAACCGCGTTGTCTAAAAGGTTGGAGAGGGCCTCTTCGATTTTAGTGCGGTCGACAAAAACATTTGGAAGATTTGACGGACTTTCTACCTTAAGTGTCTGCTCTTTTCTTTGAATCTGGACTTGATGAAGATTAACAACAGTCTCGACTATTGGCCCGATTGATAAAATTTCCAAACGAAGTTTCTTTTCACGCGATTCAAGAGCGGCAAGGCTTAAAAGATCCGTTACCAGGTTTTCCAGTTTTTCGGTGTGCTTCTGGATAATTTCCAGGAATCGGCGGGCGGCCTTCGGCTCTTCGAGTGCGCCGCCCTGAAGCGTTTCGACAAACCCCTTAATCGACGTTAAAGGCGTTTTTAATTCATGGGAGACATTGGCGACAAACTCCGAGCGCATTTTCTCAATATTTTTTGATTCCGTAATATCGTGAAAAACCGCGACGATGCTGGAAAGATTTCCGGTTTGAGTCAAAACCGGGGAAACATGAAGCTGGAAGAAAGACTCCTGTGGAAAAAGTAAAGCAATTTCCTTCTTAACCGCTTTTCTCCCCTCAAGCGTTTCTTTCAGGGCGGAATTAATCTCCGCGTTTCGAATCGCCTCCCAATACGGTTTTCCAACGACGTTTCGCGTGCGAAAATCCAGCATCGCCGAAACCGCCAGGCTCATCAAAAGGATGCGTTCATCTTTCCCGATAACAATCACCCCTTCGGCCATGCCGGAGAGAATGGCGCGCAATTCGTTTTCCTCCTGCGCTTTCTCCACCGCTTTATTTTGAAGATCAATGAAAGATTTTCCCAGATTTTTGACTTGGGTCTTTTGGAAGGAGCGGAGAAAAATGCGGCTTACGACGATGCTTATCAAAGCCGCGAAAAGTATTCCTCGAAAGATAAGGGTTAGATAATCGGCAGGAGCGCTTTGAAAAAACACGGAGAATAGAAAAAAACCGGCAGCGATAAAAAGCGTGTTGGTAAGAAATAACTTGAGGAAAATGCTTTGCTTGGCCATGAACTACTCAAGCTCTTTGAAGCGATAACCGATGCCGCGCACCGTCTCGATCAAATCAGCGCCCTTGCCCAATTTCCTTCGAAGGGCGCGGATATGGACGTCCACGGCGCGGTCGATAACAAACTTTCCCTCTTTCCAGGCGCCGTCCATAATTTGATCACGGCTAAAAGCGCGGCCGGGATAGCGTGAAAGGAAATCCAGGATCCCGAATTCCATCGCCGTTAATTCAAGAATCTTATCTTTGTAGGTGACTTTATGTTTCGCGACATCGATGACGAGCTCCTCAATCTGCCGGGCGCCTTGGGCCGGCGATTTTGCGGCATTTCGCCGCAAAATCGCCTTCACCCGCGCGATAAGAACCTTCGGGCTAAACGGCTTTGTCACATAATCGTCCGCCCCCAGCTGCAACCCCACAACGACGTCCGATTCCTCGCTTTTGGCGGTCAGCATGACAATCGGAATTTGTTTTGTCCGGTCATCATTTTTAAGGATCTTGCACACATCAAGGCCATCCATCCCGGGCAACATCAAATCAAGGATAATCAACTGCGGCGATTCCCGCCTTACCAAATCGAAAGCCTTTTCTCCGCTTCCAACCGCGACGAATGTGTAGCCCTCTTTCTCGAAATTATAGCGAACCAACTCACTAATATCTTTATCGTCTTCAACAAGAAGAATTTTTTCTCTTGCCATATGATTTTTAAAAACCAGCGGATATGTTGAGATTTTTACGGCAGAGCCAACACCTGAACTAAACCTTTGCGGATCATCATCACCGCGATGGCGGCCAACAAAAGGCTTGTCACCTTCGATAAAGCACGCGCGCCCGAAACGCCCAGTTTTTTAATCAAAACGTCTGACAGCAAAAAAATAATTCCCACAAAAGAGATATTCAAAAAAACCGAAATGATCGTCGGCCATACTCCATACTGGTCAATAATGATCAACGATGTCGTCAAAACCGCCGGCCCGACAATTAAGGGCGTCCCCAGCGGCACAACGCCGAGTGTGCCGTCCAAAACCTGCCGGTGTTTTTCAAAATTCATCAAATCAACAATCGCGATGCAGAAAAGGATGGCGCCGCCGGCAATCATAAAATCCCCCACCGTAATCCCAAGAAGCCGAAAAATAGCTTTTCCCAAAAAAATAAATCCGACTGCCAAACACAGCGCCGTCACGAGAGATTGAACAAGGATTTTGCTTTTATCTTTCCTTTTAAAATCTTGCGTCAATCCGATAAACACAGGCAAAAGGCCGATGGCATCAACGGCCACAAAAATTGGAATAAACGCAAGGGCGATGCTTTTAAGCGTCAGCTCATCATGGGGCATTGGATTCTCGGCTTTCTGTTAGAGACCCGGATTCATGTGTTTCTTGAGTGTCTTCGCGCTCATCAAATTCACCGCCGTCCTGTGGCTTGTCAAAAGAAAGGCTTTGCGCGACTCTTTGGACATCAATAACCGCGTAAACAATATCCACCTCATCGCCGACGGAAACTAAGGCAAGCGAAGGCACACCGTCAATTTCGGTTTCCTTGGTCATCATGTAATTATTTTGAATTTCCTGATCTTTTTCATAGTCATATTCCTGCACGGTTATCTGTGCGTCGGATATGGCAAGAACAGTTCCATAGGCAAATTCGGAACCTTCATCAGCATTAACAAAATGAGGGTTTACGCCCAAAAGGAAGAAAGATATGATAAGGAAAAACGCGCAGCTTTTTACGGTTTTGAGTAGTTTCATGATTGACTTTCGCAGAAATTTTTGTCCGTTACCTGCCATTGTCAATCATACTATATAAAGGAACTTGGCCTGTCAAGTTGAAAGCTCGCAAGTCACAAGTTTTACGAGGCGTCGGTGATTTTACGGTGCTTAACATCCTTGCCTTCAACAATATAAATCACTTCCTCGCAAATATTGGTTGATAAATCGGCGATGCGTTCCAGATTGTGAGCAATGCGCATGAGGTTCAGCGACCGCTTGACGCCGTCATGCTCGCCTTTGATGAGCCGGGTTAATTCCTCTAAAATACCATCCCCTAATTGGTCAACCGTGTTGTCGCGCTGAAAAACGGCCTTCGCCAACGCAGCGTCCGCGTTGACAAACGCGTTGATACTGTCTTTGAGCATAAGCACGGATGCCTGCGCCATGACACAGATGTCATCAACGGGCTTTTTTAAAAATGGCCGTTGAATCAAAAAAATCGCGCTTTCGGAAATATTTACCGCGTGGTCCGCGATGCGCTCAAGGTCTTTGTTCATTTTAAGAATCATCAGCGCTGTGCGCAAGTCCTTGGCAAGCGGCTCAAACTGGGCGATAAGAA
>Ga0209514_10007898_pt1 | contig 12377 bp, 13 predicted proteins | sample Subgrocontami58m_FD_187452 | JGI IMG/M metagenome (GOLD analysis project Ga0209514, IMG submission 187452) | Subsurface groundwater microbial communities from S. Glens Falls, New York, USA - GMW37 contaminated, 5.8 m (SPAdes) (version 3) | ecosystem: Environmental > Aquatic > Deep subsurface >...
AAGAAAGGCCAGCGCCTCATTCCGGTAACGCTCCGGTCTGATAAAATCGGGATGATCATGGATGTGCTTGATGAGCCAGTCCTGGTACTTGCTCATCCGGAAGAAATAATTGCTTTCCTTGCGGTACTCCGGTTCCGATTGGTGATCGGGACAACAGCCCTGGACGAGCTCCTTCTCCGTGTAGAAGCGTTCGCAACCCACGCAGTAATAGCCTTCGTAGGTCCCAAAATAGATGTCACCGCCATCATAGACCTTCTGCAAAATCGACTGCACCGTTTTAATGTGGCGGGGTTCGGTGGTCCTGATGAAGTCGTTGTTCGTAATGGACAAATCCGGCCATAGACTGCGGAATTGCCCGCTGATCCTGTCGGCGTAAGCCTGGGGAGTGACGCCCGCCCGCTCGGCGGCGGCAACGATCTTGTCCCCGTGTTCATCGGTCCCCGTGAGAAAGAACGTGCGGTAACCCGACAGGCGGTGATAGCGGGCCAACACGTCGGCGACAATGGTGGTATAAGCATGGCCGATGTGCGGCGAGGCATTAACGTAATAGATAGGAGTGGTAATATAAAACGCTTTTTCCATCACTTGCCCTTCCCGTTCCCCTCTCTCGCCCTTTGATCGTTCCGCCTTCCCCGCCGGTGCCCGGACTCCGGCTCCGGCGTCTAAGCAGCTACTTCAGGTCTTTGATATTCAGAACGACCTCCTTGCCACTTTCCAGCGACACGGCGATCTCCCCACGAAGCACATTCTGTCTTAAAACCTTGGCGCAACCCTGTTCGGTATTAATCGTCTTGCCGCACTTGGGCATGCCTTTCCTCATTTCCACGTATCCATCATATTCAAAGGCGAGGCAACACATGAGGCGCCCGCAGAGACCGGAAATCTTTTCCGGATTCAGCGACATGCCCTGCTCTTTGGCCATTTTGATGGAAACACGGTCAATGTTGGGCAGCGAGCTGGCACAACAGACTTCGCGGCCGCACATGCCCAACCCCTTCACCATCTTCGTCTCCTGCCGGGCGCCGACCTGCCGCAATTCGATCTTGGCCTTGAACCTTTGCACCAGGTCCCTCACCAGTTCCCGAAAATCGACCCGGTTTTCCGCGGTGAAATAAAAGACCATTTTCTTCTTATCATAGGCACACTCGATGCCGATCAGTTTCATGGCCAGCGACCGGACCAAGATCCGTTCCCGGCAGAATTTGAGCGCCTCCCTTTCCAGCCGGCGATTTTCTTCCTGGACCCGCAAATCACCCCCCGTAGCTTTGCGGTGAACATCTTTGAGATTAACGGGCAATTTGTCAACAGGCACGGCCTGGACTTCCGTCACTACCGTCCCCATGGTCGGTCCGCTTTCCGTATTGACCATAACCGGATCATTCTTCTTCAGCGGCAAGTCGCCGGCACAAAAGGTATAAATCTTCCCTTCCGGCCGAAACTTCACCCCGACTATATTCTTCACCGGACAACTCTCCTTTTTTTGCATAATTCGCCCGGGCGCATACAAGTTTCGCCCTAAAACTGAACTGAAATCGTCATTTCAGTCTAAACATCATCACTTCCAAAGTCAACGTCTTATCCGCGTGCTGCTCGATAGCGCTGAGAGCCCGCTCTATGGCCCTGATATCGCTGACCATATCCTTAACAGGCCGACGGGCGGCCAGGGCCTTGATAATATCAACCCTGTCCCGGTTGATAAGGGGTCCGCCGGCGCCCATTTCTTTATATACCATGGCATCGCGATAGCAGCTCCGCAAAATCCCCAGCTTCTCCATGACCTCCTCCCTGTCTTGTCCGAAGCGATTTAGACTTGACAGCCCGAGCAGGGGATCATCCGTCAGACCGGAGGCGGCCCAGTCCATTATTGCGTTGCGGCTGTCCAGGAAGGCGCCATGATGCATGTCACAGGCCCGGGCGATGCTGCCGCCGGAAGAAGCGGCCAGCAAGCGGGCAGCGGCGGCATCCAGAGAAAACTTTTGCTCCAGGAAGGAGGCCACCTGTTCTTCCGACAGGGGATTAAAGCGTACTTGCTGACAGCGGGAAAGGATGGTCGCCGGCAATTGAACAGGGTTGGCCGAAACCAGGATGATAATATTTGCGGGCGGCGGCTCTTCCAGGGTCTTGAGCAGGGCATTGGCAGCCGCGTCATTCATCCGGTCGGCGTCGTCGATGATGGAGACCCGTTTCTTCCCCTCCCAGGGCTTGAATTTCATCCGTTCCCGCAGGTCACGGACCGCCTGGATCTTGATGAACTGGCCCTCCGGCTGAAGAATGATGATATCCGGATGGTTCTTATGGTCCGCTTTCCGGCACTGGGGACAGACATCGCAGGAGTCACCCGGCCCGTTGAGGCAGTTCAGGGCCTTGGCCAAGGTCCAGGCCGTCGTTCTCTTACCGGTTCCCTCCATGCCGTGGAAGAGGAAGGCGTGGGGAACACGGCCCCGGATCAGCAAACTTTGCAGTTTTGCCAGCTGCTTTTCGTGACCGCAGATATCCCGGAAGGACATTTTGGATTAGCTCCTCTGGCCAACTTTTGATCGATTCGTAAAAAAAGCCCGAAAGCACTCCGTGATGTCATTCCGGTGAACGCCGGAATCGAGGCTTCTTAATCACTTGTAACGTTTCTGGACCCCGGTTTTCACCGGGGTGACAACTTTATTACTAAGGGTGCCTGCCGATAAAATCCATCAGGGCGTTGCAAACCGCCTGGTGTACCGACGCTACATCGGGAGAAGCATCAATGATCAGGTATCTTCCCGGCTCTTCAGCCGCCAAGCTGAGATAGCCCTCCCGGACGCGCCGGTGGAAGGCCAACTCCTCTCTTTCAAAACGGTCTTCGAGGTCAACACCCTGCAAGCGGGAAATCCTGTCCAGCGCCCGTTGGAGGCCTGCCTCCGCGGGCAGGTCCAGGATCAGGGTCAGTCCCGGGATCAGAGCAGCGGCGGAAAAGTCATGGAGTCTCTTAATGAGGCCGATATCCAGTCCTCGTCCGTAGCCCTGATAGGCTAAAGTGGCATCGCGAAACCGGTCGCAAAGCACCCATTGGCCTTGTTCCAGCGCCGGCAGGATCACGTCCTGGACATGCTGCGCCCGGGCGGCAAGAAAGAGCAGCAATTCAGCTCGCGGGGAAATCGGGCAGGGACCGACGTTCAAAAGCATCTCCCTGATTCTTTTCCCCAACGGCGTACCACCCGGCTCCTCAGTAAGCAGACCGGGAAGCCCTTTGGCCGTCAGGTACTGGCCGGCCATCCTGATCTGGGTGGTTTTACCGCACCCTTCGATGCCTTCAAAGACAATAAATCGGTTCATAAGGTAAGCACTATCAGAAGGCCCTTCGGCTCCCTCACTTCGTTCGGGCTCAGGGTCAATTCGCACTGTGATTTATGTTCGCTCGTTCCATAAATCACGTGCTCATTGCATTGAAGGATTGGCGGCCCGGAGGCACCGGAAAAAAACAGGGGGGAAACACTTACCCGCAAGGAAAGTTGTTTCCCCCTCTTTTAGTTTCTCAAGTAAAAAATTTACTTCTCTTCCCCTGCTTCAATGGCCTCGACAGGACACTGTTCGGCACAGGTTCCGCAATCCGTACAAAGCTTCGGATCGATAACATATTTGTCATCCCCTTCGCTTATTGCTTCCGCCGGGCACTCATCCTGGCAGGACCCGCAAGCTATGCACTCATCCGTAATTAAATATGCCATTTTCTTTTCTCCTTTTGTTTTTTTACCTATTTACCGGTTGCGGCCAACTTTATATAGAAACAACCTCTTTAACCCCGGGGACCGCTTGCTTCAGACGTCTTTCAATGCCCATCTTTAAGGTCATCTGTGACATGGGACATCCGCCACAGGCGCCGAGCAGCTTAACTTTCACTATGCCCTCATCGGTGACGTCAATCAGCTCCACGTCCCCACCATCCATCTGCAGATTGGGCCTGATCTCTTCGATCGCCTTTTGTACCGCCTCTTTCATTATAATACCTCCGTCCCCGATTGACTACTCCCCGTGGGCCCGCAAATCTTCCGCCGGGACATCACTCCGGACCCCTCAATGCGGCAGCTGCCTGACCATCGGCCTGACCACGTCCCTGGCCACATTGGCGAGTTCCGGTTTGAGAAACATGTACTCCGGCGCCAGATCATGCCCGCCTTTCCAAACCACGCCCCCGGTTTCAGCATTGATCATCCTCATACCCAAACCGACCTTGGCCACATTCTTGTCTGCTTCTTTAGTATAATACCAGTAGTCCACGTTAACCAACAAAAAGGCATCCACTTTGGCCAGCTTGCCTATCTTCCGGCTGAGATCGCTATCGGAGAAATTCACCGCTTTGAGCTTGCCGAGATAATCCGCAACCGCCTTGCGGAGATCTTCATCTTTCCTAAGAAGGCTTTGCAGCGCCTCAGCGGAAACCACAGGGCTAAACCATTTCTTATCCGTCAGCTCGCCGGTAACAATCCGGTCCAGGACTTCTCTGGCCTCTTCATGCCCTCCCATATCCAGGGCCAGGATGGCAACCGAGCGGGGATGAAAGTCCCTGGCTTCGGGGGCTACCTGGACAAAACGGATGCCTGCGCAACCGGAGAGCAGGAAAATCAGGAGCATCACGCTGGGCAAAAACCTATGTCTCGTCGGCCTGACCAAAATACCCCCCTGCCTTCCTTCGGCTATCCGATGAAAATGAGCCATAATAAAGCACTCAAGCCAGCGATAATATAACTCGTCTCCAAAAGCCCCCACAATTCCATACCGGAAAGCGCCGCCCTTCTATCACAAAGTTCAAAACATATCAACACATAAAATAGACAAATCGTGAGCGCCCAGGTAACCGAGGAAGACCACCCGGCGGGAAAGGCGACGGCCATAAGCAGCAGCAAGAAGACCCAAATAAGCTTCAATATCCGCTCGGCCGTCTTCCTCCCGGCAATGGCGGGAATTGTTTCCCGTCCCATCAGCCGGTCATTCTGCAGATCCAGGATATCGGAGAGCACGGAGCGGATAAACACGATGGCGAAGACGAAAGAGAAGGCCACCAAAATGGCTGCCGGGTGGAGGTCACGCGTGCCGAGGGCCGGCATAACGGAGGTCACCATTGCCCAAGCCAGGGCCATGGAGACATTCTTGGAACCGGGCAGTTCCTTCAGGCTTCGGAAACGCCAATGGCGGGGCAATAAACGGGCATTGTACAGGATGCCCAAGAGGGACATCACCAGGAGCAGCAGGAATTGCCCCATCCCCTGTTCCAGTGCCAAAAGCAACGCCGCCACCAGAGCCGTTACGGCCAGGATAAAATAGCGGCTCTCATGCTCGCGATAAGTCTCTTCCCGAAAAGAACCGATCAGGTTCGTCTTCTGATCCGTAAACCTGTTCAGTACATGCATGGCATATACATACAGGGAAGCCATCAAGAAATTCTCCCACCTGAGGTCGAGCCGTTGGATAAGGGCGCCCGCCAGATAAAGGCACCCGGCGCCCAGGGCGGAGTAAATATCCGTGCGGATCAGGAAGAGCCAGAAATTAAAAAGTTTTTTCGATTTTCTGATCCCCTGGGCCTGCATGCTCGTAATATCGTTTAATACCCGGTCGATGATCCAATTCGGTGTCGAGGCCCCGGCGGAAACCCCGATGCACGGGTAACGGTCCAAGGGCAGGCTCTTCAGTTCCTCCGCTGTTTCGACATAAAAGGTCGGCTTCCCCTGCTGCCCGGCGATTTCCACCAGACGCTTCGTGTTGGCGCTATTGGCGCCTCCCACAACGATCAGGGCATCCGTCCCGGCGGCCAGCTCTTTAATCTCGCTTTGCCTCTTGCCCGTGGAATCGCAGATAGTGTCAAAGACCAGTGCCTGGGGCATCTTCCGCTTGATGATCTCGGCTATGGCGGCATACCTGTCGAGATCCTGCGTCGTCTGGGCGACAACGCCTACCTGCTCTGCCGGCGGCAAAGCCTCGGCTTCCTCTTCCGTAGCCACGACTACTCCCCGGCCGGCGGTGTATCCCATTAAACCGGCCACCTCGGGATGGCCCTTGTCGCCCACGATGATGATCCTGTACCCGCGGGCAGCATACTTCTTGATGATGGCCTGGACGCGCGCCACCTTCGGACAGGTGGCATCAACGATCCGGACACCCTTGGCCCGGATCTGCCGCCGTTCCTCAGGCGTTATGCCATGGGTCCTGATGATGAGCGTGACATCCCCGCCCGTGGGGATATCGACGATGCTGCCCACCGGCTCTATTCCCCGCTTCCGGAGCAATTCCACAGTCTGGGGGTTATGGATGAGCGGGCCGTAAGTATAGATGGTCCCGGACTTTTGCTCGCGGGCGGTATCCAGTACCCGGTCCACCGCGCGCCGGACACCCATGCAGAACCCTGCTGTTTTCGCCAGCTTAACTCCCATCAATTATCCCTCGGGAATCTTCCGGGCATAAATAAAAAATTCCTTATTGCCCGCCGGTCCGGTAAGCGGTGAGTCACAAACACCGGCCACCTCAAGACATTTTTCCCGGCAGAAAGAGGCGATCTCCTCGATGACCCGGCGATGGCAAGCGGGGTCCTTAACCACCCCGCGCCTGCCCACTTCCTCCCTCTCGACCTCGAACTGTGGTTTGATCAGGGCCAGTAAAGAGGCTTGGGCAGAGGTAAGTTCCAAAACGGCCGGAATAACCAGTTTAAGGGAAATGAAAGAAGTGTCGATGGTAACCAGGGCCGCCTTCTCCTCCATGCCGGCGCCGGAAAAATGACGAATGTTGGTCCTCTCGCAGAGGACAACCCGTTTGTCCTCCCGGAGTTTCCAGGCCAGTTGCCCATAGCCTACGTCCAGGGCATAAACCTTCGCCGCCCCGGCCTGCAGCAGACAATCGGTAAAACCGCCCGTTGAGGCGCCCACATCGAGCGCCACGAGTCCGCAAACATCAACCTGGAAGTTATCCAGGGCGGCCTTGAGTTTCAGGCCGCCCCGGCTGACATAAGGGTTATCCGTCCCCCTGAGCCGGATGGAAGCTTCCGGAGGGACTAAAGCGCCTGCCTTGTCCACTACGGTCTCTCCCACCAGGACATCGCCAGCCAGGATCAGGGCGCGCGCCTTTTCCGGAGTAGGAGCCAGGCCTCTTGCCACCAAAAAGGCGTCCAGCCTGTCCCTGCCTCTCTTATCCATGCAGCAACTCACGGACGGCGGCGCATATTCCTTCTTCATCGATGCCGCAGAGTCGGCGCAATTCCCGCTGCGTGGCATGTTCGATGAAGGTATCGCTGATTCCCAGGCGTTTGACTGTCACGTCGCGGAGGCCTTTCTCTTCAAAAAGTTCCAGGACAGCACTGCCGAAACCGCCCATTAAAACATTTTCCTCTACCGTCAGGACGCGCTTGAGGGAACGGGCGGTGGAGCAAAGCAAATCATCATCCAGGGGTTTGATAAACCGGGCATTGATTACCGTAACGCCGATGCCCTCCTCCAGGAGGGCCGCCGCCGCTTGGAGCGCCGGATAAACGCAAGAGCCAACGGCAAAGATCGCCATATCGGAACCGGCGGTCAACCTTTCCGCCTCTCCCAGCTTCAGGACCCGGGGCTCTTTATCCAGGGACACGCCCATGCCGCTGCCCCGGGGATACCGAACGGAGGCCGGGCCGCCACATGTGAGGGCGGTCAACAGCATGTTACGGAGTTCATTTTCATCCTTGGGCGCCATGACGACGAGATTGGGAATGGAACGCAGGAAAGAATAATCAAACAGTCCGTGATGCGTAGAACCATCTTCGCCCACCAGCCCGCCGCGGTCCAGGGCAAATACCACCGGCAGCTTTTGCAGGCAGACGTCGTGCAGAATTTGATCATAGGCCCGCTGAATAAAAGTAGAATATATCGCCACCACCGGAATCAGGGACTGGGTAGCAAGTCCGGCAGCAAAGGTAACCGCGTGCTGCTCCGCTATCCCCACGTCATAGAAGCGCTGGGGGAACCTTCTGGCAAAACCATCCAGACCCGTCCCTTCGCACATGGCCGCCGTAATGGCCACGATGCGCTGATCCTTTTCCGCCAGCTCAACCATGGTATCCCCAAAGACCTTCGTATAAGTCGGCAGCACGGGCGGCTGGCAATCAGCGATGGCTTCACCGGTTTCAATGCGGAAAGGGGCGATACCATGAAACCGCAAAGGATCATCTTCAGAAAACTGATAGCCCTTCCCCTTCTTGGTGATAACGTGAACTAAAACCGGACCTTGCAGGTTTTTGACATTTTCCAGATTCTTGATCAGGTGATCCAGGCGGTGTCCTTCCAGGGGACCAACGTAGGTAAACCCCAGTTCCTCAAAAAGAAGGCCGGGAACCACGAAGCCCTTGAAGGCTTCTTCCATCTGCTTGGTGAACCGGAACATTGGTTCACCGATGGCCGGGATGGATTTTAGAAAAGTCTTAAACTCCGCTTTCAATTTGGTGACAGTATGGCCGGTCATGATGCGGTTCAGATAGGACGAAAGCGCGCCGACATTGGGCGAGATGGAAAGTTCGTTGTCATTCAGGATAATTACCAAGTCCTTGTTACGGTCCCCCACCCAATTGAGACCTTCGAAGGCCATGCCCGCCGACATGGAGCCGTCGCCAATCACGGCCACTACTTTAAAAGCATTACCTTTGAGACATCTGGCCTCGGCAATGCCGGCCGCCGCCGAGATGGAGGTGCCACTGTGACCCACGTTGAAGGTATCATAAACGCTTTCCTCCCGCTTCGGAAAGCCGCTCAGGCCGCCTTTCTGGCGGAGGGTCGAAAATCTGTCCTTCCTGCCCGTAAGAATCTTGTGGGCATAGGTTTGATGGCCCACGTCCCAGATCAGTTTATCCTGCGGCGTGTTAAAAACGTAGTGCAGCGCAATGGTCAATTCCACGGCCCCCAGCGAGGAAGCCAGATGACCGCCGCAACGGGAAACGTTCTCGATAATCATCCGCCGGATCTCGGCCGCCAGGATATTTAGTTCCCAAAGGCTAAAGCCCTTAATATCACCGGGATAATGAACTTTCTGCAAAATACTTTTTTCGCTTATCAGTGGTGTGTTTTTCATGCTTAATAAAACCTGAATTCCTTATACCGTCAGGACCTGCGCTCCAAAATATGTTTAGCCAGCAGGCGCAGCGGTTGCGCGCGGTCGTCAAATCCGGAAAGGGCATTCAGGGCCTCTTGCACCAAAAGATGGGCCTTTTCCCGTGATTGCTCCAGTCCGAAAAGGGACGGATAGGTAACCTTCCCCCGGTAAACATCGCTGCCGGTACTCTTGCCCGTCTTCTGCCTGTCACCTTCCACGTTGAGGATGTCGTCAACAATTTGGAAAGCAAGACCGACGTTGCGGCCGTAAAGGGCCAGCGACTCCAGCGCTTCCTTCCCGGCGCCCGCCAATAAGGCGCCCGCCTTCACGGAGGCGGAGATCGGCGCCCCCGTCTTGCGGGTATGGATATAATGCAGCGTCTCGGCAGCTGCCGGCTGGCCTTCGGACCGGATATCCACGACCTGCCCCCCGATCATGCCGAAACAACCGGCCGCCACGGCAATCTCATGGATTACCGTCAGGAGGACATCCGCAGGGAAGGCATCCCGGAGTTCCCGGCCGGACAGCAGGGCAAATGCCTCCGTCAGGAGGGCATCGCCCGCCAGGATGGCAATATCCTCACCAAAAACCTTATGGCTTGTCGGCATGCCCCGCCGGCAATCGTCATCGTCCATCGCCGGCAGATCGTCATGGATAAGGGAGTAGGTATGGATCATTTCCAGGGCGCAGGCCAGGGGCATCACAGACAGCTGGAGACCGCCCGCCCCCAGTGCTTCCATTGCCGCCAGGCACAGGACCGGTCTCAGCCTCTTGCCTCCCGCCAGGACACTGTACCTCACGGCCCGGAAGATCAGGGGGGGATAATTCTCTTCCCCCGGCAAAAGCCTCTCCAGTGCCTCATCTACCAGCTGCTTCTTGGTTTGCAGATAAGCTTCGAGACAAAAAGCGCCCTCAGCACTCACTTTCTTCTCCCGCAAAAGGTTTGATGACCACGACCTCATCTTCTTTGAGGAGCATATCCACCCGCCGCTCCGCTTCGTCGAGCCTTTCCGCACAGAGCCGCGAAAGCTTTATGCCTTCTTCAAAGGCTTTCAGGGATTCCTCCAGCGTCAGGTCCCCACCCTCCATTCTTCTCAGGATTTCTTCCAGTTTCCTCAAGGCATCTTCGAATTTTTCCCTGGCCATTCACCTTCACTCCCGTAAATTTGCACAACCTCCGTCCGGAAACCGCCGGCCGCCAATGTTACGTCCACACTGGAACCGGGCGCCAGCAGTTGCGTATCCTTTAAAATGACGCCCCCCGGCAATAGCCTGGCAATACTATACCCCCGTCGCAAAACTGCCAGCGGGCTTAAAGTATCCAGCCTGATCAACCCGGCTTCCAGGCGCTTCTTCTTCTCCGCCCAGATGACCGTTCCGGCGGCGATTATACCTTTGCCCATGTTTTCCAGCAAGTTCCGCGCCCGGTAGACGGATGCCCGGGGGCTCAAATGGCGCAGGCGCAGATCGGCGGTGCGAAGTCTTTGCCTTTCCTGAACAAGCCTTTGCTGAACGGCGGACTGCATCCGGTCCAGACGGGCATCGACGGACAGGCGCAGATCGGCGATCCGGCGGCCGGGCGACGGCAGCCGGGCGGTCAGGTAAACCACCTTTTCGCGGCATCTTTCCGTCAGGCGGCACTGATGATTTGTCAGACGTCTTTGCAGGGTCTCCAGGTTGGCCGCCAGATCGGCCTTGACCGGCGCCACCAGTTCCGCTGCCGCCGAAGGGGTAGGCGCCCGGAGGTCGGCAACAAAATCGGCGATGGTAAAGTCCGTTTCGTGACCCACGGCGGAAACGACGGGAACACTGGTCTTGAAAATCGCCCGGGCCACTCCCTCATCGTTGAAAGGGGCGAGATCCTCCAGGGACCCGCCGCCGCGGGCCAAAATTATCACATCCACATTTCCCGCGGCTTCGAGATTGGCCAGCGCCCGGATAATATCTCCGGCGGCACCGGCGGACTGGACGCGGACGGGAGCAATACGGATGGGGAGCGAGGGGAAGCGCCTTTGGGTAATATTCAAAATATCCCGGATCACGGCGCCCGTTGGCGAGGTGACCACGCCGATCCGCCGGGGGAGGAGGGGCAGCTTTTTCTTGTACCGACCGTCGAATAATCCTTCCGCCTGCAGACGCGCCTTCAACTGTTCAAAGGCCTTCTGGAGCGCGCCTGCCCCGAGGGGTTCGATATTATCGACCAGGAGCTGATACTCGCCCCGGGGTTGATAAACGCTCAACCGGGCGCGACAGACGATCTTCATGCCATTTTCCAGTTCAAAGAGCAGCCCTCCCCGGGCAAAGGGCCGATTCCCAATGGCGGAACGAAAAATAACGGCCCGCATCTGGCTGGCCTCGTCTTTCAGGGTAAAGTAAAGGTGGCCGGAGGCGGGCCGGTGCAGATTGGATATTTCCCCCTCCACCCAAAAAACGTCAAAGCTTTCTTCCAGCAGCTGCTTGATTTGATTATTCAATTCCGAGACGGAAAAAACCTTCTTCATGACCTTCAGATTATCCCCATCCCTTTAAGGATGGATAACATCACGGCCGCAGCGATGACGGATCCCACCTGGCCGCCGGCGTTGGCGCCCATGGCCGGCATCAGGAGATAAGACCGTTTGTTGTATTTCAGTCCCTCCCGCTGCGCGACCCGCGCCGCCATGGGAAAGGCGGATATGCCAGCGGCGCCGATCAGCGGATTCACCTTGCCGCCGGTCATCACCCGCATCAGTTTGCCCAGGAGCACCCCACAGACCGTATCCAGGCTGATGGCGAGAAAGCCCAGCGCCAAAATAATCAGGGTTTGCGATTTGAGAAAGACACGGCCATCCATCGTGGCGCCGATAGAAATACCTAAAAGCAGGGTAACCACATTAGCGATCTCATTTTCCGATGCCTTCGTCAGACGCGCCACGACACCTGATTCCCGCATGAAATTTCCCAGCATGATGGTACCCAGCAAAGGCAGCCCCTTGGGGGCGATAAAACCGCCCACAACGGTGATCACCAGGGGAAAGAGGAGCTTCGTCGTCGGCGATACGGACTGGGCCGACGTCTTCATCACGGTTTCCCGCTCCTTTTTAGTGGTGAGCAGCTTCATAATGGGCGGTTGAATGACCGGCACGAGAGACATATAGGAGTAAGCCGCCACCGACACGGCGCCCAGGAGATGGGGGGCATATTTGGAGGTGACATAAATTGCCGTCGGCCCGTCGCAGGCGCCGATGATGCCGATGGAAACCGCTTCCAGTTCCGTGAAGCCCAAAGCCAACGCCAAGGCCAGGGTCAAGAAAATGCCGAAC
>Ga0209514_10007904_pt1 | contig 12374 bp, 15 predicted proteins | sample Subgrocontami58m_FD_187452 | JGI IMG/M metagenome (GOLD analysis project Ga0209514, IMG submission 187452) | Subsurface groundwater microbial communities from S. Glens Falls, New York, USA - GMW37 contaminated, 5.8 m (SPAdes) (version 3) | ecosystem: Environmental > Aquatic > Deep subsurface >...
GGCCTCGCCGGTGATCACCGCGTCCAGAGGCGAAGCCCCGTCCTCGAAGCAGCGTTCCTGTGCGGCGATCGGGTACGGGCCGCCGGCGCAGACGAAGAGTCCCGGGTCCGCCTGCTTCAGATCGGCCGCGGTCTTCAGCGCGCCGGGCCAGCCGAAGGCGGTCGAATAGATGCCGGCCACCTGCGGCCTGAACTCGCCGACCCGGTGCAGGATGTCGCGGTGCGCGAGAAAGGCCCCGTTGAACAGCCTCACGTCATGACCGGCCTCGAGCAGGCAGGCGGCGACGTAAAGGGTGCCCAGCGGCTGCCAGTAATTGACCTGCGAGGGCGCGGTGCGCGGGGAGAAGATCTCTTCCGGAGACCACGCCGGGATGACGAGCGCGCATCTCATGCGTCGGTCCCGGTCCGCGGCAGCGCGGCGCGCGGCGCGTCCAGGCGCGCGAGGACGGCATGCGCCGCGTCCAGGCCCGACTCGATGGCGTAGTCCATGTTGTAGTAGCGGAAGGCGCCGGTGCGGCCGACCACGTGCAGGTTGGCGAAGCCCGCCAGGTAATCGGTGATCGTGCGACTCGCTTCCGCGTAGCCGACCTCGAACAGGGGATACGCGCACGGCACCCGTGCGACGACGCCGTCGAGCACGTCGGCGCGCCGTATCAACCCGAGCGCGACCAGCTCGGCGACGGTGCGCCCGACGAGCGCGTGGTCTTCGGTCTGCCACGCGGCGCCGGTGCGCCAGCAGAAGTGCTCGGCGACGAGCAGCGTCTCTCCGGCCGCTCCCATCTGCGGGCTCCAATTCTTCGGCTCGTGGACCCGCCCGCAGAAGAACTCCCGCCCGGGAATGTAGATCCACGTCTGGTCCGTCGCGCGCTCGCGCGCGAGCCGGACGGCCACCAGCAGCAGATCGCGGTAGCGCAGCCGCCCTGCCGCCGCGAGAACCGCGGGCGGCGGCGCCGGCCACAGCCGGCTTGCGAGGACCGGCAGCGGCAGGCTCGAGACGAAGTCCTCTGCGCGGCAATACTCGCTGGAATCGCCGCGGCGCACCGCCACCCGCTCGATGCGGCCTGCGCGATGCTCGATGCGCGTGACGACGCTGTCGGTCCGGACCCGGCTGCATTTCTCTATGTCCGCGCGCAAGCCTTCGGCAATGCTGCCGATACCGCGGGCCGGATAGAGGAACTCGGTGGTAAGGGTGCGGGGTCCGCCGTCCGCCTGGCGCAGCAGCGCCCGCCGGATGGCCTCGCCCAGCGTGAGCCCCTGGATGCGCTGCGCCACCCAGTCGGCGCTGATGCGCTCGCAATCCAGGCCCCAGACCTTCTCGCTGTAGGGTCTGAAGAAGACTTCGAACAACGGCCGGCCGTAGTGGCGCACGACCCAGTCCTCGAGCGAGACGATGGGACGCGGCAGCAGGCGGTGCTCGATCTGCGCGGCGAGGTAGCCGCGCAGCATGCGCAACGTTCCCGCCGCGCCCAGACCCGCCAAGGCGTTCAGCGGCCGCAGCGGATAGTCGACATAGTGTTCGCGCAGCAGGATCTTGCTCGAGCGCGGCACGCTCAACAGCGGCTCGCGCATCGCCCCGCGCACAAGCTCGCGGACACGGGCGCTGTCGGTGAGCAGGCGGTGGCCGCCCAGGTCGAAGCGCTGGCCGCGATGCTCCAGGGTACGGGCGAGCCCGCCGACCTGCGCCTGCGCCTCGAGCACGGCCACACGGCGCCCGGCGCGCACGAGCGCATGACCGGCCGCGAGTCCCGCGAGCCCGCCGCCGCAGATGACGACATCGCTATCCATCGGCGTGGCCTATTTCGCGAGGTCCTCGTAGTATTTGCGCAGCTCCTCGCTCACCTTGGGCCCGCTCGGTGCGACACCATAACCGCCCGCCTCGGGCGCCTCGAAGTATCCCGGCTCGACACCGGTGTGCAAGGACACGCCGTATCCCGCGGCGAAGCCGAACAGGGTCGAAACGACGACGACGGCGACCCACACACGGGTCGTTTCACCTGACGGGCGAACGTTGGCCTGCGGCGCCATCTCACTTCTCCTCGTAGAGATCCTTGTAGTACTGCTGGATCTCCTTGCTCGCCTCGATCTTCGACGCCGGCTTTCCACCTTGACCGCTCAACAGGCCGGATTCGATCATCGGCGCGGTCGCGTAGCCCATGAGAAATCCCATGATGGTGCCCACGACGGCGAAAAGGCTCCAGAGGCTGTTGCGCATAGCGTTCCCCTCACTCAGACCTTGCTCACGCGAACTGCTGCGCCATCCGGCGCTCGATCCACCAGTTGAAGAACTTCACCCCGATATAGGCGCCCGCGACCATGCCGATCCCGAACAGCCAGCCCGACGGATCGCCCTGGGACACGCGCACGAAAAACGCGCCCACGTTGCAGCCCAGTCCCAGCCGGGAGCCGATGCCCATGAGCGCGCCGCCGATGATCGCCCAGGTCGCGGTTTCCAGGGTCGGCTTCTTGAACTTGAACTCGTTGTGCAGCAGCGCCATCACCGCCGCACCGGCGAACAGCGCAATGGACATCCAGTCGGCGGGATTGATGAGCGGATTCGGAATGCCGTTGTTGAAGCCGAAGAAGATATTGTCCATCTGGTTCCAGCCGAGCTTGTGCAGCACCCAGCCGACCCACTGCGCCTCCTGGGTGGTCACGTACCAATAGCCGGGGTCGAACACCGTGCCGTTCACCGAGAGACCGAAGTCGGAACCCATGCGCTCGAGCAGGGTGCCGGCGTTGCGAACCCCGAACTTCACGCGCAGCCCCTGGGTCGCGTACATGTGCAGCCCGGCCGCGATTCCGAGGGCGAGTCCGGCGATGGCCGTGCGTTTCGAGGCCATGATCATGGTCCAGTAGCCCGCGAGCTCGTCGCGCAGGCCGGGGCGCCCTGTGCCCGCCGCGGCCTTCTTCTTCATGAAAGCGGGCCGCGACCAGAAATAATAGACGACAACCAGCAGCGCCGCACCGGGCAGCACGACGCCCACGAGCAAGTTGCCGACGAAGGCGCCGATGACCGATTGATCGGTCCAGCCGAGCAGTGTCGCGAAACTCATCACCGGCTGGTCCCACACATAGCCGGCCAGATACTGGTCCACCCAGCCGTCGGTCGCATCGATCGACGCGGGCAGTCCCTTCGCCAGCGTGGATTGCTTCCAGGATTGCGGCACCAGCGCGTTTGCCCAGCCGCCGACGTCCACGAAGATGGCCTGTGTGACGCTGATGGAAAGCACCACCAGCAAGGCGTTCATGTTGCCCTCCCCGGTCTTGTACATCGAGCCCGAGGCGCAGCCGCCCGAGAAACACATCCCCACCCCGAAGATGAACCCGGCGATCACGGCATGCACGCTGGTGGGCGCGGAGTGAAAGGTGCTCAATCCGGTGGCGCTCACGAACGCGCCCACCAGGGCGAACAGCGCAATGGCGATCATGATGCCCACCGCCATGCGCGGGACACCCACGGCGAAGAGATCGCGGAACGCCGAGGAGAAGCAGAACCGGCCGTACTGCAGGCACATCCCGTAGATGAAGCCGAACCACAGGTACACCGACAGGTAGAGGTAGTACTCGTGGTAGGCGTAAGTCGTCGCGCTGATCAGCACCAGGGTCGCGACGATGGCAGACGCCCAGAACTTCGCCTTGGTCTCATTCATGGCATATCCCTTTCGACCAGCCCGCCCGCGCTGTCCTGCGCCCTGGACTACTTGGCGGCCGGCTTCGGCAGGGCGGCCTCGAGCGCCTTGACCTTGTCCTGTAGCGACTTGAGATCCGAGTTGACCTTGGCGAAGTCGTACCACTGCTCGTTGGCGACGGGATAGTCGAGCTTCGCGCCGTATACGCGCCACGATTCGTCCCAGTTCGCCGGGTCCTTGAATCCCATCAGCCGCAACTGCAGATAGGTCAGCGTGGAGCGCGTTCCTGTCTGGCAGTAGGCGACCGCGCGCGCGTTCTTGTCGAGCTTCTCGAATGCCTTTTCCACGATGTCAGGGTCGAGGTACGCGATTTCGACCATCTTTTCCGTCTTCGGATCCTTCACCTTGGGAAGCGTATTCAGGTGCGGGACATTCAGCATCGTGTTCGGCACATGGCCGCCGCGCACCGAGCGGATGTCCTCTCCCCTGTATTCCCCGGCGGTCCTGGAATCGATGAGCTGCACGCCGCGGGCCTGCCCCCGTGCGATCCTCAGCACCTCATCGCTCGAGGAGTAGCGACTCGCCACCGGCTTGCTCTTGAATACGGCCGGGTCCCGTTTCTCCGGCTTGTCGCTGAGCCGCAGACCCGCCTTGCGCCAGGCGTCCAGGCCGCCGTTGAGCATATACGCCTTGTCGTGGCCGAGGTACTCCATGAGCCAGAAAGCCGTCGTCGCGTCGGTCAGGTCCTTCATGTCGCCGTGGTAGAAGACGACGTGGCTCGCGTTGCCGATCCCGACCCTACTGAGAATCTCGTCGTAGCGCTTCGCTTCGAACGCCCGCAACGTGGGATCCCGCAGCGCGGTTCCGCAGGGTTTTCCGAGGCTGACCGCCCCCGGGATATGCCCCTTGAGATAGTGCTCCAGTCCCCGGCAGTCCACCACCACCCAATCGGGCTTGTCGACGTTCTTCTGCAACTGCTCCGGGGTGAGCAGCAGGTGCGGATTCGCCCATTTCGCGGGCGCCGCCGGCGCCCAGGCCATCAACGCCGCCAGCAACCCCGCCATACAGATCCGATGCGTCAGCCTAGCGTTCATAAAGCGACCCTCCTCCGTTGATACGAGCGCGATGCAACGACGCTCTGGGTTATTTCCCTTCCTTGGACCCGCCCGCGCCGAGCTGGCCGGCGGCTTTGGCCGGCACTTTGCCGTAGCCGCCCGCGGCCGCCTTCTCCGCGGACGCCGATTTCACGTCAGTGTGGGACGACACGGCGTAGCCGAGCATGAAACCGATCCACGCCGCGGTGACGATGGCCACTATCCACAAGCCGTTGCGGTTCATGTCGCGCCCTTCAGCCTGCCGCCTTGCGAATCTTCCAGGTGTACTTTCCGCCCTGCTGGTCCTTCGCCACCAGCTCGTTGCCAGCGGTCTCGCACATGGCCGCGATCGATTCGCCGGAAGACGGATTGTCGAAGACCAGCTCGAGCACGTCGCCGCTCGCGATCTTCTCCAGCGCCTTCTTGGTGTAGAGCTGCGGATGGGGACAGACATATCCGCATACGTCCAGCGCATACAAGCCATCGCTCTTCTTCTCGAATTTCATCGACCACCTCCTCCGATCATGTCGGCATCATAGTCCGAAAGCGGCCATCTCCCTGGCCATCTTTCTTTCGGTCCACCAGTTGAAGAATTTCACTCCGAGATACGCGCCGCCGACCATGCCTGCGCCGAACAGCCAGCCGGAGACGTCGCCTTGCGACACGCGCACGAAGAACGCTCCCACGTTGCAGCCCAGCCCAAGGCGCGAACCGATGCCCATCAGCGTGCCGCCGATGATCGCCCACATGGCGAGCTCCGGAGTCGTGTTCTTCCACTTGAATTCGCTGTTCAACAGGGCCATCGCCGCAGCGCCGAAGATCAGCGCGATCGACATCCACCCTGCCGGATTGAGCAGCGGATTGGGAAGCCCGTTCTCGTACCCGAAGAAGATATTGCCCGTATTGTCCCAGCCAAGCTTGTTGAACAACCAACCGAACCACTGCGCCTCCTGGGTGGTCACGTACCAATAGCCCGGATCGAACACCGTGCCCTTGTACGACAGCCCGGAGGTGAAGCCCAGTTCCTTCATGATCGACCCGAAATTCTCCACCCCGAACTTGAGCTGCATGCCTTTCATGACGTACATGTGCAAGCCGGCAGCAATGCCCAGAATGAGGCCCGCGATGGCAGTGCGCTTGGACGCGGCGATCATGCTCCAGTAGCCGGCGAGCTCGGTCGCGAACCCTTCATGCCGCCTGCCCTCCTGGAGGCGCTTGCGCAGGTAGCCCTTGCGATACCAGATGACATAGACCACGGCGAGCAGCACTGACGCCGGCAGCACGATGCCGACCAGGACGCTGCCGATGTAAGCGGCAACCCACGGATTCTCCAGGCCCAGCCATTCGCTGTACGTCAGGATCGGCTGGTTCCAGACATGGCCGGCGAGGTACTGGTCGAGCCAGCCGTCGCCGACCTTGATCTCCGCCGGCAAGCCCTTCGCCAGCGCAGACTCGTGCCACGAGCGCGGCACCAGCGCGTTCAGCCAACCGCCGATATCGACGAAGATCGCCAGCGAAGTGCTGATCGACACGAACACCAGCATCGCGGTCACGTTGCCCTCGCCCGCCTTGTACAGGGAACCGGAGGCGCAGCCGCCCGTAAGCACCATGCCCACTCCGAAGACCAATCCGGCGATCACCGCGTGCCAACCGTAGGGTGCCGCATGGTAAGTACTGTTTCCGGTGGCGGTGACAAAGGCCGAGACGGAGCCGAACAGCACCATCGCGATCATGATACCCACCGCCATGCGCGGCACGCCCACCGCGAACAAATCGCGGAAGGCCGACGAAAAGCAGAACCGGCCGTACTGCAGGCACATGCCGTAGACGAAGCCGAACCACAGATAGGCCCCGAGGTAGATGTAGTACTCGTTGTAGGAGTAGCTGACCACGGTCAGCAGGCTCAGGAAACCGATGATGGCGTAGGCCCAGAGGCGATCGCGGTTCTCGATGTGTTCCATGGAGGCTTCCCCCGATTCAGTCGGCTGCGGCGGGCAGATACACGCTCACCAGGGTCTGGTACCCGAACACGTTCTCGGAAGCGGTGAATTCCCGGGACAGACCGTGGTGCGCCAGGCGCTGCGCGAGCCACGGCGGCAGGCGCTCCGCGCCCGGGCCCGCGATGACGGCGACCGGGAGCGGACCGTTATCCACTGCGCCATAGAACGCGGGATTGCGGTGCTCCCAGGTGAATCGCAAGGGCATGCGCGCCACGTCCGGCGGCGACGGCGCGCGTGCCGACCTCGAGACAACGCGCGTTCCGGTATGCAGGTCCAGCAGCGGCACGGCGATCTCCGCATTCACGGGCACGCGGGCCTGCGGCAGCGCGACCACCTCGACCGCCTCGGTCCCGAGGGAGTCCAGGTACGCTCCGGCGAGCCGGAGGTTCGCTGCGCTCGTGCCTTGCAGAAACGGAAGGAAGCCGCAGAACACGATCGCCAGCGACGTGGCCACGGTGCACAGCGCCACGTGCCGGCGCAGCGCCGCCGAGCGAATCGCCTGCAGTCCATAGGCCGCCATGAGCGCCAGCATCGGAAGCGCCGGCACGAGGTAGCGCGCACGCCGGATCCCCAGCACCAGCATGAGCAGCGGCAGCCATGCGATCGCCGCGTAGCGCCCGTCACGCGCGCGCCAGGCGAGCCATAGCGAGACCGCCGCGGCAATCGCGATGAAAGGGTGGATCTGGAACAGCAGCGTCGACGCGAAGCTCTCTTCCCAGCGCCCCAGGCCCGGCGCCTGGTAATCGCGCAGCAGCGCCAGTTGCGCGCCGATCACGTCGGCCATCGGCAACAGCGCCGGAACGATGAGCAGCAACGCCACACCTGCAATCGCGCCCGCGCGGCGCCACACCGCCGCCGGGCGGTCGCGCGCTTCCACCAGCGCGAGCACCGGCAGGATGGTCAACATGAGCCAGGCCGAGTATTTCGCGAACAAGGCGAGCGCGATGGCCGCGGCGGCAAGTGCGATTCTGGCCGGCCCGCCGTGCCTCAGCGCCGTGAGCGCCGCAAAGGCCGCAAGCGTCACGAAGAACATCGTCGGCACATCGGCCAGCGTCAACGGCACCTGCACGAGCAGATAGGGCATGCCGAGCAGCAGGGCACCGGCGACGAACCCGACTGCCTCGTCCCACAGCAGGCGGCCGATCTGCCAGGTCAGCACCACGGTGCCGGCGAACAGCAGGCTGTTGCAGGCCTGGACCCAGACGCGCTCCTCGCCCAGCAGGCTGAAGAGCGCACCGTAGATGAGCGGCGTGAGTGGCAGATCGGTCCACGCCGAAAGCTCGCCGCCCCATGCCCGGAAGAAATGCGCGATGCCGTAGGACTCGAGATGCTTCGCCTGCGTGAAGTACCGCGCCGCGTCGACGATGACCTCGGGCTCCGACCACAGCATCGCGGTCGAGGCGAATGCGCCGGCGAAAAGAACGGGCGCCGGCCGCAGCGGCCGGAGCGCCAAAGTCCCCGCCAGGTGAGCGAGCAGCACGGCGAGCGCGAGCCAAAGGAACAGCCGCCACGCGTCCCCGGGCGCGAACACCCAGCGCCAGCTCGTCAGCGTGTTGTCGTCCAGGGACCGCAGGACGAAGAGCGTCAACAGGGTCGCAACGGTCAGGAGCGACGCCAGGGGCAGCAGCGGCGCCGCCTCCGGGTGTTGGGACTTCACCACGAAATCACCCGTTCCGACGCGAAGATGCGCTCCACCAGCCCGGCGTACGACAGGCCCGGCTTGGTAAGGTCGACGATTTCCACGTCGTTCTGCAGGGCAAGCGCGTCGATCCAACGCAGGGTGCCCTCGCTCGGCGCGTCCTTCAGCAGGCAGAGCAACCTTGCGCGCCGATCGCCTGGCGGGGCCGTTTCGCTCATAGGACGACGATGCGGTCCGCTTCGCGGGCCATCATGGCGTTGTTGAGCTGGCTGCCGCAGCGGATCTGCGGCGGCAGCCGGTCCGCCGCCACGCCATGGGCCTTCGCGCTGTGCTCGCACACGCTCATCGTGACGCCGGCGAGGTTGGCCAACGAGGTGAACGCGTCGTGTTCCAGCAGGCGTGTGCCCTCGTCCATCGCAAACACGATGACCTCGCGCCCCCCCGCCACCGCCGCGCGCGTGATGCCGACGACGTGTTGGAGGTTCTCGGCTGTGTTGACCAGAATCCCGAGCTTCACCACGGCTCCCTTGGCGCCTGCGCGATGTCCACGGCTCGCCGACCGGCGCAACACGCATGCCGGGCGTCGCCGCAGCCGCGCGCCGCTGTGGCTAATGGTGCAAAAGTATTACTTTTGTAGTGAACGGCGAGAATGATGCATATGCATCATTTTGGCAGCCCGGCCGGCCGCGCGCCGGATTCCGCGCGCGTCTGCGCGGCGATCAGTACGCGATCGCGTGGTCGTACTCGCACACCTTGCGCGCGATCTGCTCCGCGGACAGGCATTCGAAGCCCTCGTTCGCAGGCTCGTTGGTGCAGATGCGGAAGTCGAACTCCTGGAGCGTCGACAGTTGCAGCCTGACTTCTTCGGTATCCTCGAGTTTGTGATCGAGGATGTACACATCCACGGTATCGTCGAGCAGCACCAGGCCGAGCGCCATGCGCAACGCCTCGGCCTGGCGGTCGCGAACCAGTACGGCAATGTGCTTCTTCATTGGGGGGTACCTCCGGCGCGGAGTTCTCCAAGCGAGAGGGATTGCGGGCCCAGCCGCGCCGCAACCAGGTCGTTGCGGTAGGCGTAGGCGACGGCTTCCAACTGACTGTGCAGCCCGAGCTTCGCAATGAGGTGCTGGACGTGATTGCGCACCGTCACCGGGCTGATGTAGAGCTGCCGTGAGATCTCCGCGATGGCGAGGCCCTCGGCCAGCATGCCCAGTATTTCGCGCTCCCGTCCTGTCAGCGCGACGGCGTCGGGCAAAGGCGCGGAACGCACTGAGCCGTGCGAATGCGCGTTGCCCGCTGCGCAGCCGTCCGGCGCGGGCAGCCTCGATACTGCGTCAGGGCGCTCGTGCTGCAACAGGTGCACCACGGTCCAGAGGTCCTGCCACTGCGAGGGAACGAGAAGAATGCTCAGCCATAGTGGCCGGCGGCTGCCGTCCGGATGCTTGAGCCACAACGGCTCCGGCTTGGGCGCCACCCCGCCGTGGGCGAGGCGCGACACGCCGCAGTCCCGCTGACAGCGCAGTCCCTGCAAGGAATTGCAGGCGCCGAGCACCTCGCAGCACTGCCGTCCCATGGCGGTGCGCGCGGGCTGCCCGAGCAGGCGCTCGCACGCAGGGTTCCAGAAGACGATGCGCTGGCCGGCGTCCACGGCAAATGCGCCGTCCGCCGAGCGAAACAGCAGTTGCATCAACTTGTCCATCGTCTCCTCCTAATCCCGAATCTGCAGCCTGGGACCGGCTGGCGCCCGTCGCGACCCCGCGGGCGATCTTTCTTCTGCATTTGGACGGATTCTCCGCCTTGGGCGCGGCGAAATCAACAATGTGCAGGCCGGCACGGCGGACAGGCGGCGATGGAGCTCCCGGCTGCCAAAATGATGCACCTGAATCATTTCCTTAACTAATCCCAAAAGGAATACTTTTGTACCAATTCAGCACGTTCGGCACGCGCAAAGTCGATCCCGGAGCGATCTTCACGTGCAATAGTGCAATAGAACGGGGCGTTCCCGGCCAGTTGGGCCTTGGTCAACCGATGTCCGTGGAGGAGAAAAGCATCATGAAATCTGAACAGCCGACTACCAGGGAAGTAACGCGCAGGGATCTGCTTTTCGGAGCGGGAAAATGCGCTTTAGGTGCAGCGGGGGTCACTGCCATCGCATCTGTTGTACCGGGAATGGTATCAAGAGCACATGCTTTGGGCGGGACGACGGAGAAGTGGCCCTGGCCGTATCAAAAGCTGGATCCGTCCGCCAGCGCTGAAATCGCCTATAAGGAATGGTATCGGGTATTCTGCGGGGCCGCGGTCATCAGCGCCGTGTTCGGCCAACTCCGGGAGAAAGTGGGAGATCCGTACAAGTCCTTCCCGATCGATGCCTTCATTTTCCTTGAGGGCGGCACCTCGGGGTGGGGGACCATCTGTGGCGCCAACGCGGGCGCGAATATCGTCACCAACCTCATCGTGGGCCCGCGAATTGCCGGTACGGACGATGGCATGCTGATGGGCAGTGAAATAATGCAGTGGTATTCGACCACGGCCTTGCCCACCTATGTACCGAGGGAGCCCAAGATCAAGGCCAATATTCCACAGACCGTTTCCAATTCTCCACTGTGCCACCTCTCGGTGGGAAAATGGATGAAGGCCGCGAACAAGGAGCTGGCGAGCGCCGAGCGTAAGGACCGCTGCGCGCGCCTCACGGCGAACGTAACCGCCCAACTGGTCACGCACTTGAACGACTGGAAGGATGGAAAATACAAGACCAAAGGGGTCATACCGGCTGCGGGATACGGCATCCAGACCCAGAACAACTGTACCGAGTGTCACGGCAGCAACGTGCCCTCGCCGCCGAGAGCGAAGAAATAGGACACGCATTCGGATCGGCACGCGAGTCACCCTGCAGCGGTGCTGCAGGGTGTTCTTTTTGAGCCATCGGTCGACCTGGCAGTTCCTGGACGGATGTCAGTGCGACCGTGCACGCGCGAGCGTCACTTGCGCGACGATTTCCGCGCCGCCAAGGTGTCGCCGCAGACGCGCCGGCGCCGCAGACGGCACTGGTGGCTTAGTTTGGAAGTCGCTTCTATAATTCGATTGTTCCATTGAGGACCGGCGGACCCCACTTGACCACCGATACACCCGAATCCGGCCGCAAGGCGCAGATCGACGCGCTGCTTCTCAAGCTTCCGGGCGTCAGCGCAAGAAAGATCAACGGCCTGGACGCCTATTTCGTCAGCGACAAGATGTTCGCCTGCATCAGCGGCGGCGGCGTCGGGCTGCGCCTGCCCGCCGCCACCGCGACCGAACTGCAGTTCTCGAGGGACAACGTCGTCCCGTTTCAGCCCGGCGGCGTGGCGAGTACCAGGGAATGGATACAGATCGACCGCGCCGACGCGGCAGAGTACGAGAAGGATCTCGATCTGTTCCAGGCCTCGCTCGAGTTCGTGAAAGGCGCCCGGAGCCGCTAGGTTGCCGGTGCGGCCGTGCGCGTGCGCAGCTGACCGCAGCCGCCGTCGATGTCCTGTCCGGCCGAGTTGCGCAGCTTGGCCAGTATTCCGCGCTGGAGCAGACCGCGTGCGAGGGCGACCGCACGTTCCCAGGCGGGGCGCTTGAAGGGCAGGCCGGCGACCGCGTTCCAGGGAATGAAGTTCATCACCGCGTACTTGCCGCGCAGGAGCCCGGCGATGCGATCCAGCTCCTCGTCGCCGTCGTTGACGCCCTCGAGCAGCGTCCACTGGTACTGGATCGGATAGCTCGTCGCGCGCGCGTAGCGCTCCGCGAGCTCCACGAGCTCGGCGGGATCGATGCGCGGTGCGCGCGGCATCAGCTTCGCGCGCAGCTCGGCGCGGGTGGAATGCAGCGACAGCGCGAGCGCCGGCTTGACGGTCGCGAGCGGCAGCCGGTCGAACACGCGCCGGTCGCCGACGGTGGAGAAGACGAGGTTCTTGTGCCCGATCGCGCCCTCGGTGCCGAGCAGGTCGATCGCTTCGAGCACGTTGTCCAGGTTGTGGGCCGGCTCGCCCATG
>Ga0209514_10007905_pt1 | contig 12373 bp, 10 predicted proteins | sample Subgrocontami58m_FD_187452 | JGI IMG/M metagenome (GOLD analysis project Ga0209514, IMG submission 187452) | Subsurface groundwater microbial communities from S. Glens Falls, New York, USA - GMW37 contaminated, 5.8 m (SPAdes) (version 3) | ecosystem: Environmental > Aquatic > Deep subsurface >...
AGGCGACCGGCCGCTACACCCCTTTGTAGTTGGCGACCTGGGTCAGGACGTGCAGGGCCGACACCAGGTCGGCCTGGTCGGCCATGACCTGCTCGATGTCCTTGTAGGCGTCGGGGTGCTCGTCCAGCAGGGCCTCGGGGCGGTCGGCGTTCCAGGCCTTACCTCCCATTCGCTCTTGCAGCGACTGCACCGTGAGGGTGCGGCGCGCCTGGCCCCGGCTCATCCGCCGGCCGGCGCCGTGGGCGCTGGAGCAGTAGGAGTCGGGGTTGCCCTTCCCCTCCACGATGTAGGAGCAGGTGCCCATGGAGCCGGGGATGACGCCCAGGTCGCCCTGGCGGGCCCGGATGGCCCCTTTGCGCGTGATCCAGAGGGAGCGACCGCCGTGCACTTCCAAGGCCGCGAAGTTGTGGTGGCAGTTGATACGCCGCTCCTCGCGGCCAGCGCCCACGTAGCGAAACACATCCTGCAGGGCGGCGTCCATCATCAGCTCCCGATTCTGCAGGGCATAGTCCTGGGCCCACAGCATGTCACCGATGTAGGCCGCGAAGTCGGGTGTGCCGTCCAGGAAGTAGGCCAGGTCAGGGTCCTCCAGTGCAAGGTGGAGCTGCTTGGCGAGCTGGCGCGCCCGCTTGATGTGGCCCTCGGCCAGCCGGTTGCCCACGCCCCGCGACCCGGAATGGAGCACGACCCACACCCGGTCCTGCTCGTCCAGACACACCTCCAGGAAGTGGTTGCCCGATCCCAGGCTGCCAAGCTGCCCGGCCGCCGTCCGGCGGAGCTTGTCGTCCACATGAGCAATGGGATGGGCATCGAGCCAGGCCTGGGCAGCCCGCGAGGCCTCGGGGTGGCCCGCCCCGAGGCCGGCCGGGATGGAGCGGGCAAAGCGGGGAATGAGTGGCTGCAGGGTGTCGGGCAGATCTCCGGCCAGTAATGAGGTCTGGACCGCGACCATGCCGCAGCCGATGTCGACGCCCACGGCCGAGGGGATGATGGCGTTCTCGGTCGGGATGACGCTCCCCACCGTGGCGCCGATGCCCAGGTGAGCATCGGGCATGAGGGCAACGTGGCCGCTCACCACGGGCAGCCGCGCCAGCCGCTCGGCCTGCCGGCGGGTGCCCTCATCGATCTCGGAGGCCCAACTCTTCAGCTTAGCCATGGCCGGTTCGTCTTCGCTCACTCACGGCATATTGAAGCACAGTGAGCCGAGCCCGCGTGGGCGCCGCTGATTACGGGATGGCCAGGACGATCTTGCCGAACTGCCGGCGCTCTTCGAGCATCTGGTGGGCCTCGGCCGCCTCGGCCAGGGGGAGCACGGCGTGTACCACCGGTTTCACCTGGCCGGAGCGCACCAGGCGAAGGGCCTCCAACAGGTCGGCTTTGCCCCCCAAGGCCGAGAAGATGAGGTCGATGCGCCGGTCCATGGCCAGGGACTCGCTGAAACTGAGGACGTCACCGGCCAGGCTGCCACTGGCGCAGGAGACGAGGCGGCCACCACGAGCCAGCGCCTTGAGGCTCTCCACGAGGATCGGCCCGCCCACCGAATCCACCACCATGTCCACCCCCCGGCCATCGGTGAGCCGCAGCACCTCCGGGACGAAGTCCTGCTCCTGGTAGTTGATGGCCGCGTCGGCGCCCAGGGCCAGGGCCCGCTCCACCTTGGCGCCGGTGCCGGCCGTCGTGATGACCCGGCAGCCGAAGGCCTTGGCGATCTGCAGGGCCATGCAGCCGATGCCGCTGCCGGCAGCATGAACGAGGACCTCCTCGCCGGCCCGGATGCGCCCCCGGGTCACGATCATGGGCCAGCAGGTGAGGAGCACCAAGGCAAACGACGCGGCCTCCTCGAAGGTACAGTTAGGGGGCTTGGGCAGGACATTGGCCCGGGGGACGGCGACGGACTGGGCATAGGTGCCCGGACGGGTGATGCCGATGGTCCCGCCGGAGGGGCAGAAGTGGTCCATGCCCCGCAGGCACCAGGAACAGTGGCCGCAGCCCAGGACGTGGGTGAGCAGGACCTCGTCACCGGGCCTCAGGTCCTCCACGCCCTCCCCCATGTCCGCCACCACGCCGGCGCCGTCGGCGCCCAGGATCTGAGGCAGCGGCATGTCGATCTTGCGCTTGCCCCGCCAGCCGTGGCGGCCCTCGATGTCGCGGTAGTTCAGAGCGGCGGCCCGCAGCCGCACCACGACCTCGCCGTGGGCGGCCCGGGGCTCGAGCACATCCTCGTAGCGGAGCTGCTCGCGCCCCCCGTGCTCGTAGATGCGGATCGCCTTCATGGCGGGCAGATCGCAACCCGCCGCGGCGCCTGGCTCAGGCCCCCATGTCCTCGGCGGCGTTATAGGCATAGCGATTGATGCCGGGGCCAATGGGATCCCGGGCATCCACGTGGCCGGGCCGGTACTTCTGCCACAGCTCGTACCAGATCATGTCGAGCTGGATGAAGTAGTCCACCGCAGGATAGGCGTCGAACCCCACCAGACGGCCGAGGGCCGTGCCCTGCTCAATACGCAGGCTGACGGGACGAGGGACCGCGCCGTGCGACATGAAGAACTCCAGCCCCTCTCGCGTCGACTGGAGTCCCTCGGCGATGGTGTCGAACCCCCACGGCTTGATCACCTCGATGCCGGCACAGAAGCGGGGGCTGACGTGCCCCCCCACGCCAAAGACCTCGATCTCACCCAGGCTGCGCCGGAGCCATTCGTCGCGCCCGACGTAGCGTTCCTTGCCCGGGCAGACGAACTTGAACAGCTCCCGGTCCCACACTTCGAAGTTGACGCTACGGGTGTGAACCCCGTGCTCGCGGAGGCGCTTGGCGGACTCCTGGGGCTGGGGGGTCATGGCCAGATTGATGGGCCACACTTCGCCGATGCTCTCGACGATGGCGTCGACGTACTGGAGGTAGAAGTCGGCCTCCGCCAGGCCAGCGAGCTTGCTGGTGATCTGCCCCCCCGTGATGCGCACCCAATCGGGCTTGGTGCCCGCGGGCCACGTGCAACGATGGTACTGCTCCTCGAGCGCCAACCCAACCCTCTGATGGTCTTTGTAGGGCCGGCGACCGACCTCCCCTCGCCGTCGCGCCTCGGGAGCGCTGGAGTTGATGTTGCAGAAGATGCACTCCTCCTTCGGGCCCCAGTACTGGCACAGGTTGAAGGCCGTCACCCAGCCAGGCCCCGCCTGGTGGCACATCAACTCGCCATCCTCGAAGCGGCGCGACCAGTATTCGGGGGTGGGCCCCGGCTCCTCTACGCCGGCCAGGGGCACCAGACTGTCGCCTTCCCGCGCGCAGAACTGCACTCTGCCGTCCACCACATCGACGACATAGGGGGACTTGGGATTCAGAATCTGGCCAATCGTCAGGGCCCCGCGCAAGCCGTAGGGCCCTCCGTGGAGGCTGATGCTCTCGGGGGCGCGGAGCGGCTCGTTGTGCTGGAACTCCTCCTTGTTGACCCGATCATAGATGTAGACGTTATAGAAGGGTTGTCTGGCCTTCTCCGTGGCCTGCAGCGCCTCCTCCGTGAAGCTATACCCTTCCCGCAGGACGTCTTCTTTGAATACCACCTCCCGGTTGGCGTCCGGGTAGGCCTTGAACAACCCTTCGAGATGGTCCTGGCGTGACAGGGTCTTCTCCCGCGTCAGCATGGTCGCTCCCTTTCTGCTCGGTCTAGTCGAGCCACCAGTCGGATATCCAGGCGATGCTGTCGCCATAACCGACCTCCCCAAAGGGCCCTTGCACCCGTTTGTTCCAGGCCGTGTAGCGGTAATTCTGATACACGCTGATGCCGGGGATCGCCTTGTCGAGGAGATCCTCCAGCTCGCGGACCATCCTGGCCAGCTCTTTCCGGTCCGTGGTGACGGCCATCTTCTCGAACCGGGCGTCGAACTCCCTACTGCTGTGCCGGGACTCGTTTTGGGTATCGCCCGTATACCAGCGCTTGAGGGCGCCGGCCGGGTGGAGGTAATCCTGAGTGATACGCCCCGACTGGATGCCGAACACAAAGTTGCCGTCCACAAAGCGGCTGTTGGCCACCGCCTGGTCGATGACCTCCAACTGCAGCTCCACGCCGATGTTCTTATACTGCTGCTGGAGCACCACGGCCACCTTTTCCATGTCGCCGGTCTTGGCCACCATGACCGGCAGCTTCAGGCCCGAAGCGAAGCCGGCCTCGGCCAGAAGCCGCCTGGCCTCGGCCACGTCCTGGTCCTTGGGCTGGCGAAAGCCGGGCAGCCTGGCCACCTCCTCCTGGGGCGTGGCCAGCTCCCCGAAGGCGGGCCCCACCCAGCGGTAGAGCATAGCATCGCCCTGATAGAAGGTTTGGATCATCTGCTGGCGGTCGGTGGCCAGGTGCAGGGCCCGGCGCACCCCCGGGTCGTCCACCGGTTTCTTGGTGAGATTGAAGATGGCGCCCGGTCCCGAGTCGCGCGGGAACTTCTGGATGACGAACTTGGGATTGTTCGCCAGGTCCCGGGCCTGCTCCGTGGTGACGAAGGCGCCGGAGGTGTGGACCTGTTCCGTCATCAAGGCGTCGAACAGGGTCTGCTGGTCGGGCAGGATGATCACCTCCACCTCGTCCAGGTAGGGCCGTCCCCGGTCGAAGTAGGCGGGATTCTTCGCGAAGAGGGCGCGGGACTTGGGCGTCTTCTCCTTGAAGACAAAGGGGCCGGTGCCTACGGCCTTCTCGATGAACCCATCCTTCCCCGCCTCGGCCACCTCCCGGGCCACGATCGCCTTGTAGGGATCTCCCAGCTCCGGCAGGAAGGTGGGCGAGGGGCTCTTCAGCATGACCTTCACTGTGTAGTTGTCGGGCGTCTCGATCCCGGCCACGGCATCGAAGGCGTCGGACTGGTGGTAGCCGGGCTGGTTGGTCCCCGCGCGCTCGAAACTGTACTTGACATCGGCGGAGGTGAGCTCGCGGCCGTTGACCGGAGGGATATTGTGCCACTTCACGCCCTGCCGCAGTTTGATGAAATAGGTCGTGCCGTCGGTCTGCTGCCAGGACTCGCAGAGCTGGCACAGCAGCCCCTCGGTGGGGCCAAAGGGCTTCGCGGGCCAGCGGAAGACGGTATTATAGATCGGGGCGAACTGCTGCAGGTTCGAGCCCGAGGTGCCCGGCGGCGTGCGGTGGGGATCGAAGTTGGTGGGGTCGGCGTGGGTGCCCAGGATGACCTTGCCGCCGGTCTTGACCTGGGGCGCCGCCGCGGGGATGGCCGCCGGCGCCGGGGCATCCGCGGGACGAGGCGGTGGCGCCGGGGCGCAGGCGAGGGCCAAAGCGCTGAAGGCGCAGGCACCTCCTGAGAGTAAGAGCCATCCGTTCCGCCCAGTTGCCGCCGACATGGCGCTCTCCTTTCCCTCGCAGGACTTCCGGCCGAGGCAACGTCGCCACCCGGAAGGGTGGTAAGGCCACTATATGGTGAGCGTCAATGCTACAGGCGCACCTCCCAAAGGATACATTCTGGGGACCCTCGACCCTTACGGGCGCACCTGAGTGTGCGTCCGGGCACATGAGCGGACCGCAGGTCCGCCCCTACCAAAGGCGCTGGCCGCTGCTCCACCCCTTCTCGCCGGCCGGGGTCACGCCGGTGGGGGCTCGTCCTTGCGGTCCTCCATCAGGAGGATGAAGTCGTCGTAGGCGCCGTGGTACACGCCCATGGGCGACTCGTTGGGGTGCATGGGGTCGTAACGGTAGTTGCCGTGGGGATAGGGCAGGCGGTACTTCTTCCACAGCTCGTAGCGTATGGCCAGGATCTGAATATAGTAGTCGAGGGGTGGCGGCGGCTGCTCGTGCTCCTTCACCAGGTAGGAGCCCGCCTCGCGGCACCAGTGATTGAAGCGGGGCATGACCCCGTGGGACATGAGGACGTCGAGGCCCTCAGCGGTGGATTGGACGGCCTCCGCCACGGTAGCGAAGCCGTAAGGCTTCGCCATCTCTACCCCCGCCACCAGGTTGGGCGTCACGTTGCCGTCGCCAAAAACATCCACCGACTCGCACATCCACTTCACCCAGTTCTCCCAGCCGATGCGGCGCGCCTTGCCGGGGTTGATCCACTCGAAGAGGCGCCGGTCCCACACCTCCATGTTGGCGTTGTGGTTGTCGACGCCCACGGCGCGGTAGCGGCGCATGATCTCCTTTGGGCGAGCGTTGGTCTGCAGGGCCACGTAGCGGCGGCCGCCGCCCCACTTCAGGGCCTCGACATACTCGCTGTAGAACTCCTCCTCGGTCTTGCCGTGCAGCTTATTCAGGATGGTGCCGCCCGTCAGCACGTAGTAGGTCTCCACGGGGTGGCCCGCCTTAGCGTCGGCCTCCCGCTGCACCTCGTTGGCCACCTCGGCCACGTAGTCGGCTCGCTTCACGGGCGCCGCCACGGTGAAATCGTGAGACTGCTTCATCTGGCGGGCGTTCTCGTTGATGTCGCAGAACTTGCACTCCTCCTTGGGCCCCCAGTACTGGCAGCTGCGGAAGGCGGTGCAGAAGTTGCCGTTGGCGATGATCTCATGGTAGCGGGTGCCATCCTCGAAGCTCCGCGTGTAGTAGTCGGGGGCTTCCGGGTAACGCACGCGGGCGATGGCCACCCCGTCCAGCAGCAGCGCCAGCCGGCCGTCTACCACGTCCACCAGATAGGGCGAGTCGGGCGCCATGCGGGTCTGGACCTGCACCGTGCGCAGCCCGTAGGGCCCCGCCTCGATCAGGAACCACTCGGGGGCCCGCTTGTGCTCCTGCTGCTCCATGTCAGCCATGCGCACCATGTCGTAGGAGAAGAGGCGATAGGACTTGACCATGGCGCCCTCAGCGGCGCCCAGGGCCGCGTCGGTGAAGCGTTGCCCCAGGTTGAGGATGTCCTCCTTGACGATCACCTCGTGGGGCACGTCGGAGTAGCGCCGGATGTAGGCCTCGATCTCCTCGGTGCGCGGCCTGGTCACCGTTTCTCGAACCATGCAGGATTCCCTTCCTCTAGCTCTTCTTCCGCCAGACCTGGTCCACCCAGTGGATGATTCCCTCGGTGTGGGGCTGGGCCATGTAGCCCTGGAACTCCTTGCGCCAAGCCGTGTACCAGGGGCTGCGGAACAGGGAGAGGCTGGGCTGCTGCTGGTCCAGCAGGTCGTAGATCTGGCCGAAGATCTTGGCACGCTCCTTGGCGTCGAGGGCCTGGGCCTGCAAGGCATCGAGCCGATCCAACTCGGGGTGGGAGAACTTGCTGTTCTCCCTGGCGTCGCGGGTGAACTCCTGGATACAGTCCTCGGGGTCCGGCCCCGAGCAGATCTGGGGCTGCATCATCGCCTCGAAGGCGCCGTCGACCCGCCGCTGCAAGGTCGTGGCCCTGTCCAACACCTCAATGTTGGCATCGATCTTGAAGGCCTTGAACTGGGCCTGGAGCACCGTGGCGAACTGCTCATCCTGGCCGCCCGTCTGGACGGCCAGGTTGAACTTGAAGCCGCCATCCAGTCCCAGGTCCTTGAGGATCTTCCGGGCCTCGGCGTGGTCCTCATTCTTGTCGCTGCGGTAGCCCGGCAGCTTCTCCACCACCTCCAGAGGCGTGCCGTAGGGCTCCCAGGCCGACGGAGTCCAGCGCTCCACCTGGGTGAGGCGCATGTTGGTGGGTTTCATCACCTCGTAGCGGTCGACGATCAAGTGGAAGGCCCGGCGTAGCCGCGCGTCATCGAAGGGCTTGCCGGAGGTGTTGAAGAGCACGAAGGGACCGAACCCCGTGAGGGTGTTGTCGATGCTGAAGCGACCATCCTTCTCCAGCTTGTTGATGTCGAAGTCGTCGAGGTAGATGCCGCCGGTGTCGAGCTGCCCGGCCAGCATGGCGTTGGTGCGCAGCTTGTGGTCGGTGATGAAGAGGAGCCGCACCTCGTCCAGGTAGGGGAGCGAGTCGCCGTTGGCAGCCTTGCGGAAGTAGTCGGGGTTGCGGGCCAGCACGCCGCCCACCTTGGGCGTGTACTCCTTCAGGGTGAAGGGCCCCGTGCCGATGGCCAGGCTCGTGTCGTTCAGGCCCAGGCCCAAGAACCCCTCTTTGTTGGTATCGCTGCGGGCAGCGGCCACCGCCTCGCGCGGGACGAAGTGATAGATGTACGGGTTGCCCATGTAGAGGAGGAAGGGCGCATAGGGCTGCTTGAGGGTGATTCTCACGGTGTACTTGTCGGGCGTCTCAATCCGGGCGATCTGCTTGGCGCTCAGGTCGCGGATCCAGCGGATGTACCGGGGGTTCTTGCCGTCGACGCCTTCGCCGTCGGTCATGGTCCAGCGCACGTCTTCGGCCACGAATTCGCGCCCATTGACGGGAGGCTTGTTGTGCCACTTGATCCCCTGGCGCAGGTGGAAGACGTAGGTGGAGGGGTCGGGCTGCTCCCAGCGCTCGCACAGGTTGCACTCCATGGGCGCGCTGGTGGCGTACTTGGCGTAAGGGTAGCGCATCATGGCGCTGTAGACGAGGCCGTTGACGTGGAAGTACTGGCCGGTGATGCCCTCCTGACGGGGGTCGAAGGAGGGAATCTCGGCGCCGGCGACGCGCATGCGGAAGCTGCCACCGTACTCGGGCCGTCCTTCCGCCCCGGCGGCCGGCGCCTTGTCCTCCGGCGGCGGGGGCGCGCCCGACGCGCAGCCGGCCAAGCCGGCGGCCAGGCCAGCGAGAGCTAGAGCGAGTCCAGTGTTACATCGCATGATCTTTCCTCCTTGGCCGCGGGGGACAAGCCCCCGCCCGACGATGTCGCTCCACAGTCCGCCTCAGTACCGCACCCGGGGATCGAGCCAGGCGTAGGACATGTCCACGAGCAGGTTCACGGCGACGAAACTGGCGGTGAAGATGAGCACCAGGGCCTGCACCACCGGGAAGTCCCGCCACGAGATGGAGTCGAGGAGCAGCCGCCCCACGCCGGGCAGGTTGAAGATGCTCTCCAGGATCACCGTGCCCCCTAGCAGCCGCCCGACGCGCAGCCCCAGCATGGTCACGACGGGCAGGATCGCATTCTTGATGGCGTGGCGCAGCACGACCGTCCGCTCGCGCAGCCCCTTGGCGTAGGCCGTGCGGATGTAGTCCTGCCGCACGACCTCCAGGAGCTGGGAGCGCAGCATCCGGGCCACCGAGGCCGAGGTCGAGACCCCCAGAGCCAGGGCGGGAAAGAGGAACTGCTGCAGATTGGTCACCGGATCCTGGAAGAAGGGAGTATAGGTGACGCTGGGGATCCAGCGGAACCAGGTCACGAGCAGCAGCAGGAAGAGGGAGGCCAGCCAGAAGTCGGGGATAGAGAGCCCGCCAATGGCGAAGAGTCGCCCCACATAGTCGGCCGCGCTGTCCTGGCGCAGGGCTGAAACCACGCCCACGGGGATGGCGATGAGCAGCGACACCAACAGCGCCAGGAAGGCCAGCTCCAGGGTGACGGGCAGGCGCTGGGCCACCTCGGTGGCGATGGGCGCCTGGGAGCGGAGGGAGGTGCCCAGGTCGCCCCGTACTACGTCCCACAGCCAGAGGGCATACTGCTCGTAGGGGGGGCGGTCCAGGTGGAGGAGGGCACGGAGCCGCTCCACGTCGGGCACGTTGATGCCGTAGGGGTTGCCCTCGCCCCCGGCGCCCAGGATCATCAACACCACGTCGCCGGGCAGCACCCGCATGATGAGGAAGATCAACAGGGAAGCCCCAATGAGGGTGGGGATGGCCAACAGCAGCCGCCGGACCAGGAAGGTGCGCACCCCTATCCCCCCACGCCGCTGCCCCGCAAGCGCGGATCCCAGAGGTCCCGCAGAGCGTCGCCGAGGAAATTGAAGCCCAGCACCGCCAGGCTGATGGCGACGCCGGGAAACAGGGCCAGCCCGGGGGCCTCTTCGAAGTACTTCTGGCCCTCGAGGCTGAGCATGGCGCCCCAGGTGGCTGCGGGCGGCGGCGGCCCGAGGCCCAGGAAGCTGAGGGATGCCTCGGTCAGGATCGCCAGCCCCAGCACCACCGAGGCCAGCACGATGATGGGGGCCGTCACGTTGGGCAACAGGTGCACCAGGATGATGCGCAGGTGCCCGCAGCCGATGCAGCGGGCCGCCTCCACATACTGCCGTTCCTTCTCGGCCAAAGCGGCGCTACGCACCACCCGGTTGCCCGAGGGCGTCAGGACGACAGCCAGGGCAATGACCACGTTGTTGACAGAGGCCCCCAGGGCGGCCACCAGAGCGATGGCCAGGACGAGCTGCGGCAGGGCGAGGAGGATATCCATGAGCCGCTGGATCAGGTCGTCAGCGAAGCCGCCGAAGTAGGCGGAGACCAGCCCCCAGAAGCCGCCGAAGATGGTCCCCAGGGTCGTGGCCAGGACGCCCACGTAGAGGGAGACCTGGGCCCCGTAGAGGATGCGGCTGAAGACGTCGCGGCCGAAGCTATCGGTGCCCAGCAGGTGCCGCCCGCTGGGGCCGGCGAGCCGCTCGCCCATGCTCATGACATTGGGGTCATAGGGCGCCAGCATGGGGGCCGCCACGGCCATGAGCAGCATCAGGAGGACGAGGGCCGCCCCGACCGTCCCCAGGGGCTTGGCGCGCGCCAAGCGCCATCCGCGGCCCCACGCCGGGGCGCCAGACAAGGCGCCGGTCGCCGCCAGGCCAGCACTACCCTGACTCCTCGCAACCGCTCTCACGTCGTCGCGCCACCGGGGTCCACCCCGAAACGATGGGCCCGCTTGATAGGAGGCAGGGCCACTATACGGGGTGGGTATCCAGCGTCAATACGACATCCGCACCAATACCCCGGTGCGATTACGGTAGTGGCGCGAAGGGGCGCTACCGGCCCGGGACGCGGGACCCAGGACTCAGGGCGGGCGACGCCACCCCTTCTCGCCGGCCAAGCGGACGAACTCCACCTGGTCGCCGGCCTTCGTTGCAGTGGTCTCGGCAGTCTGGGCGCCGTTCACGACGGCGACGGCGCGGGGGTCGATGTTGAGAGGCTGGGCCAGGGCACGGCGGATCTCGGCAACAGTCCGGCCCGCCAAGCCCACCTCGAGCGAGTGGACGCCGCACATGACGCGGATCAGGCCGGGAGCGTTCCCCTCGGTCACGGCGCCGCGCTCCGCCGCACGGGCAGGCTCTTGTTGAGCAGCAGGTCCAGGTAGACCTCGTCGTAGCTCAGGCTGTGCTGGCGCCAGGCATAATAGGCCGAGAGCATGGCCGAGGCGATGGCCAGGTTCATGAAGAGGAGCTGGGGCGCCGAAGTCTGCAGCAGCACCTCGCAGCCCACGTCGGCCGGCGAGAGATCGGCGGGGGACTCAATCTCGGGGTGAAACCGCGTCAGCGGCAGGGTCACGTCGCGGCCCTCGCGGTGGAAGACCTGCACGTTGCCATCGGTCAGCTCGTTCCCGCCGGAGATGAGCAGCACCCGCTCCAGGGTGGCACAATGGTCGCTCACCAGCTTGCGTGTCTTGTGGTTGTCGACGGCCAGGAACACGACATCCCCCTCGCGGATCACCCGCCCGATGTTCTCGCCCGTCACGTACTCCGGGATGGCGCGCAGGGAAACGCCGGCAAACTGCGGCGCCATCTCCTCGGCCTTCATCTTCGCCTTGTTGCCGAGGGCGGTGAAAGCCTGCCGCGAGGCATTCTGGCGCTCGAAGCTATCGCCGTCCACCAGGGTCACGCGGTGCCGCTCGCCGTCCGAGTACTCCAGGTAGCGCACCAGGAACGGCACGAGGGCACCGCCGATGCCTCCCAGGCCGATGACCTTGATCTCCATCTGGGCAGCCGTTCGTAGGGGCGACGCACGCGTCGCCCCTACTGGCCTCCGGCCGGGTAGCCGGTGGCGGAGACACGCCCCAGCCACTCCTGGGGCCAGTCGACGGTCTCGGCTCCATCGATGAGGTCCATCGGAGCGATGTCGAAGCGCCGCCCGTCCACCACCACGTCGCAGCTCAGGCTGGGCACGAAGTCGAGATTGCCCACAGTGACGTGGATGCCGTCGTCGTGCGCCTCGTCCTCGACATCCGCCCCGGAGTGGAAGGCGGGAAGCTTGCCATGGCTATGGATGGTGCCGACCCGTTGCCAGCCGGGCGGTGTCGGACCGATCTGGTACCAGCAGCGCAGGGGCGAGGCCTCCTGCTCGGGCACAGCCAGCTCGTAGCGCTGAGCGCCGGTGTTGTAGTAGAGCAGGACCACGGCCTCGGCCTGGTGCCGCCGGTAGATCTCCTGGAAGAAGGCCACCACCTGCCGCACGAGGAGTAAGGGGATCCTGGCCGGCAGCTTGAGACGGACACCCTCCTGCTCTTCCTCCAGCCAGCTCAGCCCTTCGACTCGGGTGACCGAGCGGAAGAAAGCTGTCTCTTTCACGGCAAAGAGGCCATTGCACGCCAGGAGATAGTAGATGGGCTCGGCCGGCTCCCGGAAGCCGTCGTCCTTGAGGTGGAGAGGGAACATCAGGG
>Ga0209514_10007908_pt1 | contig 12370 bp, 9 predicted proteins | sample Subgrocontami58m_FD_187452 | JGI IMG/M metagenome (GOLD analysis project Ga0209514, IMG submission 187452) | Subsurface groundwater microbial communities from S. Glens Falls, New York, USA - GMW37 contaminated, 5.8 m (SPAdes) (version 3) | ecosystem: Environmental > Aquatic > Deep subsurface >...
GCAGCCGCGGAGGCGATGGACCAGGCGGGCGTCTTTGCTTGCCCCAAAGGGCAGCCGCCGACACCGGCCGTCGCCCCCACGCGCCCCCAGTTCGAGAAGCTGCTGGACCAGCTCAAGCGCGAGTACGGGAAGCTGGCCGGCGATCGCCTCAGCGCGGTGAACACGGCGCTCGTCTCCGCGAAAGCCGACGCTGCCGGCACCAACCTGGCTCTGCCGCTCACCCTGGCTGGAAACGCCCCGGCTGCGGTGTTCGCCACGGCCTGGAGCTGTGCCAGACAGCCCGACAACGCCACCTTCGCCAGCAACCTGGGCTCGCTGCTGGACGGGGTGGGTGATGCGCGCGCGGGCGCGGTGCTGGCGTACGCGCTGACGCTGGGATCCTCCAACATCCTCCCCAATGCCAACCAGGGTTGGTACCTATTCAATCGCGGCCAGCTCGCGCAGGCGAAGACCTCCTTCGAGAAGGCGGCGGAGCGGGGGCCGAACCTGGGGCCCGTGCTGCTGGGGCAGGGGCTCGTGGCCCACTGCCAGGGTGACCACCGCCGGGCTGTTGATCTCCTCACCCGCGCGATCTCGGTCGCCTCCAGCCCGGCCGGCGAGCAGGCGCTCAGCAGTTCGCGGGCACACGAGGCTGACCACGAGAACCAGGACCAGAACGACACCGCGCCCGACGCCGTGCCCACGCCCCGGCGCGACGACTGGACGAGAGGCGCGCCCACGACGGAGGTGGTGTTCGCCGAGCCGGTGGTGCCCGCAACCAACGACGAGGTCGTCACGGTGGGCGCGAAGAAGAACGGGGAGATCGTCGAGGGATACCGCCGGGCGGCGGAGGCGCTGATCGCCGGTCAGCAGGCGCTCAACCCCAACGCCGGCGGCGACCGGGCCCCGACGCTCACGGCGACCTCCGTGACGTACTACCGCGGTGACGACGCGATGGCCGCGCTCGCCCGCGCCCAGTACACTGCCTATGCCGCCCGGATCCGTGCCGTGCGCGCGCCGTTTGACCGCGACTTCAAGGACCAGAGCGAGCGCGTGGGGAAGCAGGTGGCGGCGATCTTCCAAGCAGCAATGGCCGCTGAACCTGCGAACGGCACTCAACTGTTCTGCAAGAACGCTCGCCCGGTGCTTAACAGTGAATACGGGAAGTACGTGGCCAGCTGGCGTGGCACCTGGGAGGCTGAGCAGAAGGTGATTCGCGAGTACGGCGCGGTGGCGGGGGCGACCATCTCGCGCATCCGCCACGATGATCTGCACGATTACGTCGACAGTGAGCGAAGGTTGCACCTGGTAACGATGGCCCAGGACGGCCCGGCCGACATCATCGCGTGGGGGAGCGTCGTCGGCGGAGCGATCCTGTCCTGCACCATTCCCGTCCCCGAACCACCGGCCGTGGAAGTGGCGCCCCAGGCGGCGGCGGACAACGCGCCCTGCCCCCAGTTTCTACAGAACGGCGTCGGCGTCAGCCTGGGCGTCGCGTCAGTCAGCATGGACTGCGAGAAGATCGCCGTCCAGGCGGGCGAAGGGCTGATCGGCCGATTCGAGCACAACTATGTCAAGCACGAGCAGACCTATTACCTGGGGGTCGGACTTGAGGCGACGGCAGGCGTGGGGCCCGTCAGCGCAGGCGCGAGTGGCTCCGCGGGCGTGTTCGTCACCTGCCGCGGCAACACGGTCCGCGATGTTGGTGTCCAGGGCAGTAGCGGCGCCTCGCTGCCGGGGTGGTCAATGGAGACCTTGGGCACGGCGGCCGTGGTCAGCGGCGCTGGCGGCTCGTTCTCGGCCGGCGTGGTCGTTCCCGGGAGCTGATGCCCTGTTGAAAAGGTGGTCTTCAATCTTGGGAAAGGCCCAGCGCAGGCATCAGCGAAGTGAGCAGTGGGCTGCCGCGCGGCTCAAACCGATGCAACCCCTCCAGGATGGTCTTTGCCAGATCCGTAAGCAAGGGGTCCCTCGCTCCCATCAGTAGAATCACGTTCCCGTTCGCCGTGGAAAGGGCCGCTGTGGCAGGGGCGGGGCTGCGCATCGGGCATTCGGCTAACGGGGACACCCCTCCAGTGCGTCCTCTCGTCCTGCGCCTGGATGCTCGGGTTCTCGTCGACACAAACGGCCACGGCATCATCCGCCGGTGTCACTGCTTGACCAGCTCCACGCGCCGATTCTTGGCGCGCCCGGCCTCCTCGCCGTTGCTGGCGACGGGCGTGAGGGGTCCGACGCCATCCGCCTGGAGCCGCGCCGGCGCCACCGTGTACGTGGTCGTGAGCGCAGTCACGACCGCCTGCGCGCGCCGCTTCGACAGATCGAGGTTTTGCGCGAGCGTCCCCACGTTGTCGGTATGACCGACGACGTACAGCTTCAGGGTGGGACTCTTGGCCAGGAGCGCGGCGATCTCCTTCAAGGCCCCGCCGGATGCGGGCTTGAGGTCGGCCTTGCCGGTGTCGAACAGGATCTCGTACACGGCCACGTGCCCCACGCGGTCGAGGTCCTTATTGAGCGCGTCGACGGAGATCTTCACGAGCCCCGTCTCCATCGGCTTCACTTCAACGATGACGATCTTCGTTTCGATCGTCATGGCATGCAGCGCCACGTACACGTCCCCTTCGGGGCGCGCGAGTTTGGCGGCCAGGTACCGGGAGTCCCCGTCCGGCATGTACCCCAACCCCTTGATACTGATTTGCCCGCCGCACTCGCCGCCCTTGCACGTGAAGAGCGTCTCGAAGCCGGCCTCTTTCACCCCGCCCTCGTAGTTCCGGAAGATCTCGAGGATCGAGCGACCCTTGGGATTCAAGTAGGACAACATCGTCACCTTGCCCTCGAGGTGCTCGGACTTCGACATCTTGCTGCCCTTGCTCGGCCCGGTCGGCATGTCGAACTCGTCAAAGGCCGAGACGACGGTGGCCTGGTACGTCTGCGAGCCCGGATACGCTGGCACGAGCGGATGCCCCGATGGCGGGGCTTGTGCGGCCGCTGACGCGGCGAGGCACGCCGCCGTCAGAATGACGCCAGCGCTGAAATGTCGCCTCATGGTTCTCTCCTCCTGGTGCAACGTGGTGTGCCAAGAGCCTACCACGGACCGCGCGCGACGGCCGGCATCCATCTGGCATCCATCTGGCATCCATCTGGCCGGCCGGCCGGGCCTCGGCAGAGGCCGGCGCCACCTGCAAAAGACCCCGCAAATCGTCTACACGGTTCGCGGTAAAAACATGCGTGGTGGATGTCAGAGGCAAGAGCACGTGTGGCCCTGATACTCTGGGCGACGCGGCTCTTGATTCAGCCCGTCTTGGACCGTTATGCAGTCGTTAACGAGAATTCTGTACTCGCTCTGCGCGTCATGCGGCGGTCTTCAGCCCGACGGCCTGCAGGAGCGCGTCGAGGTCGGTGACAATTTGCTGGTACAGATGATCGAGTCGATAGCGCCGGGAGTGCGGGACCTTTTCGACGAGGCCTTTGGCTCGGAGCTTTGACAGATCGTACCGCAGCGAGGCGAGGCGGTTCGGGAGGTCGAGGTCTTCAATCACCGTTTCGAGCTTGCCGCGGTACCGCTTGGTCGCCTTGCGGCCGAAAATGGTGGCAAGTTTCGTGGGTTGCCCGACCGTACGATTCGCATCGAGCAGGCGCTCGCCGAGCGCGTCCAATGCCGCCCGCCGGTCGAAGATCAAGTTGTCACAGTACTCGACTTGGGCGAAGAAGAGTCGATGCTGTTAACCGGAGGGTTGCTGGCCTGCCCGCCGTAGCGTTAGGGTAGGCGGGTTCGAATCCAGCCTGAGGAGCCAGCTCTTAAATCACCGTCAATCAATAGCGTACAGAGTGAGCCGATCGCACGATCGAGCTTCCACACGGGCTACGACGGGATTCTCGTCCTGAACCTCCGAGTCCGGCTTGCGAGCGTGGTCAACCATTTGCCCTCGAGCTCAGCGCTCGTGCGGAACAGGTCGATCCACGTCGGCGGGAGCGTGGAGAAGTCGATCTTGTGCCGCCCCCAATCGGGACGGCGGCCGTCGTAGTCGGTCAACCCGTAGTCGCGTCCAAGTTCCCAGGAGCCGAAGAGCATTCCCGTGCGGGCCTGTACCTCGGGGTCCGCCGCGATCGCGGCGATCGCACGTCCGACGAACAGCGGTGATTCCGACTGCAGGAAGTTCGGATCTTTCTTGCCGGCTTCTCGCCAGTTGTCCTCCGTAACGCCGAAGTGCTGCAGCATGGACTCCGAGCGCAGGAAACCAGGCGTCACGGCCATGACGGTGATGCCATGCGGTGCGAGCTCGGCCGCCCAGAGCAGCGGCAGCACTTTCTGCGCCACCTTGACGGCCTGCGACATCGGATTGCCGCCGCCACCGATGATGTCGTTCGCGGTTACCTCCACGATGAGGCCACGCTTCGCAGGCATCATGGCCAGTGCGGCATGCTTCGCCGTGATGATCCGCGATGTCAGGCCCTGCCGGAAGATCGCACCTGCCGTCTCGAGAACGGCCTGCCAGAGGAAGCCGTACGTGCCCATCAGAGGATCCTCGCCCGCCACGCTGTCGACGACGACATCGATGCGCTTGTGGGCGCGCCTGATGCGCCGGAACAGCGCCTTCACCTCCGCCTCGTTCGTGTGATCGACGCGAACGGCGATGGCCTTGTCGCCGGCGGCCGTGATCATCGCCGCGGTTTCGTCGGTGGTTGCGATCAGGCCAAACCTGTCACGTCACTCAATCACTTCGATTCGCGCTCGATGACCTGGCGCCTTGGCGAGCGGCCTGTCGCAGGTAACGATCGGCGCATCGAGCGCCTCGGCCAGCGCTACGTACATCGCGTCGTACGCCGTGACGTTCTCGCGTAGCTTCCACGCGCGAGTCAGGAGATCGAGATGGGGGTGACGGTGGAGATCGAGGTCGGCGAGATCCGCGATCGCCTCGGCCGCGCGGTCAGCAGACACGTCGCCTGCCCGTACGAGCCGTCGGAGACCCTGGGTCACTTCAACGTCCACCAGGTGGGGCGAATGGAACTCGTCCTCGTCTCGAAGGAGGCGAGCCTCGACCCGAGTGCCAAGCGGGGTCTGCAGGAGAAACTCCAGCAGGGCCGAGGCGTCGACGACGATCACGCGGACTCGCGTTCCTCTCGGATGACGACGGCCGCCGGCGTCTTCAAGGTCACGCGCTTTCGACTGTGGATTCTCGCCAGCATCTCCTCGCGCGTGGGCCGCGCGGCCAGGCGTGCCAGTTCCGCCAGGAGGTAGTCGGAGAGCGTCTGTCCTGAGCCTGCGGCGCGCACCTTGAGCTTGCGGTGCAGCGTGTCCGGCACGTTCCGGATCTGTACCATCTTGGACATGTGGCTAGCATGCGTGCATGCCAGCAGCATGTCAAGGCTCACACCGCCTCTCGGACCACCCAGTTGCGGAAATCGTCCAGTGTGGTGAGCCGATCCTCTAGAAGCGCGCTGCCTGTGTGTGGCAGTCAATCGTAATCGAGCGCACGTGACGAGACGTGTCCACAGTCTTCGCAGCCGTAGTGAACGAGCGCCGGTTGCCCGGACTGTCGCTAGCCACGTAGAAGCGTAGAAATCTGGACTTCTCTCGCCGGATCGTTCCGCTCCGGTCTCCTGATCACGAACAAGATGCTGGCGGTGGGCGCTCGTGCGAAACTGCGTCGGCGCGGTATTGCAGGGACCTGTGGGCGCGTCTGCGCGTCCATGGGTCCGGCAGCGTCCACGGCCTCCGGGGTCGCGGTCGCGCGGGTCGTGTAGGCTGAGGAGGCAGGGCAGAAGTGAGGGCCCGGACTGATCCTCCGGACCCTCGCGACCACCTCGGACTCTCCATGGGACGTCCGCGGCCGTTGCTGTCATGGCGCCAGGTCGTCACCTCCGATATCGGGAAGGCCGTTCTGGCGACGTAGGGGCTGGAGGCTGGGGCTGGAGGCCGGAATGAAGAGAGCTGTGATGTTCACGTGTGTGGTCCTCTGTGGCGCCGTCACGGTCGGCGCGCAGGTCGCGCCGATTGCGCTGCCGAAGCAGGCGCCCTCGGTGGACCAGATCCTCTCGCTGAAGCGGGCCGCCTCGCCGGAGATCTCGCCCGACGGCCGCTTTGTCGCTTACACGGTCCGCGAAACGAACTGGGACGACAACGCGTACGAGACCGAAATCTGGCTGGCCGATGCGACGACCGGCGACCTTCGGCAAGCTCAGGTCGGGGTGAGCTCGTCGAGCCCCGCGAGCCGCCAGCTCACGAACGCGAAGAAGTCGAGCCAGTCGCCGGCGTGGTCACCCGACGGTTCGAAGCTGGCCTTCATCTCCGACCGCACGGACAAGCGGCAGATCTATCTGATCAACCCGCAGGCTGGAGAAGCCGACGCGCTCACCGCCCTCGAGGACGGCGTGGGCAGCTTCGAGTGGTCGCCCGACGGCAAGAACATCGCGTATACCGCCACCGAACCGAAGCCGGCCGCCGTCAAGGATCGCGACAAAAAATACGGCGAGCTCCAGGTGGTCGAGCAGGACTACCGGATGACCCACCTGTCTGTCATCGACGTCGCCACGCGCGCGACCAGGACCCTGACGAGCGGCCCGTTCACCGTCGGCAGCTTTGCGTGGTCGCCCGACGGGACGAGCATCGCCTTCGACCATCGCGTCAACGACAGTCCTGCGAGCTCAGGAACGGCCGACATCTCGGTCGTCACGGTGGCCGCCGCGTCCATCCGCAAGCTGGTGACCGAGGACGGTCCCGACTCCCGTCCCGTCTGGTCGCCCGACGGCGCGCGCATCGCGTTCGAGACGTCGATGGCGAGCCCCGCGTACTTCTACACGAACCGCCTGATCGCCACGGTTCCCTCCGGCGGCGGCACGCCGGCGGTCCTGTCGTCGGCATTCGACGAAGACCCGTCGATTGTCGCGTGGAAACCGAACGGCCTGTATTTCTCCGCCGCCCAGCGGACGTTCTCGTATCTGTTCCGGCTCGATCCGGACAGCAGAGCGATTGCGCGCCTCGCCCCGGCCGACGCATGGGTCGGATCGAGCTTCAGCCTCTCGCGCGACGGCTCGACGGTCGCGTTCCTCGGCGCGGATGCGACCAGCATGGCGGAGGTGTTCATCGCGCCCGCCACGCTGGCGAACCCGAAGAAGCTCACGGACATGACCGCCCAGACACGGAACTGGACGACGAGCACGCTCGAGGTCGTGTCGTGGAAGAGCCAGGACGGCACCACGATCGAAGGCGTCCTGCACAAGCCGCTGGACTTCGACCCATCGCGCAAGTACCCGCTGCTCGTCGTCATACACGGCGGGCCGACCGGCGTGTCGCGCGCCGTGCCCTTCACCGGCGCGACGTACCCGATCGACGTCTGGGTGCCGCGCGGCGTCCTCGTGCTCGAGCCGAACTACCGCGGCAGCGCCGGCTACGGCGGGACGTTCCGCGCGCTGAACGTCCGCAATCTCGGCGTCGGCGACGCGTGGGACGTCCTCTCCGGCGTGGACTCGCTCGTCGCCAGGGGGCTCGTCGATCCCGCGAAGGTCGGCACCATGGGCTGGAGCCAGGGCGGCTACATCTCCGCATTCCTCGCCACGCACGACGCCGCGCGCTTCAAGGCAATTTCCGTCGGCGCCGGAATCTCCGACTGGATGACGTACTACGTGAACACGGACATCCACCCCTTCACGCGGCAGTACCTGCAGGCCACGCCGTGGGACGACCCCGAGATTTACGCGAAGACCTCGCCCATCACCTACATCAAGCAGGCGAAGACGCCGACGCTGATTCAGCACGGCGCCGCGGATCAGCGCGTGCCGCTGCCCAACGCGTACGAGCTATATCAGGGGTTGCAGGACAACAAGGTGCCGTCGAAGCTGATCGTGTATCAGGGCTTCGGCGGCATCGGTCACGGTCCGTCGAAGCCGAAGAGTCATCGGGCGACGATGGACCACAACATCGAGTGGTTCGATCAGTACATGTTCGGCACGCCGGCCAAGGCGACCGCCGCGGGGAGCAAATAGACTGCCGCTCGCCGAACGGGCCGGCCTCCGATCAGAATGGCCAGACGTCGACGTCGGGGTCGAGGCAATTGGTCGAGGGGTTCGGGTTGGGACCAACGCAGATCTTGTACTTGTACGTCTTGTCGTTGAACGAATCCCAATTGAACTTGTCGATCTTGGCATCGACCGTGTCGCTGCCACCTCGAGCGATCTGTTTCGAGTAGGCCGGATCGGGATCCACCACGGCGTTGTCGGGCGGTCCGAAGCCCGAGCTGATCCGCTCGCGGTATTCCAGGAACGCGACGTACTGCGGCGTATCGCAGTCGACGTTGGTCACGTTCCACTTGATCTTGTTCCTGTAGTAACCACCGAGACGATCCACCGGGTCCTTCACCTTGCAGACGCCACTCTGTATTGTCAGCTGGACGTCGGTCTCCGGCTTACCGTCTCCCTTCCCGAACCCCACGAACCGCTGCGCAGTGAACAGACCGACCACGACGACCCCGACCACGACGACAGCGATCGCGATGCGTTTCATGAGATCTCCTCAGCGATGATTGTTGAGTAACGCGGCGAACTCCGGCGAATCCCTGATCCCGGCCAGGTCGTAGTCGTTCCTGGCGTCATCGGCCTTGAACCCGAGCGTCAGCGCTTCGTTCAGCGCGCGGAGCGCGGTGGGGCGATCGCCAATCAGCGCCGCGACCACGGCCTGCTTGTACTGCACGTCGGGATCGCGCGGGGCGAGCGCAACGGCCTGCGCCGCGTGGGCCGCCGCGTCGGTCTTCAAGCCGAGCTTCGCTTCGAAGGTGGCGGCGCGCGCCATCGTTCGCGCGTCCTTGTCGTTCACGCGCAGCGCGGCAAGCGCCATCTCGCGTGCCGCGGCGAACTCGCGGGCCGCGTCCGGTTTTCTGGCCAGGCGGACGTAGGCATCGCCGAGGTTGCCGTGGAGCATCGGCGACTTCGCGTCGAGGCGAAGCGCGCCCTCGTACGCGTTGACCGCGTCGGTGAACCGTCCCAGGCGGTAGTACGCCGTGCCCAGGTTCGACAGCGCGAGCCCGGTCGGCGTGATCTTGCTGGAACGATCGAACATGTCGATGGCGCGATAGAAATCGCCCATCTCCACGTAGACCGCGCCGAGACTCAGATACGTGCGCGCGTCGTTAGGGACGATCTCGAGCGCGCGCTGGAAGGTGGCGGCCGCTTCCGGCAGGCGTCGCAACTGGTAATACAGGCCTCCGAGCGCGTTGTAGTTGGCCCAGCGGCGCGGCCGATAGGCGAGCGCCTGTTGCAGCTCCGCGATCGCCTGTTCCGACTTGCCTTGCGCCGCCAGCACGCGCGCGAGCACCCGGTGCGCGTCGTCGTTCGACGGCTGCAGCTCGAGCGCGCGGCGCAGCTGATCGGCCGCCTCGTCATACTGCCCGAGTCCCTGGTACACAGTCGCGACGGCCACTCTCGTTGCCGGCTCGCCCGGGTCGAGCCTGAGCGCGGTGAGGCCTGCGTCGAGCGCCTCGTGCGGCAGCGCCGGATCGTGCGTCACCTGATACTGCTGCCACAGCGTGTCGGCGAGCCCTGCGTACCCGAGCGCGAAGTTCGGATCGCGAGCGATCGCCTGGCGGAAGCTCGCAACCGCCGCGCGGAAATCGGCGTCCGACACCGCGCGGTCGAACACCGCACGGCCTTGCCAGTACGCCGTCAAGGCGTCGACGCTCGCCGTCGTCGGCACGGTGAGGTCGGCGGCTCCAGACGCGCGACCTTCCATCTGGCGGACGAGGTCTTCGGCCATCGTCCGGTGCAGCGCGAAAATCGCGGCGGTGTCGTCTTCGTACGCGTCGCTCCACGCCACCGTGCCGTCCGGGCGGACCACACGCAGCGTGATGCGCAGCCGATCGCCGGCCTGCTGGACGCTGCCGTCGACGACGAACGACACGTCCAGATCGCGCGCGACTTTTCGGACGTCGCGCTCGCGCCGCAGCACCTCCTGCACCTCGCTGCGTGACAGAACAGTCAGCCCCGGCATCTTCGACAGCGCCATCGTCAGCGTCTCGGCCACGCCGGTGCCGAGATATCCCTTCGACTGATCGCCGCTGAGGTTTTCGAGCGGCAGCACGGCGACGGCGCGACGGGTCGACGTCAACGCCGCCGGGGCGAGCGCAGCCCGCTGCCTGAATGAGGCGCCCGCCCAGGCGAGCAGCAGAAGCATGCCGGTGACGGCTGCGGCGGCCAGCTTCCATCCGTGACGCGCCGGCTTCGAAGCGGCTGGAGCATCGCCCGAGCTGTCGGCGACCGGGGCGTTGACGTCGCGGGTCGCCGAGGAGGTGTCGGACGTCGCGGCGAGCGCGGATTCGAGCTCGCGCGCCGACTGGAACCGCCGGTCCGGTTCCCGTTCGAGCGCTCTGGCGATCAGGGCGCTCAGGTCCGCGGGCACGCTCGGGTTGACGTCGCTCGCCGCCGGGGGCGGCGCCGACGCCATCGCCAGAGCGAGTGCGACCGCGCTGGTTTCCTGATACGGTCGCCGCCCGGTCGCCATGAGGAACAGCACGACGCCCGCGCTGTAAATGTCCGTGCGCCCGTCGAGCGCGCGATGGGACAACTGCTCCGGCGACATGTAGACCGGCGTCCCCGGGCTGCCCTCGAGCGTCTGCTCGGCCGGCGTGTCCCCCGTCGTCGTGTCGGTCGACGTCGACAGCCCGTGCGCGATCTTCGCCACACCGAAGTCGAGCACCTTGATCGTGCCGTCGCGCATCACCTGGATGTTGGCGGGCTTGAGGTCGCGATGGATGACGCCCTGCGCGTGCGCCGCCGTGAGCGCTGAGGCGAGCTGCCGTCCGATCGCGCGCACCTCGGAGATCGGCAACGGGCCCGCAGCCAGGTGCGCCGCGAGGCTGATGCCCTCCACGTACTCCATGACGATGAACGTGCGGTCGTCCTGCTCGAGGACGTCGTAGACGGCGGCGATGTGCGGATGATTCAGCCGGGCCGCCGCGCGCGCCTCGCGAAGGACGCGCGTCCGCACCTCGCCCGGCTGCGTCTCGGCGGCCATGAGACACTTCAGCGCGACCCGGCGCTCGAGCCGCGGATCGTGGCCGAGGAACACCTCGCCCATACCCCCTGCCCCGAGTTTCTCGAGGATCTGGTACGGTCCGACCGCCGAGCCTACCAAGGGACCGCCTCCACGTTCTGGTCGTTGAACCCTTGACGTTAGCCCTTTTATAGGCCCTTTTCCAGCTGGATCTTGATGGTTTTGAGGTTGTCCTCGATGCTGGCGCGGGCGCGCCGCTCGACCAGCGAACGCCGGAGTCCGCTGAAACTGCCCTTGAGGGCGTTGGCTCGCGAGCGGTTGCCGTAGACAAGATAGAAGGCGTCCAGGCTGGTCGACGCGTCGCTCGCAATGGCGACCGCGAGCGACGCGTCGAGGTACCGGCTCGAATAGACGTTCTTCGTCGTCATCACGCACGTCTCGGTGGACGGACAGACGATCGTCACGTGCGTGACGGTGATGAACGGCGCGAAGCCGAACTTCTCCTTCGACCAGTAGAGAAAATCCTCCGCCTCCGGCAGGCGGGCCGACGGAAAGTACTTCAGCTGTTCGGGCAGACCGGCCACCAGCGCGCCGATCGACGGCGTCGCCGCGAGGATGCCGTCGAACTCCTCGAGCGGACGGATCGGCCGGGCGCCGTCGTCGTACTGCGCGAGGCGTCCGGGAGCGCCTGAGACATACGCGGTCACGTCGTCGAACAGCACCTGTTTGAACAGCGCGGCGCCGCGCGCCTGCGCGTCAGGCGCTTTCATGTTGATGTCGCGGCGCAGCCGGCGGATGACGTCGGCCGGCAGCCGGATGCCGCAGTCGCCGACGTGACAGTCGCGCACGTCGAAGTCGTTCTTGTCGACCGTCAGCCCCGCGAGATCGTCGAGCGCGGGGGGATCGCTGAACCGGCCGATCTGCAGCACGTCCGGACGGCTCTTGAAGCGCGCGATGTCGCGGACGCGCGCGAAGAAGGCCGCCTTCCGCGCGTTCACCCGCACGGCGCCGACGACGGCCACCTCGCCAGGCGTCTGGGTCTCGATCCGGTGCTTGACGATCCTGTTGCGCCGGAGCTGCTCGAGGTCCTCGGTCGAAAACTTCAGGTGGCGCGTCAGCACGGCGCGCACGCGGAGGTCGATGTCCGAGTCCTGAGCCACCGCCGGCAGCCCGATGCCGACCGCGAGCAGGATGCACGAGCGCCAGGGTTTCATCTCTTGAACGTCACCGCGCCGGCCTTCGCGAGGACGTCGATGTATTCGGCGACGGCCTCGAGATCGATCGGCTCGAGCTCCGCGCTGACGGCGTCGCGGATCTCACCCACCGACCGGGTGCCGTCGATGAAGTTCGCGATCTCGTAGGTGACGTCTGCGCTGTTCGGCACCCGCGTGATGGCGATCGTCGCGGCGGCCGCGC
>Ga0209514_10007909_pt1 | contig 12370 bp, 11 predicted proteins | sample Subgrocontami58m_FD_187452 | JGI IMG/M metagenome (GOLD analysis project Ga0209514, IMG submission 187452) | Subsurface groundwater microbial communities from S. Glens Falls, New York, USA - GMW37 contaminated, 5.8 m (SPAdes) (version 3) | ecosystem: Environmental > Aquatic > Deep subsurface >...
TTGTTATCCCGCTTCTGAAGTTTGACCGCGTCCACGCCACATTCCTTGGCGGCTTTGAACAGGTCCTTCGCCTTTTGCAGATCGCCCTGGTGATTGTTGCCGATCTCGGCGATGACAAAGCAATCGCTGTCGTCTGTAACGGTGAGCCCGTTAATGGTCAGTTGTCTCATGATTGATCCTATTCATTCAAAATGACGTTCACTGCTGGGCTATCATTTCCAACTTGCTGGTCAGTTGGAGCAGGATGTCTTTCAACCGCGCATATCCGACATCCTCGAATTTCCTTGTGCCGCTCTTGATATGCATGGCAAAGGGCTGATCCTGCCAAAAATATTCCTCCCACCCGAATTCCCCGCGCAGGTCGGGCAGGTCAAAATCTGCAAACCGAGCCAGGGTGGCATAATCCCGCCGCTTTGGGTAGATCGAGAGGGTCTCCGGAACGAGTAACGCATACATGCGTGCGGATAGTTCAAGCAGGAGGTTTTTTTTCGGTGAATACAAGTCATTCACGTACGATGATTTTATCGTCTCCATGCTGTATTCCCGATTCCCGAACTCGTGCTGGATCTTGAAACCGGTATCGCGGGAAATGTTCGTGTTGACATAAAACAGTTTGGGGAATAGTTTCGAAAGCGGCACGGCGGCAAGACGATTGCGCAGGAGAACCCCGGCAATATCTTGAAGGGCTTTGCGGTTTGTTGTCCCGAGTGCGGGCGGGATATGACCCATGAGAACCCTCATCAACGTCCAGGTGGAGCAGGCAAACAAGGCATGATACTCGTCCAACTCAGGCGTGAAGTCCACTTTTTGTTTGGGTATCCTTTCAAGGTCGATCAACATACAATACGCGGCGGGAACATAACGGCGCTTCCAGGTTGCATGGGGATAATACGGCGCACCCCACAAACCTATTCCATACCTTGAAATATGCGCCAGCACATCCTGAATCCAGTTCTTGCGGAGGATAAAAAAATCCGGGTCGATGACGAGCACAAAGCGGGTGGCAACGTGTGCCAATGCCTTGTTGAGCGATTGGGCATGATGATAGCTGCCGCGTAATTCGCCCTGGTTGCTGCATGGGTCTCCTTTTAACAGCCGGCTTCCATGCGGATCGGTCTCTGGAAAATCGCCGCCATTGTCCACAACGATCCACTGATAATTCTCAGCCTGGTTCAACTCTCTGGTGAGCGACATGTTCAGGTTCAGCAGGGAGGCGTTGTGAAAGGAAACTGTGCAAATGGTGAGGCTGTTCTTTGATCCGCTCGTCATTGTGTTTATAGATACCATTCTTTAAGCGCCATTGATTGTACCTTTGGCAACAATTTCTTCCAACACATCGGCACAAGCCTGCGGAGCAGGTTTATCGCAGGGGGAAAGGAAATATTTTACGAATGCGCGCCGTTCCCTGGCACGGGTATCCGCCCCGGCGCGGATATTGCCGATGATCTCAGCCACTCCCTGCGCCCCTTGTGCCGTTTCCAAAAAATTTCCGTCGGTAAGATGATGGAAATGGGGCAGCTGCTGGGTTTCAAAAAACTGTTCCGAATAAACGGTGATGCAGGGCTTATCTAGAGAGGAGGATTCCAAAAAGGCGGTGGTGTTCACACCCGCGACCGCCGTGGCATGATAGATGGAGCTGTAGTATCGTTTCCGCTTCTCTTCCGTGTCCGGTATTTCGCCGTTGACCGGAAACACACGCACATTCGGTCGGTTGTGACTCAGGAGTCCGGCTACAAACCCAACGTTGGCAGGATGCAGGCGCACCAGGATGTTCACATCCCGGGTGCGCGGGTTTTTTTCCAATGCCTGCGATATCTCAAGGATAAGACTTCCTTCGTTTATTTCCTTGCGGTGGTCCGCTTTCACAAGGAACGTGGAACATACATAAAGGATGTAGGGTTTGCCGGCATCCAGCCCTGCCTGCTGGTAAAAGGTTTCCTTCGGAAAAATGCTTTTTTCAGGGTTATCGAACAGGTAACTGAAGCGGGGCGCGCCCGTATGATACACACTGTCGTGGGGAAAGTTATGCAGCCGCGCAAGTTCATCCGCCAGGGGTTCATTCCAAACGATGCTGTAATCTGGTTGTCCGTGAAAGGTGCCGGTGGAGGCAAGGTTATCCCAACTGACCAGGAAATATACGGTGGGGATGCGAAGCGACTGCGCCGCCTTGAGATATTCCGTCTCCTTGGAAGCGGGATGCACAAGCGGCATGAGAAGCACGACATCCGGGTTATGTTGTTGTATCTCTTTGCGTATCCCAGCGTCCATGGGGATCTTCTCTTCCAGGGAACGAAGCTGTCTCTGGAATGAACGGTCTTTCAATTTTTTTCGGACGGATGGCGTGTTCAGGAACCACCAAAGCCAGGCGGGGAAGAACCTTTCCCATTTGACGAGGTCCCACTGCCTGGATTCTTCATCGTTCAAGACGTGCATGTAATTCAACACTTCGCGGATATAACGCACGATATTGCGGGCGTATCGCCGGCGCGAGAGGGGTTTCACGACAAAGTTGGGAAACGCCGCCATGGCATTCTTAAGGGCGTCATCGGGGATATTGCGTTTTTCATCCATGCCTGCGATGAGATGCACCTCATGACCGCGGCGGAAGAGTTCTCTCACCACGTTATCAATAGCATAAAAATTGCTATAACTGCCGGATACAAACAATACTCGCATAGATCGTCTCTTTATGGCTTGAAATCAGGCGCCGGTTCTAGAGCGGCTCACTTCAAAGCCTCCGGCGCGCCTTCATAGGTTTTATCCCATTGCAGGGCCGGACGCATAACGCCGGCAATGTTCTGGACATAATCGCCGCGAGCCGAATTGCCGGTGATGTAATCCACAACCTGGAAAGAAAAAACGTTCCTTGCGCTGACGTGGCTGATCTTATGTCCCTTTGAAGAAAAGATAGAAACCGAAAGCGCATACTCTCCTTCTGCCAGCAAATTCGGTGGGATTTGTACACGCGAGATATAACGCCCGGCATGGTCGTGCATGTTTTCGGAAGGTTCCATGGTGGTAAAGGCCGTGACACCCTGCGTATTGAAGCCCACCCCGCAACGGAATTTCATCCCCGGATTCATCACCTGATATTCGATCTCAAGCGTCAGGGGATGTTCGATCTTCACCAGCGATTTGTTCTGTCCATCCACATCCACCAGGCGGATGCCGGTCAATTTAACATCCGCATTGCCAGGAGCCTCATCGAACAACCAAAGCATGGCCCCGTTGGTGCCTTCGTTTTCATAGAGATAGGCATTGGTCACATCCACAGCGTTGCCTTGTTTAACAAGGCGACCCTTGTCAAGCAGGATCGCGCTGGAACAAAGCCGCAAGATCGCTGGCATGTTATGGCTGACAAACAACACTGTGCGCCCAGCATTTGCCACATCGCTCATCTTGCCAAGACACTTGCGCTGGAACTCGGCGTCGCCCACCGCCAAAACTTCATCCACAACCAAAATCTCGGGTTCAAGATGAGCGGCAACCGCAAACGCGAGGCGCACATACATCCCACTGGAATACCGCTTGACCGGCGTATCAATGAACTTTTCCACGCCGGAGAAATCCACGATCTCATCATATTTTCGATTCACTTCTGCACGGCTCATCCCAAGGATAGCGCCGTTCAGGTAGATATTCTCGCGCCCGGTCAGTTCGGGATGAAAACCGGTTCCCACCTCCAGAAGGCTGGCAATGCGACCCCTGACCTTTACTTCGCCGGAAGTTGGCGCCGTCACCCGTGACATGATCTTCAACAAGGTGCTTTTCCCCGCTCCGTTGCGCCCAATAATTCCAAGCGCTTCGCCTTGCTGCAACTTGAAACTGACATCATCCAGCGCCCAAAGGGTCTCCCCGATCCGATTGCCGTGATCCGCTTCGCCGATCTTGGCGTATGGATCCGGCTTGCCGAGCTTCTTCGCCCACCAGCGATTCAAATCGCCTAAGAATGTGCCGGTCCCGATCACGCCGAGGCGGTAGGTTTTCGAAAGATTTTCAACAGAAATGATAGTGTCCGACATGACTTAAACTGTATCCATAAACGTATTCTCGACGCGGTTGAAGATCAACACGCCAATCAACAGCACAACAAACATGAAAGCGATGCTGTACAGCAGATAAACAGGCAACATCGCGCTCGTGCCCAAAAATGCAAAACGGAAGATCTCGACTACTGGTGTCATGGGGTTGGCAAGAATCAGCCAGCGCCAGGTTCCTTCGATGGAGGAAAGTGGATAGATGACCGGTGTGCCATACATCAGCAATTGCACACCAAACGCCACCAATTGCTGTAAGTCGCGGTATTTGGTAGTGAGGGACGAGACGATAATCCCCAATCCCAGCCCCAGCCCCGCCATGGCGAGAAGCAGGACGGGAAGAAGCAAAATCCACCAATTGGGGTTCACATCCGCACCGGAGAGCATGAAGTAAATGAGGAAGCCCAGAAAAACCAGCATCCGTATCCCAAACGAGATGATCTGGGAGATGACGACGGAAAGAGGCATGGCAAGGCGCGGAAAATATACCTTGCCGAACAGCCCTGCATTGCTGGTGAATGTGCTGGAAGTACTCGTCAGACAGGCTGAAAAATAAGTCCAAACCGTATTACCAGCAAGGTAGAATAGGAACGGCGGCAGCCCGTCGGTGGAAAGTTTGGCGATATTCCCGAAAATAACCGTGAACACTACCGTCGTCAGAATCGGTTGGATCAAATACCACAGCGGTCCCAAAATGGTCTGCTTGTAATAGGCGACAAAGTCGCGCCAGACAAACAGCCATACCAAGTCCCTGTAGCGCCATAACTCGCTCAAGCGCAAATCCCACCAGGCACGCTGCGGACGGATTACAAGCGACCACTCTTCTTGATTTGATGTTTTTAATTCCATTGAAATCCTATTTACTCACAAATTCTTTCACAGCGGCAATCACTTCATCCTGCTGTTCCAGCGTCAACTCAGGGTAGAGAGGTAGTGCAAGGGTTTCGCGGGCGGCCAGCTCAGCGGAAGGGAAATCCCCTTCTTTGTATCCAAACCTTTTGCAGGGTATGGAAAGATGCGGTGGTAAAGGATAATACACTTCTGAGGCAATCCCCTTCTGTTTTAAGAAAGCCTGCAACTCATCGCGTTTCGCGGAACGAATGATATACAAATGATAAACATGTTTCGCCCCTTCGCTCTCCGCCGGTATCACAACTCCCAGTGAAGCAAGATGTTGGGTATAACGACGTGCCAGTTCACGGCGTTTATTATTCCATGAATCCACGTAAGGAAATTTCGCCTGCAGGATCGCGGATTGCATCGCGTCGAGGCGGCTGTTGTAACCGACTTCTTCAGAATAATATTTTTTCTTCCAGCCATGCGTGCGCAACATACGCATGCGTTCGGCTAAAGCGGGGTCGTTTGTCACGACCGCACCACCATCGCCGTATGCGCCCAAATTCTTGGTCGGAAAGAAACTCAAACAAGCAATATCGCCAAATGAGCCGGTCTTCTTACCAAAATATTCAGCGCCAAAACCCTGCGCATTATCTTCAATAACTTTCAAATTATTTGCGCGTGCAATTTTAAGGATCGGATTCATTTCAGCAGGGTGCCCGTACAAATGCACCGGAATGACCGCCTTTGTCCTTGGCGTAATCACCGAACGAATTCGGCTTACATCCATTTGATAGGTCTGTGGGTCAACATCCACAAACACAGGCTTCGCGCCGACCGCCATCACCGTGCCAGCCGTCGCAAAAAACGTGTAAGCGGGAATGATCACTTCGTCATCCGTGCCAATATTCAACGCGCGCAATGCAATCACCAGCGCATCCGTCCCCGACGCCAGGCCAATTGCATGGCTCATGCCGAGATATAACGCAATACTTTCTTCAAACTTTATTACTTGCGGACCAAGAATAAAATGACCCGACTCCAATGTGGACAGTATGGCCGCGTCAATTTCCTTTTTGATGGAATGGTATTGCGCCGTAAGATCTACCAATGAAATCATCAAACGCCTCTTTCTGAACTGACGACCCTTCAATCTAACTCAGGGTAAACCTGGTCCTGTTTTCTATAGGTATTGCCACAGCTTTTGCAGACTGCGCGGTCATTCTCGAACTTCAACTGCTCGCCGCATTGACACATCCACCCGTGCACCCGTGCAGGTGACCCATACACCAGCGCATAGTCTGGGACATCCTTCGTTACCACAGCACCCGCACCGACAAAACAATATTTCCCGAGTATTATGCCGCAAACGATCGTGGCATTCGCCCCAATGGACGCACCCTTGCGAACAAGAGTCTTCTTGTATTCATCCTTGCGGCTGACGTGACTGCGCGGATTAATAACATTAGTAAACACCATCGAAGGCCCGAGAAACACATCATCTTCAACGATCACACCTGTGTAAAGTGAAACATTGTTCTGGATCTTCACGTTATTTCCAAGGATCACATCAGAGGAGACAAGCACATTTTGCCCGATGTTGCATCTTTCACCAATCTTTGCACGGTCCATTACATGGCAGAAATGCCATATCTTCGTGCCAGCGCCGATCTCCGCGCCTTCATCCACATAACTGGATTCGTGAACAAAATAGTCAGACATGATTTCCCTGTATATTCACCATAGATAAACCCAGATGAAAAGGATTGAATAAATCTTCATCAAAGCACCAGTGTTTATCAGTGTTCATCTGTGGTAATTTTTTCTTATTTCTTCAAAAGTGGATGCGCCAATTCATCTGTTGGCGAGATAGGCGCAGTACGAATGGCGTAAGTCAAACCAATCGAAGGGCGGGCATCGGTAATTCCAAATCCCCGACCTGCAAGTGTTTCTTCATAGACTCGCGTGTGAAGGTCAGTAAAACCTTCTGAGAACTCGATCTCTTTACCATCCACCGTAATGGAACGATAGGTTGTCTTTCCGCCAGCCTTCACAGGCACTGGAAGGTCATATGAATCAACCGATAAAAACCAGCGCACGCGCGCGCATTCCAATTCAATAAAACCTGACATACGCTGGTCATCAGAATGATAGACCTTGACGCCGTTCACAGAGCCGAACAGCCACATGATCAAGTCAAAGAAATGCACACCGATATTCGTTGCCACACCGCCTGATTTATCAGGTTGCCCCTTCCATGAGACCTGATACCAGGGACCGCGGCTGGTAATATAGGTCAATTTCACATCATGGATCGTGTTGTCCTTTTGAAGAGACTCACGCAACTTGATCAGTTGCGGGTGCACGCGCAACTGCAAGATCGTGTGAATGCGATGATTGGTTTCTGCTTCGATCTCTTCAAGGGCATCCAGATTCCAGGGGTTGATCACAAGCGGCTTTTCGCAGATCACATCCGCTCCCGAGCGCAGGGCAAGGCGGCAGTGTGCATCATGCAAATAGTTTGGCGAGCAAATCGAAACATAATGGATGCGCCCGTCTTCAGTTCCGCGGCGCAGTTTTTCCAAATGACGGTCAAAGCGCTCAATCTCGGTGAAAAACTTCACGTCAAAAGAATATTGATCGAGCACCCCGACAGAGTCCTTCGGATCGACAGCCGCAAGCAATTGATTACCTGTATCCCGAATGGCGCGTAAATGGCGGGGCGCAATGTAACCGCCAACTCCGATCACAGCGAAATTCTTGGTCATGAATTCCCTTTTAGATTCATTCTTTTAACCGTTTCACTTGATATCCATCGCCGACAGATTCAAGGACACATTCATCTGGAATATTACTTACTTGAATTCCCGCTTCGATGCAGGTCAGCTGCAGGATATCCATCGTCTCATCGTTGCCGTTGAGATAGACATTATCAACACCCTGCTGTTGCAATGCAGCAACAAGAGCCTTTGCCTTCTCGCGAAAATTGCCATACACCTTGAGGGAATCGCGTGCATAGGAAAGCGCACGCTGGGTGAACACTTTCATGCCCTCCGGTGTGAGATCATATTTCAAGCGGGTGCGGTCAAGGTGGGATACTTTGACCCAGCCGCGATGGATCAATCTTTTGATATACCAATTGACGCTGCCAACAGCAATTCCCAGACGGTCGGATAGATTCGCCTGGGTGACCATTGAGTCTTGCGCAATTTCATTAAGCAGGGCGTATTCGTGTTGTTTGATCTCTGTCATAGGTTGAGCATTCAGTTTCTGAATTCTCACATAGAAACACCCCACTGTCAAGAGGCAGCGCACCTGGTATGCACATCTTGCAGTTCACTCTGAAATGGTTCGAGTATAATGAAATCATGGAAACAGTGCGTTCGGGATTTCAAGCGGGCTTGAAAGTCCGCCCAGCGGATGAGATCCTGCGCGAGTCGGAGGCGTTTTTTATGAAGGAAGGAAAAGTTCATCAGACTTTGAAACGCCTTGCCAAAGCGCTTTCGGAAGAGTCGATCCCCTATGCCATCGTTGGAGGCATGGCGCTCAACCTGCTGGGCTATACCCGCGAAACGATGGATGTGGATATCCTGCTGACGCCGGAAGGGCTGGAACGATTCCGGGAGCGGCTGGTTGGGAAAGGATACATTCCGGCCTTCGCCGGGGCTTTGAAGAGTTTTCGAGACGCGCAAACGCAGGTCAAGGTGGAGGCGCTTACGACCGGCGAGTATCCGGGCGATGGCAAACCCAAGCCGGTCGTTTTCCCAGACCCGGCGCTTACCAGCATTGAGCGGGACGGGTATCGCGTCATCGCGCTGGAGAAATTGATCGAACTCAAGCTGGCATCGGGGATGACCGCGCCGCACCGCCTGCGTGATCTCGCAGATGTGCAAGACCTGATCTTGGCCTTGGATTTACCGATGGACCTGGGCGGGCGGCTGGATGAAAGTGTGAGGGGAGAGTACCAGCGGTTGTGGGAGTCCGTGCAGCAAGGCCGCGATGGACCATAATTGCCCAACCCATGCGAACCGCCGCCAATTCCAAATTGAAATCGGGCGGGCGCATTTCCATTTCAGTAAAAAAGACCTCAGACATGCTGGTTTTAATTCCCATTTACCGCAGCTTGCATTATCTTTTGATACTGATCAACAACCTTCTGTATATCGAAATCATGCGCCTTTTCGGTGCTGGCTTTGCGGAATTGCAAAAGAATTTCAGGTTTGGAAATAAGTTCGCGCAGGGCTTGCGAGAATCCCTGTCTATCCTGCACTTCGATCAAGTAGCCGTTCCTGTCATGGTCAACCAGGTCTATAAAACCGCCGATCCGGCTGGCAACGATGGCGAGCCCTTTGGCAAGCGCCTGCACACCGACAACAGGCAATCCCTCGGAAAATGATGGCATGAATAAAATATCGCTTTTTGAAAATTGATTTAGAACATCATCAGGCGTGACCCAGCCAGGCAGGTTAAAGCAATCGGACATGCCATGCTTTGCAATTTCCTTTTTTACATCTTCAAACAGGGGGCCATCCCCTAACATGGTGCAGGACCAATCGAGGTCTGTGAGCTCGGAAAGGATTTTTACTATGGCAAGAGGATTTTTCTGCGTTACAAAACGCCCGGCAAAGACGATCTGGACCGGCAAGTTCAATTCGATTTCAGCAGGGACAAGCTGTAATACATCCACGCCGTTTGGGATCACCTGGATATCCACGGAATAATGTATCAAAGCCAGTTCACGGGTGAACCGGCTGACGGCGATCACTTTTTTTGCACGCTTCCAAATGGGTATCGTGAACGGTTCAAGCCAGCGGAACCAGGCCCCCGTTTTATCCGGAACGCCGCCAGGGACATCCCCCAGATGGGCGGTCAAAATGTAGGGAATACCGGTCAGCACTGATAAAGTCCATGCAAGTGCGCCAGATGGGACGGCAAAGTGGGTGTGAATGATCTCGGGGCGATAAAGGTATATTAAACGGAGCCCGGCCCAAAGTCCCGCGAGAACAAAGGCTAACATGGTTGTAAAAGTCGCGCGGAAAGATTCAGTCCGAAGAGAAGAAATCCTGACCACGCGAATTCCATCCGCGTTTTCTTGAAATGGAATTCCTCGCATGTGCGCGGTGAGCACGGTAATTTCGTGACCGCGCGCAACAAGTTCCCTGCAAATATCGTAGGCGGCTCTGCCTCCGCCGCCGCCGATGGGCGGAAATTCATAAATGATTGTGAGGATACGCATGAAGGTTTTTTATTCAGCAAACGGGTCTTTGCAGAACGGACGCCCGGAACGCGGCTCGAAGATCTGCACGTTTGTTGATGTGAGTGTTTCGACAGGTTTATAAGCGCATAAGAGGGGCGCGCCGATATAACGCACCCAGGCAATATTCTCTTCCACAAATGCGCCTTTTTTTTGCTGGGTGAATTTTTGCTCCTCAGCAATAATGAGCGCGAAGCGGCGATTATCGAGGTCAGAATAATATCGTTCCAAATAATCACGGTTGCGGGACATTGCCATTTCCATCAATTCGATCTGTTCATATTCAGGAATCAGGGGAATGTTTTTCAGCTGATCGAATGTCAAAAGCTGGCGCTCCGTAACAAACAGGACTTCGCCGCTATTGGCCACAGCCTCTGAAACGACTTGCTGGAGTCTTTGGATATCCTTTTCAACGTTGACACGGTCGTACGAATGGAAGAATCCAATCTGTGGAAGCGCGAATCCAAGCGGGACTAGTAAAGCTGCCACGCCCCATTGGAAATTTCCCCAGCTTTGAGTTGGTTCACCATCCCCAATCACACGCCCTGCAAAAAACGAAGTGGTAATCAACGCAAGCATTACGAGGAAGGCATCCATATTGTGCAGGTCACCGCCGCCGCCAATCTTGGTGCTAACCACCACCCCGCCGAGGAACAGGATCAGCAAGAGCGCAAGAAGAGCAAGAGAACGCAACGGATGCAGGCTTGCAAGTTTTCCGCGCAGCATTTGATAAAGCGCGATCCCCAACGGGGCAGAGACAATCAATATGCCAGGTAGAATACCCAATGGAAATGTGCTGTTGGGAAGCAGGCGATTCCATAGCAGGTCGGAGGTAAAGCTCGAACCAAAGGCGCGGACATTGGCATTGCCTGAAATGTTGATGTAAACAAATTGAGCCGCAAGCGCGGTACCAAGCCCGACCACTCCCAAAAGGAAGGGATGTACCCAATAACGCCAGCCTTTCCCAGCCAGCGGGGTCTCAAGCACGTAAATGGCAATCCCCAGCATGGCCGGGACCGGGAACCAGTTTACACGGCTGATGCCCGCCCAGATCGAAGCCAGAAACACAAACAGAAGAGAGCGCCAGGGATGCTTCACTGAAACGCCAGCCAAAACAAGGATGACGCAAACCTGAAGATGATAATAGACTGCGCCCTGTAAAAAATACAAAAACGCCCATGCCATGACCAAAAGATTCATCCAACCCTTCAGGCGCATACGGCGAATTAACATTATGGCCGAGGCGGCGGTCAAACCGATCCACAAGAGGGATTGCCACACGCGGTGAAACCAGAGCGGCAACCCATCCACCAGAAATGGAAGGGACATTATTAAATATCGCGAAGGATGTAAAAAAGGATAGGGAAGCTGCATTTCGTACAGCGATTTTGCGTAAAACAACGAGGCATAATAATGGCGGCCGGCTTCGGAATAGCCAATGGAAAAGGGATAATCTGTGATGATGGTGAGGCGTCCGTAAATTTGGTAGACCAATCCCTGCAGGAGAATCGTCGCCGCAAAGAGCGGATACCACTTGAAGCGGCTCATCATCTTCAAGCCAAAGGTCTGCAAGAGGCTTGCCCACAGGAACACCCAAAAGATGGGCATTAACTGGGGGAGAATACCCCCGAAAAAGAACAAGCGGATTGCCCAGATAAGAAAAAAGCCAAACACCACCAAGGCGAGCCCAAACAATTTTTTGAGATTATTTGCTGGATCAAATTCAAAGCCATCCATCCAGCGGGAAATGCGCTCCAGGAATGTATGGCGGAGCAGGAACGCGCCAGCGGCAATATTAAACAAAAATATGGCGAGAAGGAAAACCCACTTGGAACGCCAGAGAAGAATCTCCAGCTCATTGACGCGCTGGATCGTTTGAACGATTGCCAAACCGCTCAACAGGATACTGGACCAAATAAATGTTTGCAGGAATTTTTTTGAAGTTATTGTTTCCATGTGCAATCCGTGCAAATTAATCGGGTTTTGGTTTTTTCTCGTTCATCGCGGCGAGAATGGACGGCAAAAAGAACGCGCCGGGCATACTTGTGACAATGAATAACACGCGGGTCAGCAGGGCAACGGTTGCGCTTTCCGAGGGACTTAATCCACCCAGCTGGGTGAGCAGGAAGGTCATGGAGAGTTCCTGAACGCCCAGGCCATTAATGGAAATGGGGACCAGAGTCACGAAATACGTCAGGGTATACAAACCTGCGACCAGCCAGTAGGAAACTTGATGATCGAT
>Ga0209514_10007915_pt1 | contig 12362 bp, 16 predicted proteins | sample Subgrocontami58m_FD_187452 | JGI IMG/M metagenome (GOLD analysis project Ga0209514, IMG submission 187452) | Subsurface groundwater microbial communities from S. Glens Falls, New York, USA - GMW37 contaminated, 5.8 m (SPAdes) (version 3) | ecosystem: Environmental > Aquatic > Deep subsurface >...
GTTCGCTGATGACAGCTTCAGCCCTTGATATTAAAGCGCTTACGGAAATGGCGGCATGAAAAACACGCAGAAAAAACAAGAAGTTGATGGATTGTAGTACAGATTTGCACTGATTTTTCAGAGAGTTGGTTTTGGACAGTGTGTTACTTTTCTGGTGAAATTTTTATATAGTGGATTCATTTTTATCGGTGTTTTATCAGCGTTCATCTGCGTTCTATTACAAAATCCAGGTTTGATGTTTCTCCTTGTCCTTTGTTCTACCTTTCACCTTTTATTTTCTCTTCCGATTTGCTTGGGTTAGGTATATAAAGTGTTTTGAAGAGGTGGTTTTAAAGGCACTGGATATTCTTAAAAATATTAAAAGGGAGGAGATATACGTTATGAAAACAGTATCTGACTATAAGGAAGCGATGGTAAAAGAACTGGAAGAACTAACCCCCGAGCTAATTCAAGAGGTTATTGATTTTGTTGAGTTTTTAAAAGAAAAAAAATGAAAAAAACTTGCAAAGATTCCGATTTACTGCTTATTCAACAGGAAGGTCTCAAGAAGATTTGGAATACGGAATCTGAGGATTTATATGAAATATAAAAAAAAGGAGATATCGTTGTTGTAAAGTTTCCTTTTATCCTTAAAGAACACGGTGAAAAACAAAAGGGACGTCCGGCCCTTGTTATTTCTGATGATACTGTAGTAAAAAGATATCAAGATGTTGTTTTAGCGGCAATAACGTCTCGAATTCCACCAGATATTAAAGAACTGGAAATTATTTTGGAACCTATTAAAACATGCGGTTTAGTAAAACGGTCTCTGCTCAGGTTAGATTTTGTTATGACAGTTCCCGAAGAACTAATCGCCAGAAAAATAGGAGAAATACCGAAGGACTTGCCTATTGAAGTCGACCGTAGATTAAAGAAATTATTCGGAATCGATATAACTTAAGGAATAATCTAATATACTGGACTGCTACTTACCCCTGAATACTAACAGCTGAAAAAATGACTTCTGAAATATATAAAAAAATTGGAAGAAATTCCATTTATAACCTATTCCGTAGGATAGTCGCATTCCCTATAGGAATAATAATGCCCCCTATTGTGATTAAATACATTGGAATTGAGGGCTATGGGGTATGGGTTTTGGTACAATATCTCATTGTGTATACCTCAGTCATGGACATGGGTTTAAGTCCTGCTATTACAAAATATACGGCAGAATATGAGGCACGTGAAGAGCATTTTAAAATTGTACAAATCTTTAATACACTATTTGTTGTGTATGTGTTTTTGTGTTTTATATTGTTTGTCGTAGTATTCTTTTGCAGTGGTCTGATTATAGATTTCTTTGTCAAGCCCATTAATATACCGAAAGAAACTGTATCCTTTGTATTGATAACTTCGGCTCTGGTTTTTTGCTGTAATATGGTTTTTAGTGCGTACACTTCTTTTCTAAATGGTTTGCAAAGGATGGACATAACAAACAAGATTGGTAGTATATCATCCATAAGTAATTGTATTTTATCGATAGTATTTTTATGTTTTGGTGGAGGAATCAAAAGTCTTGCCGTGGCAGGTGGTATAACAAGCATAATCACGAGTATTCTATATATGCGTAGTTGTAAAAAAGTTGCACCTTATTTAACCTTTAGTCCGCTTCTCTTTAACCTTAAAACGATAAAAGAGATTTGGGGATTTAGTAGTTATGGGGCTTTAGGCAACATGTTAGCAATAGCCCAGTTTCAGTCGGATAAACTTATTATAAGCTATTTTCTTGGTGTTAAAAGTTTAGCCTTTTATGATGTTGCAAACCGATTGGTATTCTTTGCATTTGGGCTATGCGGTTCATTGTTTACTCCTATTATGCCTGCAATATCACATGCCCATACAAAATATGGAATTGAAAAATCAGAAGAAGTTTTTCAAACTATTTTTAAATATACATCATTAATTATTTGTCCTTTATTTTTGTTTGTTTCTGTTTTCGCAGATAAACTAATCCTTGTTTGGTTGGGTAGCGGCTACGAAAACGCCGTCCCTGTTTTAAGGTTTTTATCTATAGCATACTTGATTCTTATGCTTAGTGGACCGGGAGCATCAATTTTAACGGGTATGGGAATATATAAAATACCATTTTATGGTGGGGTCATTACAACTACTGCCACGATTTTGCTATGCTCAGTTTTTACCGTGAAGTTTAATATTTCTGGATGCGCAATTGGAATTTTGATTGCATATTTAATTGGAGTTATTTATTTGTTTGTCCAATTGAGAAAGGTTTTTGAAGCTATTTCCATGCAGAGTATTTTACAAAAGTCTTTGATATTTCCAGTAGTAACAAGCACATTTATTTTTTTCACAACTAAAGTGTTAACGGGGCATTTGTTTGTAAATAAATATACTGAATTTATGTTTGCCTGTTTATCCCTTTTAGTGGCATATTCTTTGATATTTTTTAAAGATAGAAGATATCGTGCTCTATGGGAAGCTATTTCTACTGTTCGCTTGTAAATGTCCACGTTTATATTAGGAAAAAACCATGCACAAAGAAAAAGTTCTAATCATTAAGCCAGGGTATTCAGAAACACTGGATGGTGAAGTAAGTATGATAACAAGTTTAGGCGACGTAATCAGAAGTACGGCGTTACTTCATCTCTATAAGAGTGCTCACGTCACCTGGCTGGTGGATGAAAAGGCATTTCCATTATTAAAAGGAAACCCATTTATTCACAGGATCCTTTCCTATGACCATACTTCTGTACTGCAATTACAGGCAGAACGATTTGATACAGTTATCAATCTGGAAAAAGTTCCTGGGTTATGTGCCTTTTCTGATTCCATTAATGCCTGGCGACGCTATGGTTTTAGGTTTGATCCAGAAAACGGTGTTGCCCTTGCGTACGACGGCTCTCAGCACGTCTTGGAAATTTGTATGGATGTTGAATATAAAAAAACAGCAAAGAAGTATTGGGTTGAAAATCTGTTTGAAATGGTAGGGGCAAAGTGGAAGGGCGAAGGTTATGTTCTGGGATACAAACCAAAATCGGATGTTATTTATGATATTGGCTTTAATTACGACGTGGGTAAGAAGTGGCCTAACAAGGCATGGCCTATGGAATATTGGAAGGAACTCGAACGTCTCATTGGAAAGAAATACACAATCTCCTGGCAGCAGGGTTTGGCAAACATTGAAGAATATTTTGAGTGGATAAATTCATGCAATGTTCTTGTAACTAATGATAGTCTTGGTTTGCATATAGCAAGTGCATTGAACAAAAAGATAATTGCACTTTTTGGTCCTACCCTTGCATTTGAAATCCATTTACCGAACGGTGTAAAGCTATTGCCCGCGTTTGATTATGATTGTATTCCCTGTTTGAGTCAAAAGTGCACTCAAAGTAAACCATGTATGGATTATATAAAACCTCAAAAGGTTTTTGACACTGTAGAAAAAGTAATTAAAGGATAATTCTCAAATTTGATGGGTAAAAAAACAATAATTCTCATTTCACCTCCACCGCTGACCACAGACTGGGCACCCAAAAAAGTGTTAAGCGGGAGTCCTGGGGTCAGGATGGGGTTACTTTCTATCGGCAGTGTATTAGATCAGCAAGGATACAGGGTAAAAATATTAGATGGTATCTTAGGCAAGGTGGATTTGGCCTTCGAGTTAAATCAAATAAATCCTCAAGAAACATTATTTGTAGGTATTTCCTCCATGACTGCCCAATTACCATCCGCAGTAAAGGCGGCAACGATTATCCGGGAAAAGTATCCGTCTTTACCTATTGTTTGGGGTGGAGTTCATGCAACACTCTTTCCGGAAGAGACATGCGCTGACAGTTTAGTCGATGTTGTTGTCATCGGAGAGGGAGAATATACCTGTTTAGAATTGGCAGAAGCCCTTTCAGGGCAAAAAGAGATTAACTCGATTAAAGGTATTGTATATAAAAGTATTGAAGGTAAAACAATTTTTACCGGAAACAGAAATCACCATGATTTAGATACCTTGCCATTTCCAAACTACGAAATTTTTAATTTAAACGACTATATAAATAGGGCTGTAATAGATAGGGAAAATATAAAAAACAGGAAACTTGCAAGAATGTTAAGCATCCATTCTGGTATGGGATGCCCATATAAATGTACCTTTTGTATTAATACTACAGTTTATCGTGAGGGAAAATACTATACCAAAAGCCCATATAGGGGTAAATCTGCAGCCAGGCTTCTTGATGAAATTGAAATTTTGTTAGGAAAATATAAGGTTGATTTCATAGATTTTGTAGATGAAAACTTTCTAGTAGATAAGAACCGTTTCTTTAAATTCCTGGATAGAATAGAAGAGAGAAAGTTAAAATTTACCTGGTTTTTAGGCGGAAGGGCTAATTATTTTAATCCACACTATTTAACTGAAGATGTTATTGCAAGGGCCTCTGATTTGGGTTGTGTTATGATGGGAGTTGGCGCAGAATCTGGATCTCAACGTATATTGGATTTTCTAAAAAAAGGAATTACTGTTGAACAGCTAGAACATGCAGCAAGGGTACTCAATAAACACCATATAGTAGGAGAGTTTTCTTTTATGATTGGGCTTCCTCATGAGACTTCTGATGATATGCTAAAAACTATCAATTTTGTTAAGAAACTCAGAAAGATAGGTCCTTACGTTGGTACTCAATCGCCGCAACTTTATAGGCCAATACCAGGCGGTGAGCTCTATAATGAGTGTGTTAAATTAGGTTTCGTTGCTCCTAAAAACATTCGGGAATGGACATCGGAAAAGTTACAAGCATCTGGTTATCTTGACTTGGATAAACTTCCCTGGATACAAAAAGATAACAAAACAATTGTAATAATACAATATGTTACAACCATACTTTCGGCAGTTAAATTTAGGTGGTGGCTCATTGATAAAACGGTTAGTTTTTTTATAAAAAAACTGACACTAGATACTATTAATGTCTTATTCTGTTTGCGAGAACGGACGAATTTTTGGAAGTTCCCGTTGGAATATAAGTGTTTTGAGCTACTTCAAAAGGCTAAAAAAAGTGGTATTTTTAAGTTTTTAAATTCAAAAGCCTCTAAATAGAAGGTAAAACTAAATGTTCAAAAGCTTAGTTGTTGAAAAAGATATTAAAGATAAATTATCTGTAATAAGGGAAATGGACCCAAACGTATTTAATCTTTTATTAGAAAAGCTAGAATTTAAAAAGTTTACAAGATTCAAAAAAACTATAAGGCAATTACTGAGAAAATTTATTGCCATGGGTATTAAAAACAGTTTAAAAACTCTTTCTAAAAAAGATATTATTAGAAAAATTAATAATTCTGCAAACGCAAAAAAGAAAGTTCTTTTTGTTGCAGGAACCTCCGCATTTAACCTAGTGGGAATAAGTATCTATTTAAGGAAAACGGGAGAGTACTCTACATCCCTTATTATAGAAAATCCGTGGCTTTGGAATTATTTTAAGAAATATTTTGATAATGTTTATGTCTACAGTTCTAATTATAACGTAGCATGTATCCTTTTAGAGTCCAATCCTTACATGGTACATGTTCAAGGGACACATCAGTATTATTTTCTAGGTGCTCTGGCAAAGTGTCTTAGTAATGCGCCTGTAGTTATAGGGTTTAGTGATATTCCTTCTTTGAGCGTAATCTCACCAGATGAACTCCCCCCAGGGCATGCTTGCGAAAAATCTTGCGACAGACTTGCTGATGTCTCAGATTTGGATATGCTCTCAGAGAAGTTTCTTTTTCAACATGCAGACGGAATTATTTTAGCGATAAACACAAAAATTGCCGGAGAGAAATTACTGCATATCTATAAATCAAACGTACCATTAATTGAATTTTTTCCGTATGTGTGTGACGAATTCATATGTCAGGAAGAAAAGTACTCTAGCATGGATGGGAAGATACATATCGTTTATGGTGGTGTTATTGCGGCAGCAGATAAACCGGAAGAATTCAACTCCGGTATTCAATTTATTGGCCTTGCTAAAAAATTAGTTAAACAAGGACTATATTTTCATTTATATGGAACACCGCATACTTCTCCTTTGAAATTCAAAAGCGCCTTTCCAGAGTATACTCAATTGGCCACTGAAACAGCCAATTTCACTTTTGAGTGTGGGCTTCCACCGGATGAGGCGATAAAGGAATTCTCAAAATACGATTTTGCAACGATGACGAGTTTGTTTGATAGCATGAAATTGAATAAATTTCACAGACATACTATGGTAGCAAGCAAGTTTTTTACCTATCTATCTGCCGGGATACCCATGATTGTAACTGAAGAAGATGGTAATTCAATGGCTCTTGTAAGAAAATATGGTGTTGGTATTGTGGTTAGTCAAAATGAAGTTGACCGCCTTTCTGAAATAATAAAAAAATGTGATTATGAAAAATTGAAGTCTAATATCAAACAAGCACAAGAAGAACTTTCGATGAAAAAACATATTGGTCGTTTGATTGAGTTTTATGAGCAGGTTTATGCCACCAAGTCACTAAAACACGAAGCAAGACAACCTGAAGTTTTAACTACTTGATTTATTGTAATGGCAGATGTTTTTCCCCAGTTGCCGCTTTAATAATTGAATATCGAAAATAGGAGTAAATGCTATGAGTAAAGAGACAGAAACTTTAGTTGAAGAAAAGAAAAAAAGAAGAAAAATACCAAAAGAACTTATCTATGAAATGGCGAAAGGAAGTCCAATATATTATAGAGATTATGATAAAGTTTTGGCTGGTGGAAAAACACTGGAGGAAGTTATGGGAAGCAGTGGATTACAATCATATCTGATTATACTTGTTTTAAATCTTTTGTTGTCAAAATTAAGTGGTAGATATGTGGTTTTATCTAACGAGGTGGGGTTTAAATTTTCTCCCAAAAGCTGGAGAAATCTGGATATCGCAATTTTTGAAAAAGAAAAAGTAAGAGATTCTTTGCTTAAGGACGAGTATATTGCTATTCCGCCCAAGGTTGTTGTTGAAGTAGATACAAAAGCCGATTTAAAAAAACACGGTGATGTCATTCATTATATAAACGAAAAAACAGATGATTTACTCGGTTCCGGTGTGGAAAGAGTAATATGGGTACTTACGAAGGAGAGAAAGGTTATGGTAGCGGAAAAAGGCAAGAGGTGGTTTATCACCGATTGGGATGATGAAATAAATTATATCGAAAACATAAAATTCTCCATAAATCAACTGCTGAAAGCGTAAAATGGATAAATACAGGATAGACAGCCACAAATTAATTTATCATGTGCATAGAGTAGACGATTGGTTGGAAGGTAAAAATGTCTATCCACTCTATGCTGAAATATCTCCATCAGGCACTTGTAACCACCGATGCACTTATTGTGCTCTGGATTTTATGGAATACCAACCGCGGTTTTTGGATAAAGAGATGCTTAAGGAAAGATTATCTGAAATGGCATCGCTTGGTTTAAAGAGCATTATGTATGCCGGGGAAGGTGAGCCGCTCCTGCACAAAGATATTGGAGAAATAATCAACCACACAAAAAAAGTAGGTATTGATGTGGCTATAACAACGAATGGAGTGCTGTTAAAAGAAGGTCTTGTTGAAAGTACTCTTGAAAATATTACCTGGATAAAAGTAAGCATCAATGGGGCAACGAAGGAAACCTATTCTAAGATTCACAGAACAAACCCAGACAATTTTGACAGGGTAATAAAGAATATGTCTTATGCTGTAAAGATAAGAAGTGACAGAGGGTATAGATGTACATTAGGCATGCAGCTTATGCTTTTGCCAGAAAATTGTCATGAGGCAGTTCTTTTAGCGCAACACGCTAAAGATATAGGCATGGATTATTTGGTTATAAAACCATATTCACAGCATCCCTTAAGCGAAACAACTCAATATAAAGATATAAAATATAGTGATTACCTTCATTTGTCAGATAAATTGAACAATTTTAGCGATAATAATTTCAGGGTAATATTCCGTATAAATACCATGAAAAAATGGGATGTGGGGAGACGGAATTACAAACGATGCCTGGCCCTTCCTTTCTGGTCTTATATAGACGCGAATGGTAATGTGTGGGGATGCAGCGCTTATCTTACTGACGAGCGGTTTCAATACGGCAATATTTATGAAAATAGCTTTAAGGAAATTTGGGAAGGTGAAAAAAGGCTCAATTCCGTTAGTTGGGCAGAGAAAGAACTTGACATCAATCAGTGCAGGGTAAATTGCAGGATGGATGAAATAAACAGGTATCTCTGGGATTTAAAAAATCCCCCAGAACATGTGAATTTTATTTAGCATAGATAATGAAATACAAGGTTGCGCTTATCATTTTATACGATCGTGAGAAAAAATTTTTACTCCAGCACAGAACTAAAGATGCAGCGTGATAAAAGGAAGATTTATACGCTTATTGGAGATGGTGAATCACAGGAGGGTTCTATTTGGGAAGGTGCGTTGTTTGGTTCAAAACTTGGGTTGGGTAACATTACCGCTATAATGGATTATAACAATCTCCAGGGATATGGAAGATCTCGGGAATTATGCAGTTTTGAACCAATAAAATCAAAATGGGAAGCATTTGGCTGGCATGCAATAGAGATCGATGGGCACGACATTGGAGCAATAAGGCAAGCTTTTGGTGAAGATTCCTCTGGGAAACCCAAGATAATTATTGCCCATACGATAAAAGGCAAAGGGGTTTCTTTTATGGAAGACCAGCTTATATGGCACTATTTTATTGTTACAGACGAACACAAGAAGAAAGCCCTCTCGGAATTAAGTAATACCTAAAAATTACATTGGGCGCTAATTTACGCTGATTTTTTTAAAAGATCATTAACTGTGAATGTTTTGGAAAGAAAAAATACTGAATTAATTAAAGAATTCAATAGATATATAAGAGAACATCCTGAATTTGCCGATAATATCCCCAATAATGCGGTTATAGTAATGCAGTTAGAGAAAGATGAAGAATTTAATAAGTGGAGTTGTGATATAGCAAAAAGTCAAGCAGAGAAAGGCCAACCTGTCGTATATATCAGGATAAAAAAGATGAGACCTATCCGCTCTCGAATCGAAGAGTTGGAAATTGCTGTTTGAGGATAAAACCAATACGAATTATGAGAAATACATTTAAGGAAATTTGGGAGGGTGAAAAAAGGCTTAAGTCTGTTCGCTATGCGGAAGAAGAGCTTGATACAAACCAATGTCGGGTAAATTGCAGAATGGACGAAATAAATCGATATCTATGGGACTTGAAATATCCTTCAGAACATGTGAATTTTATTTAGTGTTTAGGTCCTTTTGAGACTTAGAGAAAAAGAGTGAAGGTATATTTAGATACCAGTGCCTTAAATAGAATATTTGATGACCAATCGCAGCCGAAGATATATTTGGAGGCAACATCTATGTTGCTACTATTTATGCTCATTGATTATCAAAGTGTTGAAATTGTATCTTCTGATGCTCTGCTGTTTGAGAATGATAACAATCCATATTAAGAAAAGAGGAAAATGATGAAAACTAAGACACATTCTCTCCCAGATATTAAGGGTCTAAAAAGCGAAGTTGTAGAGATGATTGTGAAAGACTTTGGAATAACTAAAGCTGCCTTTTTTTTAAGGGAGACATTATCTCAAAATATAGACTATCTTAAAATTAAAGACACGTTATTTGGAAATAAAACCTCTGCAGAACTTTATACCAAAATTCGTGAGTGGAAAGCTAAGAAGACAAAAAAAAGTGAATAATACTATAGGGCGAAGTAAGGGTTGGCAGTTGTAATAAAACTTATTGATAAACCGAGGAATAGCAAATATTGGTTTATTGTTACAGATCCGCACAAGAGATAAGGCGCTTCGAGAATTAGAATAAGTCTTTTAACGTGATCTTTTTGAGGTAAGACGAATGAAGCTAATCGAAAAAGAAATAAATATCTTATTCTGGAGGTAATGGCTATGCAGACAAACATATTGACAGATGAACAGTATAAAATGCTTTCTAAAAAACTGATTAATAGCATAGAGAGGCATTTTAAAATAATTCCGTTAAATACCTTACAACACCATAAATATATATTAATAAAACCTGTTTACATTACGATTGAAATGGAAAAGGACGTTATTATAGCATCCTTTGATGATATAGAGGCATTTGCTTATGCTGATACAGAATTTGAAGCAATTAATCGGTTATGTGAAGAAATAATCAATATCTATAAAGACTTGCGAGAGGATAGAGAAAATCTAGGTAAATTTCCTAAAAAATGGTTAGCCTTTTTAGAGGAGATTATTGAAAAAAGTGAAGAACGGTGAGGTAGAAAGGTTATTCAGGAAATTGGGTTTGAAGGTGCGGTCTACAGGACATAATTATGGGTGGTTGATTGTAAATGGGAAGAAAATACTAAGGGTTCATTACTCTCATGGGAGAGGGGATATTCCTGATAAAATTATCTCTAAGATTAGAGGGCAGTTAAAACTATCTTTAAAGGATTTCAAAAACTTAATTGATTGTCTATTGGGTTACGGTGATTACATCAATATTCTAAAACAAAAGGGAACCATTGATTGATGATAAAAATTCTAAATTATGAGAAATACATTTAAAGAAATTTGGGAGGGTGAAAAAAGGGTTCTGTCTATCAAATGGGTAGAGAGGGAGCTTGATATAAACCAGTGTAGGGTAAACTGCAGAATGGATGAGATAAACAGATATCTCTGGGATTTAAAAAATCATCCTGAACATGTAAATTTTATTTAACTCCACATTGTTATCTGTGATTAAAAAAGCACCAAATCACAATATCCAAATAACAAATAAATTTCAATGAATGAAAACCAAAATTTCAAACAATACGATCTTGAAGAAAGGACATTTCAATTTGCAAAGAATGTTGCTCTTTATATAAAACAATTACCCAAAAATGTTTCAAATATAGAATATGGAAAACAAGTTGTTAGAGCTTCTGGTTCGGTTGGCGCCAATTATATCGAAGCCAATGAAGCTTTAAGTAAGAAAGATTTCATTATGAGAATAAAGATAAGCCGTAAAGAAGCAAAAGAATCTGCCTATTGGCTGAGATTAATTGTAGAAACAAACGATGAAAAATATAAACACGAAGGAATGATACTCCACAAAGAAGCTATTGAATTAAAGAAAATATTTTCTTCTATCCTTGTAAAGTCGGAATAACAAAGTTTGGAATATTGGAAATTGGAATTTGAAATTTGAAATTTGTGTTTTGGAATTTATACTGGTGTTTATCTGTGTTCTATTGCAGAATGCGGGTTTTAACTGATTTATATAATGATGAAGTACAAACATCTGATTTTTGATTTTGATGGTGTATTAGTTGAGTCTAACGAGATAAGATTTGATGGTTTTCGATCACTCTTTAAGAATTATCCCCAGGATCAGGTCGAGCGTTTGGTTCTGTACGCTAAAATAAATGGCGGATTATCTCGTTATGAAAAAATAAAATACTTTTTTAAACAAATTCGTAACGAACCAATTCGTGATGATAATGTTCAATTATTGGCCAAGCAATATTCTGAGTTGGTAAAGCAAAAGGTAATTGACGCTGAGCCAGTAAAAGGATCATTAGAGTTTCTATCGAACCATAAAAACAATTACGATTTTGCCGTTGTTTCCGGCTCCGATCAGGAAGAATTAAGAGATGTATGTAAAGCTCGGGAAATAGATCATTTCTTTCTTGAGATACTGGGATCGCCTGCAAGTAAGGGATCGAATATTGCTTTATTGTTAACAAAAATGGGATGGGGAAGAAAGTCCTGCTTATTTATTGGTGATTCAATAAATGATTTTGATGCAGCTCGTGCTAATGGAATTGATTTTATTGGTCGAAATTCGAATCTGATAAATTGGGGTTTAATGGGTAATTTGACAGTTATTGATGATCTTTCGGAATTACATTTATATTTAAAAAACGGCAGGAACGGATGAACCACAGAAACCACAGAGAAAGGCTTAAATATCCTAAATTTTCCTAAGTTTTTGATATTTAATGTATTTTCTGTATACAAATTTATAAAACCGTGCTTTTTTAGCAAAGATTTTTAAGCTGGTTTTTCAGCAAATTATATTACCTCCCCTTTATCCCCTCCTTGCGAAGGCAATGTCATTGAATTAAGGGAAGATGTTTCAATTTTAGGTAAAAGCCTAAAGATGGAGTGGTGCAATAAACCCAACACCTGCTGATATTGATAGCCCAAAGGGCTTACATAGGAAAGCCCAGGGCAGCGCCCTGGGTAAGAGTACAACATATTTTAAGCTCTGACAGAGCGTAATAACAACGAAGGGAAAATAATGTCCCAATCGTTAACAAATATTCTTATTCACATTATAT
>Ga0209514_10007916_pt1 | contig 12359 bp, 12 predicted proteins | sample Subgrocontami58m_FD_187452 | JGI IMG/M metagenome (GOLD analysis project Ga0209514, IMG submission 187452) | Subsurface groundwater microbial communities from S. Glens Falls, New York, USA - GMW37 contaminated, 5.8 m (SPAdes) (version 3) | ecosystem: Environmental > Aquatic > Deep subsurface >...
GCGGAGGCTGTCGCCACGGCAGCCTTGCATGGCCTGGCGCGCTCAAGGATGGCGGCAACATGTTCATGACGCTTCACGCCCCACAAGGAACGACACGGAGGCTGCGATGGCACGAATTACCCTGAGGCAATTGCTGGATCATGCCGCCGAGCATGGCTACGGCGTGCCGGCATTCAACATCAACAATATGGAGCAGGGGCTTGCGATCATGGACGCGGCGGCGGCCGTCGATGCGCCGGTCATCATCCAGGCATCACGCGGCGCACGCGCCTACGCCAACGACATCATGCTGTCGAAGATGATCGACGCGCTGGAGGAGATGTATCCGCAGATTCCGCTCTGCATGCATCAGGACCACGGCAACGAGGAGGCGACCTGCGCCACCGCGATCAAATACGGCTTCACATCGGTGATGATGGACGGCTCGCTGAAGGCCGACGCCAAGACCGCGGCGGATTATGACTACAACGTCGATATTACCCGCCGCGTGGTGGAGATGGCGCACTGGATCGGCGCCTCCGTGGAAGGCGAACTGGGCGTGCTCGGCTCGCTCGAGCACGGCGGCGGCGAGCAGGAGGACGGCCATGGCGTCGAAGGCAAGGTCAGCCACGATCAGCTGCTGACCGATCCGGACCAGGCGGTCGATTTCGTCCGCGCCACCAGGGTCGACGCGCTGGCGATTGCGATGGGGACCTCGCACGGCGCCTACAAGTTTTCGCGCAAGCCGGACGGCGATATCCTGGCGATGAAGGTGGTGGAGGAAATCCACCGCCGGCTGCCAAATACGCATCTCGTGATGCACGGCTCATCCTCGGTGCCGCAGCCGCTGCAGGACGCGTTCAACCAATTCGGCGGCGAGATGCCGCAGACCTGGGGGGTGCCGGTCGAGGAAATCGTCCGCGGCATCAAGCATGGCGTCCGCAAGGTCAACATCGACACCGACTGCCGCCTGGCGATGATGGCGGCGTTCCGGAAAGTCGCGGCGCAGGCGAAAAGCGAATTCGATCCGCGCAAATTCCTGAAGCCGGCGATGGATGCGATGCGCGACCTTTGCCGGGAACGCTTTGAGCAGTTCGGCGCCGCAGGAAACGCGGCGAAGATCAAGGTGATCCCGCTGTCGGAAATGGCGAAGCGCTATCGCGCAGGATCGCTCGATCCGCGCATCGGCAATATGGCGGCGGCAGCCGAGTGAATTGAAAGCCTATCGGTCCGGTTGTCCGTGCCGGTCAATACAGAAGGAGATCAACATGAACGAGCTCTCGATGACCGTCCGCGGCAAGGACCGCTACAAGTCCGGCGTCATGGAATACAAGAAGATGGGTTACTGGGAGCCCGACTACGAGCCAAAGGACACCGACATCATCGCGCTGTTTCGGGTGACGCCGCAGGACGGCGTCGATCCGATCGAGGCCTCGGCGGCGGTTGCAGGCGAATCATCGACCGCAACGTGGACGGTGGTGTGGACCGACCGCTTGACCGCGGCGGAAAAATACCGCGCCAAATGCTACCGCGTCGATCCGGTACCGAATTCGCCGGGACAGTATTTTGCCTACATTGCCTACGATCTCGATTTGTTCGAGAACGGTTCGATCGCCAACCTGTCGGCCTCGATCATCGGCAACGTGTTCGGCTTCAAGCCGTTGAAGGCTCTTCGCCTCGAAGACATGCGGCTGCCGGTGGCCTATGTGAAGACATTCCAGGGTCCGGCTACCGGCATCGTGGTCGAGCGCGAGCGCATGGACAAGTTCGGCCGTCCATTGCTCGGCGCGACGGTGAAGCCGAAGCTCGGTCTCTCCGGTCGCAACTACGGTCGGGTGGTGTACGAGGCGCTGAAAGGCGGGCTCGATTTCACCAAGGACGACGAGAATATCAATTCGCAGCCGTTCATGCATTGGCGCGAGCGCTTTCTCTACTGCATGGAGGCCGTCAACAAGGCGCAGGCTGCGTCCGGTGAGATCAAGGGTACCTATCTCAACGTCACCGCCGGCACCATGGAGGACATGTACGAGCGCGCGGAGTTCGCCAAGGAACTCGGCTCCGTCGTCATCATGATCGATCTGGTGATCGGCTACACCGCGATCCAGTCGATGGCGAAATGGGCGCGCCGCAACGACATGATCCTGCATCTGCATCGCGCCGGACATTCCACCTATACGCGGCAGCGCAACCACGGCGTCTCGTTCCGGGTCATCGCCAAATGGATGCGGCTCGCCGGCGTCGATCACATCCATGCCGGGACTGTCGTCGGCAAACTCGAAGGCGATCCGGCGACGACGCGCGGCTATTACGACATCTGCCGCGAGGACTTCAATCCGGCAAAGCTCGAACACGGCGTGTTCTTCGACCAGAACTGGGCGAGCCTCAACAAGCTGATGCCGGTGGCGTCCGGCGGTATCCATGCGGGCCAGATGCATCAGTTGCTCGATCATTTGGGAGAAGACGTGGTGCTGCAATTCGGCGGCGGAACCATCGGCCATCCGATGGGCATTCAGGCCGGCGCGACGGCAAACCGCGTCGCGCTGGAAGCCATGATCCTCGCCCGCAACGAGGGCCGCGACTACCTCCATGAGGGGCCGGAGATTCTCGCTAGGGCAGCGGCGACATGCACGCCTCTGAAGGCCGCGCTCGAGGTCTGGAAGGATGTCACCTTCAACTATGAATCGACCGACATGCCCGACTATGTCCCCACCGCCAGCGTCTCGATGTAAGGAGCAGGACCATGCGCATCACCCAAGGCTGTTTCTCGTTCCTGCCCGATCTCACCGACGAGCAGATTTCGAGGCAAGTACAGTATTGCCTCGGCAAGGGTTGGGCGGTGAACATCGAATTCACCGACGATCCTCACCCCCGCAACAATTTCTGGGAAATGTGGGGATTGCCGATGTTCGATCTCCATGACGCTGCGGGCGTGTTGATGGAGCTGACCGAGTGTCGCAAGGTCTATGGCGACCGCTACATCCGGATGTCCGCATTCGATTCCAGTCATGGCTGGGAATCGGTGAGGCTGTCCTTCATCGTCAACCGGCCGAAGGATGAGCCTGGCTTCCGCCTCGAGCGGCACGAAGTCGCCGGCCGCAACATTCGCTACACCACAAAATCCTACGCCGTCGATCGTCCCGAGGGCCTGCGCTACGGTGGCAAATGAACTCGCAAGCCGGATCACCGGCCGGCCCGCAGGGCGTGAGCGAAGCGTTGCCGATGGAGCAGGTCGATCTGCGCCGCGAATTCAACGAGGTTGGCATCGGCGAGGTGCTCGATCAACTGGACCGCGAATTGATCGGCCTTAAGCCGGTCAAGACTCGGATTCGCGAGATCGCGTCGCTGCTGCTGATCGAGCGTGTCCGCAAGCGCATGAACCTTACCTCGGAGGTGCCGACACTGCATATGTCGTTCACCGGCAATCCAGGCACCGGCAAAACGACGGTGGCGCTGCGGATCGCCAGCATACTCCACAAGCTGGGCTTCGTGCGCCGCGGCCAGGTGGTGTCGGTCACCCGCGATGAACTGGTGGGGCAGTATATCGGCCACACGGCGCCGAAGACCAAGGAGATCCTCAAAAAGGCGATGGGCGGCGTCTTGTTCATAGACGAGGCCTATTATCTGCATCGTCCCGACAACGAACGCGACTATGGCCAGGAAGCGATCGAGATTCTGTTGCAGGTGATGGAATCGCAGCGCGAGGATCTGGTGGTGATCCTCGCCGGCTACGGCGACCGCATGGACAAGTTCTTCGCCAGCAATCCCGGCTTCCGCTCGCGCATCGCCCACCACATCGACTTTCCGGATTATTCCGACGATGAGTTGTTGGCGATCGCGCAATTGATGCTGCAGGGCATGAACTACAAGTTCAGCCCCGACGCCTGCCAGGCGTTCATCCGCTACATCGCGTTGCGCAAGACCCAGCCGCTATTTTCCAATGCGCGCTCGATCCGCAACGCACTCGACCGCATGCGGTTGCGCCAGGCCAACCGTCTCGTCGCCGATCTCGACCGCGTACTGACGGTGGACGACATCATGTCGATCGAAGGGTCCGACGTGCTGGCCAGCCGGGTGTTTTCGAAGCCGCAGCCTGCCTCGGTCGAGCGTTTGAAAATCGAAAGAAAATCCTGAATCGACGCCGGGGCTGGGGAAAAGGCCGGGGCAACGGCTTGCCCGGCCAGTTCTTCGCGCACGTGCTCGACAGGCCGGCCTCATCCTGCGCGATGACAGCGAATCTCGGATTTGGCGACAATCGGCCTGCTCGATAATGGCGACGGGTTCACCGCCCCGTACGCCGGGCAGGCGGCCTTGACGACGCTCGCACGCGTACAGTAGCGACAGCAGATAGCCTCGATAGGCCAACATAGCCGCGCCCAGACCGGCGGAGATGCGCGCCTCGTTCATCATTTGAAATATTTGCGGCAGCCCTTGACCGATTTCACCGACCAGCCAGCCGACCGCGCAATCCGCACCAGCCTTGAGCGCACGATGCCGAGGCGAATGACGTCCATCGTTAGTCGCGGAACCAACACTGGACTGACCGCAGGGTCATATAATGTGGCTTCTCTCTCCTGGCTTTCGTTCTGCACACTTCGGGCGCAAAAATGCCCGACCCAAATTGTGGGCCGGGCAAGGTTTGAGGGAGATCTTCATTAACAACGATTTCTGGCGTGCCGCCTTGATTTTCGTCAATGTTGAGCTCGGCTTAGGCTGCAACGGATAATGAAAGATCCTGACGCCTTGGTTCGTTCCGCAACGCAGCTTGCGTTCCTTCTCGATCAACGCGGCACTGCGGTGCAGGATGAGAGAGTAGACGTCTGCGCCAAGCTTGGTGACGATGGAAGGCATCTTGTGCGCCATCAGTTCCAGGATGAAATGCACGTCGCGGCTGAGTCGATCGGGCCCAGCCGAGGTATCGCGGGTCCGGCCATGCCGTCCAAGTTTGTGCTGCGTCAATGAGAGAGCTGGCGGCAGGTGCTATCAAGAGCCAATTTTCGAGGTGATCAATGACGTTGCATCCCGACGTTTTGGAAGTATTGCACGACGTCGTCGATCCGGAGGTCGGCGTCAATATCGTCGATCTGGGGCTCGTCTATCGTGCCGAGCGGACGGCCGACGCAATCGATGTCGCCATGACGATGACGACCCGCGCTTGTCCATTGGGGGAGATGATGCTGGAGGAGGCGAGAGCCGCCTTGTCACGGCGTTTCCCGGACATGCGGATCGCGACGAGTCTCGTGTGGGACCCGCCCTGGACGCCCGCCATGATGACGCTGCAAGGGCAGGAACTGCTCGCCAGATGATACCGTCGCGGAGTGGTCTTCATGCGCGTCACATCGCCTCCAGCCGCTCCGATGAACCCGGTGCCGCATGCACCGAGCCGGCCTAGTTGGTGGTGGCTGAGGCTTGCGGCGCTCGCCTTTGCACCGGTTGCGCTCGTGGCCGGACTTGTTGGCGGCCTGTGGCGCTTGGGATGGGATGTACCGAGCGGTGCCAGGCTCGCGGCCTTGCATGGGCCGCTGATGATCTCAGGCCTGTTCGGAACGGTGATCAGCCTGGAACGCGCGGTCGCGTTCGGAAAGGGTTGGGCCTATGCGGCACCGGTCCTCTCCGCGCTTGGAACCATAGCGCTGCTGGCGGGTGCACCGCCGTCTTCCGGAGCAATATTCTATCTGGCTGCCGCCGGCATTCTTGCAATCGCGTCGGGCCTCATTGTGCGAGTGCAGCCTGCTGTTTTCACGGTCGCGCTGCTCTTCGGTGCGCTGTCGTGGGGAACCGGAAGCGTTCTGTGGTTGGCCGGCAAGGAGATTCCATCGGTGGTTGGCTGGTGGATCGCTTTCCTGTTGCTAACGATCGCCGGCGAGCGGCTTGAAATGAGCCGACTGCTGCCGCCACGGCGCGGCAGCCAGGTTCTGTTTACGATTTCCGTAGCGCTGATCGTCGCGGGCGCATTCATAGGTATCGTCGACGAGATGGGCGCACACCTCTACGGCCTCGGATTGCTCGCCTGTACGCTCTGGCTGTTGCGCCACGACATCGCACGCCGCAACATACGCGCTGCCGGAGCACCGCGATATTTCGCGGCCTGCATGCTTGCGGGCTATGCGTGGCTCGGCGTTGCGGGCGGTCTGATGGTGGTTATCTCGCCATCCAGCGCGGCGTTCCAGTATGACATGACACTTCACGCGGTGCTGATTGGCTTTGTGCTGTCAATGGTATTCGGGCATGCACTAATCATCTTGCCGGCTGTGACCCGGCTTAGGATCAACTACAGCCCGGTGCTCTACGCGCCACTCGTGATCCTGCATGTGTCGCTCGCGATGCGGATAGGCGGCGGCCTTGGCGAATGGAATCTGCTCAGGCAGTGGAGCGGCGTCGGGACCGTGCTGGCGATTTTGGCGTTTGCAGCGGGCTTGATGCGGGGTGCGGCAATGGCTCGTCGGCAAAGGCCGGACAATCGGGCGGCGCGTTAGAAATTCGACTGGGGTGGGCCGGCGCAATCCTCGTGCCGCTGCCCTAGCGCAGGTGATCTGCGCGAAGCCGGTCGGCAACGCGGATCAAGCAATCATCGCGTCGAGAACCCCGCGTGAGGGTTACGGCAGTGAGCCTTACGGTATTCAATATCATTATTGCAGGCCCCCGGTCAGCAGGACCTCCCTGTCGGAGCACCGTCGCCAGGCTGGCGGATGTCGGGCATCTGCCTTGAATTCGGTCAAGTCCCTGTTCTTTCCGGTCTGATATGCGTCAATGCAATAACTATCATAACGGGGGGTCCCATGAGTGTATTGCAACGCTTTGCCGCGACCGCTGCTATCGGCTTCCTTGCGCTGCTCAGTGCCGGTCACCAAGCATCCGCCCAAATCAAAATAGGTTCCGTCCTGTCGGTGACCGGGCCGGCGTCGTTTCTCGGTGATCCGGAAAAGAAAACGCTGGAAATCTATGTTGACGAGATCAACGCGAAAGGCGGAGTGAACGGTCAAAAGCTGCAACTGGTCGTCTACGATGACGCCGGCAGTGCCGACAACGCGCGCACCTTCGCCACTCGTCTGGTTGACGAAGATAAAGTCGTTGCGATGGTCGGTGGTAGCACCACCGGTGCGACCCTCGCCATGATCCAGGTTTTCGAAGAGGCCAAAATTCCATTTATCTCACTGGCCGGCGCAATTCAGATTGTAGAGCCCGTACGCAAATGGGTTTTCAAGACGCCGCACACCGACAAAATGGCTTGCGAGAAAATCTTCGCCGATATCAAGAGCCGCGGCCTGACGACGATCGCGTTGATCTCGGGCACGGATGCATTCGGAAAGTCGATGCGCGACCAGTGCGTCGCGGTGGCGCCCAAGGCGGAAATCAACATCGCTATCGAGGAGAATTACGGACCGCGCGACAGCGACATGACGCCGCAGCTCACGAATATTCGCAATAAGGCGGGCGTGCAGGCTGTGGTCAATCCGGGTTTTGGTCAAGGTCCGGCGATCGTGACGCGCAACTATCGTCAACTCGGAATTGTGCTGCCGCTGTACCAGAGCCACGGTGTGGCTTCCAAGCAGTTTATCGAACTCGCTGGCCCCGCGGCCGAGGGCGTGCGGTTGCCCGCGGCGGCGCTTCTGATTGCGGACAAGCTCCCGGGCAGCGATCCGCAGAAGCCCGTCGTCGAGAATTATTCGCGCACGTATCAAACGAAGACCGGACAGGCGGTCTCGACCTTCGGCGGTCACGCCTACGATGGCCTCATGATTCTGGTCGAGGCAATGCAGCGCGCGAAGAGCGCGGACACATCCAAGGTCCGTGACGAAATCGAGCGCACCAAAGGTTATGTTGGAACCGGCGGCATTGTGAACATGTCAGCGACCGATCATATGGGCCTCGACCTGTCGGCATTCCATACGCTGGAAATCAAAGGTGGCGACTGGATGTTGGTCCCCGGCACATGAGATGAAAATCGGGCAGGCCCACCAGAGCTTGCCCGCTCTGCCTTGCTGTTATTGAACCCAAGCCATACGAGGCCTTTGACCTGATGGCCGAGTTACTGCAATTCATTTCTTCGGGCCTGACCGTGGGTGCCATTTATGCCCTGGTCGCCCTTGGTTTCACGCTGATCTATAAGGCGTCAGATATCATCAATTTCGCCCAAGGCGAGTTCGTCATGCTGGGCGGGATGACGACCGTTTTCGTGACGCTTGCTGGCGTTCCGGCGCCGTTGGCTGCGCTCATCGCCATCATGGTGACGACCGCTATAGGATTGGCGCTACACCGCTTTGCTATCGAGCCTGCGCGTGGAGCGAGCCCGGTTGCGTTGATCATGATCACGATTGGCGCCTCGATCTTTCTGCGCGGTCTGGCCCAGATCGTTTTCGACAGGCGTTTTCATAGTTTGCCTCCGCTATTCGGCGCCGATCCGATTCAGTTCGGCGGCGCAGCTATTTTGCCGCAAAGTCTTGTCGTGCTGGCAAGCGCGACAGCTATCGTGACTTTGCTCTGGCTGTTCATCGACCGCACGTTGCTCGGCAAGGCCGTACTCGCGACCGCGGCCAATCGTCTGGCGGCGCGACTGATCGGTATCGATACGCGACGCATCGTTGACTTCTCATTCGCGGTATCGGCGGCAATCGGGGCGATCGCCGGCATTCTCATTACGCCCATCGCGCTGACCAGCTACGATGTCGGTACAATACTGGCGCTGAAGGGGTTCGCGGCGGCCATGCTCGGCGGAATCGGCAGCGCGCTCGGAGCTGTGGTCGGCGGCCTTCTGATTGGAATGATCGAGGCCTTTGCCGCAGGCTATTTTTCTTCGAATTACAAGGACGCGGTGGCTTTCCTGATCATCCTCGTCGTCCTGGTTTTCATTCCGCAAGGCTTGTTCGGCCGGGCCAAAGTTGAGCGGGTGTAATTTGCGCGCACTGCTCGAAACTCGATTGATGCCGGCGATAGTGGTCGCGGCAATCGTTATTTTGTTGCCGCTGTTCTTTCCGTCGGCGTACTACTATCGCATCGCCGTACTTGTTTTCATTTTTGCGCTCGCGGTCGTGGGCCTCAATCTGCTCATGGGCTTTGCCGGTCAAGTCAGTCTGGGCCATGCCGGCTTTCTGGGGATCGGTGCGTATTCCGTCGCCATCGGCCCGGCCCAATTCGGCGTGCCTTCGTGGCTGTGCCTGTTCGCCGGCGCAATCCTCTCAGGCGCGGTCGCCTTCCTGGTGGGTCGGCCGATTCTCAGGCTTAAAGGACACTATCTCGCCGTTGCGACGCTCGGACTTGGATTGCTCGTTGCTATCGTGCTGACCAACGAGGCGCGCTGGACCGGTGGCCCGGATGGCATGAGCGTTCCCAGGCTGGTACTTTTCGACTGGAGCGTGCGCGGAGCGGCTGCCTGGTACTGGATTGCGGGCACGACGTTTGTCGGCGGATTTGTGCTCGCGCTCAACTTGATGGACAGCCCAACCGGCCGTGCGCTGCAAGCCATTCATGACAGCGAGATCGCCGCGCTCGTCCTCGGCATCGACGTGGCGCGCAAGAAGCTTACGATCTTCATAATCTCCGCCATGTACGCATCGGTGGCCGGATCCTATCTGGCGCTCTTCAATGGCTACATCACGCCGGATGCGGCGGGGTTCCTGCGTTCGATCGAATTGGTCGCCATGGTCGTGCTGGGTGGCATGGGATCGATCGTCGGTTCTCTGGTGGGTGCAGTCGTGCTGGTCGTGCTGCCGCAAGCGCTCACCGTCTTCCACGAATACGAGCAGGCGCTGCTCGGACTCATCGTGATGGTTTTCATGATCTTTTTGCGCCGGGGCATCGTGCCGTCGATTGTTGCGGCGTTTGCTGGACGGCGCAAATGATGATCCTGGAGGCTGATCGGCTGTCCATTACCTTCGGCGGCGTGCGGGCCATCGACGGAGTCAGCATCGCGATCGAATCCGGCCAGGTGTTTTCGATCATTGGGCCGAACGGTTCCGGCAAGACCACGCTGTTCAATCTGGTGTCGGGCATCTATACCCCGAACGACGGCAGCATCCGGTTCGCCGGTGAAACGGTGACGGGCCTTGAGCCTGACCAACTCGCGCGCCGAGGACTATCGCGGACTTTTCAGAATCTGCAGATATTCTCTCGAATGTCGGTGCTGGAAAATGTGATGGTCGGTTACCATCGTCACGAATGCACCGGGATTGTGGCCGATCTGCTGCATTGGCCATCGGTGGCTCGCCAGAATGAGGCGACCCGCGAAGTGGCCCTTGCGGCGCTTGCCCGCGTCGGCCTTGCCGATGAAGCCAAACGTCCAGCTGGTTCGCTCGCATATGGCGCCCTCAAGCGCCTCGAAATCGCGCGCGCTCTGGCCAGCGAGCCGAAGCTGCTGCTGCTCGATGAGCCGGCCGCCGGCTGTAATCCGGTCGAAACCCAGGAAGTCGATCGCGTGATTCGCTCCGTCGTAAAGGACGGGATCACGATCGTTCTGGTCGAGCACGATATGCGTCTGGTGATGAATATCTCTGACCGAGTTCATGTTCTGGCAAGGGGCCGAACTCTCGCCGAAGGCACTCCCGAACAAGTGCGCTCCAATACGGCGGTAATCGAAGCCTATTTGGGCGATCATGGTTCAAAGGAGGCGGTTCGTGCTTTCGATTGAGAATGTCAGAAGCGCGTACGGTCGTATCGAGGTTCTGCACGGGGTCACGCTGCATGTCGCCGCCGGAGAAATCGTGACGCTGATCGGCGCAAACGGGGCAGGCAAGACCACGCTGATGCACGCTATTTCCGGCGTTCAGCCGATCACTGGCGGCGCGATACGGTTTGAAGGCGAGCCGATCGAGCAATTGCCCGCGCATGCAAGGGTGGCGGTTGGCATCGCGCAAGTGCCGGAAGGCCGGCAGGTGTTCGACCCGCTATCCGTCAAGGACAATCTGAGGCTCGGTGCGTGGTCGCGGCGCAACGCCGATCTGGAGAGGGACCTTGCGCGGGTCTGTGCGCTGTTCCCGATGCTTGAAGCGAGTTGGGAAATGCCGGCTGGCGCGTTGTCCGGCGGACAGCAGCAAATGCTCGCGATCGGGCGCGCCCTGATGGCAAAGCCCCGGCTGCTGCTGCTGGACGAGCCATCGATGGGTCTTGCTCCCAACCTGGTCGATCACGTGCTTGCGGTGATCCGATCGCTCAGGGACGAAGGCTTGACCATTCTGCTGGTGGAACAGAATGCACGCGCAGCACTGGCCATTGCAGACCGCGCCTATGTGCTGGAAACCGGCAAGGTGGCGCTGAACGGAAACGCCGCCGACATTCAGAACGATCGACGGGTCCGGGAAGCGTATTTGGGAATTTGAACAAATGCAGCCGGCCATTGACATCGGTCAAGTAACTCAATCCGCAAAATCAATCTAATCGCTGATCGTTACGCGCCAATTCGAAGGAGAGCAGCAATGAGGGCGAACCTCCGTCCCGGTGTTTCACGGATGAAGCGCCTTACCGTGGATCGTGACCGCAGCATTGGCTTCATGGGCGAGGACGGCCGCGTTTACGGTACCCCTTATCTGGTGGGCGATATCGAGCAGACCTGCCGCGAATTGCTGCTGGAGCACGGCGACGCCGGCGAGGATTCGGTCGGCACTGACATCGCTATCAAGCATGTTGCGCCGACCTTGCTTGGCATGTCGGTCGAGATCACGGTTACCGTGAACGCAGTGGAGGGCCGCAAGGTCTCGTTCGACGTATCGGCGAAAGACGAGATCGAGCCGATCTGCAGCGGCACGCACGGCCGTTTCGTGGTCGACGTCGGCAAGACGATTGAGCGTCTGAAGGCGAAGGCCGCCAAACGTGCCGGCGGCAAAACGGAATAGACGCCATGTCGGGCAAATCCGCGCGAAGCAAGTCGGCGCACAACGAGCGAACGGTCTCGACCTATTGCTACCAGTGCGTCGCCGGCCCCGACCTGCTGAAGGTTCGTATTGAGGACAATATTGCTACCGAGGTGACTCCGAACTTCGATGCGGCGGCGATCCATCCGGCCGGAGGCAAGGTGTGCGTCAAGGCGTTCGGCCTGGTGCAGAAGGCCTATACGCCGAACCGCGTGCTGACGCCGATGAAGCGCACCAACCCGAAGAAAGGACGAGGGGAGGATCCAGGCTTCGTGGCGATCTCGTGGGATGAGGCGCTCGACCTGGTGGCGGAAAAGCTCAATGCCGCGCGCGCCGCCGGCCTGACCGACGACGCGGGCTATCCGCGCGTTGCAGCGAGTTTCGGCGGTGGTGGCACGCCGACGGCCTATATGGGGACACTGCCGGCGTTTCTCGGTGCCTGGGGCCCGGTCGACATGAGCTTTGGCTCCGGCCAGGGCGTGAAGTGCACGCATTCGGAGCATCTCTACGGCGAATTATGGCACCGCGCTTTCACCGTCG
>Ga0209514_10007918_pt1 | contig 12356 bp, 18 predicted proteins | sample Subgrocontami58m_FD_187452 | JGI IMG/M metagenome (GOLD analysis project Ga0209514, IMG submission 187452) | Subsurface groundwater microbial communities from S. Glens Falls, New York, USA - GMW37 contaminated, 5.8 m (SPAdes) (version 3) | ecosystem: Environmental > Aquatic > Deep subsurface >...
CGGTCAGCGGGACCTATACCTACTCCAACGTCGGCGGCACTAAGCCGACGGACAACCTGGGCAACGCGGCAGGAACCCTGAATGCGGCGACGCTGGTGGCGGATTTCGCCGCCCAGACCGTGAATGCCGGCGTGAACCTGAGCGTGGCGGGGCAAACCTGGGCCGCTGGCGCGACCGCGATCCCGATCCAGCAACGGCTATACTTCGAGGCAACCCGCAGCCCGTCGGGAACCGGCAATCTGAACATCTGCACCGGTGCAACCTGCGGCACGACGACGCTGCCGACGGCGAGCACAGCTAATACCTCGGGCAGGATCGTCGGGGCGTTCAACGGCACCAGCGGTCAGGGCCTGGGCATGGCCTATTCTCTGAATCAGGGCGGAATCGCGGGAACCACCGTGTCAGGCGTGACTGCGTTCAGGCGTTAGCTCCAAGCGCCTGCGCAAGCGTTCGGCCTGAGACTGGGACGATCGATCTGTTCGTCTGTGGGTCGCTGTCGATCAACCTAGGGAAGATTTGTCCGGCATCGTTAACTTGAATTGCGCTCTCGAATGCTCCAAAGCGTTCGTCGCTTTGATTGCTTCGATTAATGCGTCGATGTTTGAAAAATCGAAAGCGATTGTCCAGCGCTGCATCAGAGCGACGGTGCGAATGAAACCGGCAGGATCGTTCTGATGCGTTAACTGGCGCTGACAATCTACATATTCCTCATGAAATAGGGTTGGAATGATGATCCGGGCATCGCCGCTACGCGACAGTTCGGCATTCATCACGATTCTTGCAATACGGCCGTTTCCATCGCTGAAGGGATGAACTTCCGATATGAGAAATGCGTAGTAGATCATGTCCAATCTGTCTGCTCGGGTCGAGTGTAAGAGCACGAAACGCTGGGCTCGGGGTACACTTCACTCTTTCATAATCGGCCCATTCCCATGAAGCTTACAGGCGTTCGCGTTGTCGATCTGTCGTTGTTCCTTCCTGGTCCACATCTCACAGGCATCATGGCCGATCATGGTGCCGAGGTCATCAAGGTCGAGCCCTATCCGTTGGGCGAACCGGCACGGCACGCGCCATACCAGCAAGCGGGCCACAGCGTATGGTTTCGCAATATCGCGCGCGGCAAGAAGAGCATCCGTCTTAATCTCAAGGATCCGCGCGGCAAGGACATCCTGCTCAAGTTGTGCGAGAAGGCAGATGTGTTCGTCGAGTCGTTTCGCCCGGGCGTGATGGACCGGCTTGGCATCGGCTACCGCTCCATCGAAGCGCGTGCGCCGCAGATCATCTACTGCTCCATCTCGGCTTTCGGTCAAACGGGAAAGTACAGCGCGAAGCCGGCCCACGATCCCGCGATCCAGGCGCTGGCAGGGGTGATGAGCGTGAGCCTTGGGCGCGATGACTTTCCCGCGATGCCGGGGATCGCCGCCGCCGACATTACCGGGTCGCTGACGGCGCTCGCCGGCGTGTTGATGGCGCTCGTGTCACAGCGCGCGACGGGCAAAGGCGACTACCTCGATGTCGCAATGATGGATTCGTTGATGGCGTGCATGCCGCACATGCTCGGGCCCGTGTTCCTCGATAATCGCCCACCCGTTCCGAAGCACGAACGCTCATGGGGTGGCGGCGCCTTCAATAATCCCTACGAAACGAAAGACGGCCGCTGTCTGATGATGGGCGGCATGGAGGTGCATTTCGCCAGGAACGTGTTGACCAAGGCAGGGCGCCCCGATCTCGTACCGTTGTGTGAGCAGCCGGCCGGCCCGGCTCAAGATCCGGTCAGGACATTTCTTCGGGAGTTTTTCAAGACCAGGACGCTGGCTGAATGGGAGGCGTGGTTCGCCGATGTGGATGCGGGCTGGGCGCCGATTCGCGACCTGCAACAGGCATTCTTCGATCCCGCGACCGCAGAGCGAGGCATGCTCTTGCGTGACGAGGAAGGCATCCCGCATGTCGGCGTACCGATCAAGTTTGCGCATGAACCGGGGCGGCCAAATTTCCATGTGCCGGCGCTGGGCGAGCATGCGAGAGAGATCCTTTCGGGGCTCGGGTATATGCAGACCGAGATCGAAGTGTTGTTGAAAGAAAATGTGCTGTAACGGATCGGACGATCGAGCACTGGGAAACTGGAGGCGGGGGTCTCTGCCTCCTTATAACTCATGTTGAATCATAAAGGCATATAACCGCTTGATTCTTAGCGTATGACTAAAATCGGTTGCATCATGTAGGATCGTTAAATAGCATCTTATCTCGGGTCAATTGAGGGGATGCACGATGGGACAGATCAAAGCAGCGTTGTCAGAGCGGCGCGTTGCGCAGCTTGCGCGCAAGCGGGGCGCGCGCAGCATGCATGCGGTCGGTGGGGCGGCGGGGTTATATCTGCATGTGGGCAAGACAGGAAGCGCGAGTTGGGTTCTGCGCTACACCTTCAAGGGTAAGCCCGCATTCAAGGGCAAGCTCCATGACTACGATCGATGGGAGCTAGGTCTAGGGAGCTATCTCAAGCTCTCGCTCGCTGAAGCCCGCGCACTAGCGCTCAAAAAGCACGCGCTGATCGCGCAGGGCATCAACCCGCTGCTCGAAAAGCGCAAGCAACGGGACGAGAGCATCGCCGACGCCGCCAAGTTCAAGACCTTCCAGCAATGCGTCGATGGTTACCTCGACGCGCACGGCGACGGTTGGCGCAACCCGCGACACCGCGGGCAATGGCGCACGTCGCTCGAAAAGTACGCATGCCCGACAATCGGTGCAATGAATGTCGCGGCGATTGATACCGCGCTGGTGCTGAAGATTCTCGAACCGATCTGGAAATCGAAGACCGAGACCGCAACCCGCGTGCGGAGCCGCATCGAAAACGTGCTCACATGGGCGACGGTGCGAAAATATCGGCAGGGCGAGAACCCCGCTCGGTGGAAAGGGCATCTTGACCAATTGCTTGCGAAGCCCTCGAAGATCGCGACGGTGAAGCACTTCGCCGCCCTTCCCTACCGCGACATGGGCGCGTTCATGAAAGCGCTGAGAGCGCAGGAGGGCATCGGCGCAGCGGCTCTGGAATTTGCGATCTTGACCGCCGCGCGCTCGGGTGAGGTGCGGGGCGCAATATGGGACGAGATCGATCTGAGCGCGCGCACCTGGTCGATACCCGCTGAGCGCATGAAAGCGAAACGCGACCATGTGGTGCCGCTCTCCGATGCGGCGGTTGCAGTGATCGAAAAGATGAGCGCGCACCCCGTTGGTGATCTCGTTTTTCCGGGCGCGAAAGAGGCGCGACCGCTGAGTGACATGAGCATGACGGCGGTGCTGCGCCGCATGGGGCATGGTGATCTCACCGCGCATGGCTTCAGGTCGAGCTTTCGCGACTGGGCTGCCGAATCGACCGCCTACCCCGCAGAGATGGCGGAGATGGCGCTCGCGCACTCGATCGGGAATAAGGTCGAAGCCGCGTACCGACGCGGCAATCTCTTCGACAAGCGCGTGCGCATGATGCGTGACTGGGCCAAGCACTGCGCGACGGTTCCCAAAGCCTCCGCCGACGTGGTGCCGATGCGCCGCGCAAGCGCTAAGCAATAGCGCTGCTCTCTCAATAGTTTTAAAAAACCTGTCGCAGGAATCGCATTGCAGATCGCAGCGCGATTCGATATTCTTTGCTCGCGCGTCGAGCGTCTAGGGTAGCTCCCGAAAAAGCGGTCCCATCCCTCCCCCCGTTCCGAGGCTCGCGCGCAGTTTCTCTTGCAGTGAATATCGGGGAGGGTCGGCGCGAATTGGGGAAGGATGCCCACCATGATGCTTGCAAAGAAAGTACCGCTGCGCGAAGTCGTAGCGCGAAGCGACGAACCCACTGCACTGAATGCGCGACACGCCGCGATACAGCGCGCGCTCGACGCGCTAGAGCAGATCGATGCTTCGCCGCAGATCAAACAGCAGATTAGGCACCAGACGCTCTGCGCCCGAGAGGCGGTGCAAGCGATATGGCTGGTAATTCGGGGCATGCAACTCAGCGAATACTTTGACCCGCACGTGTACGCGGCGGAGTTATTCGTGGACAGAGAGAAAAGACGCGGAGGCGTGCGCAAAACGCATGAAGCACAGCGCAAGAAGAAGGAAGAGCAAAAGAGCAAAGCCGCCCCACCCCCGACCAAGCATCCTCTAACCGCGCAAGCTCTTGAACTATTCGCGCATTACAAAACGATCTTCCCCGGCGACGTGGTGAGCGCAGAAGCTTCGACCGCCCGCGATCTCCACATCACGTGCAGCAAATTGAAAAAAGAAATCCTGACCCCCGCCCGCGCTGCGCATCACTTGTTCCGATTCAACGCCAAAGCCAAATAGACTGCGCAATCTCGCTAGCGTGCGTGCGCAGTCTTTCCGCAAAGACTCCCGCGCCCCTCGATAGGCGCACGCGGCTCCGGGGCGTCTCACAAATACCCGTCCTCTAGAGATACCTCTTCCGAATCGCGCAAGGTTTGCTAGCGCGGTTGCGCGATTGTGGTGGATTTCGGCGCGCATCATCGGGCCAGGAATACCCGAGATGGAGATGCGCCGATATGACCGATATTCCCAAACCCTCGAACGTGCACCGGCTCGTCCCGGCCACCGCGAGCGCTTCGCTACCGAATCCCTTTCGACCGGGGACCAAGAAAGCAGCGTGCTACGAGCGATTCATGCTCGGCGGCGACAGCGCGACCCTCAAAGCAGATTTTCGCAAGCTCGGCGCAGCGGGCACCACGGCTAACACCTGGCTCGGCTCCTTCAGATTACTAGCGCGCACCGTGCGTGCGGTGCAGGGAGGCGGCGCGAAATGAACGCGAAGAAAGTACGCGCCGAACCGCCAATACCGCAAGCCTTCCGCGAATTTGATTCGCTCCCCGCAAGCGCGTTCGTGCGGCTGCGCACAGTCGCGCTGGTGTTCGGCATCTCTGCGCCTACCGTGTGGAGATGGGCCAAAAATGGAGCGCTGCCATCGCCGATCCGAATCGGGCAGCGGTGCACGGTATGGGAGGTCGGAGCGCTGCGCGAGGCGAAGCAGAAGCTGGCGGCGGGTGGCGGGAAGGTCGCGACATGACTGCCCGCCAGTTGCCAAAGGATATTCAAAAGCTGCCCGCGTACCTGCTCTACAAGATGGTAGAGCGACAGACTGACAAGGGGATCAAATACGACAAAGTTCCCCATTATGCAGATGGCACCCCGCGACGTGGCACGCAGGGGAGCGCCGAAGATCGCGCGAAGCTGGTTACATATGCTGAAGCGCAGACAGTGCTGGAAACCAGTAATGGAGCGTATGACGGAATTGGCATCGCCCTGCTGCCGGATTTTGAGATTGTGGGGCTCGATTTCGATGGCTGCATTGATGAGCAGGGGCGGTGTGCGCAATGGGTGCTCGATCTGTGTCAGGGCACCTACACGGAGCGCTCGCCCTCGGGCCGGGGTGTGCATGCGCTGTTTCGTGGCGCAATGCCCGACTTCAAGAACCATGCGGAGGGAGTCGAGGTCTTCCACGCGAACGGCTTTATGACGCTGACCGGAGACCCACTGTGACACTGCCGGGCGCAAAACAACACTCGGTATTAGCCCCCCTGCCCGACGCAGTACGGAATCTGCTCGAAGGCTTTCGTCCGTCGAATACCCGCGTGTATCCCGAGGGCGGCGACCGGGATGCGCCCTATCACTGCACCGATATTGGCGAGCCGACGCTTACGCACCTTAAACAGGCGCTTGAGTTTCTCTCTTCCGATGACCGCGATCGATGGCAGTTTTTCGCGCATGCGCTCAAGCCCCTGAGCGATCTAGGGCTGGAGCTATGGGATGCGTGGTCTAGGAAGTCGTCGAAATATAACGCGCGTGATTCCAAGCGAGTGTGGCGCAGCATCCGCTCCAGTCGGATCGGGTACCGGGTCGTATTCGCGACGGCGTATGCCGCAGGGTGGTCAGGTCCGTCGTACGGCTCGACAGCAGAGCCCTTCAGCTACTGGCCCGAAAACATCGATCTCAAGGAGCTAGACCAGCACGCGCCGCAATCTCCGCAGTTCATCATGCCTGACTGGTTACCCTGCGGTTACGCAACGATGATCGCCGGTCATGGTGGCGTCGGGAAATCGGGTATCTCGCTGCACTTGGCGGTATGCATTGCCCTCGGACGCCCTTTCTTTGGCATCCCCACTAAGCAGTGCCGCGTGTTTTATCTCTCTTGCGAAGATCGGACAAACATTCTGCATTGGCGGCTCAAGCACATCTGCGCTTACGAGGGCATCAGCATCACAGACCTGGACGGCAAACTGGAGATTGTCGATCTGGTCGGGCACGATTCCATCCTCTATGCCCATGATCCGCGAACTGGCGAAACTCGCACCGCCGCATATCAGACGGTGTCGGAGCGTGTGCGTGCGCTTGGTACCGACGTGCTAATCGTGGATGGAATCTCGGACGCGTTCGGTGGGAACGAGAATAGCAAGGTCGAGGTCAAGCAGTTCGTCAATTCGCTGCTCGCGCTGATCCCGGATGATACCGGCGCGGTGCTGCTGATTGGGCACGTCGCGAAACCTGCCGCATCCGCCCCCAACACGTCCGAGGGCTATTCGGGCACCACGGGCTGGCATAACGCCGTCCGTGCGCGTTGGTATCTCTACCCCGAGACCGAGCCAAGCGACGACTGGAACGGCGGACGGCTAGTCCGGAATGGATACCTTCAGCTTGAGCTTCAAAAATCGAATCATGGCGAAGGTGATCAGGCGATGCGGTTTCGGTGGGATCAGCAGGCGCGGCTGTTCCTGGGCGCAGCGACGGTGAGCAGTGTGAACCCGGCGCACCGTGTCGCGGCGCAGGCGCAGGAGAAGCAGGGCATATTGAATGCTGGTCGCGCGGCCATGGGCAAAGGGCTGAACGTCCCCGCCGCATCGACCGGCCCTAATACCGCGTTCCATGTCTTGAGCGCGGAGGCCGTGTTTCCGCAATCCTTGCGGGGGCAGCAGAACCGGAAACGTTTTCAGCGCCTGCTGCGCGAGATGCTCAGCGCGCAGACGATCAGCATCGAAGCCTATACCGACGCGTCTCGACATGCGAGGCAAAGGCTGCTGTTCACATGACATGCGAACGAACATTCCGGCTTGCGCTAATGCGCCAATACTGCGCCAATCAATTAGCGCACGGTAGGCGCTTTAGCGCAGCATCGACAGATGCGCTAATGCGCCAATATATATAGGGAAATCGATATTGGCGCACCTCAAATACCCGTCCTGAGAAACACGCTGTGACCACCGAACGCGCCATGCTCGAAGCAATTGCATTTTGCGAGAGCGCTACGCAGCCCCTTGCATTGCAGGTCGCACGCGAAGTCAGCCTGGACCAGATCATTGGCCACGCTGCGACCAAATTCGGCGTCGATGCGTCGGCGTTGCGCTCGGTATGGATTCGGAAGCTGCTCGCGGTGTCGGCGGCGCGCAGGGCGAAGAACCCGCGCCCAGCGAAAGCGCGGGCGGTGGACGGCGACGACGAGGAACCCGAGGATGAATGACGCCGCGCTGCTCGCGGTGCTGGCCGAGATGCGCGACGAGATACGCGCGTTGCGGTTCGCGGTCGAAAAGCTCATGGCTCCGCGCTGCAAAGACGAACCCGACGAAGCAGCGATTGCAAACCTGTTACGTGCAATCGATGCGGCGATAGGTGCGCGCTCGTTTCTCTGCTCGCACTTGCGCGACCATGCGCTGCTCCATGATGGTGAACCGTTACGCGCGGCGATCATTGCTGCTGCGGGCGCGATGAACATGAAACGACTCGGGCGACTGTTCAGCAAGATCGAAGGGCGCGCGATCGGCGGGTACGAGGTGCATTTGGTCAGCAGTAAAGATCGCAAGGGTACTCAGTGGCAGATCCTCGCGGCGGATTTGCGCATTTGATCGCCGCCAAATACGCCCCGCTTGTGGTCTCGCGCTGCTCGATGGCGCAATGATGCAGCCATTATCAAAAGAGAAAAGGAGTAACGAGATGCAGATGTTGCGGGATTTTACGGAAGAGCGGAAAGCGAAGCTAGCGATGATTCAAGCGTCTCGCATCTTCAACTGTCTGGTGCTCGCGAAGGGCGAGCCATCGACAGCGGCGCAGATCGCGAGCAATCGCCGCAAATGGGCCGACAGCATACAGATAAACCAAATCTTCATGGCCGCAGTGACCGGACAATCAACAAGCAGCGAACCGGGGCTCGTCCCGATTCGGGGAAACGATCTGCTTGAGGTCATTCGTCCGGCTACTATCATCGGCAAGCTGCAAGGGTTGAAGCGCACCGCGTTCGATGCGGCGCTCACCGTGATGAGCGGCGGTACCGCTGCGGCGTGGGTGGGCGAAGGGAAACCCGCACCGCTCAGCAAACCGACGTTCTCGCGGCTCGCATCGCCCCTCGGTCGCTTGAAGATCATGGCGATGTGCGTCGAAGCGGAAGAACTAGTGAAGAGCGGCGACCCCGATTCGGAGATTACCATTGGGAGCGATTTTGTTCGTGCGTGCGTCGTTGCGGCTGATTCAGCTTTCATCGACCCCGGTTCTGCTGCGGTAGCGACCGTGCGCCCTGCTTCCGTCACCTACGGCGCTCCCGCATTCGCGAGCAGCGGCGCGACAGCATTGCTTATCGATGCTGACCTAGGGCGCTTGATTGAATCGCTGCTCGCGCGTGGCAGTACGCTCGAATCAGCAGCGTGGGTCATTCACCCGATTACGGCCGCTTTCCTCGCTCGCCTCCGCAACGTGAACGGCGACTATGCGTACCCTGATGTCACGGTGCTGGGCGGCTCGCTCATGGGGTTGCCGGTGATTGTCTCTGCGAGCGTGCCGCATGGCGGGTCGCCCTCGATTGCGAGCATCGTTCTGCTCGACGCTTCGCGCATCTGGCTCGCGGAAGATGGCGCGATGGAGCTTGGTATCAGCAAAGCAGCATTGCTCCAAATGCTTGACAACCCGACTAACGACAGCGTGACCCCGACCGCGACCAGCATGGTCTCGATGTTCCAGACCGACAGCATCGCTCTGCGCGGGGTGCGAACCATCAACTGGAAGATCGCGGACGCTGGCTTCGCTGCGGTGCTGAACGGGTTTGCGGATTAGGGGGCGCGCACATCATGGACAACGCACCTGCGGAGAATGATGAGAGGTTCGTTACGATGCGCTCGCTCAAGCGCGCACTGCACACCGTTGGGGTAGTGATGCGGGAGAAAGTCGCGACGCCGATGAAAGAACGCGCCGCATCGCTTGAGACGCGCTTAGCGACGGTCGAGACGCGCACCGGGGCGCTCTCGATGTTGCTCGGAAAGGACCCGCAGGTAGCGGGGAAGCTCAGCGCGTTCGAGACGTTGGAGGCGCGCATCCGGGCGCTTGAAGAGCGCCCGGTGATGCGTTACTGCGGGGTGTGGAGCGCTGACGATCATTATGCCGAGGGCGAATTCTGCACGCACGCGGGTTCGTTGTGGGCGTGTCGAGAGAAAACCCGCAGCCGCCCCGGCACTGATGACACATGGCAACTCGCAGCGAAGAAGGGACGCGACGCGAGATGAGCAGCGAAGCGCCGCGAAGCATTCCGCTCTCGCAACTTACCGAATACTTCATGACGCAACAACGCGCGCATTACGATGACCTGCTCGCGAAGGCGGTTCGCGACATCGAAGCGCTTGACACCGACGATGTGCAGAAGCGCGCAGCGGTCGAAACGACTCGCGCCATGCTCGCCGCTGATCTCGATCGATGCGAGCGCGAAGTGTCGGCGCTTGTGGCGCGAGGGATGCGCACCGATGAAGCGCTGCACTAATTCCGCGATGTGGAAGCCCTTCGATTATACCTGCGTAAAGGGATGCATCGAAGGGAAGCAACTCGGCGGCGCGCTGGTCGCGGCAATCGATTCGTGGGGAGTGCGAGACAAGGGCAAGACGTTGGAGGTGGTGGTAGTGATGAATGATCGACGCATGGCGCTCTATCAATTTGCGCGCGGCAAGCCGATCACCGCGTACGTGGTCAGCGCATGAGCGCTGCGCATAGAGCGCGGGGGGGTATGAAAACATTTGTAACGACCGTTTGCGGATGATCGCCTCCCAACAACAAAATACCGAGCGAGGGATAGAATTTCGAGGATTTTTCGTATGCCAGGACCAAAAAAAGTACCCATTCATTTGAAGCTAATCAGGGGAACCGTTTCGCCGCGCGCTAGCGCAGCAGCCGCACCCAATACTGCCCCCGGTCTACCTCCGCTCAACGCTGCACCGACCCCGCCGCAATGGATGCGGAACAAGAGCGCTCGCGCCGAATGGGTGCGACTCGCGCCGATCTTGGTCGCGAACAAGCTGCTGACCGATGGGAATGTTGGTTTGCTCGGGCAGCTTTGCGCGGTGCATGGGTATCTGGTCGACATTTGGCAGAACGGCTTGAAGGCGAATGCCGCGCTGGTCGCAACCTATCGCGCGCTCAGCAATTCGCTCGGGCTGCTCGATTGGAATGTATCGACTGCAAAGCCGGGGAACAAGTTCGCGTCGAATGCATTCAAACAGAAGCGCGCTCCGTGAGTTCGATGCTTGACCCCGCGCAACTCAGCCCTGAAGCATGCGCCTGCTATACCCGCATACAGAAACGCCTGCGCGAGCAGAACGCTTGGCGCGATGAATATGCGCTAGGTCTTGCGCCCTTGGCTGCACAATGCGCTGCGTACCTGCGCGATGCTCGCGCGCTCGCCGCGATGAAAGACACCGACAAGCACAAGCGCTTGCTCGAAACCGAATTGAAGCGCACGCACCGGCGCACGCGGCAAGCGCTGAAGCAGTGGTTCGTCGCGCTCCCTCCTCCCGAGATGAACGCGCAGGGCGAAGACGCTGAGATTGCGAAGCTGTGCGCGCCGCTACCGAAGCTCGTCGCGCCGCTCGACTAGCTGGATGGTTGCGCCGGAAAGCTAACGAAGGGATACGCGCTCGTGCTTCCGGATGTAGTCACCGCGATCTCAACACTAGCAGGCCGTTGGGGCACCGGATACAAGGGTATGTCGCTGTGCGGTATGCAGGGGGCGATTTCTACCATCAAATCCTTGCAGACGTGGCGCTCTTGAACCTCGCCCTCATATGCCGCGTAACCGAAGACCGCAAATGCACCGCCGCACGCAGCGCAATACACCCACCGCTTGAATTCTACTTGCTCGCTCATGATCGACATCCTTCGTTATTCGCTCCGCTCCTCCATAGCTTCTGCGCATGCGCCGCTTATACTCCTTTTGCTGCGGTGCGTCAAGGCGCGACAACTATATAGCTTACTCCCGCGCGTACCGGGTACCACCTGTAGTGTAGTCAATGCTGATCTTCGCTGATTATTCTGGGCGGCCGAATCGGCGTAATATTCCTGCCAACGTATCAGTAGGTGTCCGCGTTAACCGTACATGGCGCGATTCGTCGCGCATGGCACATATCATTAATTCTTGGCTTTTTGCCAAAGGAGATTTAGGTGAACAAACCCACAATGAACGAGCAACTCGATAAGGTTCTAGACGCATTCGATCAAAAGCAACACGAGCGTAAGCAAGTACAGAACGAGACCCGGAGTCGCGAGGACGCATTTCTCGCGCAATTTTCGACGTTCAGAACTATTGTCGCGCACCCACTATTCGAGCAGGTAGGGAATCACCTTCGCTCACGCGGCCACGATTTTGATATTTCCCAGCAAGATTACGAACTCCAGCATGATGGCAAGACACGAGATGCCAGCATATCTCTGAACATTTACCCGAGCGGGGTTGAGCGCAATTTAAGCAGTGGGCACGGTATGCCACACTTCAGCGTTATCGCATCAAGAAGCAGCAGAACCGTTCGCCTGCACGGCAGCAACATGATGCCAGGTCACGGAGGATCGGCTGGAGGAAGGGGAGAGTTCAAACTCGAGCAACTCACGAATGAAATCCTTCAGAAGGAATTGGTGAGCTTACTGGCTGAGGTTTTCACCAAGTGACGGTGGGCTAGCAAGTCGCTCTATTCACGCGCGGGTCAGCGGCGCCCCCTTTCTGAAGCGCTCGATTCTTGATTTGGCGTAGCTGAGACACCGGAATTAGCGTGGATCCCCGCTTCAAGCTGCTCAGCCCCCGCGCAGCCCCCGCGCAGCGCTTGCGGGGGTGTTTTCGAGGGGTCGAGATCGCGCTCAGCCGCGCCCAGCAAGCGCGGGGTGCCGGTTGAGGGGATTTTAGAGGGGATTTCGCTAAAACACCGTGAAGAACCGCATGAATGCTATGCGTATGGAGGCGGGGGTCGGAATCGAACCGGCGTACACGGCTTTGCAGGCCGCTGCATAACCACTCTGCCACCCCGCCGTTTCTAGTGCGTGCCAGCCAGGCGCAACGGCAATCTGAAATTAGAAAGGGG
>Ga0209514_10007922_pt1 | contig 12350 bp, 16 predicted proteins | sample Subgrocontami58m_FD_187452 | JGI IMG/M metagenome (GOLD analysis project Ga0209514, IMG submission 187452) | Subsurface groundwater microbial communities from S. Glens Falls, New York, USA - GMW37 contaminated, 5.8 m (SPAdes) (version 3) | ecosystem: Environmental > Aquatic > Deep subsurface >...
ATCATTGAGCGCCCTGCGTTTCTAAATTAATTGCGCGCTGAAGGCGCTTGTACTGTGCCAAAGGCACAATAGTTTTTCTAATTTGCGCGAAGCGCCTATTGTTCGAGAATTCTTATGCTATCTTGACGCTTGCGCGTAGAACGCGCTTGGCGCGCTAACTTGTGCTTTTTGTCAGGGGCGCGGAGTTGTCTTTTTTAAGTGAGGCAGTTTAAAAAAGGAGCGTTTGTCTTTTTTTAGTGACTCGGTATATAAAATTACATGTATGGAAAAATATCAGTTTCAGGTGTTTATTAATATATAAAGAACTATAGTCTGTTTTATTTATGAGAACGCAGACTGTTGCAATGGCAGTACCTTGCCGACGGTGTGGTGCACTCTTCGACCTGAGCTATGACCTTGCTCAATACGGAGAAGGTATGGCTGTTGAGGAAGTGATGCGTGCACTGCGCACGAAGCAGATTGCGAGAACTGCCCTTTGCTGGGATTGCAGATCTTAGCAAGACTATTTTTATTTTCATTTCTTTTTTCTTTCTAGAAGGAAATATTTTTGATCTGAATACGTTATGACTTATTTTTTAGACAACTTATGGAGAATTCTGATGATTGGGATAATGATTTGTTCAGAATTCTCGTGATAGATAATTCCAAGAACACTACTCTAATCAAGGGAATTATCTATATTTTGTCAAATACTTATTTGTCAGAGGAGAAACTACCTAAAACATCAAATAGACTCGTCTTCATAAGATTTATTAATTGACTTTTGTCTAAATTTACATGGAACTTCTTATTGCATTGATGCTTGCAGTTGTGCAGGGAATTACCGAATGGTTTCCCGTTTCAAGCTCAGGGCATCTTGCATTGCTTGAATTGTTGTTCGGATATGGAGAAGGCTTATTCTTTGGGGTTGCTCTGCATTTTGGGACATTGATGGCAGTGTTTGTTTATTTTGGAAGAGACATCACTAATATACTACGGGAGCTTCTATCTTTGCGTTTTCAAACGCCAAACGGGCGACTTGGAGTTTTGTTGGTAATTGCCAGTATTCCTGCTGCAATTTCCGGTTTTTTGTTGCGTGAGATTATTACGCAGATTTCTGGGAATATGGGTATGCTGGCTCTCGGATTCTTAATTACAAGCATTGTTTTACTTGTTGGTTCTGCTGCGCCAAGGCAAGCTAAGAGACGTCTGGGCATTTTTGGAGCTTTGCTTATCGGGTGTATGCAGGTATTTTCTCTATTTAGAGGCATTTCGCGCAGCGGCACTACTATTGCTGCTGGTCTGCTGGCTGGCTTGCCTGAGAAAGAGGCTGTGAAATTTTCTTATCTGCTTTCTATACCTCTTATTTTTGGCGCAAATTTAGTTTCAGTTGGGAACAGAACGATTCCTACTGAACTGCTTTGGGCAACTCTGCTCACTTTCGTCGTAAGTTTGTGCGTCATGCATTTTTCTTTTACCTATGTGCTTAACAAAAGGGAAAATCTGAGATGGATTGCAGGATATGTTATGCTTTTGGCATTTGGCATTTTTGTTTATTTGGTTTTGGTGTGAGGTTTTCACTTATTACTTACTAACCAAAAGAGTATCTAAAAATCCTTTTGCAATATTAGTTATCTTATCACCTAAGAGAAAAAATGTGCTTAATGCCCATATATCAAGTAGAAAGATTAAAAAAATAATCTCTTTTTCTATACTCATTCTTCTTGTGCCTATATACCACACAAGAAGAGCGTTTAATGCAAATATTATACCTATTATAAAAAGAATCTTGAAGAATTTATTATGCTTAGATATGGAAGGGTAGTATGTTCCTACCAGTTTATTATAACAATCTCTCTCTCTCTCTCTCGAATTCTTGTATTATCCGTACGGTTAAGTACTAGCATACTCTTTTTAGGTTCTATACAAATATCCGTTATTTTATCCTCTATTTGAATATATGTTGAGTTTCCTGAATAAAACAATCCTGCAGTTGCCAATAATCCGATTGCAAGTGTGCTTAGAATTATTGCAAGTTGAAAATAAGGATTTTCTTTTTGCTTAGGCGTTTCTGTCATTTAATGTGAACAGACTGACTTTATGTTAAAAACTTTTGTAACTTATCCTTGGTGGTGTTAAATACCTATGCTTCTTTTCAATGCACAAATTGTTAAAATCTAGGTGATTAGCTAAATTATATAACAGCAAGAACAGTATTTGTTTAGCTAAAAACAAATACAAACTTTTAAATTTTGTCCTGAAGATTTTATATACTTGCAAGAATTATTTTTTATATGTACTTGCTTGTTGTGGCAAACACTAAGACTGAAAAAAGATTGCGTGAGTATCTTTCTTTGAGAAATGATATTAAAGACAAACTTGACAAGTTGAGAATTGAGCCGAGAAGAGTAAATGGAGCGCATCCATTGCATGGGGCTTTGGCAGGGAAATGGGCTTGCTGGCTTGGCTCAAACATTCGAATGATTTATATTATAGATGATGCGCGGAGAGAAATCATTGTTATGGCAGTTGGAAGTCACAAGATTTACTAATTATAGGAAATCACTTTAATATAGAGAATTTAATTGATTTTGTTACTTTGTTTGTAAATTCTCTATCTGGAGAATTAACGGACGAGTAACACCACTGAGTTAATTCTCCATAATCGTAATTTCTAACGTGATTTTCTATCTAGCGAATAACAAAACGACTACGAAAATTAAAGTTATTCGCTATAATATTTAAATTCTTTGAGTTTTCCTTTCTTGATGTTCTTCTCACTCAATTTGAGCTGAGCCATGAGATATTTGTCTTCGAGAATTTCTTTTTCTTCCAACGTGCGTATCTTATCACGTATCGACTCCCTAATAAATTCTGTCTTTGTCATATAATTATGCTTTCGCATTACTTTTTCTATTGCTTTTAAGAAGTTCTCTTCGATTTTTAGGCTAACATTTTCCATACTACTCTGTAGTATTAAGTAGTATTTAAAGTTACACTTTTTATCCCACAACCGCCTTAATTCTTCTTATTCCTGCAGCGACAGCTTCTTCCTTGATGATTTTGAAATTTCCGATTTCAAAAGTATTGGAGACGTGAGGACCTGTGCAGATTTCTTTGGAGAACCAGCCAGATTTTTCTTTTTTATCCTCAATAGTGTAGATGGAGACAAGTTCAGAGTATTTTGCTCCGAATTCTGATTGGGCTCCGGACGTAAGAGCATCTTTGAGTGGAATTTCAGCGCGAGATACGGGTAATGCTGCTTTTATTTTCTCATTTATGAAGTTTTCTATCTTCTTTATTTCTTCGGGAGAGAGCTTACGCGGGAAATTGAAATCGAAACGCAGGCGTTCTGGCGTGATGTTTGAGCCTTTTTGCTTTATGTCTTGAGAGAAAGTGCGGCGGAGTGCTTCATTTAGAATGTGTGTTGCAGTATGGAGTTTCTTTACTGCATCTGAATTGTCTGCAAGGCCTGATTTGAACATTCCTGCTGATGCTGTTCTGCTCAAATCCTGATGTTTCCGGAACTCCTGGTTGTATTCATCTAAGTCAACATTTATTCCTTTTTCTTCTGCTAATTCTTGTGTCATTTCAATAGGGAATCCGTAACTTTGGAAGAGGAAGAATGCTTCTTTTCCAGGAATTATTGTCTTAAGGTCTTTTGCGATTTCCTCAAACTTTTTCAGACCTTTTTCTAGAGTTGCGTTGAAGCGAGATTCTTCTTCATCTAACTGTTGCGTTATAAACTTGTGATTTCGATGAAGTTCTTGGTAATCTGGATAGATTGGAAGGATAGTTTTTGATATTTTTGATATACATGGAGATGTGATATTGAGGATACGAGCATAACGGATTGCTCTTCTTATCAGACGGCGGAGGACGTAGCCTTGACCAACATTGCTTGGTTTTATTCCTCTTTCATCTCCGAGGATGAATGTCGCTGCCTTGATATGGTCAGCGACAATGCGCATTGCTCGTGTTTCTTCTTTATCTTTTCCATATTTTTTATTTGAGAGAAGTTCTATTTCTTTGATGATTGGCTGGAAAATTGGAGAAAGATAATTGTCTTCAAGACCGTTGAGCACTGCTAATGTTCTTTCCACACCCCCACCAAAATCAACTTTTTTTTGCTTTGCTAGATTGTAATTTCCTTTTTCGTCTTTTACATATTCCATAAGTACATCGTTTCCTATTTCAACCCATCTTTCATTAGAAGGATCGAATTTTTTTGGAGCTTTGGATGAGTCTATCCAGTAAAACATCTCTGTGTCGGGACCGCAGGGACCAGTCTCTCCTGCTGGACCCCACCAATTGTTCTTTTTTGGAAGGAAGGCGATGCGCTCTTTTGGAACACCGAGTGATAACCATACTTTTGCAGATTCTTCATCTTTTGGAGCGTCTGCGTCTCCTGCAAAACAGCTGACTGCATATTTTTCTAGGGGGATTTTGAGAACTTTTGTGTGGAACTCAAAAGTGTATTTTATTGCATCTTCTTTGAAGTAGTCGCCGAGAGACCAATTGCCTAGCATTTCGAAGAAAGTGTGATGAGTGGTGTCTCCGACTTCGTCTATATCTTGAGTGCGAATACACTTCTGAACGTTGACAAGGCGTTTTCCTAGAGGATGCTTTTGACCTAGAAGGAAGGGAACAAGTGGGTGCATACCTGCAGTTGTGAAGAGGACTGTTGGGTCGTTTTCTGGGATGAGCGAAGAAGAGGGAATGTGTTTATGATTCTTGCTTTTGAAGAAGTCAATGTATGCGTTGATTAGGTCCTGACGTGTTGAGAATCCTTCACCTATACGAAGGACACTCTCTGATTCTTGAGCACGATCAAAAACCTTTGAATCGGGCGAAGAAGGTTTTTGACGAGATGTTATTTGAGGCATGAGAGAGTGGAGACAAATGGGTTAATAAAATTTGGTGTACGCCACTTTCACTGTAAACTTGCAAGCTTTCTTCTTATTTCTTCGACTTCTGTTTCAAGTGTCTGCTTTTTTTTATGGGCTGCTTCGTGGTGACTGTGTTCGTGAGATTCATACTTTACTGTTTTTGGCACAATGGCTGGTTTGGGCAGTAACTTTTCGAATAAAGTAAGTGAATCCTTTGCTTCAGCTATCTTGTTTTTTAATACAATTTTTAGGAGCAACTCTTCAGCACGAAATGCTTTGAATGATTCATACCTCTTCATGAGAGATATAACGTCAAGTTGTGCATGCAAAAGATTTTTCTCGCTAAAAACACACTCAGCCTGCTGGATTCGCACATGTTCAGGTCTCATATTATTCTATTTTCTCGAAGATTGTTTCAGTTACTTCTTTGATACGCATTTTGATAGTCGCTAAATCCTTCTCCCAAGTAGCAAGTTCCTGTTCTTCACGCATTTTTGTCTCACGAATCTTGTGCAGTACTGTATCAATCTCATCAAGTTTGTGACTTGTTGCCTCAAGTGCTTTCTTAGCAGAATAAAACTTGTCAATTTTGATGAATATATCTGAGTTCTTTGAGGCACGCGCAATACGTGTCGATACAGGGGATGCATTCGGTATTGAGAATGTTTGCATATCTGTGGCTGGGGAAACTTCCTGTCTCATTTGAGGAGACATCTCTGAAACTCTGCGCATAACTGGGGGAGAAGGGATTGGTTGTTGTGGTGACCACTCATCAACTTCAACTGTTTTTATGGCACTATTTATTGTCGGAAGCGGTTGCCCGACAAGATTATCTTCTGTGCTTTCGTGTGTTATTGCATCTTTTATAGCACTTTGTGAAAATCCTTTTTGCATTGGAGAATCTGGAAATGAAGGTAGACCGTGCTTCTCATTATCTTCATGTTCTGTAGTCATATTCTTTTCTTGTAATGGTGGAGTAAATTTCATAGGAGGTAAATCTGGCAGACCTTTAGCATTTTCTTTTTTATCCCAGAACATATACTTTTTTCACTGAAATGCTTTATATAGATTTATATTAATTATTAAATAGTGACAAACTTTAGAAAAGTTTTTAACGGGGCGCTATTAGGGAGAATGATGCAGATACACCTTCTTAAGAATATTGTGACATCTATTGCGGGAAGTAATGCTTCAGGTGTTGTAGACTTGCTTTACAATAAGAAGAATGTTAACGAGTTTCTGATTTCTAAGAAGCTCAAATCGACAATTAACCAGACGCGTAATATTCTCTATCGTCTTGCTGATGAAGGGCTTGTGAGTTTTATACGTAAAAAAGATGTTAAGAAGGGCGGATGGTATACTTATTATTGGACTCTTAATTCAGGAAAAAGTTTGCTTAAATTTAAGGAAAACCTTCAGAAAAATATTGAGGCTCTCGAACAGCAGCTAGCACAACGGCGTACCGGCAGATTTTTTGTTTGTAAGAATTGTGAAATTGAGTTTAATGAAGAGAGCTCTTTAACCCATAATTATACTTGTCCTGAGTGCGGTCAGGTTTTAGATGTTAAAGATCTTAGTGCGGAAGTATCTCAGATTGAGAAAGATATTACGCGTTTGAAGTCTTTACTTGCAACTGTGCAAGAAGAAGTACATGTTATTTTAGGCAAGGAGACAAAGGCGCGCGAACGTAAATTGCATGCAGAAGCCAAAAAGAAGCAAGCTGAGCGCGTTGCGCAGAAGAAGGCAAGAGCTAAAATTGCCGCTTCTTTAGTTAAGAAATCTGTAGCCGTAAAGAAACCAAAGAAACAACCCTTAAAAAAGCGGAGTAAGAAATAGTTTATTGCTTATTTATGGCATATTATCTTCCTTCACGACGGCGTTCTTTTGTGCACTGGCTTAGAGCACTCTCTGGAGTAGGTGTTATAATGCTCGTGACAATCTTAATCTCAATTATTGCGATGATTTGGTGGACTTTTGAACCTGAAGTAATTTCTTATTTTGCCTTGCGACCAAATTCCATTGCAGTAGGAGAGAATCTTTGGACGCTGATTCTTCATATGTTTGTGCATGGAGGAATTATGCATTTATTTGTTAACATGTTTGTGCTCTTTTCTCTTGGGAGTTTATGTGAGCGGCTTGTCGGGAAGAGGCGCTTCTTTGGCGTTTATATCATCGCAGGTATTTTTGCGGGAGTGCTTTCAGTTGTCGCAGCTTTAATGTTCGGGAACGGCATTGGCAAATCTATCGTAGGCAGACCTGATGATTTCATGGTTGGCGCTTCTGGGGCGATTTTTGCACTTGCAGGGCTTCTTATGGTGCTGTTGCCACGATTGCGCTTCAGCATTATTTTTCTTCCATTTTTCTCATTACCTGCATATATTATGGTCCCCGCTGTTCTTGTCCTGACGTGGATTATCAGTATTCTTGCTGGATGGAATATCGGGAATGTCGCGCACTTCGGAGGTTTTGCTGTAGGTGCAGGGTATGGTTATTATTTGCGGTTGAAATATAGACGTAAAGTCGAACTACTGGAGCGTCATTTCCGATGAAGTCAGCTAAGAATCGTCAATTATCTAAACAGTTTTTGCCAGTTCTTAACAGACGGAAGAAGAATACAGGCATTTTAGCGCTTTATACGCAAGCTTGGCACTATCTCGTTGAGACCAGAGTATATATCTTCTCGATTGTTGCGTTGTTTATTGCAAGTATTCTTTTCGCATTTTCATTTCCAGAGCTTTTCACGCAATTTGATGAGATATTGCGTGAAATAATCGATGAGACTGAAGGATTGTCTGCTTTTGGTTTAATCGCATATATATTCTCCAATAATTTCCAGAGTTCATTGTCAGTAATGCTTTTTGGTATTGCTTTTGGACTATTCCCCATAGGTGCAACTATTCTTAATGGCACACTCTTAGGTTATGTTTTACATCTTTCATGGGGTGTTTCCGGAATTAGCGATTTCTGGCGATTGCTGCCTCATGGAATTTTTGAGCTGCCTGCTGTTTTCATTTCTTTTGGTTTGGGAATACGCTTAGGTTCCTTTGTGTTTGCGAAAAAGAAGATGGCTTCTTTAGCGTATCATCTTTACAATTCATTGCTTGCCTTTGTATTGATTGTTTTGCCCCTTCTCATTATTGCTGCCATTATTGAAGGTACATTGATTATTGTTTCATTTTAACGCTCGTAGAAATCCGCGGAATTTATTCTTTCCTAATACCCCATAGCTTGCTGTGGGGATAAAGCCAATGCTCTCCTGACAGAAGAAACGCGTCCATGTTTAAATGAACAAAAGTCTGGTTGAGGAGATAATTATCTGTAATACGAATCAGCTTCTGTGCTTCGATTCTTTTAGATGCCCCACTCCGCCAGTAGGCGGATTTGCCAGCAGGCAAAAGCTTGCTGTGGGGAGTTTCACTCCGAGGTTCTTTTCCTGCGGATTTGTCAAGGACTTCTGTCCTTGATTACTCTCGCGAGGTTTTCTTGCAGAAAGTATTAATAACCTTCTTTTTATTAATAATTGATGGAATCGCCTGAAGAGATTATTGAAGCGAAGGGACTTATTGATTCTCACGTTCGTCATGAGCCTAGGGCAAGAGTACTTGATGAGATGGATGCTGAGCGTGAATCTGAGAGCATGAGGAAGATTGAAGCTGCATTGTTTGTTGCAGGCAGGTTTCTGAGCTTACAGGAGCTTGTTGCTTTGACTGATGTTAATCCGCTTATGCTCCGGAAAATATTAGAAGATTTGGGTGATAAATACAAGAATTCAGGCATAGAGATTGTTCGGAAGAATAATCTCTGGAAAATGGATGTTACTTCTGATTACACTTGGATTGTTAACAAGCTTGCTACTGGCAGCGCGGAATTTACTAAGGCTGAGCAGGAGACGCTTGCCATTATTGCTTACAAACAGCCGATGAAACAGAGTGTATTGGTTAAGATTAGAGGGAATAAGGCCTATGAGCATGTTGCAAAGTTTTGTGAAATGGGGTTAATAAATAAAAAAAGGACAGGGCATACTTCTGAACTTACTCTGCATGATAGTTTTCACGAGTACTTTAGTGTGCCGCGTGATGACGCGCTCATGCAGGAAACTAGCACAGAGACAAATGATGCCAGCGAGGAATCAAAAACTTAACAATGAATACACTCACTTTGGTTTATGTCGTGATGTTTTTTATAGGTATATTCCTGCTTTTGTTATTTGTTGTAATGCATTATAGATATCGACATAATCTTTACTATTCTCCCAAACCAACTCGTTTTCCCACTATTTCTATTCTAGTGCCAGTGTATAATGAAGAAAAAAGTGTCGCAGATACGCTGAATGCATTGATTAAAATTAATTATCCGGCAAGGAAAAAGGAGATTATTGTCATTGATGATGGGAGCACTGATAGGACTGCTGAAATTGTGCGCTCATTTGTAACATCTCATTCTGGAATTCGTTTACTTTCTAAGAAAAATGGTGGCAAGGCGCGCGCTTTGAATTATGGTATACGATTTGCAAAGGGAGAACTACTGGCTGTTGCGGATGCTGATTCAAATCCCTTATCTAACTCGCTGATGAGCATGGTGGGATATTTTGATGAACAAAGAGTTGCTGCAGTTACTTCACGAGTACTTGTGCGCAATACTCCAAACTGGTTATGCAGATATCAGGTACTTGATTATTCGATTATAGCTTGGACGAGAAAACTTCTTGATTTTGTTGACTCTGTTTATGTTACTAACGGACCTTTAAGCGTCTATCGCACATCAGTTGTTCGCAAGATTGGAGGGTTTGATCCGACAAATCTTACAGAGGATATTGAGCTTACATGGCATATCTTAAGTAAGGGATATCAAACGCGCATGGCTTATAATGCCATAGTCTATACAATTGTCCCAGAGACTTTTGCGATATGGGTTAAGCAGCGTATAAGATGGAATCTGGGAGGAATTCAGACGGTTGTGAAGTACTGGCGTTCAATGTTTAAAAACAATGCGTTTGGATATTTTGTTATCCCTTACGTGGCTGCTTCTTTTATCTTAGCACTTATTGGTTTTGGACTCTTTGCGCGATACATGTGGATTAAAGGGTCTTATTATCTTGTTTCTTTTTATTATTGGTTCCAAGGATATAATCCCTTTGCATATTGGGAGTTTAGCTTCCATGCTACGCTGTTGCTTTTTTTGGCGAGCTTATTCTTCCTTTTAGCAATTGGTTATTATAAGTTAGGTTTTAATCACTCTAAATATTCACATGCTTCAATTGTCCAAATTTTTATTTACTCAGCTTTATATAGGGCATTGTATATTATTCCTTTAGTATTAGCCTTATATAAGCTCGCAAAGGGAGATTTACGATGGTATACCAAATAACTGGGCACAAGAACAGCGTTTTTATCGAGTCTTTAGTGCTGACTTTGATTGTTTTTGTTGTTGGATTTTCTTTAGGATATTATGTTGAGAATTATAGGGTTGATAAAATTATTAAGGACTATAAGGAATACGAAGTTGAGGCTTTGGATTTAAAGCTGCAAAATTATTACTATCAAATCATGAGCAGAGAAGCGTGTTCTTCAGCTATCGAACAGAACTTTATATTTGCAGACAAACTTTATAATAATGGGCTTATTTTGGAAAAATATGAAGAGGCTAACCAAATTAGTGACCAACTCACTTTGGAGAAGAAAAGATATGTACTTTTGAAGACAGAACTTTGGCTGAACACTCTTTTGCTTAAGGAAAAGTGTCAAGTAAATTTCACTACTATCGTTTATTTCTATTCTGCAGATCCTGGAAATTCTGCGCGCGTGGCTGAACAGAAAGTTATTTCTAATGTGCTTAGGACTGTTAAAGAGAGGAATGGGAAGAATTTAATATTATTACCTATTGCAGGAGATATGCAACTTGACGCGGTAAATCTCCAGATGAATGCTTATAATGTTACGCATCTACCTTCTGTTTTAATCAATGAAGACACAATTTTGGAAGGGTTCTCAAATGTCGAGGAAATAGAAACTTATTTGTAAACGCTTGCAGAAATTTTCGGATTTCAGTCTGTAGTTATTTTGCCAATGATTTCCGCGGCGGTCACAAAACCTTAAACAAGCCTCGGTTAAAACTCTAAGGGTTTTGTGACATTTTTTATCACATTTTGTTCATAATTATACTTCATAGAACAGTATGCTTCAGTACCATAAACCATAAAAAGCCGGAGTGTTTTGGATAAGTATGTTCAACGAACCGTCTCGAACAGGAGGAGTGCAGCAGGATATTCTTGTTGATGCTTTAGACGACGGTGTTATTGTCCGTGTGCCTGAAAGTTACGCGCGCCGCGAGGGACTGCCAATTCTCCGCAAATGGGTTCCGCCACAACCAGAGCATAAATCTCCTAATAAACTTGGACCTAAAGAAACAGGAGGAATGGACACCTTTAGGCGACCGTTACGCAAAGAAGCAGATGGCATACGTGCAGCACTTCTTGATAATTTTCATTGGACTCTACGCCAAAAAAGACAAGAAATGAGATTGAGTAGAAAGCAACTTGCAGCTGCTGTTGGAGCATCCGAGCAAGACATAAAATTCCTTGAGAATGGCGTCTTGCCTAGCAATGATTTTGTTCTTATCAGCGCACTTGAAAGATACTGCGGTATAACTATGCGGAAGGAGCCCACGGCTAGTGCTCCTCCTACGAATACACTCCGTCCTGCTAAAAATATGCTTGCTGGGGGCAATACTTCTTTTTTTGGCAGCAGCAATGATTCTGCATCTCCTGTCCGAAAGCATTCTGGCAAAGGGCTGACTGAGAAGAAAGAACTTGATTTGTTAAACAGCGAGGATTTACTTGGAGATGCTATTGAGTTTGACGAGTCTTCGGCTACATCCCATAAATAATCTTTTTTTATGCGCGCAATTGGACACGCAATTTTTGAAGCTGCGTGTCGAATTACACTTGCGCGTAGAACGCGCTTGGCGCGCCTAATTTTGGGATGTAGCGAGTCTTCGAAAGCTTTATAAATGTTCTCGCGCAGGTGAAGTTATGAATATTGAAGTAGTTCATCAGGATAAAGAAAATGCAGAATTATTCCTTGATAATATAACTGTTGCCGAGATTTTACGCGTATATTTGGCTGAACAAGGTGTTGATTTCGTTGCATGGCGACGTGAGCATCCTTCGAAGCCAATAGTTCTTAAGATAACTAGTGAGAAAGGTGTTGCTAAATCGGTTGATGCTGCTGTAAGTGCTCTGAAGAAGAATCTTGATTTACTGAGAGCTGGACTGAAGAAGTAACTTTTGGCTAGATTTTAAATGGTAATTTTAAACTTATGAAGATTTTGTTGAAGACCTTTTCCCCCTCTTAAACATGAATGGGACAGAATTAAGCCCTAACTAAGATAAAATAAGTCGTGCCATATCACTCTACAAAACAAGGCAGTATCAATTCTGTCTAATCTTCTTTGTGAAACTCTCCATCCAAATACTTTTTTATC
>Ga0209514_10007924_pt1 | contig 12350 bp, 6 predicted proteins | sample Subgrocontami58m_FD_187452 | JGI IMG/M metagenome (GOLD analysis project Ga0209514, IMG submission 187452) | Subsurface groundwater microbial communities from S. Glens Falls, New York, USA - GMW37 contaminated, 5.8 m (SPAdes) (version 3) | ecosystem: Environmental > Aquatic > Deep subsurface >...
TCAGCCGCGTGAGGTGGCTCACATCGCGTCGCAATTGCTGGCTAAGGTAATGGAGCGCCGCCCCCGCCGCGCCGATCGCTGCGGGACGATTACGCAGGCCGAAGCCGTCCAGCGACGCCACCTTAAAATGGTCTCGGAGGGTGAATTGGGCCGTCTCAGGCGCGAAGACCCAGTCGTCGCAGCCATTGAGCGAGCGAAAGGAGCTTTGCAGGAGTTTCCTCAAGTCGGCGGCTTCCCCCGGGTAAAGGACTTCGGCCGGATGCAGGCGCTGAAGTTCGGCCAGCAGGGCGGTCTCACCCTCCAGTTCGGTGGCATGGAAGTCCCCGGTGGTGAGGTCCACCAGGGCCAAGCCAATGGTTTTCCCCAGGCGATAGACGGAAGCGAGGTAGTTGTTCCGCTCCGCTGCGAGCATTCGTTCGTCGAAATGCGCTCCCGGGCTGACGATCTGCGTCACTTCCCGCTTGACCAATTGTCCGGGGCGGGCGTCCTCCATCTGATCGCAAATGGCCACCTTGCGGCCCGCCTTGAGCAGGCGCGCGATATAGCCGTTGGCAGCGTGGTAGGGCATGCCGCACATCGGGATGACGCCCCGCTTGGTCAGGGCCACGTTGAGCAGTTGCGCCCCCACTTGGGCGTCCTCGAAGAACATCTCGTAGAAGTCGCCCAGCCGAAACAGCAACAGGGTGCCGGGCGGCAGTTCGCCTTTGATGCGGCGATACTGCGCCATCATCGGAGTCAGTTGGGCTTCTTGCGCCATCGGCAGGCAGGATAGCGGTCACCGTGGCCCGGGTCGAAAGGAAATTTTCGCTACCCTGCCGCTCAAGAGGAATGCGGCCTTCGTAGTCCCTCGCGCCGCCCTTCTCCACTGGCCTGGGATCATTGATCTTTTAGCCACACCATGGAGCGGCCTCCACGATTGTTCCGAACGTAGTTTGGTATTGCCAAGAGCGGGGCGCCGTTGCTGTAGGCGCCTTTGATCGTCATGACTCCGCCGAGCAGCGTCGGGTTCCACTCCGTGGACAGCGGGGAGTCCGGGCTTAGGATCGAGTCGAGATCCTGATCAACGCTTTCAACGTTGTATATCAACGGGCCGTACCGTAAGGCCACGCGTCCGACATCCGCCGCAACCTGGCCGCTGGCTTTCACGCGTTGGACCGTGAGGGGAAGGACAAACTCGACTTTATCCCCGGCCTTCCACTCCCGGGCTACCACGGCATAGCCCTTTTCGATCGTGGGTGTTAAGGGAGAACCGTTGACCGCGAGTGAAGCCATACCGTTGCACAACGGTGTGCTGGTGTAGAGCCCGCTCACGCCGCGATTCGGGACGCGAATTCTCAGGGCGAAGCGCTTCGTCGCTGTGGGATTGACGGTGATGGAAACCTTGCCGCCCCAAGGATAGTCGGTGGCCTGAACCAACTCAACCTCAGTCCCGGCAACCTTGCCAACCGACACCGTACTGCCGACGAAGAGGTTCACGTAGATGCTATCGGTGCTGCGCGAGTACATCCATGTGGGCAGCATCAGCAGCGTCCGCGGGATGTTGCCCACACAGCAGGGGCACACATGCCAGGGGTAGCGTGTCTGGCCCGAGTCCAGCGGGTTCGTGTAGCAGAAGTTCTTGCCTTCGAGATCCACGTCGCCGAGAATCGCGTTATAGATCGTTTCTTCGTAGAGATCCGCGTACCGGGCATCCTGGCAAGCAAGATGCAGCTTGTGCTGGAAGAACAGCTCGCCACAACCAGAACAGGACTCGCAGTAAGCGCGGTTGGGAAGCGAGTAATCCTTCCCAAATCCCTCGGAACTCTCGCCGCTCCCAATTCCGCCGGTGACATAGTACTTTTTGTTGACCAGGTTGTCCCAGAGCGATTTGACGGCGCTTTGGTAGCCCAGGTCGCCGGTTTCCATGACGATATCAACCATGGCCGAGTAGGAGTAGATTGCGCGTACCGCGTGTCCGACCGCCTCGTACTGTTGGATCACGGGAAGATGGCTCTGATCGTACTCCTCGCCCTTCTTGCGCGAGTCGAGGAGGAACTTCGCCAGTCCGACGTAGTTCCGGCCCGTACCCTCTCCCTTCAACTCCCGGCCCTGCCCCTTTCCCTCCAACTCCTCCACATACCGGGCCAGGCGCACCAGGGCCTGTTCGAGTTCCTGATGGCCCTCGTACCAGGGCTTCTTTGGGGCGGGGCCGACATTGTTGTACCAGCAATCGGCGAGTTTCCTGGCCGCCTGGAACATCGGGTCGTCTTTCTGGCCCGTCAGCAGGCTGTGGGCGATCGCCGCCTCGATGAAATAGCCGGCCAGATACCCCTCATGATCGGCTTTGTTTGACCAGCGGGGAAGATCGCCAAGCGTGTAGAAGGTTTGGAGGTAGCCGTTGGGCTCCTGGGCGCTGAGGATCTTGGGAATCCAGTCGTCAAGCTTGGCTCTCATGGCATTCTGCGCTTGGAGGATTTCCTGGTCACCCTGCGCATCCACCATCAGCGCCACGCACATGGCCTCCACCGTGTTATAAACCCAGGCGTTGGCAAACACGGGGCCCTTTTGAGGGGCAAAGGGTCTGCCCGCCAGCTTGTGGCCCGCCTCGACAAAATTGCCAATGCCTCCTTCAGCCGTGGCGGGATCGGAGATCTTGTCGCAGCAGTGTGGGATCCAATTCACGATCAACGCTTTGAGTCGATGATTCCAGAGCGGGTTGTTGACCTTGTAAGTCCTGGTGCGAACCAGGTCAAGGTGACTCGCCGGGAACTGCTCGGCTACCGTGAGTCGCAACGTATCCGAGCCGCTCAGTTCCCCGTCATTTGCCGTCAGTCTCAGGACATAGGCGCCCGGAGCCGCGAAGGTGCCGGGAGCCCAGAAGCCGGCGGTGGTGACCGCCGCGTTGAGGTCCCCAAAAGTGACGTCGCCGGGGCCTGATTCCTTGCTCCATGCAAGCTTCGGCGGCGTGCTGGGCTTGCCGTCATCCTTCACTGCCCCGCGGAGATAGGTCTTCCCGGAGAGAACCACCACGCGATCGACACCCGCTTCGACTGTGGGAGCGAAATTGGGTGACTTGCCTGAATCATAAACTCTCCATTCCAGCAACCCGGTGGAAGAAGTCCCTTCCGAGTCAAACTCGAGCCTCAGTTTGGAGGTGGTAACCTCGGCGAACGTGGTGGTGTTGAACTGGTTCTCGAGTAGGCCGAGGCCGGAAGGGTCGCTCACGGACACAAAACTGGCGCCGTCCCAGTATTGCAGCCGGCAGGCTTTGGGCAGGCGCACTCCTCGGTGGTCATCGAACCAATAGACATCCATCCTGGCGGCGCTGATGGGCTGGCTCCACTCATACTGCACCCATTGCGTGCCGTTCCGGGGCCAGTTGCCATAGGCGCCGCGGCTCTTGTCGTCCGAGTGCTCGGGGGTATAGCCATCATTCAGCGCGGTGATGGTTTCATGCCCGGAGACATAGGACGTGGAGGACTTCGCCACCAGCGCAAGATTAGCTCCGGGATCAGCAGCAGCCTCCGTCTGCCTGGCTTGCGGCTTTGGCGAGGGGTTGGAGGATGGGAAGCCTGCCGTTGATTTCAGCCTCAGAATGCTGAGGGAATACGGAGGGAATTGATGAGTAAAGTTCGTGCCGTTGATCGCCAGCGCGGTGGTGGTCGGATGGACTTTCATCCGGTTGTCGAGCGAGTTATTGTCATCCAATCGGTCCGATTTCAGAACGGTCAGTTGGCCCTCCGGCGCGATGCCGCCCACGCCGCCAATATTCACGGTCGTGGTGACTGGTTCCGCCGACAGGTTGATTGCCTTGAGCACGATGTCGCCGCTTGCGTCGTCCCGGCCCGCCAGCGCATGGAAAGGGTTCGGCGCTGGGGCGGTTTCGTCGTGGATCAATTTGCCGTCGAGATAACACCGGACACGGCGGTCGTTCAATTCCACCTTGATGTCGTACCAGCGGTTCAATTCGATCTTGCCGGGGACGTGCCGGCCAAGAGGGTTCTTCTTGAACTCGATGGCATGCTCACGGTTTCCCCAACCGCCGATGTTCCACCAGGACCTTTCTTCGCCCTTGTGTCCGAACACGACCAGGAAGCCCTCCTCGCCGCCCAACTTGCGCGCTTTCAGCGTGACGGTGTAGTTGGACCACGCTTCGTCGCCAAAGTAGCTGAGCCCCACAGCGTTGTCCTGCTGTCGGTAGGCGCCCTCGGCGGTGGTCCACTTCCCACCCTCGGTCTTCCAGCCCTGGTCGCCCTTCGAAAAGTCCGCGGCGCCCAGCACCTGACCGTCCTTCTCCACTCGGAAATCCTTGAACTCCGCCGAGGTATTCCAGGTGCCGACGCCAACACCGCCGGTAATGGGAGGCGGTTTCTGCGCCGCGATCTCGACATCGGTCTTTACCGTGCAGGCCGGGCGGTTGATTCCGAAGAGTTTCCACAGATAATAGGAGACCGTGCCGTACGCTCGTTGGCTGTCGAAGTATATCATGCCATGCCAGCCGCTGCGTCCGTCCACATGCGCGAGTAGCGGCGCGTAGGAGACCATCCGCACCACATCGGCGTTACGCTCGGCGCCCATGAGAAACACGCCCTCGGACAACGCCGAGATCAGGTTACCCTTGTCCGGACCGCCCTCGTCCGAGGTCACGGCGATTTCGCCCAGATAGACTGGCGGCAGCTTGCGGTCGCGATTGCCGTACATGTCCTGGTTGGAGACAAACCATGTTGGAGTGTTGTAGAAGTGATTATCCTCGATGTCGAAGGCGGCGTCCCGCATCAGATCGCGGCTGATCCAGGAAAGGTCCGCGATATAGGCGATGTTCGGGTAATTCGCCTTCAGGATTGAATGAACGTAACGGTAGCGTGGCGGGAACTCCTTGGTGCCGTTCTCGTTGCCAATCTCGACCAGTTTCAGATCAAACGGACGGGCGCGTCCGTGTTCAGCACGCCGTTTCCCCCACTCCGAGGTGACAGGGCCGTTGGCGTACTCGATGGCGTGCAGAAAGTTGGTTGCGATCTGGCCCATTTCGGCCATAGGCACATTCTCGGACTCCCGAAACAGACAGGTCTGGCCCGCAAACCCGACGTGCAGGGGCTCGGCTCCCAGGTCCTCGCAGAACTGGAGATACTCGAGGAATCCCATGCCGTGAGTGCGGCGGTAATTCCAGGCGCCCCAGCGCTCCTGACGTTCCTCGATCGGACCGATCGTCAGCTTCCAGTCGTAGGCCGTTTCGACCGTGCCGCCCTCGACCACACAGCCGCCTGGGAACCGAACAAAACCGGGCTTCATGTCGGCGATCATCTGAGCCAGATCAGAACGGAGGCCGTTTGGCCGATTCTTCCAAGTCCGCGCGGGGAAGAGCGAAACGAAGTCGAACCACACCGTTCCTTTTGCGCCTGCGGCGATCACCAACCTGGCTTTGGGTTCGTTGCGGGTGTCAGCAAGCGTCGCCTGAAACTGCTTCCACTGCGTCGTCAGTCCCGCGATCGGGATCTGCCCGCCGCATGCGGCGCCGCTAGCGTCCTCGAGTCCGGCGGTCAACGTCCCTGAAAAGCCGTCCGCGCAGCGGGCCCAGAACGAGAGCGTATGGCTTTCGCCCGCCGTCGTTCCAATGCCCCAATACCCTTCGTTGGCAATCCCGAGGCGGCCTGATGCGAGATCCTGGACTTCCAGCCGCAAGGAGCGTGGAGTACCGGAGTTCAAAGGGGCGGCCATGTCGAGATGCATTGATCCTCTGGCGTCGCCCTCTTTGACCAGCGACCAATAGGGAAGGCCGTTGGTGTCGTGCTGATACCCGGCGTCGTAGCCCTTCTGGTCGAGCCACCGGCCATCCCGCCAGGTGAATCCCTCGGGCGGCTTTGCATCCTCGAACGCGCGGTTGCGGATTAACTCGGCGTAGAGGCCGCCATCCACCCCGTGGTTGATCTCCTCGAGGAAGATGCCGTACATGCGTGGGTTGATCTTCGGCCCTTCTTTTGCGGCGTCGATGGTGATCGTGGCCGAGGCGCCCCAAAGGGAACCAGCGAGCAACAGGCAGACAAGCAGGGAGAACTGGCGATACTTAGATGTCATGATGGGCCTTCAGCATACAACGGGACCAAAGGCGGAACTATGCACGAGGGCACGAGGCCTGACCATCAAGAACCGCTTGCCCGGAATGTCACTGTTCAACAGTAGTTATGCGAATCTTGCGCCACTCTCAAGTATTCACACCGCGAACCGATATCCGAAATGTCGCGCAAGAGGGCCGCTGGCAGCCCGGAATGGCCAGGAGGGACAACGGCGAACGTCCGAAACCAGTTCGCCTCGCGGCAAGGATTGCCGTTAAATAACAAACGCCCCGCTAGGGGTGACTCACGGAAAGAGTCCTATGGTAATCAATACAAATACGTCGGCCATGACAAGCTCCCGCTTGCTTGGGGAATCATCCAGTCTGCTGTCCAAATCACTCGCTCGTCTCTCCTCGGGTTCCAAAATCACAGGACCCGAAGATGACTCCGCCGGCATGGCGGTCTCGATGCGGTTTGACGCGCAGGTCAACCGGATCAACGCGGCTAACAACAACGTGGGCAACGCCAGCTCCTTCAACCAGACCCAGGACGGGTTCCTGGGGAAGGTGGCCAAGGCGCTTGACCGCATGAGTGAACTGTCTGTCCTCGCACAGGACATCACCAAGTCGGACAGCGACCGCAGTCTCTACAACCAGGAGTTTACCCAGTTGGGTAGCTACATCACGAATGTGGCCCAGAAGGACTTCAACGGGGTGAGCCTGTTCAGTGGAACGGCCCAGTCGGTCACCATCGACAGCGAAGGCGGGACCTTCTCGATGAGCGGCATCAACCTGGGTGCGGCGACCTACACCACGGCCACCGCTTCGACGGTGACGAGCACCACGAACGCCGCCACGGCGTTGACGAACGTGAAGAACGCCATCGCGACCCTGGCCAGCGACCGCGCGACGGTAGGCGCCTCACGCACCCGGCTCAACTACACCGGGGAGCAACTGATGGTTCTGCGTGATAACCTCACCGCCTCCAACAGCCGCATCAAGGATGTGGACGTGGCGGAGGAGAGCACCCAGTTTGCCAAGTACAACATCCTCGTCCAGGCAGGCACGGCGATGTTGGCGCAAGCAAACGCCAGTCCTCAATCCGCGCTCCGTCTCCTCGGTTAGAAACCGACGGGTCGGTTAGCAGAGAAGCAAGTCGGACGGCGCGAGCGCGCCGTCCGCTCTTTCCTTTTCAGGTTCCTGTTTTATCTGCTCCGAGGATGGCAAAATCAAAACGGCGGCACCTTTCAACAGACGAGTAGGAGATCCTGGATCACGTGCAGGTTCGGTTGTTGACCTCACCTGATTTTTGGGCCGCGTCGATTTGTGGCCGACCTCCCCTATCCGCGAAGCGGATTGAGTTCAAGCTCCGTTGGGAGCGGCATGTCTCTAGCCACGCCGTCATCGAATGCCGATAAGCTCCGTTAGGAGCGGCAGGTTTCCGCACCGGGCCGGGCAAGCCGACGGAAGCAGGCCTCCGGCATGAATGCCCAAATCCATGCCGCTCCCACCGGAGCTTGAACCAAAACGCAGGGGGATGGCTTCCTATAGACATGGCGCTCCTACCGGAGCTACTTGAGGGGTTATGTCAGGAGGACGCCTCATTCGGCGTTGGCGTTGGGGATGCTCCGGCGGGTCGTCCTGAGCTTGTCCAACGCCGCAGTCGACCCAGCTCGCAAAGAGAATCCCCAATCCCAATTCAACACCAAAAGCTTCGGATCTCGTGCCCGAACGCCCTGATCGGCGGGAACCTCGCTGTCAGAAACGTCGGCCCAAGGCCTATCCGCTTATGACTTGCCCAAGTATTGTGGTTGTAACCCCAACATCGCGGTGCAAGAGGTAATTGCCCCAACGGGGCTCTGTCTCGAAGCCCAGGGTTGCGAGGAACGAGTCTATCCCCGACAAGAATGTCGGCGCTCCGAAAAATCTGAGATGCGCACGTAATTCTTAACTTAGCGCCATTCGTCTTGAGGCGGCGGAGGACGAGGGGAAGTTCCGAGTCTGGCGAGGTTCGTCCGACGGGTGTGTCATCGCAAGTCAACCGACCGAAGGATGCAATTAAAGTCGTCTCGGCAGGCAGAGATGATCTGGACAACTAACGCAGGGGTAAGGCCCAACGCCCGCACGAACGGATCCGTCTCGGGAAGGTGCCAGCCTTCATCTGCAAAATCCAAGCCGGTCAACGCGAGCAGACGCCGGGTAAACTGCAACGCGCCGAGGACGGACACTTGTTCGACGATTTTCTCCGGGTTGAGTTGCCAACGAATGACATCACACGTCGGCGTCGGGAAGCGCCAATGTTCCAGAAGCATCGCGCCGGCCTCGGCGTAATCGAAACCCACTGAGCAGCGTTCCCAGTCCTCGATCGCTTGATGGCCGTCCCAGTAGATGGTGAAGCCCTGTTCTTCCACGACGCGGTTGATGAGGACCCGCCCGATAGCATGCAGGATGCCGATGGTGTAGGCGTCCTCCGCATTGAGTCCTGACTGTTTGGCCAAAGCCTCCATTACCAGCGCGGCAGCGACCGAAGCGCTCCAGTAGTCGTCGGCCGAGAGACCATAGCTGGGCAGGTCGCGCGCGAAGAGCTGTCGGGACAGGCTAAGGTTGACCACTCGAATCACTTCGCGCAAACCAATGTAGTTGATCGCTGAGGTCAAGTTGCTGTGGAACCTCGCGGGGGCATAGTAGGGGCTGTTGCTGATTCGGATGATGTCAGCGGCCAGCGGCCCGTCATTCCGCAGCAATGCGCAGACCGACGCGAGATCCGTGCTCGGGTCTTTCGCCAGTTCTGCCACCTTGACCAGCACGGCGGGTGTCGCCCCCAAGGCGTCAATGGCCTGGACGGTTCGCTTAAAGTCGTTGGGATTCAACATATCTTTTTAGTTTTACGGTCTTGTGAGTTGGCACCAGCGCGTCGAGGCAGCGGCTTGATGCATACCTTGGTCAGACAAGCCCAGCAGGGTTGATAACGAGCGCGACACGCCCATCGCCCATGATCGTGGCCCCTCGGAAGGCCGTTATGTTCGCAAAATCACGCCCCATGGGTTTCACGATGACTTCGACGTCGCAGATAAACCGATCCACAGCGACTCCTACCCTTTCCCGATCCGTTTGGACGATGGCCAGCGCCACTTCTTCGGGCCAGGCGATTTCCCCGGACCGAGTTTCGGAGGCAAAGTGGTCGGCGAGCCGCAGCACGGGGTAAACCTCGTTCCGAAAGGTGGCGAAATGGGCTTGCTCATGGCGGTGAATCTGATCGCGCGGCAGGCGCACCATCCGCACCACGGACTCCATCGGGAAGACATATTCCTCGCTGTTGGCCTCGACCAGGATTCCCCTGGATACCATGAGGCTGGCGGGCAGCGTGATGGTGATCTTGGAACCACCGCCCAGGCGGCTTTCAAGCGTGGTCGTCCCGTGGAGTTTCCGGATGTTGCTCCGGACCACGTCCATCCCGACGCCGCGTCCGGAGATGTCGGTCACCTTCTCAGCCGTTGTGAGGCCCGGGAGGAAGATCAACTCCAGCGCCGCGCGTTCATCCATCGCCTCCGCGGCGCCAGGAGTGATGAGTCCTTTCTCAAGCGCCTTCTGCTTGAGCCGCGCCGGGTCCATGCCACGGCCGTCGTCATGGACCTCGATGACGACATTGTTCTCCTTGTTACAGGCCTTCAGTGTGACCTTGCCCGCGCGCGGTTTGCCAGCCTGCGCGCGGACTTCCGGCGACTCGATGCCATGATCCGCCGCATTACGCACCAGGTGGACGAGCGGATCGGCGATCTGTTCGATCACAGTCTTGTCCAACTCCGTGTCCTCTCCCTCCAGCAGCAGTTCGACCTCCTTGCCCTGGGCACGGCCAATATCGCGCACCATCCGCGGGAACCGCTGGAAGACCGTCCGGATGGGCATCATCCGGATGGACATGAGGGCCGCCTGCAAATCGTCGGCAATGTGCGAAATGTGGTCGCCGGCATCTTTGACCTCCTTTCCCATCACGCTCAGGCCGTGTTCCAACACGAGCTTTTTGGCCAGGATGGGAAAGGCATTCCGGGCAACCAGCAACTCCCCTGCGGACTGCATGAGCCGATCCAGCTTCTCCTGATCAACTCGGATCGAGGCCGCGGCGTGAAGCGCTTCCTTCTTCGGCCCGTCAGCCGCCGAGGCCGCCGGCTGGGAAGCGACACTGGGTTGGGGTGCCAGCCGCGTTTCGAACCCGCTCCCGCGCAGGGAGTTCTCGCGCAAAGACCGAATCAGGTCCGCCAACTTCTCATAACCCTTTGCGAGGTGTTCCTTGGTCTGATCCGACAAAGCCACCTTGTCGGTGAGGGTCGTTTCGAGCAGATGAATTTGTACCTCCAGCAGCGCTGCCGGCTCCTCCTGTCCTTGGTGGCGCGCGGCGGCCTGGAAGGTCCTCAAAATGCGCAGATAATTCTTGCAGCATCCGAGATCCGTGTCTGTGGTGCCACGAAGCTGTGACAGGAAGCCTCCCAAGGCCTCCATGCTCTGGCCGGCTATGTTCAAGAAGCCAGCCAGCGGATCCGCCTCATCGGCTGCGCTGGACGCCGGCTCAGGGTGGCTCTCAATCCGAATCTCGCTCTCGTCTTCGACGAAGATGAACACTTCCTTGACCTTGGCGATAGGGTGCGCGCTGAGCAACTCGACGTCCCAGGCCAGGTAGCATTGCTCCGGATTCAGCGTCTCCAAGGACGGAACCCCATCGACTCGGGCGGTCACGGTGGCGTCTCCCAAAGCGCGAAGTTCGTCCACCATGTTGACCGGGTCGGTGCCGCTGAAGAAGACCTGCGGGTGCGGCCTGAAGAAGATTTTGTGCCGTTGTTGTTGGGGGGCATCATTGACCGGTTTTGCCGGGCGGTTGGACCTGGGCCTGAGGTCGGGAGGAAGAAACTTGGCCAACGCTTCCACTACTTGCGCGCAAGCCGGCTCGACTGCGTCCGTGCCGTCAGGCTCCAGCAATTGCCCGATCAAATCCTTGGCCTGCAGAGCGAGGTCAATCATCTCCGGCGTGATCGTCAGCCGCCCCATCCGTGCTTCGTCGAAAAGCTCCTCGACATGGTGGGTGAAGGCGGCCATCTCATTGAAGCCAGCCGTGGCACCGGACCCTTTGATGGTGTGGATGGCTCGGAAGACGCGGTTCAGCAGGTCCGCGTCTTGGGGGCGCGATTCCAGCTCCAGCATCGACGAGTCCAACTCGGCCAGCAAGTCGGCGGCCTCCACCCGGAAGGCGTCTCGCATCTTTCTCTGGAGCGCGGCAATATCCATACATCCTCGAGGTTCAGGCCAGGCCAGAATTCCTCACGGGCAGACCTTTTTCACCACCGCGAGCAATTGTTCGATCTGAAACGGTTTGACGATCCAGCCGGTCGCGCCGGCCGCCTTTCCCTCCATTTTCTTCTCGTGCTGGGACTCGGTCGTCAGCAGGACAATCGGGGTGAACCGGTAGGGCGCCATGGCGCGCAATCGGCGCGTGAGTTGAATCCCGTCCATGTTGGGCATGTTGAGATCTGTGATAAAGAGATCCACCTTTTGGGCGCTGCTTTTCGCCAGGGAGTCCAGTCCGTCCTGGGCTTCGACCACTTGGTAACCCGCACCCGCCAAGGTGAAGTTGACCATTTGCCGCATGCTCGAGGAGTCGTCCACCACCATGATTGTCTTGGCCATAACGCGTCTAGGTCCTTCCGGACCTGTTTACTGGAGTTCCGGTCTCCTTGCGTCTCGCCAGGGAAAGACCCACGCGAGACTCCGCCGCCCGAAAGTCCTCGGAGACTTCTGTCATTCCGAAGTCTGGCACGGCTTGCGACAGGGCGTAGAGAATCTGCATGATGGAAGAGTGGACGGACCTGGCCGCACGGGCGTCCACGCGCACGACCCCGCCAATGCCGGCCAGGGGCAAGACCGCCTGGTGAAAGTCTGCGGCGTTCTGGATCCCCATCTCACTGTCCAGCACCACCAGGGTGTTGGTCCCATCCGGTTTGATCTGCCAGCTCATGTCGTTACCTTTCGCCTCCAGAGTTCCAACGTCACGGTGGTGCCCATGCCGGGCGCCGATTCCAGGTGGAATCGGTCCACTAACCTGCGAGTGCCAGCCAACCCGGCCCCGAGGGTACCGAGTTTGCCTTCCTCCAGGAACCGTTCCGCGCGCTCGATGCCCTTCCCTTTGTCGGACACGATGATGCGCAGCCCGAGGACATCTCCCTCGGTGACTTGGCCGATCTGGATTTCTCCGGAACAGCCGGCGTATTGAACCACGTTGCGGGTGATTTCTGAGATCCCTGTGGCGAGGCGGGTCAAAATCGCCGGAGAGAAG
>Ga0209514_10007926_pt1 | contig 12348 bp, 9 predicted proteins | sample Subgrocontami58m_FD_187452 | JGI IMG/M metagenome (GOLD analysis project Ga0209514, IMG submission 187452) | Subsurface groundwater microbial communities from S. Glens Falls, New York, USA - GMW37 contaminated, 5.8 m (SPAdes) (version 3) | ecosystem: Environmental > Aquatic > Deep subsurface >...
TTTTTTCCGCTTCTGCGCTTTTTTCGATTCTTTCGCATTAAAATGATTCTGTCCGGCTTGCCGGTATAAGAGCTTTCCAGTTTTTGTTATTTTTATTCGTTTCGTGAATGCTTTTCTCATGCCAATGTTGTTAAAATTTACAAGCTCGATGCGTAGTAAATTTTACTACACCATTGAGCATCCAGCACTTATTTTACTGATCATTCCGAGTAGCTAAGTAGTGGGTGATCTGGTAAACCCTTGTATTCGCCACGGTGAATCATCAATAAAATAAGTGCTGGATAAGGTTCGGCAGTTAAACTTTCTTCTCCGCCGGTTGGCGGATTGAAAGTTTAAGCCAAGACCTTACTCTTTTACGATTACTGCGCTTATTCCTTGCGGAAATCTTTTCGGGGGTGATTCGAGCCGGTGAGCGACGGGAATGTATTCGAGAAATTCCCTAAATTTTTCCATCGCAAGGGGTCCATGCGCCTTTTCCCGCCCCCGAAGGCGCATACTGATTCTTACCTTGTCGCCCCGTTCGAGAAATTCTTTTGTTTTTTCCGCGGCGCGAGAAAGGTCGTGTTTCCCGGTCGTAAACCCTATTCGGAGCTCTTTTAGTTCGGACTCCCTTTTCTTTCCTTTTCCTTTTTCGCGCTCGCCCTTTTCCCGTTCGTACTTGAACTTCCCGAAGTCCATAATCTTGCAGACCGGGGGATTCGCGGTTGGCGAAATCTCAATTAAGTCGAGCCCGCGTTCCCGCGCGGTTTTGAGAGCTTCCGCGGTTTCGATAACGCCGAGGTTCTCGCCGTTTTCATCTACGACCCGGATTGGGGAAATTCTGATGTATTCGTTTATGCGGTATCTCTTGTGGATGGTGAAGTATTTAGTGATAGGGAAAGGATGCCATGGAGGCGGGGAGAGTTGAACTCCCGTCCGAATTTTGTCCCGCAAAAAATTACTACGTGCGTATTCGTCCGAAGACGAAGGTGTGTTCGATTGCGTCGCATACCGTATCGAACAATCAGGTATGCCAAGCGCGATGATATAACACCGGGTATGGACCTCACGCGCGTACGTCCGCCGATGCCCCCGACGTTACGTCGGGGGAGACCCTTTATTTAGGCAAGCGCCAAAGCGGGTTGCCGCGTAAAGGATTTAAATAAGTTTGCACTTATTTGTTGCGCGATTTTTTATGGAGGTTCGTGCGCCCCCAACACGATTTCTTGCGATCGAAAAGACGTCGAATCCCGACGCCCCCTAAATCAAATTTGCTTTGCAAATTTGATCGGGCGACCCGGTCCGCAAAGCGGACCTAGGGTTTAGCCCTACAAATTCACAAAACGTTCGGATTTAGCCCTGTACACTTTTTAGGTACTTTTCTATCAGCTTTTTCTTAAATCTTCCACTCCAAAGACTTTTCATGAATCGCTCTCGTTTGAAAGCGTCTTTCTTTTCCGGAAAATTCTCGGAGTGTATAAGTTCAAGAGGCCGCCGATTTCTGGTCGAAATCACCCTTCCTGAGTTATGTTTCCGTAACCTTTCACCCAGATTCCTTGTGCATCCGACATACAGTCTCCTATCCTTGGTACTGTAGAGGATATACACAGTGTACATAGTTTTATATCCCTTTCAATGTACGGGCGATTTCTCGCCTTGATTCCCGCGCTTTTATGGCCTCGCGCTTGTCTTTCGCTTTTTTGTGGCGCGCGATAGCGACGGAAATTTTAATTTTACCCCGTTTACTATACACCGAAAGAGGGACGATTGTCAAACCCTTTTGCGCCGATTTTCCGATAAGTTCTTTGAGTTCCGATTTATGCAAAAGAAGTTTCCGTGATCGGGCGTTGTCATAGTCCGCGGGCGTGTTTTTCCCTTGATACGGGGAGATCGACGCGTTAAGGAGCCACGCCTCGTTTCCTCGGAGAACCACAAACGCGCCCGCAAGATTCATCCGGCCGTCTTTTATTGATTTGACCTCAAATCCCCAGAGTACGATTCCCGCCTCGTATTCCTTAAGGATTTCGTAGTCAAACCGCGCGCGTTTGTTTGATGAAAATTCGGGCATAGGGTAACCCCACTGTATCAAAAGACGTGCTGGAGGTATAGTTTTTGCGCATTCTTTGCTACTCTATATATATGCGAAGAGAAATCGAATTACGGATCCGGGACATCATTTCGCAAAAATACGGAATAGCAGATATCCCGGGTTTTTCCGTTGCGCCGCCCGATAATCCGGCGCACGGGGACTATGCGTCAAACATCGCGCTTTCAATTTCAAAAATTGTGAAGCGACCCCCGTTTGAGATTGCGCAAGAGATCGTCGCACATCTCGGCGGTGAAGGATTTTTGCGCGTGGACGCTGTTTTGCCGGGGTTCATCAATATCTCCCTTCCGGAAGAGCGGCTTCGAAAAGAAATCGAGACGATTCTCGCAAAGAAGGACTTGTATGGAGCGGCGCCCGAGCGAAACGAAAAAATCATCGTTGAATTCGTTTCCGCAAATCCGACCGGACCTTTAACCATGGCCAACGGCCGCGGAGGATTTTACGGCGACACGCTTTCGAATATCTTGGAGAAGAGCGGATACGGTGTCACGCGCGAATACTATGTAAATGACAGCGGAAATCAGGTACGGCTTTTGGGCGAGTCAATTGAGGCGGCTCAAGGGACAATCCCGGACAGAGAAGAATATTACAAAGGCGAGTATATTAAAACGCTCGCGGGAAAAAGTCGGGAAGAGGCGGTCCGCGCATTATTGGATGACATTAAAACGTCGCTTCACAATGCGCATATTGAATTCGATTCCTGGTTTTCGGAAAACGACGGGTTGCGAAAATCCGGAGCGATAGAGGAAACGCTCCGGTTTCTCGAAAGCAAAGATTGTGTGGAAAAGCGGGACGGGGCAGTATGGATTGGGGATCGGGTTTTGGTGAAGTCCGACGGCGAGCCAACCTATCTCTTGGCTGACCTCGCCTACCACAGAAATAAGCTCATAGAACGGAATTTCGACAAAGCGGTTACCATCGTTGGGGCGGATCACCACGCGGAAATTTCATACGTCAAGGAAAGCGTAATCAAATTTTTCGGCATTGATTCGCCGCGTCTCCACGTCATCGTGATGCAGCTCGTGCGGCTTATCCGCGGCGGGAAAGAAGTCCGGATGGGAAAGCGAACCGGAGAGTTTATAACGCTCGACGAGCTTATTGACGAAGTCGGGCTTGATGCCACGCGCTACTTTTTCTTGGAGCGTTCTCCGGACACCCATATGGATTTTGATCTGGATTTGGCGCGCGAGCGCTCGGTAAAAAATCCTGTCTACTATATTCAGTATGCCCACGCGCGGATGTGTTCGATATTTGAGAAAGCGGGGAAGGCGCCGACCGATAGTTCTCTTGATCTTTTAATATCTCCCCATGAGTTTTCTCTCATAAAAAAACTTATTCAATTCCCGGAAGTTGTCGAGGATATTGCGAAGGATTATCATGTTCACCGCCTACCGCGCTATGCGTATGAATTGGCGCGCGCATTCCATAATTTTTACGAGAGGGAGCGGATAATCGGGGAAGATGAAAACCTTATGGATGCGCGACTCGCGCTCGTTCAAGCGGCTCAAATCGTTTTGCGAAATACGCTCGGCCTCATGGGCATTTCCGCGCCGGAGAAGATGTGATTCTTGACAGAGAACGAAAAAGATTGTATTCTTCTTTCAAAAGATTGTGGGGGTGGAGAGTTGAAAAAAGCCATCTGCTGGAGTATCAGCGGCATAGTGCTCGGTGTTCTTTACTTCGGTTCGTTGGGGGTCATTCTTGGAGTAGGTGAGAATCCGCGACTCGGTCAGACATCGATCCATTATGCCGGGTTTCTGTTTTGCGCTTTGCTTTTTGGGGTCGTGAGACCGGGAATCACTGAGCTGGTCTTTGACTTTGTCGGAAGAAAGCCGCAGTGTGCCGATCGTTCCTCTGTTTTGCTCATGACTTTTTTCATACTCCTTGTGTGCTCTCTTTTCATATCTGGCACATATGAATGTGACCGGCAAGGGTGTGGTTACTATTTCAATAACTACTTCCCGCCGTTCATTCTCACGTTCAGCTTTTTCTTTCTCGGCGTTGTAACTCGCTTGTCAGTTCACGAGCTCCTCCGATTCAAAAAGTTCCTTTGTAGTCCAAGATAAACCAGAAGAACCCGCCTGCACCTGTCGAGCTAAGCTCGATTCGCAGAGCGGTTTTTTGTTGACAATGCGCGCAGCGCTGACTATTGTCATCTCAGAACCTATGAGGAGGGGATATGGAATCTCCGGTGGTTGTCGTTGCCGCGATAATCCAAAGGGATGGCACAGTTCTCATTGCAAAGCGAGGAGTTCAACGCCGTTTTGCGGGACTTTGGGAATTTCCGTGTGGGAAAGCGGAACCAGGCGAAGATTTCCAAACATGTCTCAGGAGAGAAATTAAAGAGGGGCTCGGCGTTGATGTTCTCGTGGGCGATGAATTTTCCATGATTCGGTATGGCAACGGCGCAGAGGAAATAATGCGTCTCCATAGTTTCTTTTGTCGATTGGTTGCGGGCGAGCCAAAGCCGCTTGTTCATGCGGAAGTACGGTGGGTGAAAATAGGCGATTTTGCGGAATACGAGTTCGTTCCCGCAGATATTCTGATCGTACAGCAGCTCGAATTCAAATTTGGCGGCACGGTACCCGCATACTTTGGTGGCACGAAAGACCAACACCTTGCGGCATGCAGAATGGCGATTGATACATTCCGAAAATCTCTCCGCGCACGCGGCATTCCTGACGACAGAGCAGAACTTTCATGTCCACGGTGCGAGAAAAGGATCGGGGTCGCAACCGACGACGATCTTCCGGAAAAAATGATGTATCACGAACTTGCGATGTGCGCTCTCGCGCATCCCCGGAACTAGCCGCCTGGTCCGTCGAGCTAAGCTCGATTTCCCAGCGCGGTTTTTTTGTCGCGAAGTTGACGACTTGTAAGCCCGTGGTATTGTGAGGTCAGCACTATCAAGGAGCAGCGAATGAAACCGCAAGGAGAACCTATTATCTCTCTGTCGTATTCTGATTCTGAGTGGGACGAACTTTATCGTTTCGAAGAGAGGGTTCCGATGCCGAAAGGATTGCGTAGGGCAATCAAAACTCCGATACGCGACATTCGAGAACGCGGCGGCATAGTTTTTTCCGATACCCTCTACGGCCTTCTTCGGATGTATCTTTATCTCATGCCTAGAATTGATTGGCTTCGGCGCGAGTTTCCCGCGACTGGCAGGTTATTCGATACTATGTTTACCAGGCAATCCGGTCGCGTCTCCGGCGTTGAATATCAAAATAATTGTATCCGCGCGGTTACGTTTGACTCCGAGTTCGGTTCGTTTCGTATCACGTTGGAGGGGGATTCCTATGCCAAAAACGAATACGTCATGGATGAAGGGGTGATAATTGTTTTTCTCGGGGAAGAAAAGACACCGGAAAATCTTCTCGTCGTGGAAGGTTCGCGAAGAGGAACAATCATCAGCCATTTCTTTCGTTGCATGAAATGATCACACGCGATTAAACAGAAAGTACGGCGCGCCGTACTTTTATTATCTCGGAAGAATTCGAAAAAGTGTCATTATCCGCTCTACCAAGAGCGGTTTTTTGATGCTGATTTTTCGGTATGGACAACCGATCTTTTTTCTGCTTCTTTTAATACAGGTCATTTCATATAGGAGGCGTGTATGTGCGGAGTCATCGGGTTTTTCGGAATCGAACAGCCGGTCAAAACCGCGGTTGATTTGATGACAGCGCTTCAGCATCGCGGAGAGCAGAGCGCGGGGGCGGCGTTCGCGCTCAAGAATAATGAGATTGTTTACGAACGCGCGCTCGGGCTTTCGCCTGAGCTTTTCGGGCGTCTTCGGAGAAATCCGTTTGCCCACGACGATGTCTCCGCGGGTATTTGCCACCTTCGGTACGGGACAAGCGGAGCGCGCCAATCCCTTTCGAATGCCCAGCCCTTGTACGGCCGTGCCCCGTGGGGCGAGTTTTATCTCGGCCACAACGGGGACTCGCCGAATTTTGAGGAGATGCGCGCGGATCTCATCGCGCAGGGCGCGGTGTTTTCAACCGACGCGGATTCAGAATTTCTCGTGAAGTATATTGAGTTGCTGTCTCGGGAGCGAGATCCATTGCAGGCGTTCCGGGACGGACTTCGCGCATATCAGGGAACATTTGCAATTACCGCGCTTCTCAAAGACAAGGATGGATTCAAGCTTGTCGCGGCGCGCGATGGGTCGGGCAACCGGCCGCTTGTATTGGGAAAGCTCGGAAGCGGGTTTGTGGTTGCATCAGAGGATTCTGCGTTTGAGCTCATTAAGGCGGCTCGCCTTTGTGAGGTCGAGCCGGGAACCATGGTTGTGATATCGAATGAGACACGCGACCATCCGCGAGTCATTCCAATCGCGAGGTCAAAAAGCGTCCGGCATTGCGTGTTTGAAGGCATCTACTTTGCGTTTCCTTCCTCGCGCATGTTTGGAATTTCCCTTGCGAGGTTTCGGGAGACGCTTGGGGCGCGGCTTGCGAAATGTTTCGGCGGACGCATAGAAAAGGGCGACGTTATCACGAATCCCCCGGATTCATCGAATTTTTTGGCCGATGGATTTTGCCCGGCATTGGGCATATATCCAGAGCGCGTGTTTCTGAGAAGACATTTTCGAGCGGGTGGATTTCCGCAATCAGTCCGCAGTTTTACGCAAGGCACTGACGGCGATCGCGACGAGACGCTTCGCAAGAAATTCAGCATTATTCCTGAATCCATACAGGGTAGACGTGTGTGGATACTGGACGACTCTATTGTTCGCGGGAAAACATCAAGGAGCTTGGTATCGAGTTTGCGCAAAAACGGCGCTTCGTGGGTCGGCATGCTTTCCGGAAGTCCGCCGCTTATAGGTCCGTGCAAAAAAGGAATTGATCTTTCTCACCTTATCGCGGCGAGTGTTCCCGCCTGCGAAGAAGCTGATATCGAGGAGGTACGAAAAAGTATCGGAGCTGACTTTCTGGGGTATCTGCCGCTTGAGGAACTGAAGGCCGCGGTTACTGAGTGCGGCGCCGATCATCGGAATTATTGCTTCGGGTGCTTTGAGGGACGAGAGCCCATATGGGGAAAGTGGTAATAAGTATAAAAAGCACCAACCGCCTGGTCCGTCGAGCTAAGCTCGATTTCCCAGCGCGGTTTTTTGTTCGGGGCGAGAGGGGATTCAATCACATTAACATTCTTCATACGATCGTAGTGAAAGTGTTAACATGCGGTTTCCGGTCTTGGACGGTTTTTTGATTTTTCCCGAGAAAAAACGTAGAATAATGCACATGGACGCACAAGAAAAGAAAAAGAGTTTGCCGGAACTCGAGGAAGAGATCGTGAAGTTCTGGGAGGATAATAAGATTTTCGAGAAAAGCGTTCTGCAGAGGAAGGGGAAAAAACGCTTTGTGTTTTACGACGGGCCGCCCTTTGCAACCGGACTTCCGCACTACGGTCATATCCTTTCGAGTACGGTAAAAGACGTTGTTCCGCGCTATTGGGCGATGAAAGGATATTATGTTCCGCGGCGTTGGGGTTGGGATTGCCACGGGCTTCCCATCGAAAATATTGTTGAGGAAGAGCTTAATCTCTCGGGCAGGAAGTCCATCGAGAAATTCGGTATACAGAAATTCAATGAGGCCGCGCGTTCGAAAGTCCTCACCTATGTAAATGAATGGCGCAAAACTGTCCGCCGGATGGGCCGCTTTGTTGATTTCGAAAATTCGTACGCCACGATGGATTTGACGTATATGGAATCCATATGGCGGGCGTTTAAAACGCTCTATGAAAAAAAGCTTATCTATAAGGATTCGCGCACCGCGCTTTTTTGTCCTCGCTGCGAAACCGCGCTTTCGAATTTCGAGATTGCGATGGATAATTCGTATCGCGAGCAAGAAGATGATTCGGTGTATGTAAAATTCGAGCTTGCGGAGGTACCTGGTGAATACTTTTTAATCTGGACGACGACGCCATGGACGCTCCCGGGAAACGCCGGCATTGCTGTACACCCGGACATAGAATATACGAAATACAGGATACGAGATGCGATTTTATGGGCCGCTGTCGCGCCGCCGCATGAAGCAGGAGAGATACCGGAAGTTCTCGGGAAAGCAAAAGGTTCTGGATTGGTCGGGAAGCGCTATAAACCATTTTTTAACCTCACTTCAGATGAGAATGCATATCGGGTAGTGGCCGCAGAGTTTGTTTCAACCGAGGAGGGAACCGGCCTTGTTCATATTGCGCCCGCATTCGGCGAGGAGGACTTCCGTTTGGGGAAAAAAGAAAAACTTCCTATGATCGAGACCCTTGATAATACCGGGCATTTCGGCGATTCCTACCAAGAGCTCTCGTTTCTCAAAGGAAAAACCGCGGCAGGGGCAAATCCGGCTTTAATTGAATGCCTCAAGGAAAAAGGGATCTTATGGAAGGTTCAGAAAATTACGCACCGCTACCCGATTTGTTGGCGCTGTTCAGCACCTCTTATATATAAGGTAGAGCCCGCGTGGTTTTTGAACATACAGAAAATAAAGAAGCGCATGCTCGCGCTCAATCAAAAAATCGACTGGCATCCGAAGCATTTGAAGGACGGACGCTTTGGGAATGGGCTTGAAACCGCGCCCGATTGGAATTTGTCGCGCTCCCGTTTTTGGGGAACGCCGATTCCGATATGGGAATGCGCGTGGTGCAAGAAAATTCGCGTAGTGGGCTCGCGAGACGAGTTCGCAAAACGCGCAAAGCCCGCAAAGAATCGCTACATCCTCATGCGCCACGGCGAATCTGAAACAAATGTGAAAGGTATTATATCGTATGATCAAAACGCGCATTATCCGCTTACCCTACGCGGCCGGAAACAGGTAGAGCGAGCTTCACGCTTGCTCAAGAAAAAAAAGATTGACGTCATCGTAAGTTCAGACGTTCTTCGTACGAAAGAAACAGCGCAAATCGTCGGGGATGCGTTTGGCCTCGGCATTCAGTATGACCCGCGCTTTCGTGAGGTCAATACCGGGATGCTTGAGGGGCAGCCGACCGGCGGCTACAACAAACTTTTTTCTTCCTCCAAGGAAAAATTCACAAAATCGCTCCCGGGAATAGAAACGCTTTCCGACGTCCGTACGCGCGTTCTCGACGGACTGCGGGATTTGGAGAAGAAATATCAAGGGAAGACCGTACTTATTGTAAGCCATGAATATCCATTATGGATGCTTTCTGCGGGCGCCTATGGATTGTCCAACGATGAAGCGCTTCGTCTGAAGGAGAAGGGTGCTGATTTTATCGGTTTTGCTGAACTTCAGGATCTTCGTATTCGCGATATTCCGCGAAACGAAACCGGCGAAGCGGATTTTCATCTCCCGTACGTGGATGAAGTCGCGCTTCACTGCAGCTGCGGTAGCGACTTGAGGCGCATAAAAGACGTATTTGATTGTTGGGTTGAGTCCGGCTCCATGCCGTATGCAGAAAAACACTATCCCTTTGAGAACAGGAAATTGTTCGAGGAAAATTTCCCGGCGGATTTCATCGCCGAATACATTGCGCAGACCCGCGGGTGGTTCTATACCCTTCACGTTCTTTCCTCCGCGCTTTTTGGGAAGCCCGCGTTCATGCACGCGGTGACAACGGGAACGATTCTGTCGGAAAAAGGGGAGAAGCTTTCCAAGTCAAAGAAAAATTTCCCGGACCCGTGGATTTTGTTTTCTAAGTACGGCGTTGACGCGATCCGCTACTATTTGATGTCGTCTTCCGTGATGATCGCAGACAACATCAATTTTTCGGAGCGCGACGTTGACGAGGTTTATAAAAAGTATTCCCTCATTTCTTGGAACGTCCTTCAGTTTTATAAGCTCTATGAATACCGCCTGTCTGCGCCCCGCCTGCGCGGGCAGGAGGCAGGCCTCACAGGAAAATCAAAAGCACCGCAAAAGCCGACGCACGCGCTTGACCGCTGGATATTGTCGCGCCTCCATTCGACAATTGCTCGCGTTACGGACGCGTACGACCGCTATGAAATCATCGATGCGTCGCGTCCGCTTCTTGATTTTGTCCAGGACCTGTCTCTTTGGTATGTTCGTCGTTCGCGCGAGCGGGTGAAAGCCGATTCGCCGGATGCAATTAGTGCACTTACGACGCTCGAACGGGTTTTGTATGATTACGCTCGTATTATCGCGCCCGTGACGCCGTTTCTTGCTGAAATTATCTATCAAGAGATCCGCGTAAAAAAGAAATTGTCAGTTCATTTAGAGGACTGGCCAAAAACCGAGAAAAAACTCATTGATGCAAAACTCGAGAAAGATATGGAAGTAGTTCGTTCCATCGTGTCAGAAGCGCTCCGACTGCGGGCAGAGGCAGGGATTAAAGTGCGACAACCGCTCGCTTCGCTCCAAATCCGATCCGCCAGTCGGCGGACGAAATCCCTACCCGCATCGGCTACGCCGAAAGCGTTGCAGGCGGGCGAAATCCGAAACCAAAAAGCATTAATTGAACTAATAAAAGAGGAAGTGAACGTAAAGAATGTTACATTTGGCGGTGAGCTAGAGCTCGACACCGCGATTACGCCCGAGCTTCGCGAAGAAGGATTTATCCGTGAGCTTATTCGGAATATTCAAGAAATGCGAAAAGATGCAGGTCTTAAACCGCGTGATCGGGTTGCACTTCGTTTTTCTGGGGAGAAAAATACCGAGACACTTTTGTCCCGATGGGACAAAATTTTCCTTACCGGCACGAATGCTGAAAGCGTGGCATTTGGGAAAGGAAAGAAATTTTTAGCGGAGAAGGAAATCAAAGTTGAAAATTTCACTCTTCGAATTGAAATTGACAAAATATAAGTATTGTGATATATTATAAATATATTTATTGTTCTTTTCTGGTTTGAAATATTTAGCCACAGCGTTTGGTCCATTAAAAAAGTGCATCAAACGCTGTGGCGAATAGGAGGGTGAAATCGGTTTTGGCATAGAGTCGAGACCGACAAAACCGCGTTGCGGCTTTTCAAAAGGAGACCCGCCATGGGTCACACATCAATGGTTCTCCGCGCAGTGAACGTTCTTGAGGAAAACGCGGATCTGGATTCGTTTGATCCCGAGCAATTCCAGACGCAAGACCGGATCATCCGCGATGGCCAGCGCGCCGGCCGCGAGTTCCGGAGGTTCCTCGAGCTCGGCGCCAAGGTTGAGATCGTGGTGCCCGAGCATCACATCATTGATTGCCGTCAGGCCTCGATGCCCAAGAAGTGGCGTGAGACCGGGTGGAAGGTCGAGTGGCACAGGAACCTCGGGCGCCAGATCTTCACGCCCGGCGCGGTGCGGCTCCACCTCGCCGAGGAGCAGAGGGACGGTCGGGTCGTCCGCGGCGACAAGCTGCGGAAGATCCTCGAGTCAGAGCCGGTCCTTACGGATAACTGGCTCGATTTCCTTCTGGAGAATCCGGAATTCATCCCGGACTCTTGGAAGGGGAAGGCCGTGTTCTTCTGGGGAACCGGTTACCGCGACCCCGACGACCGCCTCTGCGTCCGTTGTCTCGACTTCATTGGTGGGCAGTGGGGCTGGAGTTACGGCCGGCTCGGCTACGACTGGTTTCAGATGTATCCCGCTCTGGTTCTCGCAAGCTCCTGATCACTTGGTCGCTGGATTACTGCGCGCAATGTGCTTTGATTCTTTGACCGTCGTCTGTCGCTAGGCAGGCAACGAGCCAGTTCACCCCGCGGTGGACTGGCTCTTCAAATTTATGATAGAATTTTCTTGGATAGTAGGTGAGTCAGCCCGCGGTTACGGCTTCTCGGACGTGCGTTTAGAAGTATTTTTTGCCAGCGTATAAAATTCGAAGCAAGATTTTGTTAAGAGAAAAATAAGCCATTTTTAACGGCTCATCGCGATGAGCCGTTAAATGGAATACCCAAAAAAGTTAGGTAATTAGTTGGATTCGTAACCAAAGTAGAGTCGAATAAGCAGATTGAGCAGACTGTCTTTCCGGTGATTGTATCGATACTCCATTTCTTTAAGATACAGCGGGAAATTGCTTTTGGAAACTCCCCGATAGTTGTAAAGCCCGTGCTTGGCAAAGCTCCAGAATCCTTCAATGCCATTGATGTGAATCAGCCGCTTTCTACCCTTACGCACGAACACTTTTGAATGCTTGACGGTGTAGTGCTTGCCGTAGCGCTTGAGCGAGTTGTAGCTCCTGAACTGGTCGGTATAATACACAGAACCCTTGCGCGATCTCCGCCGAATGACATCCATCAGAATTTCTTTCGATACCGCATCCACGACCTTCGTATAGACCTTTCCGTCCCGCTCTAGAAGCCCAAATACAACACTTTT
>Ga0209514_10007929_pt1 | contig 12345 bp, 15 predicted proteins | sample Subgrocontami58m_FD_187452 | JGI IMG/M metagenome (GOLD analysis project Ga0209514, IMG submission 187452) | Subsurface groundwater microbial communities from S. Glens Falls, New York, USA - GMW37 contaminated, 5.8 m (SPAdes) (version 3) | ecosystem: Environmental > Aquatic > Deep subsurface >...
ACGGGTTTCCACGCAGGTTGATGGCTGTTCCACGGTGCCATACTGGCACTCATGCGGTTGAAATGCCTAGCCGTTATCCGTGGAGCCTGCAGGTGATTTCTGCATGCCGGACGGCGCGCCGAGACTCGCATGCGACGAGTGCGGCTGCCACTGGTTCGACCGGATAAGAAACTGCTGGTACGAGTGCGGCGCCGAGGTCAGCGCGCAGGCGATGGAGGAATACTTGCGCGCGCCGGCCGCTTTCCACGCCGGTCGTCCGGCGGCGCCGACCGATCGTGGCCGCTCGACAAACTGACGCTTTCAGGCTTTCTTGAATTCCCTGTCCATCGCCTCTTTCGCAGAGTTCGTCGTTACCAATCGAATGACCGGTTCCGACTTCGCCGGAGTAGGAGGAGTCTTTTTTAGGAGGAAGCCAAGATGAGAATTCGCCCCATGTTCTTTTTTGCATCCGCGCTTGCCGCGGCAACCTTCGGCGCGACTGGACCCGTGGCCGCGCAGCAATCGAACTGGCCCACGCGTGCCGTCAAGATCGTGGTGCCGCAGGCACCGGGCGGCGGCACCGACTTCCTCGCGCGCGTCTTAAGCGAACGGTTGCAGCCCATCCTCGGCCAGCCGTTCGTCGTCGAGAATCGCCCCGGCGCGGGCGGCAACATCGGGACCGAGTATGTCGCGAGGCAGCCGGCCGACGGCCATACCATCCTGTTCACCACGAACACCCACGTGACGAACCTGAGCTTCTTCAAGAAGCTGCCGTACGAGCCGCTCAAGGACTTCGAGACGGTATCGCTCGTCGCGACGATCCCATTCGTGATGTGCGTCAACGCTGTCTCCCCCGTGAAGACCGTCAAGGAGTTGATCGATCTCGCGCGCGCCAAGCCCGGCACGATCACCTACGCGAGCGGCGGGATCGGCACCCCACATCACCTGGCGGCGGAACTGTTCAAGTCGATGACCGGGATCGAGATGACCCATATCCCCTACAAGGGTTCGGCGCTGCTGACCATGGCACTCGTCGCAAATGAGGTCACGACCACGATCAGCGCGGTCAATTCCCTGCTGCCGCATGTCCGCTCCGGGAAGCTCCGCCCGCTCGCTGTCGCCGCCGCGACGCGGACCCAACTCATGCCGGATGTGCCCACGATCGCCGAAGTCGTGCCGCTGCCCGACTATGCGATCGACGTCTGGTACGGCGTGCTCGCACCGGCCGGCACGCCGCGTCCGATCATCGACCGCCTGAACACCGAGATCAACCGGATCATGCGCGACCCGCAGCTCGCGAAAGACCGCCTCGCGCCGATCGGCCTCGATGCGGTTGGCACAACTCCGGAGCGTTTCATGGAGGTCATGAAGGCCGATGTGGTGAAGTACCTGAAGATCGCGAAGGACGCGAACATCACGCCGGAATGAGGCCGAGCCACGCCGCGAAGGGTCGCTCGGATTTCAGCCGCTCTCCGAGCGATAGGGGTTTCCTATCCTATCCGTTTGCTATCCGTCTCCCTGGGTGTTAACGCGTCAGGCACCGCCGAACGCCGACCGAAACTCGTAGGAGAGCTCCATCTGGGTCATCTCGCTGCCGCATTGGTCCCACTGTGGCATGTACAAGATGGCGAGCCATTTCGCCGGATCCTTGCTGCGCTGGTAGTGCTTGTGCTCGCAGCCGCCGGGAACGATAGGCAACAGAATCATGTCGCCCGCCTTCCACTCCAGCAACTCACCGTTCACCTCGGTCGCCCCCTCTCCCTCGACGGGGAAGATGATCAACCCACCTTGGTGCCTGTGTTTGCCGGACTGCTTGCGAACGTCGAACTGGAACACGCACCAGTCTTGCAGCATGGGCTTAAGCTTGAAGTCCTCTTCCGGATTCAGGTAGAACTTGACGTAACCCTGCCGGCACAACGTCCAGTCCCGGTCGCTGTCTTTGATCACGAGGGACGAATTCATCTGGCGGGCAACGAATTCCTCGCGGGACCGCATCAGCTGCTCGTATCCCTCGCTGCGAATCGGTTCCCGTTCCCTAATTCTTTCACGCACTATCTCCGACATGGTGGTCAACTCCTGTCTTGATCTCTGGCCGTTTTCGCGATTTCCACCCGTTCGATCAGGCTTTGAAATCCGGCGACTTCTCCATCTGTTCGAACGAGCCGTGGCGGTCAAGCCCGGCACTTTGCACGGTATTCGGCTCGGCACAGATAAACCGACACGGATGCTCATCGCTGGAATTGAAATGCTGAAACACCACGCCGTTGGGCTTGACGGGGATCTGCACGACGTCATCCTTCGCCCAGTGGTGCTTCCGACCATCGACCATGGTGTACCCCTCGCCCGCCATGATGAACATCACCATGTTGCCGGGATATTGCATCCGGCCGCTACGGCTGCCCGGCGGGATCTCCTGCACGAAGATGTTGAGGGTGCTGATGCAAGGCGATTTGAGATTGGGGTGCATATACCACCTCATGATGCCCTGAGCATTGTTCTGCCATGGCAGGTCGTCACCTTTCACCAGCCAGACCGAGTTCTTGGCCCGGGCGCGCTGTTCATCCCGCAGCTCGAAAAATTCGGCCCAAAGATCCCTGCCTTCCATTTCCGCCACCATGGCACGCATGCGATCGCCTCCGGCGTGCGTTGTTTCGGCCATAACCATTCCTCCCATCGATTGCGGACAATCACAATCACTGTAAAACAAAAGCGATAGAAACGAAACAGAAGCATTTCAACCGCATGAGTGCCAGTATGGCACCGTGGAACAGCCATCAACCTACGTGGAAACCCGTGATTTGACACGCTGATTGACAGGTTTTCCCTGAAAAGCGTAAGCGTCTGGCCCTGCCCTTTACCCAGATCTTCTTGCCTAATCCGAGGTCCAATCGCTCGATCTTCGACCTGGCTGGCCTCATATGGTTTTCGAACCCGTTATTGCAGAAAGTTAAACGCCCAAGTAGCGCGACCTTATGTCAGCGTTTTCGCGTATTTCGTCGGGGGTCGAGTGATAAACAATTTTCCCTTTGCTCATGATGTAGACGTAATCCGCGTGCTTGAGTGCGAAGGCCAGGTTTTGCTCGACGAGCAAGATCGAGAGGTGGAGTCCCTTTAGTCTTTCGATGAGACGCCCAAGCTCCTGCACGATGATGGGGGCGAGACCCTCCGTGGGCTCGTCCATAAGCAGGCACTCGGGATGGCCCATCAGGGCGCGCCCGGTGGCCAGCATCTCCTGCTCTCCCCCGCTCAGCTTGCTTGCTCCTTGATGGCTACGTTCCCCGAGCCGGGGAAAAAGTCCAAATATCGTTTTCAGATTCCAGGCATGAATGGGATTCTGCTGGGGCGAACGCGCGGCGATTTGCAGGTTCTCTTTGACGTTCAGGGACGGAAAGACGCGCCGGCCCTGGGGAACCAGTCCGATCCCCATGCGCGCGATCTGATAGGCAGGCCTGCAGGTGATGTCAGCGCCCTTGAGAACGATCTTGCCCTTTCTCGGAGGCACAAAGCCAATGATCGAATGGAGCAGCGTTGTCTTGCCCACACCGTTTCTGCCGAGGAGCGCAGTTATGCTTCCACGTTCGACTTTCAGGGAAACTCCCTGCAGTACGTGACTATCACCGTAGTACGTATGCACGTCACAGGCCTCAAGCATTGCTCTACTCGGTTCCAAAGTAGATTTCCCCGACCCTTGGGTCATTCTGAACCTCGCTGACGCTTCCTTCAGTCAGGACTGATCCGAAATACATGACAGTCACCCGGTCGGCCAGTGCGAAAGCCACATCCATATCGTGCTCGATGAGGAGAATTGTTATGTTGCTGTCGAGCTTTCGAATGAGTTCGGTGACCATCCCCGTTTCCGCCGGTGACAGGCCGGAAGTCGGTTCGTCCAAGAGCAGTAGCTGTGGGTTTCCAGCGACCGCCATGATCAACTCCACCTGGCGCTGCTCCCCGTAGGATAGTATTCTCACTGGAGCGTCGGCCTTGTCGCGCAGCCCCCACTGTTCCAGAAGTTCGTAGGCCCGGTGTCCTAGGCGGCGATAGCTAGAGACCGGGCGCAGCATCGAGTACTTGGCCTGATCCAGTGCCTGGACGGCGAGAACAACGTTTTCGAACAAGGTCAGGTTCCGAAAGAGATTCGTGATTTGGAACGTGCGGGTAAGCCCAAGAGCCGCACGGTGATACGGCCAGAGCCTGGTAACTTCCTTGCCAAAAAGATGGATGGCGCCGGAACAAGGCAACAGCGTGCCGCTGATCAGGTGGAAAAGAGTCGTCTTGCCGGCGCCATTGGGTCCGATGATCGCCCGGCGTTCTCCGGCCTCCAGGCAAAGATCGACATTGCTGATTGCCCGAAGCCCGCCGAAGTTCTTACAAACCTCTCGCATCTCGAGACAAAACGAATTCATGTGTCTGCGGACTTTCTGGGCTTGCGCCTAAATTTGCCAACAATTCCCAGGGGGGCAAACATGATCACACTCACGTATATCACTCCCAGAATAAGCGGCCAGCGTTCGGTTTGAGCGCTGACCACGTTCTCGAGGAGCACGATAAGACCGGCGCCCAGCGCGGGCCCAATCAGCGTACCGGCTCCTCCCAGGATCACCATAAGCATTACTTTGGCGGACAAGAGTATGCTCAGGTCCGCCGGACTTACGTAACCCTTATAGTAAGCAGCGAGCATCCCGGCCACCCCGGCGACGGTTCCGGCAATGACAAATGCCAGGTACTTGTAGAGCCAGACGTTGTATCCGAGAGATGTCATGCGGGTTTCTGACTCCCGGATTCCTTTCAGGGCGTTGCCGAATGGCGAGCGGACCAGAACGGACAGCACGGCGGCGACCAAGACAAAGAACACGAGAGCCAGGTAATAGAAGTTCGCCGCGTCCGCAAAAGAGACCGGAATTTCGAGCTTCGGACGACCAATCCCGGGCAGGCCGTCATCTCCTCCTCCTAGCGAGCGCCACTGGTATGCAATTCCCCAGAGCAGTTGCGACAGAGCCAGCGTGATCATGACGAAGTAAACGCCGCGCGACCTCAAGGCGAGGAATCCCAACAGAGCGCTCAGAATGACCGATGCGCCAAGGGCAGCTCCTGCCACGAGCCAGAAAACGCTCGTGATTTTCAGAGAGACAAGCCCGACCGTGTAGGCCGAAACCCCGAAGCACGCGGCGTGGCCGAGGGATGGCAGCCCTGTATATCCGAGCAGGATGTCCAGGCTCATGGCGAATATAGCGTAGATCAGCATCTGAGTGACCAGATCCACATAGTAGCCCGGCAGCACCAGAGGCAATAGCAGCGTGACAACGAGCAAACCCGATGCGGCGGCAATTCGCGGAAGGCGCACCGTCATGGCTTGCCGCACAGTCCTGCGGGTCTCACGAGCAGGACGAGCGCCATCAACCCGAAAATCGCGAACAACGCAAATTCCGGTAATAGGGCCTTGGCGAAGTTGTCTAGAAGCCCGACTAGCAGACTGCCGACGAAGGCCCCCTTGAGGCTCCCGGCTCCGCCGATGATCACCACCACAAGTGCGAGCAGCAGGATTTCGATGTCCGCGCCGTGATAGGCACCCACAAAGGGCCCTCCAATGACTCCAGCAAGGGCGGCAAGGCCCGCCCCGACGCCGAAGACGACCGTGAACAGAAAAGGCGTATTGATCCCAAGACCTCGAGTCATTTCCTCGTCATCGACCCCAGCCCGGATGACCGCCCCGATGGAAGTCTTTTCCTGAAGCAGCCACAGACCCAAGGCAACGAGAAGCCCAAGTCCGATGACGAACACGCGGTAACTGGGAATGACGACACTGCCGAAGCGAAAGGACGCTTCAAACAAAACTGGTTTCGCAAGAACCTGTGGATTTCCTCCCCACAACAAGTGACACACGTCGCCGATGATAAAGACGAAGCCGAAGGTGAGGAGGATCTGGGCCAACGGGTTTTTATAAAAGCGGCGTAAGAATAAACGCTGCATGATCATTCCCAGGATCGTTACTGCCGCAATGGCGCACAAGACTGCAAGAAAAAAACTATTGGTGTAATTAATGACCGTGAGGCCCAGATACGCTCCGAGTAAGTAAAAAGAGCCATGCGCAAGATTGAGGATCCCCATCAACCCATAGGCAATAGAGAGGCCTGCGGCAAGCAGGAATAAGAGCATCGCGAAGGAGAGCCCGTTAAAGGCCTGAACAAGCCAAAACGTCATGGGTTAGTACTACCGATCAACGGCGCGGGAGCAGTCAAAGGGCGGGCTTTGGTTCTTTCCCCGAGTAATCGTAGAAACCCCTGCCGCTTTTCTTTCCAAAGTGGCCCGCAGCAATCATCTGTCGCAGAAGCGGACAAGGAAAGTACTTCTGCTCGCCGTAAGCCTCGTAAAGAACCTCAAGAATCGCCAGGACGGTATCGAGGCCGATAAAATCCGCCAGCTGCAGCGGACCCATTGGATTGTTGAGTCCAAGACGAATGGATACGTCGATATCCTCGACGCTACCGAGCCCTTGATAAACGGCATAGAAGGCGTCGTTCATCGCTGGTGTACCCAGGCGCACGGAGAGAAATCCCGGGAAATCCTTTGCAACAATTACCTGTTTATCCAGGGAAATCGCAAAACCACGAATAACCTCAACCGTCTCAGGCGAGGTGAGCAATCCTTTCACAATTTCAATCATCTTCATCACGGGAGCCGGATTGAAAAAGTGCATTCCGATGACCCTTTCGGGCCTCTTGGTCGCCCTCGCGATCTTCGTGATAGATATCGAAGAGGTGTTGGAGGCGAGAATGGTCCGCGCCGGGCAGAGCTCATCGAGACGCTTGAATAACTCCTTCTTGACCGTCTCATTCTCGATCACCGCCTCGATCACTACATCCACGTCTACGCCATTGGAGAGATCTGAAACCGGACGTATCCGTTCCAAGATTCCGGCCTCATCTTCAGCGCTCAGCTGGTTCTTTTCCCTCTTTCGACCAAGTTGCTTCCGGATATTTTCCTTTGCGCTGAGAACCGCTTTTTCATCCACGTCATTCAGTAGGACCTCGATACCAGACTGGGCAACCAATTGTGCAATTCCGGACCCCATTTGTCCCGCACCGACAACTAGGAGTTTCTTGAAATCCATTAATATTCCTCAAAAAAATTGACCCTACTTGACTGTTGTCGCCTGCTTGAACACCCATTATCAGCATTTAATTTGCCGCGCTTCTCTCGTCCTTCCAGCGCAAGGGCTTGAATTCAAAACGGGGAAGCTTTTCTGGACTCTGTTCCACGGTGATGCGAATTCCGGTTCGCTCTTGCAACGAGGAAGCAATAGAGGAAATCAATGCCGTTTTCTCGGCTGGGGGAACTGCTTCGGCAATCTCCAGCATCACTTTGACTTCTTCGTTGCCCCTGTTATCCAGGAAGACTCTCCCCTGATACTCCAATACGTCCGTGTTCTTTAATACCTCCAGATCCACTGCGCTGGGCCAAACATTCATTCCTCGTATCTTCATCATGTCATCATAACGACGGACATTCCCGCACTCGGCTCCGTTAAAAGGTTTTCCACAATCGCAATCGTAGTGCGGCATCAGTCGCACCCGATCCTGCATCGCAAAGCGAATGACAGGCGATGCATGGCGCGAAAAAGAGGTCAGTACGACCTCCCCTTCTTCCCCGAACTCCACCGGCTGCCTTGTCTCCTTGTTCAATACCTCGTACAAGCAACAGTCCTCGAAGAAATGAATCATCCGCCGCTTGTTACCTATTACTACATCGCCGCAGGTAGCCCCAGCGCCGGTTCCAAATTGACTGCACCCGTACCCCTCGGTGATTCTTGGCCCCCCCCACGCCTCCTTCATACGCCATACCCACTCTGGATCATAGTTTTGGAAAACGAGTTGGATATACTTCAGACCCTTGAAAATCTCCCGGACATCGCTACCCATCTCCCGACTTACTTCCATTAGATGTGTCAAATAGGCGGGTGATGCGGTAAAGCCGGCTACCGGTCCAAACCGCTTTACCATCTCCAGCTTCTGGCGGGTCGTATAGCTTCCTACGTGTAGAACATGGACACCCAGGAGGTGCTCCGCGATAACCATGGACTTGGGGAAGGCCAGGGTAAGATTGGTGGGCAGCATATCGAGGTGGATATCGCCAGGCCGATAACCGGACCAGAATACCAACCTGCCCCAACCAACAGCCATCGGGACCATGTCTTGCAGGTTCCAAGAGTAAACCTCTTGGCCAATTCCCGATGTTCCACTGGTCATCAGTGTGAACTTCACATCCTCTCGCCTGCACTGTAATCGTTCACCATAAGGAGGACTTGCTTCCTGGTCTTCCAGCAAATCCTGCTTCCCGATAATGGGCACTTTTTCACGAAACTCTTTCCAACTGCGGATCTGCTCCGGCCTAGCCCCTGCCTTGTCCAAGAGCCGCTTATAGAACTTCGAATTATGGTAGGACCTCTCGAGAGCATCCTTCACCTTCTTCCATTGAAACCGTTCCAATTCTTCCCGAGATGCATTTTCCATGGGAGTGAACAACATGTTTTCTTCCTCCAATGTCCTACTTCTTGCCAAGGACCGCATTGCAGTCGGTCACCTTGTTTGGATCCGCCTCGGGCAATTTGGAGTACTCGTCCGGCGACCATTTCCAGAATTGGGAGACATTCGGGTAGGTGTCGATGACAATATTCTTCCATTCATTGCCAACGCGGCGAGTCTCCACAATGTAGTGGTTGTAGACTACTTGGTGATACGCATCGAAGCTCACTGGTCCGCTCGGTGCGTCGAACTTGGTGCGCGCCAGAGCCGCCAGGAATTCGTCTTTTCTTTTCTCAATGTTGCCACCGACGGCTTTCAAGGCATCGGCCATTGCTCGCGCCGCAGCATATCCGGCTGCGGAGTTATAGGAGTCAGGATACCTGCCGTATTTGCGCTTGAATGCTTCCAGGAACTTCTTGTTCGCCGGGGTATCAAGAGCGGGTGTCCAAAAATTGTTGGAGACGATCCCTTCTGCTTTTTCTCCCAGTTGGGCAAGGTTCATTTCCCGTACGATCTGCGTAAAAATATCCACGAGTGGGTAAGTATTCTTCAGGCCATATTCGGAATACTGGACCCCGAATCGAGCGGATCCTCCTCCGATAACAAAAGCCACCACGGCGTCAATATCTTTTCCTTTTGGCAAATTGGCCAAGTATGGCGCGAAATCTAGAGTCGGAGGAGGCGCCCATTGTGCCTGGACGATCTGTCCTCCTGCGAGACAAAACGTCCTGGCAAAAGCTGTAACGACTTCGTGCCCAGCGGAGTACCCGGAAGCGATCAGAGCGATCTTCTTATAGCCCTTCTTGGCGGTCCAGTCACCAAGGGCGTAGGAATCTTGATAACTGTGGTGCGTGATCCGGTATATATTCGGCGCCACGTGTCCGGGCATAGTGGTCTTTATGCCCGAGCAGTCTCCCGAGATTAAGAAGGGAACCCCGCTTGTAGTGATGTAAGGCTCCACTGCATAAAGGACTTGTGTCGGCACACACCCGCCCAAAATGTTGACCTTGTCTCTCTCCACGAGTTTCTTGACTTTATTGAGTCCCTGTGTCGGGTTCCCCGCGTCGTCTTCAGCCACGATCTCAATTTTTCGATTCGCTACAGTCCATCCGATTTCATCGAAGTACAACTGCATACCGTCCAGGGTGGGTTGGCCGTAGGAGGTGAAGGGACCAGTAAGGGGCACGAAGACCCCGATCTTGATTGGAGCGTTTGCAGCCGCTGGTCCTTGCGCAATAGCGGCATCCAACCCTACTGAAAGCAAAAGCCCTAACAACAAAAAGCGCATTCTTGTTCTAATCACGTTTCACCTCTATCTGTGGCAGGTTAAACAGCTCCAACATTCCTTCCAACCAAGAGCACATTCCCCTTGCCGATTGGGAAATAAATAGATGTGGGGACTCTTGCAACCTCTTCAGAGGCTCCAAAGCCTGGGACAACGCCTCTTTTTCCGCCAGTGGTTCCATCGCGCTTACCTCATTTTCATTGATATGAAGAAGTTCACATAAGCTCTGACATTAGAATAACGGAGCTATTTTTTGAGGCGAAAAACGTTAAGCGCGTTCTCGCGGAGCACCTTTGCCTGGGTTTTCTCTTTTAGCGGTAGTTTCAAAAATCCGTTCTTACATCTCGCCATGCCAAAGCCATTGGTGCCGAAAAGCACCTTGTCACGACCCCGGGCATCCATGAACTCGACGAGCTTGCTATCGAGATATTGAGGCATATGCGCGCTGATATCGACGTACACGTTCTCATGCTTCCAGGCCATGGCGATGAGTTCTTCACACCACGGCCACCCGGTATGGGAGGCGATAAATCGCAAGCTTGGGAAATCCAGCGCCACTTCATCGATGTAGATAGGCCTTCCCCCCTCCGAGGGCATCTTCTCCAAAGAATGACCGATTTGCATGGAGAACGGAATGTCCAGTTCCACACACTTGAGGTAACACGGGTACATTCGTCGATCGTTAGCAGCGATCCCCCAGCCCAGAGTATGGGCATAGACACCTTTGAATCCATATTCCTTGACCGCGCGTTCGATCTCCCGAGTGCTTTCCAAAATATTAAGAGGATCATATCCGGCCATTCCGATGAGCCGCTTCGGGTGTTTTCGTATGATCTCATGCACTTCGTCGGCGCTGTACGCCAAGCTGGGCGACGTTCCACGGTACGCGCCCATCTTTACTGCCGACACCATTGCATACTCAAAACCCGCCGCATCCATCTTCGCCACGTACTCGTCGGCGGACTCCGAAATATCCGGGAAGATCTCCGGCAGCGGCTTTCCTCCGAGTACTGTCTGCCTCATGTAAGCCAATTCATTGGAGCCCCAAAACTTTTCTTGCGCCACCCGGGTAAAAGGGTAGTTCATCACATCGATAGCGAGAATGTCCGCCTTTTTCGTATCTTCCATCAGTGACTTCTCCCTGAGAAAATTGGAATCAATTTGGTTGGCTAAGAGGAAAGGAATATGTAAACGGGGAGAGAATCGGCCCCGAATCGACATGTTCTTTTTGGGACGTGTCGCCGCGCGGAGCTTTTCAATACCGCGCAGTATGGTAGGCGACGTGATTACAGGTGTCAAGCGGTTTGTTGCGAGTGACAGCGCAAAGTTGTAATGTCCCCCCTTTTAACCATTCAAATGTCCCCTTTGGCTTACTGGGGCGATCATGGCCGAGGCGGTGAAGATGAGTTTGAAGGAGGCGGACCGTTATGCGGTGATCGTGCAGGTCATCGAACGCACCATGACCCAGGCGGGCGCCGCAGCGTGGCAGAAAGAGGCTGGATGATGGAAGCGGGGCTTTGGAAGGCCAAGCGCACGCGGGTGCGGCGTATTCACAGCCCACGCGAGCGGCGCAGCCGTTTGGGCGAGCAAATTGACGGCAGCCCGCACGCCTGGTTCGAGCGCTGCGCAGCAAGTGCTGCCTGATCGCCTTCATCGACGACGCCACCGGAGTGCTGTGCAGGCCTGCGCCTACCCGGTGGAGAGCACCAACGCCCAGCCTTGAGATATAACGTGTTACGATGCGCGCAATCTATTAAAATAAGAAGACCGAGCGATGCAATGGCGCAGAAGCGTCTCCAACGCAAAGACTGGATTCAGGCCGCGCTTCGCCTGCTGGCCGAGGGCAGCGTCACTGCCGTGCTGATACCGCCTCTGGCCAAGCGGCTTGGCGTTACCAAAGGTAGCTTCTACTGGCATTTCTCGAGCCGCGAAGAGTTGCTGGACGCGGTTCTCGAGGAATGGCACACCGGCATAACCGCACGCGTAAGGGATAAGGTGGAGTTCGTGGCGAGTACGCCCGCGGATCGCCTGCAGGCCCTGCTCAATATCTCCAGCTATGGCACCATCGAAGATCTTGGCGGCGCCTTGGAGCTGGCGATTCGCAATTGGGCGCGGGTTGACAAGCGCGCCCGCGCCATGATCAGCAAAGTCGATGCCGAAAGGCTCGATTACATTGCTGGGCTTTATCGCGCGCTCGGCTATAGCGCAGGCGATGAGGCGAAACATCGCGCTTTTGCGCAATACGCCTACTCGATGGGTTCGCGCTCGCTGTTCGGTGTCGACCAATCGGCGCGCGATCAATACCACGATGCCTTTTTCAAACTGCTAAGCGGCATCACCAAGGGCGGGAAGCGCGCGGCCTAGCTACTTTCGGGCGCAAGAATAAAACGAAGTAGCGTGTGTCACGAGTCGCCTGTCAATCAGCGTGTCAAATTACGGGTTTCCACGCAGGTTGATGGCTGTTCCACGGTGCCATACTGGCACTCATGCGGTTGAAATGCCTAGCCGTTATCCGTGGAGCCTGCAGGTGATTTCTGCATGCCGGACGGCGCGCCGAGACTC
>Ga0209514_10007931_pt1 | contig 12345 bp, 9 predicted proteins | sample Subgrocontami58m_FD_187452 | JGI IMG/M metagenome (GOLD analysis project Ga0209514, IMG submission 187452) | Subsurface groundwater microbial communities from S. Glens Falls, New York, USA - GMW37 contaminated, 5.8 m (SPAdes) (version 3) | ecosystem: Environmental > Aquatic > Deep subsurface >...
CAAATTAGCAGGAGCTCTTAGGTTAAACCAATCTTTAAATTCGGATCCGCTAAACGATTGTGTTCCGCCGTCCCCGGAAAGACTTATTGAGGTTGTTTTTCCGCTTCCAAAGTCGGCAGAAACAGAGATGCTAGAAACATTGTTAAAAGGAGTGATGCTTTTTGAGCGAAGTTCCGATTTAACTCTATCTTCGTTCCAAACTTCTCCTCCATACGGATGGGGCTTATCTGTTTGGTAGAGATGGTCTTTTGCTGACGAGTCTGCCCTGGCTAGCAAGATTACGTTAACCATGTCTGCAACTTCAGACGGTTTTAACCATGCGGTATTAGAGTACTGACCCCTTGCTCCCCAGTCACAGTAAAACCAGGGAGACTGCTTATCGTAGGCACGTTCGTTAAGTTCGGCAAAGCTTGTTGGATTTCCTCCTGTCCCATCAAACTTGCCTAGGTTTTGGACATAACCCCCATGGGTTGAAGCATACTGGGTAAATCCGGGATTTCCTCCGTCCATCATTACCCATCCGGCTGTTGCGCTAACAGCTTGTTCCCAGTTCCCACCTTTTGGATCGGGTCTAAAAACTTGACAAGCTTCGGTGGTGCAAATATGGCCGTTTCTCTGCATGGAATTTAATGCATAAGTTCTTGCAGCAACAGCTTGAGCTTTTAGTGTGCTCATACCTCCTTCATCTCCCCAAGAATTTGGAACCTCCCATATTCTTTTAACATAGTCTTCGATGGAAAAATTACCATAGCCATCAACACTGACATTTGCATTTTGATCATAGTCTTTTTTTAGCGACATATTGGGGTAATATGCTTGAAGTATTTCTTCTTCTCCTTGGCCAGCTTTTGCTCTTCCAAAAGCGCCATATTGATTAAGTCCATTTCTATGAGGAGCACCATACGTAAAGAATGCCATTCTGGGAGAAAAACCGGGATCAACATTGCGGTCGTCGGAGCACCCCCTGGCAGATGTTCCCGCAGATCTCGGAATATTTAAGCTTCCCAACCTTTTTGATATTAATTCTTGTTGTTTTGCAGATAATTGGGCGATTTGTCCAGAGATCTTTGATTGGTAATCTTTGGCGCCGACAACGATTTTGTCCAGCTTTGCAGATTGGACATCTAAATCCGTTTTAATAACAGTTAATTTTTGCTGTTCTTGTTCAAGGCGCAATTTCCGGTTTTCTAAATCCTGAATTGCCAAGGCGATATTTGTAATCCTAACTTTGTCGTTATTAGTTACAACTCTTTGGTAGGCAAGAAGTCTGGTTAAGTCGGAAGCATTTCCGGATGAAAGAAAAATTAAGATCGGAGAAAAATAGTAGCTTTTAATATAATAATTGGCAATTGTTTTGTTTAAAATAACTTGCTGCTTGGCAAGATTTTTGTAGCCGTCATCAATGCTTCTTTTTTTAACTACGATATCCTGATCGATTATAGATACTCTGTTTTTGATTCCGGCAATCTGATCTTGCATTGTCTTTAGCTGTGATTCAAGAGGCTTGGTTGCTTTAACAGATTCATTTAAAGCGCCGGTTAAATCGCTTATTTGTTTGCTGATGTCTGCAAGTTCATCGGAAGAACTACGGGGAATATTTAGAAACAAGAAGAAAAATAAAGATAAAAAGAGAATGGAGATTTTTTTCTTCATGGGCAAATCTATTATAGCAAAAAAGTAGGTCTTCGCCCCAATAGCCTCGTTGGGGCTTGAAAAATAAGGATCCTGTGCTATACTACAGAAAATTATGGCTGACAATCCCTTTATTGATCCATCATTTTCTTATAATAAGCCGGAAAAGCGCTTGTCTTCCAGGATTGCAATTTTAATAGTCGGAATCTTTTTAGTAATTTTGTTTCTTTTTGGAATTTCCAAATATTTATCTTCCAAACCGGAAAAACCTGTTTCTAATTTAACTCCAACAGCAATTCCCACTCAAGCAGTTGAGCCAACCTTAACAGCATCTCCTTCCCCAACTCTTAAGCCCGGGAAAATAACACCAACTCCAACTCAAACATCTTCAAGTTCGGTTGATAAGGCAACAGGGCTTGATAGGGCTAAGCTGACGATTGCGATAGAAAACGGAAGTGGGATAGTCGGAGCAGCGGGGAAAGCGTCTATTTTGTTAAAAAATCTTGGCTATAAAATTACATCAACCGGAAATGCGGATAAATATACTTACGAGGACGTTACGGTTCAAGTTAAGACGTCCAGTAGTAAATATTTACCGCTTCTTAAAAAAGACCTATCTTCATCCTATACGGTAGGATCATTAACATCTGATCTTCCTGTTGGTTCTTCAGCAGACGTTCTTATAATAATTGGAAAGTAAAACTTGCCAATTATTAGCCTTTAAAGTATAAATAGACTAGATGCCTCAACACTTTGATTTAATAGCAATTGGAGATGCTAAAATCGATGCGTTTCTAACAGTCGATAACAGCAATAAGCACTTCAGGCTAAATAAAGACACAGACGAGCTTTGCGTTAAGCTTGGCGATAAGGCTTTTGTTGACAATATTCACATTCTTCCCGGAGGAAATGCTTCTAATGTTGCCGTGTCGATAAGCAGGTTGGGTTTTAAGGCGGCTATTATTGCAGAAATCGGTAAAGGAGTATTCTCCGAAAAAGTAATTGAAAACTTTAAGAAAGAAAATGTATCAACGGATCTTCTTAAAATTACAGATGTTAACACCTCTCTTTCTTTGGTAATTAATTATCAATCCGAAAGGACTATCTTATCGGAAAGAATCGAAAAGGAAAACGATTTTGACTTTAGTAATATTTCCGCGGATTGGATTTACTTAACATCTTTAAGTAAAAAATGGACCAATGCTTATGAGAAAGCACTGCATTTTGCTAAGTCTTACAATATGAGAATTGCATTTAATCCGGGAACAGCTCAGCTAGACGGGGGATTTCCTTTAATTGCAGATGTTGTTAGAAATACGGAAATCCTTTTTATTAACAAAGAAGAAGCACGAAAAATTCTCTTATCAAGAGACGCAAGTTTTAACGGTAAGACCATAGAGGAAATGCTTCTTGAAATCCAGAAGATTGGCGCAAGAAACGTGGTGATTACAGATGGATCAAATGGGTCTTTTTTAATTGACGAATTTGGCAGAACTTTTAGAAAACAAGAAAAAGAACACGTAATTGTAAGTAGGGCAGGTGCCGGGGATTCTTATGCGAGTGGTTTTTTGGCAGCAATTTTAGCAGGCAAAGACCCTCAAATTGCCATGGAATGGGGATCGCAAAATGCAAGCTCGGTAATTTCCAAAGTTGGCGCCCAAATAGGACTTTTAACCAGAGAAGAAATGGAAGAAAGATTAAGAAATTTATGATGGGTTATACAAAAAAATTGTTTATTTTGCCTTTTGATCATAGGTCTTCTTTTACAAAAGGACTTATTGGAAAAGAAGATGGGCCACTTACTCCTCAGGAAAAAGATCACATAATTTCCCAAAAAAAACTTATTTACAAGGCATTTAAAAAAGCTGTAGAAAACAAAGTTCCCAAAGACCAGGCGGCAATTTTGGTTGATGAGGAATATGGGGACGAGATTTTAAAAGATGCTAGCTTGCATGGATTTAACTTTTTATTAACAACCGAAAAAAGCGGCCAAAAAGAATATACGTTCCAATACGGGGAGAATTTTGGGGAGCATATTAAAAAATATAACCCTCTATTTGCAAAGGCGCTTATTAGATATAACCCGGATGACAGCGATGATTCTAAGAAAAGACAGTTGCAAAACCTAAAAAAATTAAGTGATTTTTGTCATAGTAATAGTATAAAACTTTTAATTGAGCCTCTTGTTCCTCCAACCGAAGATCAGCTTGTAAAAGCAGGAGGAAATAAAGAAACCTACATTAATACCCAAAGGCCATTTTTAGCAGCAAAGCTAATCCAAGAGTTTCAGGATAGTGGGATAGAGCCTGATGTTTGGAAAATGGAGGGGACGAAAAACAAAGAAGGATACGAAGAGATGGTTAGAGCAGCCCAAAGAGAAAAAAGGGAAAACGTAGGGATTGTTGTTTTAGGCGGCGGACAAAGCAGGGAAGTAGTTGAGGAGTGGATTAGGATTGCAACACAGGTTAAGGGGATAATTGGCTTTGCAGTTGGAAGGACAATTTTTTGGCAGCCGCTTATTGACTTAAAAGAAAGAAAAATTAATGAGGACGGCGCAATCACGCAAATTAGCAATAACTTTATTAATTTTTACGAAATTTTTAAAAAATAAAAATGAAAATATATTTAGCAACAGACCACGCTGCATTTGATTTAAAGGAAAAACTGAAAAAGTCTCTTGAAGAGATGGGGCTTGAGGTGGAAGATTGCGGAGCTTTTGTTTTTGACAAGGATGATGATTATCCTGATTTTATAAAAGTTGCTGCGCAAAAAGTGGCTCAAAATCCCGGAACATTTGGAGTAGTTTTTGGCAAGTCGGGGCAGGGAGAGCAAATTGCGGCCAATAAGGTAAAAGGGGTAAGGGCAGCTCTTGGTTTTAACGAGGAAAACGTAAGGCTTGCCAGGGAACATAACAACGCAAACGTATTATCTCTGGGTTTTGATTTTGTTCCGGTTGAAAAAGCAAAAGAACTTATCAGTCTTTTCGTAAACACTCCTTTTACAAACGAAGAAAGACACGTTAGGAGAATTGATAAGATAACTGAGATAGAGAGCGAAATTTAAAATTCAAAATGCAAAAGTCAAAATTTAAAGTAAAAATTCAAAAATATTCGATTTTCAACTTTTGATTTTTAACTTTTCACTTTTAACTTTAATTTTATGTGTAACATTATTCCCGGAATACTAGAAAAAGATTGGCCTTCAATAGAGAAAAAAATCCACAAGGTTAAAGATTTTTCCAAAGCAATTCATATAGACATAATCGATGGGAAGTTTGCCCCCAATACTACTTTTTTAGACCCAAAACCGTTTAAAAAATATAGCGATAAAATTTTATTTGAAGTTCATATGATGGTTGATGAACCGGTTAATTACTTACAATCTTATGCGGATGCCGGATTTAAGCGTTTTTTAGGACATATCGAAAAAATGAGCGATCAAGTTGAATTTGTTTCTAAAGCGCAAGGGCTTGGAGAGGTAGTTCTTGCAATAGACGGGCCAACTCCAATTGATGCAATAAAAGCAGATTATCAAGATTTGGATGGACTTCTTGTTATGACAATAAAAGCAGGTTTTTCCGGACAAAAATTTAACCCTGAATTTTTGAAAAAAGTAGAGTTAATAAGAGAAAAAATAAAGCGTGATAATTTAAACCCATTAGTTATAGAAGTTGATGGGGGAATAAATAGTCAAACAATTATTGAAGCAAAAAAAGCAGGCGCGTCGCGTTTTATTACGACAAGCTACTTATTTAACGGTGAGCCGGAGAAAAACTACAAGCGTCTAAAAGACTTATCTAGTGGTTAAAGCAGCGCTTGGCGTTGATGTCTGAAAGCAAGGAGTTGAATCCTGGGTTCCTCTAATAAAATATTCGGTTCTTCCAAAACAAGTCTTTGACACGATGTCGCTTGGAATAACGATTTGATCTTTGGGAGTTTTTTCCAAAAGAAGAGTCATTATTTGGTTCCAGATTGGCGCAGCCCCTGTAATTCCGGATGCAAGCTGTTGATTCATTGGAGAATTATCGTTGTTTCCTACCCAGACCGCAACAAGTCTTGACGGGGTATATCCGAATGTCCAATTATCTCTTTTGTTGTCTGATGTTCCCGTTTTTACCGAAACGCGGCGATCTTTAATAACCAACCCCGAATTAGATCCAAATTCCATAAGCCTGGCATTATTATCGGCAAGAATGTCGGAAATTATAAAAGCAACTCCGGGATCAAGGACTTGCTCCGAAGGGATATTTTCTTTTTCCCGCAATGTGCTTCCTTTGTAGTCCTTAATTACCAGAAACGGATCCAGATTTACCCTTTTACCATCATTAGCAAGTGTTCCATAAACAGTTACCATGTCTGTCATAGTTGTTTCTCCTGCTCCAAGAGTTAGCGATAATCCAAACCTTGAACTATCTTCCCAGGAGGTAATTCCCATTTTTTTACCCAGCTCAATCATTGTTGGCACGCTAATCATATTTAAAGTTTTTACAGCAGGAATGTTAAAAGAATTTCCCAAAGCGAGTCTAAGAGATACTCTACCATGGAATTTTCCGTCATAATTAACAGGAGAGTATGAGGGACCTCCTGGGCTCGTAAAAGTTATAGGAGAGTCGTCAAGAACTGTTGCAGCCGTAAAGCCTTTTGATATTGCTGCCGAGTATGTTACCACTTTTATACTTGAGCCAGGCTGCCTAAGAGAAGTGGTTAAATTTACATTTCCGTCGTTTAAGCTATGATAATCCTTGCTTCCTACCATAGCTAATATGTCTCCTGTTTGCGGATCCGTTACCAGCGCAGCTCCATTTGTTAAATGAAGATAAGCATTTTTATTTACTTCCTCACTCACAATTTTTTCTGCCATCTCCTGAGTTTTTAGATCCAGACTTGTTTTTACGATTAAACCGCCTTTTTCCACCATCGGAAGACCGTATTCCTTAACCAGAATATCCTTGACATACATGACAAAATGCGGAGCATGAATTGGAACTCGGGGAGGTTGAAAATTCAACTCTTCTTTTTCTGCAGCCAGTCTTTGTTTTTTGGTAATATAGCCCAGACTTTCCATTGCTTTTAAAACTTCTTTTTGCCTCTTTTTCCAAAGTCCGGGATTTTCTCCATAGGGAGAGTATGTTGTAGGTGCTTGAGTAAGTCCCGCCAGAAAAGCAGACTCTGCTAGGTCTAATTCTTTTGCTTTTTTACCAAAATAGGTTTCTGTTGCGGCTTCTACTCCCCAGGCAGTTCCTCCGTAAGGAACTTGATTAAAATACATCTCCAGAATTTTGTTTTTAGTGTAAATCCGTTCTGCCCAAAACGCTAAAATAATTTCTTTAACTTTTCTGGTAATAGTGATTTCGGGAGTTAAAAGGGTAGTTTTAATTAATTGTTGGGTAATAGTTGATCCTCCTTGCAGCGGTTCGCCTTTAAAATCGGCAATAGCGGCTCTGATAATTGCCGAAATATTAAAACCGGGATTGCTGTAAAAATCTTTATCTTCGATAGCAATCGTTGCAAGGCGCAAAGTTTTTGGCACGTTGCTTAACGGGATTATTGTTCTGTTTTGGTTGGCATATATTTGATAAAGCAAATTTCCATTCCTGTCGTAAATTTTAGTTGACTGGGCAACTTCTTTTAAAGTTAAATCGTTTGGGTTTGGCAGATTGAGAACGAAAACAAAAAATAGCAACGGAAGGAAGAAAAAAAGAAAAGAAAAAAATGTGCCAATGAAAAAATAGCGAAACTTAATTACGAACGGAAGCCTTAGTGTAATTTTTTTTAATTTTTTTAGTCTCCTAAGTCTTGATCTTCTAATTTTATCGTAGAATTTTCCGGCAATCCTTTCTATCCTCTTTTCTGTTTTTTGGACTTTTTGTATGGGTAAAACGACCTCTTTAACTGCTTTTTTTTCTGCCTTTACAACATTTGAAAAGTCTTTTTTAAATGTTTTGTCAATTTTTAAAAGCAATAAGTGGAGTTTTATTTGAGTTTTAATCTTTATTCTGTGAAGCAGAAACTGAATTTTTATAGGTTTTTTAGAATATTTTCTAACATTTTTTTTAGCAACAATTTTTTTAGCTGTTGTGGTTTTTCCAACAGAGGTAATTTTTATTTTCCTGGGCAAATACTTAATTTGGTAAAAAGTATCTCTTAGTAAGAAAGAAATTTTGCCAAAAAACGATATAACAAAATCACCGATTGCAATTAAGTTTTTTAAAATAAATACAACGATAGCCTTAAAAGAATTCATAAAATGAGCGGGGCAGAAAGTTGGCCAAATTATACTATAGAGGTCAGCTTATTGAAAGGGGTAATTAGCTTTATAATTAAAGTTAGGGGGCGGGAGAAGGAATTGGGGTTGGGCGCGGACAGCTTGCGCAATATCTATCACCTGATACATCATAAATAATTTGCGCATCTTTTAATTCCAGATTGTCGGCAGGTGCGCCGGGAGCAGGCGGATTTTGCGTATTTTTATCAACCCATATTTTTTCATTTTTTACGACAAATTGATAATTTTCCAGCCCCTTAATGAAATATTCAGATCTGCCTAAACATTTCCCTGCGTCTTCGGGTTTTGAGGGTGACATGTTGAATTCACAGGTTGGCTTTTGGATAACTGTCCCCGGTTTTTTAAAAGGCTCGTTTGGCTTATTTTTTAGTAAAAAACTCATAATATCGTGCCAGATTGGCGCAGCACCTGTAATTCCGGATACCAGTCCTGTCATTGGAGTATTGTCGTTATTACCAACCCAGGTCGCAACTACATAAGACGGTGTATACCCAATAGTCCAGTTGTCCCTAAAGTCGTTGGTTGTTCCTGTTTTTGCAGAAACTGTTTTACCGGGAATTCTTAGCTCCGAGTTAGATCCAAACTCAATTATCCTGGCATTATTATCTGCGAGAATATCGGAGATTATAAAAGCAACCCCTTCGGGAATAACCTTTTTCCCAAATATCGGGCTTTTTGGCGGATCATATTCTTCGATAACCTTTCCAAACCTGTCTGTAATTTTTAATATTGGTTGAAGATTAATTCTATACCCCTGGGTAGCAAAAACCCCAAACGCCTGGGTCATATCAAGCATAGTTACTTCGCCTCCGCCAAGCGTTAGGGAAAGACCGTAGTTGTCGGGGTTTTTAAAAGTAGATATTCCCATGGCGGATGCGGTTGCAATCATTGCCTCTATTCCATTTGCCTTAAGCATCTTAACTGCAGGGATATTAAAAGAGTTGCCAAGAGACGTTCTCATAGTTACGACACCATGGAATTTTCCGTCGTAATTAACAGGGCAGTAAGATTTTCCTCCTTGATTCGGAAAGCAAGTTGCCTCATCTATAAAAGGAGTTGCGGCCGTGTATCCTTTGATTAGGCCTGTGGCATAATTAATTGGCTTTATGCTTGAGCCGGGTTGTCTAAGAGACGTAGTTAAATTTACATTTCCATCAATTTGTTTGTCAAAATAGTCTTTGCTTCCTACCATTGCCAGAATCTCTCCTGTTTTTGGATTTGTTATCATTGCGGCGCCATTTGTTACATGTGACCCGCTTAGTCTTTCGATCTCTGCGGAAACAGACGCCTGGGCGTATTCTTGCAGGTTAAGATCAAGGGACGTAGTAACCCTTAGTCCTCCTTCTTCGACCATTCTTTCGCCATACCTTTTTGTTAAAAGATCCTTAACATATAAGACAAAATGAGGCGCTTTAATTGAGTTTGAAAATCTTTTGTATTTTAGTTCTTCTTTAAAAGCTTTGTCTCTTTGTGTTTTATTAATATATCCTTCTTCCAGCATTGCATCAAGTACCTGTTTTTGCCTTTGTTTTGCATACTCGGGATGAGAGCCAAAAGGAGAGTACGCAGAGGGAGCTTCGGGAAGTCCAGCCAGTAGAGCATTTTCCGCAAGAGTTAGTTCTTTTGCGTGTTTGCCAAAGTAAGTTTGCGCAGCTGCTTCCACTCCCCAGGCAGTTCCGCCATAAGGAATTTGGTTTAGATACATCTCCAGTACCTGGTTTTTTGAATAAACAAGTTCTGTGGCAAACGCTAAGATAATTTCTTTAACTTTTCTGGTAATCGTTCTCTCTTGGGTTAGTAAGGAGTTTTTTACCAGCTGTTGGGTTAAGGTTGATCCTCCCTGCAATTCTTTATGAAAAATTGTTGAATAAGCAGCCCTGGTAATTCCCCTTAAATCTATTGCCCCGTGGCTGTAAAAGTTTCTGTCTTCAATAGCAATTGTTGCCTGTTGCATTTGTTTTGGAATTGTATTTAAAGGAACAAAAATTTGGTCTTTTTCCCTGTAAATTTTAAAAAGCAGCTTGCCGTTTCTGTCGTAAATTAGTGTAGATTGAGCACTTTGCTGGTTGCTTAGCTTGGAAGGAGAGGGGAGATCTTTAGCGGTAACAAGGTACAGAATGGCTAATAATGTCAAGATTATTAAAATTCCTAAATAAACCGGCCATAATTTAAAAAGAAGCCCTTTCTTTTTAAATTGTTTTTTTATGATCGTTTGCACTTTCTAATAATAGCATTGGAGTATGGCTAAGGCAACTAAATCATATGTATAATAAATATTATGGAAAATCTTAATTCCTTTTTAGTTCAACTCCTCAGCGGGCTTAATTGGGTGGACGTTGCCGTAGTTTTAATTTTTCTTTTTTATGCTGTAGAAGGATATGCAGTTGGTTTTTTTGCCGCATTAACAGATTTAATTGGGTTTATTACAGTCTTTTTTATCGGCCTTGTGTTTTATGTTTTTTTTGGAAGAATTCTTGTCCAAACAATTTCCATATCTCCAGGATTTGCAAACGCAATCGGGTTTTTTATTGCAGCCTTTGTTGCGGAAATAATTCTTGGAGTCGTAGTTAAGAAAATCGTTTTTGCCAAGATGCTTAAAAACTTTAGCCTGGAAACAGATTTCGAAAAGTACTTATATTCTTTTTTAGGAATTATACCCGCAGTTTTTTCCGCATTTATTTTAGTTTCCTTTATCTTAACCATGATTTTATCCCTGCCTCTTTCGGGATTTTTAAAAAAGTCGGTGACTGATTCCAGATTAGGAAGCAAAACAGTTATAGATACTCAAGGATTTGCTAAACAGATAAATAGTGTTTTTGGGGGAGCGGTTAACGAGGGGATAGCTTTTTTTACCGTTGAGCCAAAAAGCAATGAATCTGTAAATCTTAATTTTAAAACAAACCAATTTAGCGCAGATAAAGCTGCGGAAACAAAAATGTTAAATATGGTAAATGAAGAGAGAGAAAAAAGAGGCTTAGGAAAACTTGTGTCTAGTCAGTCGCTTACCCAGGTTGGCAGGAGACACTGTGAAGATATGTTTAAAAGAGGTTATTTTTCTCACTATACGCCGGAAGGGCTATCTCCTTTTGACAGAATGGCGCAAGCGGATATTTCCTTTGAATACGCGGGAGAAAATTTAGCGCTTGCCCCAAACACCGATCTTGCCATGCAAGGATTTATGGAAAGCCCAGGACATAAGGCTAACATTTTAGGGGAAAATTTTGCTAAACTGGGCGTTGGAGCAATTGATGGAGGAATATATGGAGAAATGTTTTGCCAGGAATTTACAGATTAAGAAACTGATTGCTAAATTGTTTTATTGTTAAATTGTTTTTGATAAATAAATGAAATTAAAAGGTTTAATCGTGGAAGATGTTCAAAACAAAAGAGTTCTTGTTAGAGCGGATTTAGATGTGCCTCTTAAGGATGGGGAAGTGGAAGATTCTGCCAGGTTGGAAGCTGTTATTCCAACTCTTGAGTTTCTCTTTAAGAATAACGCAAAAGTAGTGCTGATTGGACATCTTGGTCGACCGGATCCTCAATTATCAAAAGAAAATGAAAAATTTTCCCTGGAGCCGGTTGTAAAGTGGTTTGAGAAAAAGTTAAAAGTGAAAAGTGAAAAGTTAAAAGTTGGGGATTTTGAGGGGTGGAAGTTAAATGATAATTTTTCGATTTTAGAAAATTTAAGATTTTATAAAGAAGAAAAAGAAAACGATTTAGATTTTTCTAAAAAACTTGCATCTCTGGCGGATTGTTATGTAAATGATGCTTTTGCCGTTTCCCACAGGGCGAATTCTTCAATTGTTGGTGTGTGTAAATTTATTCCTCATTTTGCTGGTATTAGGTTGCAAAAAGAGGTAGAAGAATTATCCATAATTTTAGAAAAACCAGTCCGTCCTTTGGTTATAGTTATTGGGGGAGTAAAAATAGAAACAAAACTTCCGGTTGTTAAAAATATGCATGGATGGGCAGATTATATTTTGGTCGGAGGGAAAATTGCCGAACAAATGAAAACTCTTTTCGGCGAGCAACATCAGCAAACACAAAGAAAATCAATTTTATTGGTTGCGGATTTAACAGAAGATAAAAACGATATTACCGAGAAAAGCGCGGAAAATTTTGCGGAAATTATTTGGACTGCAAAAACAGTTGTTTGGAATGGACCATTGGGTTTTACAGAGCAAGGCTTTAATAAAGGTTCAGAAATTGTTTCAAAAAGTATCGTTGATTCAGATGCATATTCGGTTGCCGGAGGAGGAGATACGGGAGCGTGTTTAAAAAAACTTGGGATTTACGATAAGTTTTCTTTTGTTTCCATGGGCGGAGGCGCAATGCTTGATTTTCTCTCCGGCCAAAAACTCCCGGGACTAGAAATGTTGAAAAAATGATTAAGTTTATAAAAACAAAAGATGCAATTATTAGAGAGAT
>Ga0209514_10007939_pt1 | contig 12338 bp, 2 predicted proteins | sample Subgrocontami58m_FD_187452 | JGI IMG/M metagenome (GOLD analysis project Ga0209514, IMG submission 187452) | Subsurface groundwater microbial communities from S. Glens Falls, New York, USA - GMW37 contaminated, 5.8 m (SPAdes) (version 3) | ecosystem: Environmental > Aquatic > Deep subsurface >...
GGTCGGCTCGCGCTCCAAGTAAGGGTGCACAAAACGAGGGGAGCCATCCCCTCGCGCGCCCCTTCAGTCTGCTACCCTAACCGATGTTGGGCGCTCGCACAGTTACACGACCCTGCAAAAGCCCCGCGCAAGCGGGGCTTTCATTCGGCGATCGGCTGAGCCAAGGGAGTTACTTCCTAGGCCAAGCAGTCCTCAAGTATTATTCGCACTCATGCCAGGGTGGTGAAATTGGTATACACAGCGGGCTTAAAACCCGCCGCCGCTAATCACGGCATGCCGGTTCGATCCCGGTCCCTGGCACCAATCCTAGTCTGTTTGCCGATCGATAATTGCAGACTCTACCTGGTGCGAGCAGAACCGAACGAAGGCAGCATGGACATGAATAACCTGCGCGCACTAAATCAAAAATTACACCCAAGCGCATCATTGGTATTTTTGGGAAAAACATGCTAAAAAGACCACAATTTAGTAATAGTTTTTGAGGTAAAACGCGCCTGGCGCAGGAAGTGCTCGGCGCGTGCTGAGGGGGCGATCGCGCAAACGCCGCACGCTGATACAAGGCGGATGGCGCGTCGACATCAAGAAAAACGTTGGGATCACAAAATGAATAAAACCTTCCAAACCTTCCAAACCTTCTCTCTCGTCCTTGCGCTTGCAGTCATTGGTGCCATGCCTTGCGCTGCCCAAGACGAGCGATTCGATATCGTTCGCTTTCAGGTCGTCGGCAATACGCTCTTGCCGGATGCGGAGGTGCAGCGCCTCGTGGCGCCGCTCACGGGCACCCAGCGCGTCTATGGCGACATTCAGAAGGCGCTCGAAGCCCTGGAGGGCGCCTACCGTGCAGCAGGATTCAGTACGGTGCAGGTGTACGTGCCCGAACAGGAGCTCACCATCGGCATAGTGCGTCTTGACGTAATCGAAGGCGTGTTGGGAAAGGTCGTCATCAGCGGCAACAAGTATTTCGACGATGGAAACGTCCGCGCCGCCTTGCCGGCTCTCAAGGAAGGCAAGGCTCCGAATCTGCGCGAGATGTCGGAGAATATCCAGCTCTCCAATGAGAATCCCGCCAAACAGGTGGAGGTGACCCTCGGGGTAAGCGAGGAGGAGGGCAAGGTAGACGCCAAAGTAGCGGTCACCGAAGAGGATCCGGAGCGCATTTTCGCGACGCTGGACGGTACCGGCACTGAGGCGACAGGCAGATCGCGCATTGGCGTCGCCTACCAAAACGCCAACCTCTTCAATCGCGACCACACGGTGACCCTCGCCTATACCACTTCGCCGGATGCTCCGTCGGGGGTCAAGGTCGATATCTTCAGCGTCGGTTACCGCATACCGCTTTACAGCACGGGCGACAGCCTCGATTTCATCTACGGCAAGTCGAGCGTGAATACGCCCAGCTCCTCGCCCACGCTGGGCACGGCGCTTGGCATCGTCGGCAAAGGCGATGTGTTCGGTGCGCGCTGGAACCACTATTTCCCGCGGCGGGGCGAATATAGCTCCAAGCTCATCTATGGTTTTGACTACAAATACATCAATGCGCGATGCTCCACGCCGCCTGACGCAACCCCGGTGGATATCAATCCGCCGACCCCGCCGATCGCCAGCTGCGTACCCTATACCACGCGGCCATTGAGCGTAACCTACACCGGGCAGAAACAGAGTCCGGGAAAGATGTTCGATTACAACATCGGCCTCGCCTACAATTTGGCGCTTGGTTCGCAGTACACCAATACGGTTTTCAGCGACTCCAATATCGACCGCTATTCTTATCTCACCAGCGGTAATCGGCCGACCCGGGATGATTTCACCGTGTTGCGCCTGGGCGGAAGCTACTTGACGGCAGTTGCGGACGACTGGCAGGCGCGTTTCGCCATTAACGGCCAGGTTTCCAACAATCCCCTGGTCGCCTCGGAGCAACTCGGTCTGGCAGGCAGCTCGGCCGTGCGCGGCTTCGTCGAGCGTGCCGTGGCCTCCGACAGCGGCTTTGTCCTCAACGCTGAAATCTACACGCCCGAATTGGGAAAGACAGCCGGCCTCCCGGGCAACCTGCGTGCCCTGGCGTTCTACGACCTTGCTCGGGGCTATAACAACAACGCCACCGACACCGCCACGTTCGGTTTTGTCAGTATCGGCAGCGCCGGGGTGGGCTTGCGCTATACGCTGGGCAAGGACTTCAGCCTGCGCTTCGATTTGGCGCAGGTGACAGATGCAGGCCCGGCAAATACCAAGGCACGCGGCGAAAAGCGCGGCCACGTCAATGTGCTGCTTGCGTTCTGAGCCTATCAACAACATACGAGCCAGCGAGATCGCGCAGTTCGCGTATCCCGCGCCAATTTGCGGGAGTGCAACATGCGCAAATGTGATTCTTACCTGCTGACCACACAGCGGCGCCTGATTGCCGCAGCGATCTCCGCCTGCTTCGCCAGCGCTCCGGTCTGGGGGAATCCCACGGGCGCGCAGGTCGTCAACGGCAGCGCCAGCATCAGCCAGACGGGGAAACTCCTGACGGTGACCAATTCGAACGGCGCCATCATCAACTGGAACACGTTCTCGATCGGCGCCGGCGAAACCACGCGCTTCAATCAGGCATCGGCCTCGAGCAGTGTGTTGAACCGCGTGCTCGCCAACAACCCGTCGGTGCTGCTGGGCACGTTGAGCTCCAACGGACGGGTATGGCTCGTGAACCCCTCCGGCATCATGGTGGGGCAGGGCGCCAGGATCGATGTCGGCGGGTTTATCGCGAGCACGTTGAACGTGCGCAACGAAGACTTTCTCGCCGGACGGCTGAACTTTGGCGCCACGCCTAACGCGGGCAAGATCGAAAATAGCGGCCAGATCACCACCCCCTCGGGTGGCAGCGTCTACTTAATCGCGCCGGCGGTAACGAACAACGGCGTCATCAACGCCGCCAACGGCGAAGTGCTGCTTGCCGCGGGACAGACGGTGCAGCTCCTCGATACCGGCACGCCCGGGGTCAAGGTGGAAATCACAGGGACAGAAGGCAGCGCCACCAACTTGGGGCAGATCGTGTCGGAGGCCGGGCGCATCGGCCTGGCCGGGGTGCTCGTGAAGAATAGCGGCCAGCTTAACGCGAGCAGCCTCGTGAAGGAAGGCGGGCGCATATTCCTCAAGGCGAGTCAGGACGCGTACGTCGATGGCGCCGGGCGCATCGTCACCACGGGCAAGAAGGGCGGCAGCATCGAGGTGCTCGGCAGTCGCGTTGCAGTGATGGACCAAGCGCAGCTTGACGCGTCGGGCGATTCAGGCGGCGGCAGCGTGCTCGTCGGGGGCGACTACCAGGGCAAGAACGCGGCGATACAGAATAGCCAGATCACTTACTTCGGTCCGGATGCCGCGATCAAGGCGGATGCCGTCGACAAAGGCGATGGCGGCAAGGTGATCGTCTGGGCTGACGATACCACCCACGCTTACGGCAACATCTCCGTTCGTGGCGGTCCAAACGGCGGGAACGGCGGTTTCGTCGAGACCTCGGGACACAGGTACTTGGATGTCAATCGCGCGCCCGATCTGTCCGCGCCGCGAGGCGAAGGTGGCGAGTGGCTGCTTGATCCCGATGACGTCGCAATTTCTTCCGCGACCGGCAGCAACATTACTGGCATTCCGACATTTGCACCCGCGGCAGCGGGCTCTTCGCTGCTGCAGGACATGGTGTTACGTAGCGCACTTCAATACGGCGGCACCGTAACCGTTGACACCAGCAGCAGTGGCAGTGGCGCCGGAAATATTCTTGTCGCAGGTTCACAGGATGGCAATGCGGCGAATCTCACTTTAATCAATGTTGGGGCAGGGCCGTCGTATGGTGGCACGTTGAATCTGAAGGCCCATAACAACATTACAGTAAACAGCAGCATCTCGTCTCAAGGTTATTCCCTGGCGATGAATCTCATCGCCGATCAGGACAATAATGGAACTGGCAGCATTACCATCGGCCCCGGTGCGCAGCTTATTTCCAATAACAACAGCATCTCTCTTACCGCGGCGCAGGACATCAGCATTGGCGCAAACGCAACGATCAGCACAGGCAGTACTGCCTATGGTGGAGAGGGATATGCCGATCTTACCGCCAAGGTGTCGAATGCGACTGGCACCTTTACCCTTGGGGCAGGGGCGACTCTCCAGGCAAGTCAGAACGTAAATATCTCTGCGCCGGCTGGTATTGCGCTGGGTTCCGGATCGCTAGTCAAAGCCACAATCCAGTCGGCAGCAACTTATGTGCCACCGACGAGCACAATTTCACTCACGGCTTCGAGCGGAGATATTTCTTTGCAGGGTTCGCTGCAAAGTAACAGGATGAATGATAACGCGACCGTAGGAGCAGTACTAAATGCGGGCGGAAAGATCATTACACCGTCGGGTGGGTCGTTTACCGCATACGGCACCACAGGGGCACTGAATGTACAAACGCTTGGCAGCACGATGTGGCAAATCGATGGTTCGGTCAATTTGCTGGGAACCATCCAGTTATCCGGCGCCTCGATGTCCGGTGCGGGTTCGATGGCCGTCGGCGGTTCTTATCCAGGATTGTCAGCCGCCACTTTGACAAACGTGACGGCCCCGACTACTGCGCTGGTGATAGGAGGAGCGGGTTATCCCAGCACGGTAAGCGTGGCTAATGGGAACGCGATATTCAGTGACATCACGTTTGGCAGCGGGGGATCGTTGGGCTCGATTTCCAACGGCACGCTCACCGTCAACAGCAGTTCCGGGCTAAGCGTTCCTGCAAGCGTAACCTACAGCGGCAATGTCGGCTATTCGGTTCCCAATGGCATGCTGTCCCTAAGCGGTCCTATCGACACCACCGGAACGATCAGTCTCGCTGGGCAATCGGTGTCGCTCAACTACGGCGGCACCGCGTTGAACACAACCAATGCAATCGAGATCAAGTCCGACGCGCTGACTCTCGGGTCGACGTCTGTCCTCTACGGGGGTTCAATCGGGGTAATGCCGCTTAGCAACGCGACGCCGATGCAAATAATAGGGACAGGTACGACTACTACCTGCACACTGGGTTCCCTTTGTATCGCTGGTGGAGTCCTGCCGAATTTGCGGGCGTCCGGGACGCTAAGTCTTGGCAATGCATCCTATGGCGGCACTACGACACTTTACGGCGGCATCGGCAGCGCCGATGTCTATGGCAACTCCCTTGTATTGAGCGGCGGCACTGTAGAGTTGGCGCAAGGCAGCCGCATCGGTTCTTGCTCCATTAATCCCTGCATGCCTCTGAATTCCTCAAGCATCGTACCGTTCAACCACGATCTCACAGTTTCCTCCTCTGGCGCAGTTACACTGACTGGCAGCAGGATCTATCTCGCCGACAATAGGAATCTGAAAGTGCAAGCCGACTCGGATGCCAATAACGTCGGCACCTTGACCCTCAACAATTCCTTCGTGCAGGTTGGCACCACCCAGAACAATACCGGCGCCACGGTACTCATCGGCGAAAATATCAGACTGAATGCCAATAGCACCGATTGGGCTATGGTGCGCGCCTTGGGTAACGGTAACCAGACGATAACTGCAACCAACGAAATTGCGGTAACCGCCTACGGGGGGAAAGCAGCGGGGTTCATGGTCGAGTCAGGCAATCAGACTATCAGCGCCAATAATATTACTTTGCAGGGTTCGCCCGTCAGCGCCACCCCGGCACCCGATGGCGGATTCGCCAGCATTGCGATGCGCGGCGGCATTAACGGCGGGGGCGGCTTAGCCGGCGTCGGCAGCGGCACGCAGACTATCAATCTCACCGAATACGGCGGTTTGGGCGGCAGCCTGAGCCTGACAGGCGGTGGCACGGGTTCAAGCGACAGTTTCAATTATGCGAGCATATCGCAGGGGAATACGGGCGGCACGCAAGTGATCAATATCTACGGCGGCGGCGCGATCACTCTCAAAGGCGGTGCCGGTTCTGGCACGGGCGACACGTCAGCAAACTGCGTGGTGACTGGAGGTCCGGGCGGCTGCTCGCAGAATTACGCTTTCATCAATAACAGCGGTAGCGGCGGGCAGGCTATCAATTTCCTCGACGGCGCGGGCTCGATAGCTTTGTTCGGCGGCAGCGGCGGCACGCGAAATTACGCGGTTATCGGCAACTATGCCGGAAACCAGGTAATCGGTTCAAGCACCTATAGCCCCTCGATTCACATCCAGGGCGGAACCAGCGGGGGCTATGTATCTCAGGGAATATCCCTCGCCAACAATGCCGGCATCTTCCTCAAGTCGCCCGGGGCGCAATCCGTGTATGCGTCCAGCATCGCCCTGCTCGGTGGCAGCGGCGGCAACGGCAATGCAAGTCGCATAAGCACCGATTCGGTCGGGGGCAGTCAGACCGTTTACGCCGGATCGATCGCGCTCGCAGGAGGGTATGGCGGAAACGCGAACCCTGCGGAGATCTATACCAACGGCGACCAGTCGATCAACGCAAAGGCGGGCGGCATCTCGCTGACGGGGGGCAGCGGAGCCTATTATGGCGGCTACGCGGTGATCGGTCATGGCGCGGGCAGCGGCAACCAGACGATCAATGTCTATGGCGGAACGGTTGCTTTGAGCGGAGGCAGCGCTACCGGCACGACCACCGGCGACCCTGGGCTGGTCCCCACAGTTTGTGCGTCTGATCCAAGCTGTTTCAGCCAGTCGATCACAGGCGCTTATGCGGGCATCTTCAGCAATATCGGTACCCAGACGCTCGCTTTCCGGAGCCCCGGCGGAATTCTCAGCATAACCGGTGGCAGCGGCGGCAGCAGAAACAGCGCGTGGATATCCAACCACGGTGCGGGCGGGCAAACGATTTCGGGCGCGCCCGCGGTTGCGCTCACGGGCGGAAGCTCCGGGGGAAACGGCTACGTATCGACAGACGGCTATCGTCATCTGACCAACGGCGCGTCGTTCTTTTCGCCAACGAGCGCGCAGTCCTTGACGGCAGCGTCGCTGGCATTGAACGGCGGCGCGACGCAGGCCAACGCCTGGGTCATCGGCAAGGGGCAAACCATCAACGTCGCCGGCGCGACGACGCTGCGGGCGAGCACCACGGCGAGCTTTGGCGGCAGCGCCGGCATCCGCAGCACCGGCGAACAGTCGCTGACTACGGGGACGCTGGCGCTCTATGGCGGGACGGCAGCAGCTGGGTTCGACAGTTATGCCGGCATCGAGCACGCGACCGCAGGTAACCAGTCCATCACGCTGACCGGCAGCAACGCCGCGGTCAGTTTGAACGGCGGCAGCGGCAGCGGATTGGGGAGCACCAACTTGCCGAATGCCTGCGACGCGGGCGGTGTCATCTACTGCGATAGCACACTGCGAACCAGCAATAACGGCGCTTACATCAACAATGCTTACGGTAGTCAGACCATCGACTTCCAGTATGGTGGCAGCCTTAGCTTGACTGGCGGCAGCAATGGGATCTTTAACTTTGCCCAGATCAACAACACCTCCGCGGCCGGACAACAGAAGATCTATTCGTCGAGCGCCGGCGCGAATTACCCGACCATTACTCTGACGGGTGGTGCATCAGGCGGGGCGGTTGCGACCTACGGCGGAAACCTTGCGTTGGACGCGGCTGGCACGCCGATCTACCTGCGTAATGGTGCGTGGATTCAGTCGCCCAACTCGACTTCCACCACGCGCCAGACCATCAACGCAGCCGCAATCACGTTGACAGGCGGCGGCGAGAGTGCCACCTACGGCGGCGCCCGGATATTTGCGCCTTATCAGGACATCGCGAGTAGCGCCAGCATCACCCTGACCGGTGGGGCGGGTGCGAACACCACTCTGACGGGCCTGACGAGCTCGTTAATGGGAAACAACTCCGGGTTTGCCGACATCCTGCTTAGCGCGCAGGGCGATCTGACGCTCACGGGCGGCAGCGGACAAAATTCGGGCGTGTTACTGGGTTCGCACCAGTTCGGCGCGAGCGTAGTCGTCAAAACAGGCGGCAACATTACTGCCGCATCTGGCATCGGCAGCGGTGCAACGATCGGCAGCCAATCGCAGGTTGGTTCCGGCACGGTGAATCTGACTGCCAATGGCAGCGGCGGCATCAGCTTGACTGACGCGAGGCTCTTTGGCGGAAGCAGCGTCAGCATGAGCGCGCCCAGTGGCGACATTACCCTCGTCGGCGCACAGCGCGGAACGTTTATCACTAGCGGCGGAAGCATGGCGCTAGCGGCGAACAACATCAAACTCAGTGGCGGCAATGCCGGCGTCATTCTTTCCGCCTTAACCGACCAAGCAGTCAGCGCAAGGAGTGGCATTGTGCTGCAAGCAGGAGTCGCCAATAACACGGGGCCCAGTGGCACGTTCGGCACGATCGGCACGGCAGGGACGGGCGGCGGTTCGGCTGGCGCCTCGGTTGTCCTGCAATCAGGCGGCACCCAGTCGCTCTCCGCGCATTCGATTGTTCTCCAAGCGGGCGCCACTGGTCACGACAATTCCGCCGTGGTTCAGGCGCACGGCGGCCAGGCAATCACTATCGCAGGTAGCGCAGGCACGCTCTCGCTTTCAGGCGGCGGAGATAGCAGCACGTCGGTCTACGGCGGGCTTGGCAGCTACAACAATTTCGCCGAGATCAATCACGGCACTTGGGCATCTCCTAACGTCTATGCGGGCACAGGTGATCAGTTGATTACCGTCAACGGCGGCGGCAGCGTCCAACTCACTGCCGGAGGCGGTACCGGGTCGAGCGGCTATTTCGGCAGCGATTGCGTGAGCGCCGGATTCTCCATCGCGACGTGTAGCGGCGGCATTAACGACGGCGCAATCCGGAACTACGTTGGAGCCCAGACGCTCAATTTCGGCTCCGGCGGCTCGATCGCCATCACGGGTGGCAGCGCCGGCCGTGACAATAGCGCCGGCATAGAGAATTCTTCCTCGGCGCCACAGACCATTAGCGGATTGCCGAACATCGCCATGTACGGCGGTGCGAGTGGAGGAAGCTACGCGGGGTCGTCTGGCGGCAAGGACTTCACGCTTTCGAATGAAGCCAGCATCCACGCCGATTCCGGCGCGCAGGCAATCGGTGCGGGGACCATTTATATTTCCGGCGGTGGTGCGGCGTATGGCGGCGCGGGGTTGAGTGCCTTGACGCAAACCATCAGTACCACCGGCGATCTAATTCTTTCCGGCGGAAGCACAGCGCCCGCTGGTTCGGTGTTGACTTCGCCAGCGTACATCGGGCAGGAACAAGCCGGAGCGCTTGCCCTGACCGTGGGCGGATCGCTATTGGCAACCGGAAATGGCTCCGGCGTGCTGATCGGCACTTATCGTGGCGCGACCAACACCAGCATCAGTGCCAACGGAGACGTTTCACTGGTAACCGGGGCGGTTCCTGGTTCCGTGCATATCGGTTCCTACTTCGGCCTGGGCGGATCGCTGGCGATGAAATCTGTCGGCGGCAGCATTTCGTTGGCCGATGCCGAAATCGGTACCGGGTCGACCGGATCGAGCACGACCAGCCTGAATGCTGCGGGTGCGATCACCCAGACCGCGGGTGGCAAAATCGGTGCCGATCAGCTCAACGTCGCGTCCAGCACGGGCAGCATCGATTTGCGCGGCCAAAATCAAGCCGCCAATGTCGCCGCCAGCGGCTATGCTGGTGTCAGCTATTACAGCGACGCGCAAACGACGCATATCTCCGCCGTTGCGAGCAACGGCAACATACTGGTGCAATACGACCCGCTGCATGGTAGCGGCGGCAATATGGCCTTGGGCACGCTCGACGCCTCGGGCGGCAGCGTCACTGTGAATGCGCGCGGCGCCATCACCGATGACAATGCAACCGAGACGGTGAATATCACGGCGGCGTCGGCGAATCTGAGCAGCGTAAATGGCGGGGCATCGGGCGCGCTCGCGATCAGCACCGACACGGCAGTCACCGGTGGGCTCACGGCAACAGTGTCATCTGGGGCAGCCTATGGCGGCATCCGCATTGCCAACTATGGCGGCCAACCGTCCAGCCTCGCGCTCAGCGACAACGCCGCCGCCGGCGCCAAAGTCGGATTCTTCAATTCTGGCGATATCACCAATACCACCAATTACAGCCTGAAGACCGCCAATGGCGGTGATCTCGCGCTGCTATCAGGCGGCAACCTGACCTACACCGACGGCGTCGTGTCTACGCCTTCGGGCACGATCAGCTTGGCTGCAGTCGGTTCGATCACGCTGGGTACGCTCAGCGCACCCGGTGGCAGCGTCGCCGTGAATGCGGGGGGCGCCATAGTAGACAACAATGGAACCGGGACGGTAAATATATCCGCCGGTACGGCGAGTCTGACGAGTGCGAAGGGCGGCGCCTCCGGCGCTCTCGCGATCAGCGCCGACACGACGGTCACTGGTGGCCTCACGGCGACGGTGTCATCTGGTGCAGCCTATGGCGGCATCCGCGTAGCCAACTATGGTGGTCAACCATCCGGCCTTGCGCTCACCGACAACGCGGCCGCCGGCGCCAAAGTCGGGTTTTTCAATTCAGGCGATATCACCAACACCACCAGTTACAGTCTGAAGACCGTCTATGGCGGGGATCTCGCGCTGCAATCAGGCGGCAACCTGACCTATACCGGGGGCGGCCTTGCCACCCCGAGCGGCAGCGCGCTGGTCGGAGCGGCAGGGACGCTTGGCGTGACTGGCGCGCTGTCGACGCCGGCGAACGTCGATCTTTCCCTGTCCGCGGGCAGCGCAGTAAACGTCAGTGGCAGCGTGAATACCGGCGCCGCTGGCACCATTGCGATCACCTCACCGGCCGTGAGCATCAGCGGAACCCTCAGTAGCGGCGACGATGTCGGCGTGATCGCATCGACGCTTGATCTCGCAAGTGGGGCGGTCGTCACGGCCGGCCACGATGTGATCGTGAAAGCGGACGGCATCACGGCCCAGAACAGCACGGTTTCGGCAGCGCATGACATCAGTCTTGTACTGGCGAGCGACGCGCGTCTCAACAACGGATCGCGTTTGACTGCGGAGAATGATATCTGGCTCGCGCTGAATGGCGTCTCTTCGACGCTCTATCTCAACGATGTTGCGGGACTGAAGCCGTCCTATCTGTGGGCAAAGGCACCGAGCACGATTCATCTTGCATACGCAGGGCGGACCTCGGGCGGCATGGTTGTCGACGGCGTCGCTGTGAGCGCGCTGGATTTAATCTCTATCGCCGGCGGCAGCGGCTTGTTCTTCGACGCGGGGATGGCGCCCGCGGTACCGGGGTCGGGACTGATCGTGGTCGGAATGGCCAGCGCGCCGATAACCAGCGAAGTCGTGACTGCTGCAATTACCAATACCACCAACTCGGCCGTGATCTCCACCGTCGTCAGTAGCACTACCACGACCGGGACGACTGCAACGACTGCCGCAACAACCATCGCCAGTCTGCTCCCGCTGGCGCCCCCTCCGCCGTCTGGTTCGACCAGCCTTGGGATGCTAAGTACCCAACAGACCATAGGCGGTACGGCCGGCACATTCGGCGGCACACCCACTGCATCGACTGAGACTTCTCAACCAACGGGCGGCGCCACCGCGTCCAACGGCGACAAGGCGGGTGCAGGAGCCAAACCGGCCGACGACAAGTCCGCGGATGCGAAGAAAGACGAGAAGAAGGACGAGAAGAAAGAAGACAAGAAGGACGACAAGAAGGAAGCCTCGGACAAGAAAGAGGACAAACCGGCTGCCAAGAAAGTCGCCACATGCAGCTGAACGGAGACATGACCATGGGTAAATCCGCGCTCGTTCTTGGCGCGCTGCTTCTTGCAGCAGTTGCCGCCTCCGGTGCCTATGGCGCCAACCAGGCAGGGCAGGTCACGCACCTCTCGGGCGTGCTCACGGCCAAGCGTGCCGATGGCAGCGCGAAGCTCTTCTCGGTCAGGTCCGAGGTGCAGGAAGGCGACACGCTCACCACGGAGCAGGATACCTACGCGCGCATCAAGTTCACTGACGGCAGCGAAGTGGTGATGCGCCCGGGCTCGCAGTTGAAAGTTGCCTCCTACGCCTTTGATCAAGCCAAGCCAGCCTCCGACAACGTGCTGCTCAACATGTTGCGGGGCGGGCTGCGCTCGGTGACCGGGCTGATCGGAAAGCGCAACCGCGACGCGGTGAAGCTGACCACGACGACGGCCACGATCGGCATACGCGGCACGCACTTTGGTGCATTGATGTGCCAGAACGACTGCGGCGGCATCCCGACCACGAGCGGCAGGCCGCCGGAAAACGGCCTGCATCTGGACGTGACCGATGGGGCGATCGTGGTGCGCAACCAGGCCGGGGAGCAGGTGATCGCGAGCGGCCAGTTCGGCTTCGTGCGCGGGCCCTCGACAGCGCCCGTGATCGTGCCGGCGCAG
>Ga0209514_10007942_pt1 | contig 12334 bp, 18 predicted proteins | sample Subgrocontami58m_FD_187452 | JGI IMG/M metagenome (GOLD analysis project Ga0209514, IMG submission 187452) | Subsurface groundwater microbial communities from S. Glens Falls, New York, USA - GMW37 contaminated, 5.8 m (SPAdes) (version 3) | ecosystem: Environmental > Aquatic > Deep subsurface >...
GTGACATCATCGCAGGCTGCATCACCAGGCGATATTCTTTATCCCGTCAAGGTTGTGAGCCAGGATATTTATTCAAAAATCAGCGGTGATATTCAAAGACCTATCGAAAACAGGACGGAGGATGTAGTTGGAAGTATTGCAGGGCCCAGTGAAAATTTGGATGAAGCCATAAAAAGTTACGAAAATGCGATTACAAATTCAAAAAATCGAATCCGGGACGAAGAATCCAAACAACAGTTTAGGCAAATACTTGAGGCTCAGGAAGAAAAATTAAGAAGTTCTAGTGAAGATAATGATGATGAACACGCCAGAGATAAGATCGAGGAATTAATAGAAAAAACTAGTGAGGTAAAAGGTGAGGTTAAAGGTGAAAGGGAAGGGTCTGACGAGAATGAAAGGGAAGAAACCAGCGGCTCAGAAGATTAGGGTTTGTCGGTTGGCGGCTTTCGTTTTTTTAAATTTTTGGTGAGGTGAAGGTGTTTTTCTAAATACAAGAGCCCTCCAGCCACAAGGCCTATCACGATTAAGACTTCAAATTTTCTGTAAACACCTTCTAGTGACATCCAGTTTTCGCCAAGATAATAGCCGATGTAAGTTAGAAGGATTGACCAGATAAAACAGCCAATTGTGGTGTAAATTATAAATTTTTTAATATCCATTTCGAACATTCCGGCAGGCAAGGATATTACTGTTCTGATACCCGGAAGCAGACGGGAAATAAATATAATTTTGTCCCCGTATTTTGCAAACCATTTGTTTGCACGCTGGTAATCGTGTTCGGTAACAAGAACAAATTTTCCATACTTTTTTATTAAACCTATTAGGATAGTTTCTTCCAGAATGTATCCGATCCAATACGCAAGGAGCGAGCCTGCAAGGTTGGCCAGGGTGCCAACGATTATTATTGGCCAAACCGAGAGTATGCCTTTGGAAGCTAGAAAACCCGAGAATGGCATTGTAATTTCTGAGGGTATAGGAATAAGTGCGGATTCCAATGTCATCAGTACAAAAATGCCGACGTAGCCGGTGGTTTCGATGAATTGGATTATGTAGTGGGCAATAAATTCAAGCATTTGTGTGTAATGTTTTAGATTCTAGCACACAAATATTAGGGAAACTAGATTAGAAATGTGGCAATTATACAGATTGCACACTTATTAAATTAGGGCTTATACTGTACTTATAGTGTCTAAGAAAATTATTATTATCGTCTTGGTTTGTGTTGCATTTGTACTTGTTGCTGTCGGAGCGTACGCTTTATTTTTTAATAATTCCAACAACAAGTCTGGGAAACAACAGGATGGAAGTATCAGCGAAGAATTAATCGTTCCATCCGGTGATATTGATTCACAGCCAGTGAGCAAAGAACCTGAATCTTCGACAAATGCTAAAACTCAAACCAATTCAGCCACAAATGCAAGCCCCGAAACGAAACCGAGTGCCGGTACCGATATTAAATCGATTGAAGGTTTGGACTCCTCCTTTTGCGATAAAGTGACTAATCCCCAGGGAAAAGCCGCTTGCATGGAAGAATTTGGAAACAATTAAAGAGTTCTACTTAGGATTTGTTTTAGCTGTTTTTGGTAGGCGTCCGCCTTTTGCCTTTCGCTTTGTTAACCCGGGCGGGAGCTCGCCACGTTTTTCCACCTCTTGCCATAGTTCACTTACTCTTTGTTTGGATATCTTGCCCAAATGTTCTCCCAGATTGGCGAGGTCTGCGGGCATGCCTTGAAACCTTTCTGTGTGTTCGGTGCCTATAAGCTTGAAACGCTCCCTGGAGACACCCGGTTTCCCGTGTGCGTTTTCGTCCCACCTGTGGTTGTAGACGATATCACCTGGGGAAACGGGTAGCGAGTCTTTGCTTGTTGGGGGTTTATGAGGGCTGGGTGCGACGGATTTTTTGTCCGGCAAATCTGTTGCTTGTATGAGTTTCAGCTGTTCTAGATGTTTTAGGGTATCATCGTACGCTTTTTTTAATCTTGGGTTTTGTTTGACCACAGTTGAGTATTTTCGAACTTGATCTTCGTTTTGTCCGAGATGTCGGCCAACACCAAGGATTAGTCGAGGAAATAGGGAATTGCCCAGCGCAAAGAAGACAAATGTTCTATCCTTTGCGACAGCAGTTCTTTGGGCTAGATGTGCGAGCGCACTGGACATAACTTCGTCAAACTTCGTGCTGCTTTCTGGTACATAGGATGTATTTTCTTTTCGCTCGTCCACAATTGGAGTATTATAGGTCTCAAGAAGAATAAATAGCAAACAAGCGTGTTATCAGTGCTTGCTTTTGGTCGTTTGTAAAAATCGTCTGGTAATTAGGATAAGACCAATAAAGACCATTAATAATTCTATGAATATCCAGCGTTTGTCTATCGAAGCAACTGTCCTTGCATTTGCATAAAAGAGAGTGAGGAGGCCTCCGAAGATGAGGCTCGGGCCAACCGGACCCATTTTCTCGCTTATTATCAGTGTTCCCGCGGCTATTGCAATAAAGCTAAAAATTGCCGCCGCCAGAAACAGGTTTCTATTGTAAATGTCGACAGTTGCCTGTGCGCCGTCGAAGCATTTTTTGTATTGCGCATCTGTTTTTGGGTCAACCTCAACGAACTTTTCTTTTTCCGCCGCCCGCGCGTTCGGGTCGAGTTGAAGACAAACTTCATATGGGTTTGTGGGTGATTTATAAAATGCTTCAATTCCGAAACCGACCATAAACGGGTAAACAATGGCAAGTGCCAAGCCAAGACCAATTTTAATAACGTTATTCATGCTTCCTTTGTAGCATTTTTTTAAAATTAAGTAAATTTTTTTGCGGTTTGGGGCCTTTTGTGTATTTACCGACTAAGGGGACGAATATAACCGGTGTGATCTTCTTTGTGCCGATTATGTTTTTGTGTTTTGTAATAACCTTGAGTTCCTGGAGATCGGGTGCGTGCTCTACAACCGGTATGACCATTCTGCCGCCAACTTTGAGTTCGTTTAAAAGTTCCTGCGGAACATGTTTGGCGGCGGCGGTGACGATTATTGCGTCGTAAGGAGCGTATTTTTTCAGGCCTACGGAACCGTTGCCCAAAACGCACGTAACGTTTTTTATATTTAACTTTTTCAAAACCTTCTTCGCCTTTTTATACAGATCTTCAATAATTTCGACCGTGTACACCTGCTTTGCAAGACGGGAAAGTATTGCGGCCTGGTAAGCGGAGCCGGTGCCGATTTCCAGGACGGTTTCACGGCCTTTCAGTTTTAGTGCCTGGGTCATTATGCCCACCAAAGACGGCTGGCTAATCGTTTGGCCGTGGCCAATAGGAAGGGCGATATCGTAATATGCCTGTGCCTCGTGGGTTTTTGGGACGAATTCGTGCCTTGGAGTTTTTAGCATCGCTTGCAAAACTTTTTTGTTGGTTACACCAAGAGGTTTGGTATAGTGATTAATCAAATACTTGTTTTGATTGAGGTTATGGTTTTTCATTTACTGAAAAATACATTTTTCGCTATTATTTTAGTCCTTATTGTCCAGCTTTTACAGTTGTACTACTTGACGCGGAAAAATTTTCGATCTAATCTCCTATGAAATGGCCGAGCGGAAATATGTTGAGCGGGTAGAGTGGGACAGAAAAAGCATAGTCGATGTTGCACTCGATGCGTCGGTTGAAATTTTGAGGGTAGAAGGAAATGTCGGGAGGAAACTTTAAGGCAGGTTGCAGTTGGACAGTATTTAGAGGTAGAGTTGTTGAGGTTGGTGAAAAGGAGGTGATTTGAATGGCTAAAACTGGTATAGATTCTATTATTCCTACGATGGAAAGTTGGTATAAACCGCTTCCAAAATTGCCGGCAGGTATTATTAATTTTTTGGTTACTGTTGCGCCGTGGTTTGCACTTATATTCGGAGCATTGGGTGTTTTGGGAACTTTAACCGCGTTTGGTGTGCTGAGTTTCGTCACTCCGTATTTCATGATGTACGGGAAGGGTGCAGGGCTTTGGCAACTGGCTGTTGTCGGCGGTTTTATTTCGAGTGTTTTGACGCTACTTGCATTTCCGGGTTTACGTGACAGGAAACTGCAAGGTTGGACAATGCTTTTCTGGGCACAGATCGTAAGCGTTGTTTCGACATTGCTGGCGTTGAACATTGGAGGCATTATTGTTGCGGCTATTTGCTTTTATATTTTGTTCCAAGTTAAGGCGAGATATAAGTAGGGATTGCCGTTTATAAAAAAATAATTGATACATCGCAGTTGAGTGTGCGCATGTGGTTTTTGTTGTGTTTGGTTTCTTCACCGGATATTGAATTCTCCCCGCGTATGACTTGATTCAATCGCTATTATGGCCTATAATATGCACTTATGGAAAGAAGTGATGGAATAGCGGAACCTTTAGGTGGTAATGATGCGCCTTCGGGATCTATAAGGCGGCCTGAATTAACGGATCGAAAAAAATCTAGACAAGAATTACAGCAAATCTGGCCCGGTTGCTATGGGGATTTTTTGCAAGGCTTTGAACGTGCGAAAACTACACGAGATTTCATTAACATTGTTTCGGCTTCAGGATATAATTCACAGACTGCTAAAATTAAGGATTTAAAAGAGTGGAATTACAAGTGGCTACAGTTAAAGCATAGGGCTTTGGTTAAGGCAACCACGCTTGCTGCGAGTGGTCCCGGTATAGATTTGGAAATTGAACGTGATTTAGAATTTGCCGGAATTCCCCGGTTATCGTTTGTCTTTGATGATGGAATTTCGCGATACATGACCTCCGCTTCAATCCCCACTATGGTACAGATATTAGGGGAGAACAGTTATCAAAATCTATATGGACAAATCGAAGGAGCTTCTTTAGAAGAAGTAAGGTTGCCGGAATCTATTGACGGTATCAATGTTGAACTTACTATAGGAGCAATAAACAGATTTTATGCTTTGGGTAGACGATATAACTTACATTTGCCGGCCGGAGTATTTGCCGCATTTGAAAATAATGCAGTTGCGATAAAAAGATTAAAAAAACAAGAGCAAACGGACCGAGAGATATCTTTGCTGCGGGAAGTTAGAAGTGTGCTGTTACTTAAGGCTGCGGCTTTGAGGTGTTCGGGTTCGGAAAGTGTACAGATTAGTAGAGCCCAACATGATGTGGATGGAAATGGTGATGATAGGATATTGTGTGTATTCAAAACGGATGAAAATATTTATAGGGTATTCAAAATAGAACCGGAAATATGTGCACAAGTGTATGGGGGAGCAGAGAATGTGGCCAGACTGCTTGAGCCTTATGACAAAATGGATGAGCAGGTGCTAGGCAAGTATATGAGAAATATGGGCAAGAAGCATAGAAGCGGAAGAAGAGAAAGAGAAAAAAGAATGCGAAGAACCCTTTCGAATTGATTTTGTGCTGTTAGGGTTATAAAATCTTGCCATGGCCGAACGTGACAAACATTTAATAGACGGTATTTTTGCTTCGGAGTGCGAAGATGGTGTTGCAGTGGCAAGGCATGTCTCAAGTCAAGACGGGCAAAATGTTTTTTGGGTAAAGGCAACTAATTGCGAGGCAGCCGTCCATTTGACTCGGCAAATGGACGAAATTTTAGACTTTGACCCTAGCAAGACACAATTAAGAGAAATTCCAAGAGGGACAGGTAGTGGGAACTTCTTTGGTTTTTCAAGCGACAGATGGAATTCGCCTTGGAATCCGGCAGGCCCCAAGCCAAATTGGCGAACGAAGCCGCCCAAAGACCCACGGGCAAATTAAGGGTTTTGCCCCGCTTTTTGTAACCCTTCCATGATTTTTGTTTGCAGATAATACACAGCTAGATGTGGAATACTTAGTAGGTTTTCGATCTCGATTGACCCCTCATTGGTATTTGTGTCCAAACCCCTTGATTTAATGTAGCAAGTGATGAAGTTTATTATTGCTTTATTACGGTCGGTGGTATCTGAGCGACATAGCGATTCACACACGCGGGACAAGTCGTCCTTAAAGTCGGCTGTGGTAGTCTTTTTATCGCCAAGTGGTTTGCCTGTAACGCTGTCCAAATCAACTATTCCGCCCATGGCGTTTATGTTGTGCGTTGTCAAATAATGGTGGGTTAAGCCGGCACTGTGCATTAGCCCTAAATTGGCACCGATCCTTTGCGGTAAATATTCTTCCAGATAAAAATCTATGTCGTTTTCTTTGTCTGGGTCCAGCTGTGGTGTTTGGGAACCACGCGTTTTTTCGACCAAGTTAATTCTTTTGAATACGGCGCTGATTTTTCTGTGGCAATTAAGATAATGTGCCTGTTTCATGTCCTCCAACCTTTCCGGACAAGACATGCCACGGACGGTAATTATTAGAGGTGTTATTAAGACTTGTGCTTGATCCGTTTTTGATAAGTCGTAGAAGCCGGGCATTAATTCTTTGAAGTCTTTTATGCTTTCCATGTTGTCCGTTACATCCGCAAAACTAGGAAGTTTCTTGGGCTCCATGATTTTTAAGATAATTTCGGTATCAACACCGTTTGCCCTAAGGATTTGCGATGCTTTTGTGATTCTTCCAATTGCTGTTCCGTCTTGGAGGCCACTGAAATAATAACCGCTCGGTTGGCTCTCGGATATTCCTACTCCTGGGGATCTCAAGGCGTTACCTTTTATCGTGATGGAGGTGAAAATATTACCGAATTTGTCGGCAAACAGGATGGTGGTATTATCCCTGCCCGTTAAAAGTTCGAAAGACCTACCGTGTGCTGGCGATATATGCCTCAGTTTTGTTCCATCTGGATTATGAGATAAATCCGTTACAATGGTTGCAAGATTGGGGATGTGGCCACGCTTGAGAGGGGAAAAGCGGTTATCGATCCTTTTTCCACCGATTGTAGAGACGGTTTTTGCGGGGATATCGACAGTTGTTACAGGTCGGTATAGTTCTCTGGCCATGATATTGACCTCAAAAGATACCAGATATTTGGCCTATAGTCAATATGAGATGAAGTGAATTGATTTTTGCCTCATTTGAGCGTAAGATTTTCGTTTATGACGGAACAGTTTGTGCGAAGAGGAGACACTATAACATTTATTAAAAGGTTGGGTTTGGTAGGGAAAATGTCCGAAGAAGAATTTTTATCAAGGTCTCCTGTGGCACATTCGGTGTGCAGAAAAAAGCTGGATAGAGCTTTAACGGAGGACGATTTTATAGATGTGGTGCATGCCTCGATTCGAGGAGCAAAAATTGCAGGCAGATATGGATTTTATCATTGGAAAAATGAGTGGAAAAATGTGAAATATGATGCTCTTATTAATGCTGCAAAGTATGCGGTTGAGGCTGGTTTTTTAAGGCTGGATATGAAACTGATTGATGGTGATGAGGATGTGAGAATCCAGTTTAGGTTTCAAACCGCTTTAGGCCGTAAGGATTATCTAGCTTTCGGAAGTGTTAATAGATTAATGTGGAAATTGGGCGGCGAAGAATATCAAAGGCTTTTTGGACATTTAGAAGGTGCTTTGTCCGGGAGCACGAATTGATTTTTGCCTCATTTGGGGAGTAAGACGATAATTACAGATTAAATAACGGGACTATAATCAGGTGTATTGGATGGGGTTGGTGATTCTTGTTCAAAATCATCATCATCGTCGTCATCATATTCGGTAATGCGCATTTTAATTGCTGATAGTATATTAAGATTTTGCGGTAGGAGGATTTCGACTTCATCACCGTCAGTGTCTTTCATTATAGAATCCGAAACAGTAAGTGTCTCACCCCTCCTGAACTCATGGAATGCAAATTCGGGGTCTGTGTCTCCATCGCAACTTAAGTAATAAACATCGTCATTTAGGAAAACTTTTAGTTCGAAATTTCTCAATAGATCGTACTGGTTTTGGTTTCTAATATCGAATTCTACCTCTATATAACAAGGTGCTTCAGTTAATTCGATATTTCCATTATCGAAGGTAGCTTTTAAATGGGCTGGACCTAGTGGGGTTATCGGTGCTTTCTCCAAAGGTTCTGGATTGGCACAGATTGCTATTTTGCCATAAATGCCTTTGAATAGGATTTCTTGCTCAAGAATTGTAGGTTCATTTTGATTGTCTTGTGCTTTATCAAGATCAACCGGAATAAATTCGGTTTTATTTCTGAAGGGAAGAAAAATTTGGCCCTCTTCCACTTCTAATACATTTTTTTGCTGCCTTTCTCTTCTTTTAAAAAATTCGACCATGGCGGGTATTATAATTATTTTTTGCCCAGGACACAAATTATAAAAGGTTGAATACCAAGCCAATTTGATTTTGGAGTTGGTTGGATATAAGATTTTTGTAGACAACTGTAGACAACTGTAGACAACTGTAGACAACTGTAGACAACTGTAGACAACTGTTGACAACTGTTGACAACTAGGAACTTATAAGTTACCATGAATAAGAATGTATTTTTGGATAAGAACGCCGAGAAGGAGTTACGGGATTTTAGCGAGGAAGTACAGTTAGAGTTTGAGGCGTATTTTAAAATTTTAGAATTTGAGGGTAAACTTGATTTTCCCTCAGCCAGAAAAGTTACTAAGGATATATTTGAAATTAGAATTAAGTTACAGGGAGAATATCGCGGGTTTTATGCGTATGCCGGAAAGTTGGACATCGTAGTCTTGCATTTTTTTAGAAAGAAGACGCAAAAAACACCAGTAAAAAATCTAGAACTTGCATTAAGAAGGTTGAAACAATATGAATCGTAAAATAAATAAAGCTGTCAAAAGGGGCGATCTTGTGGCTTATAGTGATCTTTTTGCCAAATATCCCGAAAAACGACAAAAGGAAATTTTGGAGCGGGCAAGATACCTTAGAACGGCAATGGAACTTAAAAAATTAAGAAAACAGCTTAATATCTCTCAGGAAGCGTTAGCCCGTAAGATGAAAGTCAAAAGGGAGTTTATAACCAGAATTGAAAGCGGAGAGCAGAATATAACAATCGAAACATTAAATAGGGTGGCCGAGGCAACCGGTCGGGAGTTTGAGTTTCATTTTAAATAGATCCCAAAAGACCTCGCAATTTTCCGCACGAATTGATTTTGGAGTTGGTTGGATATAAGATTTACACAATGGCTGAGCGAAGAAAAAAAAGTGATGTGCAGGTAACCGGAATTTATACTTCAGAATCCAATGACGGAGTTTCTGTGGGTTTGGAGCATGTCCATACCGATGAGCATGGCGAATTACATCACCTTGATATTTGGAGTGATAGTGAAGATGCTGAAAGTGATGTTGCAAGACAATTTAAGGATATCCATGGGGATGGCGTTGTTGAAGGAATAAGTGAAAGACGGGGCAAGAGTACTTCATTTGGATTTTCTTCGAAGAGATGGAACTCTTCTTGGAATCCCGAAGGACCTAAGAAAAATTGGGTCCAAAGAGATCTGGAAAACGATCTTGATGTAAATTAAGATTCCCCAAAAATTAGCGCGAATTGATTTTTTCGCATTTAGAGCTTAAGATTTTTTGGTTGATTGTTGACTGATTTTATTTTTAGAGTTAAACTCTTCGCCAACTGCCTTTATTTATGGGTAGACCAGATCAAGAACGTCCAAAATTATTATACGATCCACACGATTACGACAGTTCTCCTAATCCTGATTATTGGAGGTCGTATGATATTGCAGATGTAAATCCAAAATGGTTTACAGATGTTCTAGGGCCATGGGAGTTTAGAAGGACTCCGCTTGAGATAGAGTTAAGCGCAATTGATAGTGAAAGAAAGATAAGTACGGCATTTAGATTCACTCCAGATATGACCCATATATTCTCAGTTACAATGGATGGGGTAGAACCGGGAAAGCCAGACCCTGCAATTGAAGCCGGTGGTATGGCAAAGATTAAATTTGGGAATAACCAAACAGACGGCAGTTACGAGTTCTCGATTATTACAAACGAATGGGCAGGGCTTGTCACCCTACATGAGGATGGGCGCTATATTGGAATTCAGTGCATTCCCTCAGATAAAAATAGCCCTATCTGTAGAATTCCATTTGTGAATCCAAAGCCTCCAGAAAAATAATCCAGCGAATTGATTTTTGCCTCGTTTGAGCGTAAGATTTTTGGCGTAAGTGATATGAGAGTTTTTATTGATGCAAACATTTATCTAGATCTAGTTTCAAAGACAGCAGAGCAGAAGTTTGAATACATTGAAGACTTAATAAAAAAACAAAAGATAAAATTAGTTTTCCCGCGTATTACCGAGGAAGAGATTTTAAGAAGACTTCCCGAAGTTGCTAAGTTGTTTTGGGAGGATAATTTCCAAAAGCAAGCTCCGAGTAGTTCATTATTAAAGTTACCTCTGACCACGTTTGATCCTGAACTTAAAGCGATAGAAGAAAAAAGAAAAGCATATATTAATGAGCTTGATGTTTTATTTAAAAAATACTTACAAATGGTTGATGATTTCAAAAGAAGAGTCTCAGACCTAAGAGCAGAGGCAATTGATATGCCTGAGACAAAAAAAGAATTAGATTCAGCATATGAAAGGAAACAAAGAGGTAATCCACCTGGGGGCAATAAAATTGGAGACAATTTGGTTTGGGAATTGTTATTAAACTATTGCGTTGGTGAGGAGCTTGTAATTATTTCGAATGATCCGGATTGGTTAGATAATTTTCGATCTAATAAGAAAAAATGTTACTTAAACCCTTTACTTGAGGATGAGTGGGGCAAGAGTGGCAAAAAAATCACCCTGTATCGTTCTTTGGGTGAATTTATCAATAAGTTTACAGGAAAAGATACATTTTCAGAGGAGGAAATTAAGAATGAAAAAGTCACGACTGGTTTACTTAGTGCGATGGCAAGTTTATCTAGTAGCGCTTCATTGTCGTCAGGGGTTTCGAGTGGTTATATGGCTAATATGGGTACAGTTAGTCCGTCAGCCTCGGTTTCCTCATCGGGAAGTTTGAATGATTTATTACGTACTGCGCCAACACTGCTACTGAAATGTACAAATTGCTGGTTTGATTTACAATTCAGGCCTTCTTATTGTCCAAAGTGTGGAATTTACAATACTTGATTTGTTAACTATAATTTTTCTCCCGCGGGGTTTAGCTTGCAGTTGGAAAAGGTAACTGGACTCCATCATTGCTATGGGAGGTGAGCTTACCTTCGGCATCAGACCACATTATAATGTCAGCTCTGAGTGAAAATTCTTTGTGAGTTACGGGAATGTAATTCCTACTTTCTCTATAAAACTTGACCACCTCATCTAATGTAACAAGCTCGCCATTTGGCTTTGTATAGACCATCAGGGCTGCTCCGGTAAACATGGCACAGTCTTCCGGCGGGGTAAACGGTAAGGGTCCTCGAATATCGAATGCGCCGAATGTACTTGTTACTAACAATTCTCTTTCACCATTTTCATTTTCTACTACTCGAAAGCGATTACCTCCCGGCATACTTGTGTGTGGCGTTGCGTCAAAAAGTACAAGATTTTTATGCAAGGCAGGGTCTATTTGTTCTAGTACTTGCTCTAAGGTCAGCGGTTTACAACCGTGTTTTGCGGCAGTTTCTAGGCTAAACTTGTTTGGGTGAAGATAATTAGTAAAAAGAGGGCTTAAATTAGCCATATCGATTTCCAGCTTCACAGAACCAAGATCGATAATCGGATTTGGTTTTGGTTCTTGTGGTTTTCTTCTAAATAATTCCTTTAACATGGTGGTAATTATACTGTAGGATGCCTGAAATGCAACAATTTACTCCCGCGGGGGTTTGGATTTCTCGCTTGATTATTGTGTATAATCTTCGGATGGCAGAGAGAGATGACGAAGCTCAAGAAGCAGTCAGAGCGGCAATAGAACATTTAGAGGGCGCTATGGCAGGGAATCCGGTTTCCATTTTAGATTCAATGGATCTGGCGTTTGCAGAAAGAGAAACTGATTTATTTTCTACAAAGTTTTTGTCTGAATGTGTGGATATGGTGACTTGTGATACGGACCCAAAAGATTTTAGCCCTAAATTGCTTGAAAAATTTAAGGATTTTACCCTAGCCTATGAAATCAGAAAAAGGTTTGAAGGCGATTATAAAACAGCGGACCTAGTTTCTTGTCTCGCAATAATAGACATAGTTCCTACAATTAGAAATAGGATTGGTGGTATTGCCGGGGTAGTGCGAGAAAATGAAGCTATGCTTTTTGCCATGCGGAGATATGGTGTTATTCTCGAGAGCATACGCATACTGCGCGAGGAGCCTTCCTATAGAATTCAAAATTAATTTTTCTCCCGAGCGCGGGGGGTTTTGGATTTTAGCCTTGTGATTTTTTGGCGACTACACAACCTACTAAGCCTACATGTTCCGGATTAAACAGAATGTTGTCTTTTGTTTCTACAAAAATAGTTGGTATTTTTTCGCCAAT
>Ga0209514_10007946_pt1 | contig 12327 bp, 11 predicted proteins | sample Subgrocontami58m_FD_187452 | JGI IMG/M metagenome (GOLD analysis project Ga0209514, IMG submission 187452) | Subsurface groundwater microbial communities from S. Glens Falls, New York, USA - GMW37 contaminated, 5.8 m (SPAdes) (version 3) | ecosystem: Environmental > Aquatic > Deep subsurface >...
GACTCGGTGTCCGAAGAGCGGACCCGCGAGCTGGACCTGATCCTGACCGACCGTGGGAAGAGGAATCTGGCCCAGATCGACGACGCGATTGACCGGATCGATGAGGGCATCTACGGGCTTTGCGAGGAGTGCGGCGTCAAGATCCCGAAGGCGCGGCTCAAGGTGTTGCCGTTCGCGAAATATTGCGTGGAGTGCCAGGAAAAGATCGAGCGGGAAGAGAAGTACACCCGCGAGGAATCGGAGGACGGGATCCGGAAGGTCCCGGTGGCGGACGTCGAGGAGTAGTGCCCGACCACCTTTCCGTTGTGAGGGTACCCCAGGGAGTGTAGTTCGTCCGGGAGTGGGGTGCAGCGGGACGCCGCCGCTCTAATCCTTGTCCTCGTCTTCGTCCTCCCGGGCGGCGCGCCGGAACCGCTCCACCGCGCGGTTATGCTCCGGGAGCGTCCGCGAGAACGTGTGGGACCCGTCGTTCCTCGACACGAAGTAAAGGTACTCCGTGGTCGACGGGTTCAGGGCGGCGGCGAGCGCCGCGAGCCCCGGGTTGGCGATCGGTCCCGGGGGCAGCCCCCGGTTCATGTAGGTGTTGTACGGTCCCTCCGTCCGCAGGTCCTTCCGCGTCACCGTCCCGTCGAATCGCCTTGCTCCGTAGATGATCGTCGGGTCCATCTGGAGCGGCATGCCGAGGGCAAGACGTCGCCGGATGACCGCCGACACGATCGGCTTCTCCTCCTCGATCCCGGTCTCCTTCTCGATGATGGAGGCGATCGTCACGATCTGGTGCAGGGAAAGGCCCGCCTCCATTGCCCGCTTTTCCGCATCCCGGGGAACTTTTCTGCGGAACTGCCGCACCATGAATTCGATGATCTCCTCCGGTGTGACGGGCTTCACGAGGATGTATCCGTCCGGGAAGAGATACCCCTCCGCGCTTTCCCCCGGGATCTCGAGTCGATTGAGGATGCCGGGCGCGGTCGCCGCGGCCAGAAACGCCTTCGCCGTGGTCAGTTTTTTCTCTTCGAGCAACGTTGCGACGTCGTAGAGGTTCGCCCCCGGAGGTACCGTCACATCGTACTTGATGACGTCCCCGCGGACCAGTCTCCGCCACGCCTCGAAGGTCGACGGGGGAGTCGGGAAGGCGTACTCTCCGTAGTGAAGCCGCCGCCCGGAGAACGTGAGCAGCACCAGCGCGCGAAATGCCAACGGGTGCGGGATGATACCGCCCTCCCGAAGGATTCCGACCACCTCGGGAAGCCGGCTCCCCTTCGGGATGAGCGCCAGTTTCCCCTCCCAGTGTTCAGCCGAATGCTTGTCGAAGAGGAGGAAGGCGGACAGGAGCGCGGCGGCCGCGGCCGCCACCACGACGACGGCCACGAGGGCGACTCCCCGGCCGGTGCGCCGGAAACGGCGCGCGGCGGGACTCATCTCCGTCGCCGCGATTCCAGGGCGCTCTGGAGCAGGAACATGGCCGAGAGGCTGTCCCGGATTCCCTTCCTGGCCTCTCTTCGCACGCCGGACGCGATGAGGTGACGTTCGGATTGCACCGAGGTCAGCCGCTCATCCCACATCGTCACCGGCAAGGAGGTCTCCGCCCGCAACCGCTCGCCGAAAGTCCTCGCCCGGACCGCCGCCGGCCCCTCGTCGCCGTTGAGGAGGAGGGGAAGGCCGAGCACCACCGACGTCACCCCCTTTTCCGACGCGAGGCGAGCGAGGACGGCGATGTCCTTTTTATCTCCCTCCCTCCGGATCGGGGGGAGAGGTTGTACGGTCAACCCGAGAGGATCGGATACGGCCACCCCGATCCGGTGGCTCCCGTAATCCAGTCCGAGAACCCTCTCTCCGGTCACCTTGTCTTCCATGGTTGCCTCCGGTTAAAGTGTACGTTCCGCACGTAGCCATCGTCAACCGCCCGGATTGACGAACCGATCCCCCTCCGGTAAGACTATACGGGGCCGGTCGCTCCGGCGGCACTCGATGGAAGCGGGGGAAAACGGGAAATGATCAGGCGGATCGAGGAGGCGTTGGACAAGATGCTGTCGGACCGGTCCGCTGCCGTGCGGGAAGCGGCTTCCGGGGCGATGGACCGTACCCGGGGGAAACGGTCGTTGGAGGAGCTCCGGTCCAGGGTCCACAGCGGCACCGTCGAGGAGAAGCTCCGCGCGATCCACACCGCCGCGGAGTTGGGCGGTTCGGAAGGTGTCTCCCTTCTCCTGCAGGCGCTTTCCGACGGGGATGCGGAGGTCCGCGGGGCGGCCGTGCTGGCGTTGTCCCCGTTTCCCTCGCCGGGTGTGATCAAGGCCATTTGGGGGATGCTTTCGCGGGAGAGAGGAGTGGTGCTCGGCAACCTCCTTGAGACGCTGGGCGCATCCGGACGGACGGAACTAGCTCCTCACGTCGAAAAGTTCCTCGACCACCCCGAACCGGAGGTCCGGGCGAAGGCGGTGACGGCGTACTCCCGGTTGTGCGACGGCACGGGGTGGGAAAATATCCTGTCGCGCACCGAAGACCCGAACGAAACCGTTCGCGCCGCGGTCGCCGCGGCGATGGGGGGCTGGACGTCGTCCCCGCGCTTCTGATCCGGTGTTACCCCGAAAGGGACTGCAGGACCCCGCTCATCGGCACGGGAGGGTACATCAGCGGGTTGACGGTCCCGAGGATCATCCGGCGGGACCTCGCTTGGGACGGGTCCGACTCCAACAGGTCCACTCTTTGCGGGGAGGCCAGCGGATTACCCGACCGGTCGAACAGGATCGTCACCTTCGGCTCGCCCTTTCCCCCGTCAGGGGTTCCGGTCACGACTCCGACCTCCATTGTGCTCAGCCGAACCATGGTGCCAACGGGGTAGGGTCCGAGGGACCGCCCAAGGAGTTCCACCAGGTCGGGATCGAGCGATTTTCCCGCGAGTTTCCGCATGACATCGAGCGCCTGCTGCGGTGTCCGCGCTTTCTGGTAGGAGCGCATGGTAGTCAGCGCGTCGTAGCAGTCCGCGACTGCGATGATGAAGGAGTGCTGGTTCATCCGGTACTCCGGTTCGGGCCGCGGGTAGCCGGTGCGGTCGAACCGCATGTGATGTTCCCGCACGACGGATCGCGTGGATTCCCGGATGTGCGTCATTTTTCCCAGGATGGCGAACCCTTCCCCGGGATGTTTCTTGATTTCCTCGAACTCCTCGACCGTCAAGGTTCCAGGCTTCCGGATGAGGTCGAGCGCGAGTTGCGTCTTTCCGACGTCGTGGAGCAAGCCGGCGACCCCGATCCCGATCCGTTCGGTCTCGGGCAGTCCGAGGGTATCGGCCACGGCCAGGGAAAGCACTGAGACGTTCACCGAATGGGTGTAGGTGTATTCGTCGAAGTTCTTGATCAGGGTGAGCGCCAGCATGGCGTCGCGGTTCCGGGAGACCATCCCGCTCAGCTCCCGGACCGCACGTTCGGATTCCGTGCCGTCCGGTGTTTTCCTGTTCCGAACGTCCTTCAGCGCACGGATCACGACATTGAGGGCGCTCCCGTAGATTTCCCGGGCGAGGGTGAAGTCGTCCTTCCCCTCTTCTTCGGTCGCTGTGACCCGGATGTGGCCGACCCCCCACCGGGCGAGGCGCTCCTTGATCTCCGGGATCGGCAGCCCCCGCTCCTTCGTTTCGTGCAGGAACCGGACGAACATCTCGATGTCTTCGACCGAGACGCCACGCTCGAAGATGACGGCGGGGAGTCCGATGGTCTCGAGCCGCGCCATGAAGAGATCGAGGGATGAGGTCGGTTGGAATATGGGGACTCCCTCGAGGACAAGGGTCCCGTCCGAGACGGTGAGGGCCAGTTCCGGCCGGTCGGCGAAGAACGGAGCGAGTTCCATCAGGCACTTTTCCACGGGAGTTCGGACCAGGGGGTGTGTCGCCGGATACAGCCCCTGGTTTTTCAGCGAAGCCCCCAAGAGACGGACAACCCCGGTGATCGCGCTCTCCATCTGTCTTCGGTCCATGCCGTCCTCCCTCTCTTACCGTGCGCGTTTTCCGAGGATGCGCTCGGCCTCGATCCGGAATCTCCGGTCGGGGGAACGCCGGACCCGCTCGAGAACCTGCTCCGACCGCTCCCCCCTGATCTTTGAGATGTTCCTGAGAGCGTGGAATTTCATCGCACGGAACTTTTCCGTGCCCCACAGGGTGCGAAGGGCGATGATTTCCTCGAGGGCGGCGACCGCATCGTCGGTGCCGATCGCCCGGAGGGAGTCGATCGCCTCGTGGGCCAGCCGGTAGTTCGGGTAGAGGATGCGCTTTGCCGCCGCCCGCCGGTACAGGGCGATGACCGCCTCCGTCTCCTTCTTCGATGCCAGCGCGGCGGTGGCGGTGAGGGCCACCGTTTCCTCGGGGAAGAAGGTGAGATCGCAGAGGGCGGTCACGGCGATAGGGTGGGGGATTCTCGCGAGCGCCTTGATCGCCTCCTTCTTTACACGCAGGTCGTGATGGGAAAGAGCGGCTGAGACGTGGGGCGCGAGGTCGGGCATCCCGAGGCTGCCGAGGACGGCGATCATGTTTCTCACCATATACCAGCGGGAGTCGGCCAGATTCTCCACGATCGTGGGGACCGCGATCCTCCCGATTCGCGTCACGATCTCGACGATCGCCTTCCGGACAAGCAGATCCTCCTCCTCGGCCAGGGCCTGGAGCAGCGGTCCGACGGAGCGTTCCTCCAGCGCGATGAGCGCCGCGTCGATCCCCTCGCGGCCGCGTGCACCGCGCTTCTTCAGCAGGCCGATGTAATGCGACACCAATTCTTCGGAGGCCACCTCCCTGATCCCGAGGCGGGCGAGGTCCGCGATCTCGTCGCTTCCTCCGGGAGGATTCCCGATGTGCCGGACGAAGATCGCCATCGCCTGCATCGAGTAGTCGATCTTCATCCCGGAGCGTTCCGCGAGGAGGAACCGCGAGAACTCCGTGATGTGGCCGCGGTAGGCGGTGGGGGCGGTCTCCTTCGCGATTCGTGCGAGCAAGGTTTCGATAGTGACCACTTCCTCAGGCGGCGCATCGGCCTGCGGCGGATCGTCCATGGTCTCCAGCGGGCCATCGGTGAGGTCCTCGGGGGCGACCTCCTCGAGTTCCTCTTCCTTCAGGAGTTGCGTCAGATGGTCATAGTCCACCCGGTTCGCCCAGATCCGGGTGACTTTCTCCCGCAGCAGGGTCTGCTCCAGTCCCCCGGCGTCCTGGATTTCATCGGGGTCCCGCGTGATGGCCTTGAGACACGAAACTACCTCGTCCTGGTGGAGGTTGGGAAGAAAGATGATCCGGGCCGCGCGCCGCAGGTACAACTCCCGGTTGAGGTCCGTGAGCGCCTTGTTTCCGCCGGTGGGCAGCGGAACGTCCCGGTAGAGGATGGCGTTCTTCGTGACGTCGATCGAAAGGCCCTGTTCGGGCAGGGGGATCCCCTCGAAAAGTTGGATGATCTTCGTTACGGATTGCAGCAGGACAGGGTGGCCGGCGGGATAAAAGCTCGCGCTTTTTATCCCCTTGGCGAATTCGGCGACCGCCTGCGTGACACGCTGGAGATAAAGGTCGTCCGGAGCTGCGGGGGGCTCGGTCATTCCATCGTTGAAAAAATTGGTTTTATTGTCATACAGTAGTAAATATCCAACATGGGCACCGTACAAGTCAACCGTTTTCGGGAAAACCGGTGGGTTCGCGGAGGGTTGCGCGCCGTCGCCACGGGGTTTGGAACGGGCCGGGTTCCCGTTGCCCCCGGGACGGCCGGGACCTTGGTCGCTCTGCCCCTCTGGTACTGGTCGGGCGGATGGGGGGTGCGTCATCTTCTCCTCCTGTGCGCGGTTCTCCTCGTTTCCGTCCCCGCCGCCCGGGAGGAGATGGCCGCGACGGGGAGGCCGGACCCCGGGTCGGTGGTCATCGACGAGATCGCGGGGATGCTGCTGGCGGCCACCGGCATCCCTTGGGGGATTCGCCCCGTCCTCCTGCTCTTCCTGCTGTTTCGTGTTTTCGATGTGTTCAAATTCGGGCCTACGGCATGGTTTGACGTCCGCAGGGGGGCCGTCTTCGTGGTGGCGGACGACCTTGCGGCGGGAGTGTGCGCGGGACTCGCGTACCGGGGGATCGCTTGGCTGACCGGCTGACCGCTTCGGCGGCGAAACTCCTGGGTGCGGTGTTGTTCGCCTCCGGGAAGACTCTCGCCGTGGCGGAATCGTGTACGGGGGGGCTATTGGGGGGAGCGATCACCTCGATCCCCGGCAGTTCCATCTATTTTTCCGGCGGCGTCGTGGCGTACGGCAATCACGCGAAGATATCGCTGCTGGGTGTTCCACCCGGCCTGATCGACGCGCGCGGAGCGGTGAGCCGCGAGGTGGCGCTTGCGATGGCGGAAGGGAGCCTCTCCCTCTTCCGGACGGACCTTGCGATCGCCGTCACCGGCGTGGCGGGACCCGGCGGCGGGAGTCGCGGGAAGCCGGCGGGGACGGTGTGGGTTGCGGTCGTTGCCCCGGGAGGGGTGCGGTATGCGCACCGGTTCCGGTTTTCCGGAGGCCGCGAAGCGGTCCGCCGGGAGACGGTCAGGGCCTCGCTCGGCGCGGCAATCGACGTTCTGCGACGAAGCGCCGGAGGGGGGAATGAGCCGGCTTCCTCGAACCGCTTGAATTGGTAAGGCAGTTGCAACAGAATATGGAGCACGCCCTTCAAGCGGGAAACACGAGAGGAGAAAGAATCATGAGCCAGGATGCGGACCGTCGCAAGGCGCTCGACATGGCCGTTGCGGCGATCGAGAAAAATTACGGCAAGGGCGCCATCATGCGGTTGGGGGCGGACGCCCCTGTAGAGAACGTCCCCGTCATCTCCACCGGCGCGATCTCCCTCGACGCCGCCCTCGGCATCGGCGGGATTCCGCGGGGCCGGGTCACGGAGATCTTCGGACCGGAATCGTCCGGCAAGACCACGCTTGCCCTGCATATCATCGCCGAGGCGCAGCGCAACGGGGGGATCGCGGGGTTCATCGACGCGGAGCACGCCCTCGACCTCGCGTATGCGAGGAGGCTGGGGATCGCTACGGAAGATCTCCTGATCTCCCAGCCCGACACGGGGGAGCAGGCCCTCGAGATCGCGGAGATGCTCGTTCGCAGCGGCTCCCTCGACGTTCTGGTGGTCGACTCCGTCGCCGCGCTGGTTCCCAAGGCGGAGATCGAGGGGGAGATGGGGGATGCGCACATGGGGCTCCAGGCGCGCCTCATGTCACAGGCGCTGCGAAAACTCACCGGGACGATCAGCAAGTCGCGCACGGCGATCATCTTCATCAACCAGATCCGGCAGAAGATAGGTGTGATGTTCGGCAACCCCGAGACCACCACCGGGGGCAATGCGCTCAAGTTCTACGCCACCATCCGGCTGGACATCCGCCGTATCGCCCAGATCAAGAAGGACGACGGCGTGATCGGCGGCCGTACGCGGGTCAAGGTGGTGAAGAACAAGCTCGCTCCGCCGTTCCGCGAGGCGGAGTTCGACATCCTCTACGGGGAAGGGATCTCCCGCGAAGGCGACATCCTAGATCTGGGGGTGGAGCAGGACATCGTCGAGAAGAGCGGCGCGTGGTACTCTGTCGGCGGGGAGCGGATCGGGCAGGGACGGGAGAACGCCCGCCTGTTCCTCAAGGAGCATCCGGAAATGGCCGGTGACCTGGGCAGGAAGATCCTTGCGAAGCGCGGGATCGTGGCGGCGGGCGAGGCGGCGACGGAAGGAGCGTGATCTCTTGGAGTTGAACGAAATCCTTCGGGCGGCGGCGAAGCACGGCGCCTCGGACGTGCACCTCAAGGTGGGACTTCCGCCCGTCTTCCGGATCAACGGAAAGCTCGTGCCCCTCCAGGTTCCCGAGCCGCTGAAGCCCGGGGACCTGGAAGCGATGACGGATGTCGTCTTCCAGGAGGGCCAGAAGCAACGTTTCGAGCGGCACCACGAGCTCGACTGCGCCTACGGCATCCCGGGTCTGGGCAGGTTCCGCGTCAACGTGTTCCAGCAGCGGGGGACGATCGGCATCGTGATGCGGCTAGTTCCCGTCGGGGTGAGGACCTTCGAGGATCTCCACCTCCCGAAGGTGATGGAAAAGATAGCCATGGAGGAGCGGGGGCTGGTCCTCTGCACCGGGACGACCGGGTGCGGCAAGTCCACCACGCTTGCGGCGATGGTCCAGTACATCAACACCCATCGAAACTGCCACGTCATGACGATCGAGGATCCGATCGAGTTCCTGCTGCGGGACGGGAAGAGCATCATCAACCAGCGGGAACTCGGGGTGGACACGTCGTCGTTCGGCGACGCGCTGAAGAGCGCCCTCCGGCAGGACCCCGACGTGATCCTCGTCGGGGAGATGCGCGACCTCGAGACGATCGAGACGGCGATCGTCGCCGCGGAAACGGGGCACCTCGTCCTGTCGACGCTGCACACCATGGACGCCGCCGAGACGATCAACCGGATCGTGGCGTCGTTTCCCCCGTTCCAGCAGAAGCAGATCCGCCTGCAGTTGGCCTCCGTCCTCAAGGCGGTCGTCTCGCAGCGGCTGCTTCCCCGCGCGGACGGGCAGGGGCGCGTTCCCGCCGCGGAGATCCTGCTGAACACCGCCCGGGTGCGGGAATACATCGAGGATAAGGATAAGACCCGCAAGATACGCGAGGCGATCGCGCAGGGGTTCGTGAGCTACGGAATGCAGACCTTCGACCAGTCCCTCCTTGCGCTCCTCAAGGAGGGACTGGTCACCCTCGATGAGGCCCTCCGGCAGGCCAGCAACCCCGACGATTTCGCCTTGCGGGTCCGCGGGGTTTCCTCGACCTCGGACCTCACGTGGGACGATTTTGAAAAAGGTAGTCCCCCTCAGTCGTCATAGGGTAGCCGCCGACCGGCCCGAGGGCGGGGGAATCGGGTTCGCAATCGGGATGTTGGCGCGGCGCCCCTTGAGCGAGGGGGAGGTGGCCCTGCGGCTCGCGCGCAAGGGGGTCGCCGAAGGCGAGATTCCCTCTATCCTCAAGCGCTTGCGCGAGTTGAGTCTGCTCGAAGACGCGGCGTTGTGCCGCCGGCTGGCGCGTTCCTACCAGGAAGATCGGCGGTACGGTCCATCGAAGATCGCATGGAAGCTGGCGTCGCGCAGCTTCTCCCGGGACCTCGTCGAGGAGGCGCTTAGGGAGATCGCTTCCCCCGGGGCGGTGGCCGAGGCCGCCGCGATCGCGCTTCGGAAGAAGTTCCCGGAAGGGATTCCCCCTGGACGGGAGGGGGCCGGGAAGGCGTACCGGTTTCTGGCCGGGCGCGGCTTCCCGCCCGACGCCTGCCGGACCGCGGTCGGCCGTCGGCGGACCGAATTTTCCCAAGGAGAATGATCCATGTCGATGACGGGTGCGCAACTCCGCTCCGCCTTCCTCCATTATTTCGGAAAGAACGGGCACAAGATTCTGCCCGGCGCTTCGCTCGTCCCCGGAAACGATCCGACCTTGCTGTTCACGAACGCCGGGATGGTGCAGTTCAAGGAGTATTTCCTCGGGTTGTCGACGGCCGGCTGGAAGCGGGCGGCCACGGCGCAACGGTGTCTGCGGGTCAGCGGCAAGCACAACGACCTCGAGAATGTGGGCTACACGGCGCGCCACCACACGTTCTTCGAGATGCTGGGGAACTTCTCCTTCGGCGACTACTTCAAGAAGGAGGCGATATTCTTCGGGTGGGACTTCCTCACCCGCGAGGTGGGCCTCGACGGCGCACGGATGACCGTCTCCGTCTTCCGCGAGGATGACGAGGCGTACGACCTCTGGCGCAAGACGATGGGGATCCCCGCCTCGCGGATCGTCCGGTTCGACGAGAAGGACAACTTCTGGTCGATGGGCGCCACGGGGCCGTGCGGCCCCTGCTCCGAAATCCTCTACGACCAGGGGGAGGGAGTGGGGTGCGGCCGCCCCGGGTGCGCGGCGGGGTGCGACTGCGACCGGTTTCTCGAGATATGGAACCTCGTGTTCATGCAGTTCGACCAGGACGCGTCGGGGAAGCGGACTCCGCTGCCCAGGCCGAGCATCGACACCGGGATGGGGCTCGAGCGGCTTGCCGGCGTGGCGCAGGGGGTGACCAGCAACTACGATACGGACCTGTTCCTTCCTATCATCGACGGGATCTCCCGGCAGTGCGGCGTGCCCGTCGGCAAATCCCCCGCCCTCGACGCGTCGATGCGGGTCATCGCCGACCACGCGCGCGCCACCGCCTTTTTGATCGCCGATGGGATCGTCCCCTCCAACGAGGGGCGTGGGTATGTGCTGCGCCGGATCATGCGCCGGGCGCTGCGCCACGGGAAGAAACTCGGGCTCGACGGCCCCTTCCTCCACCGGGTTGCGGGGATCGTGGTCGAGGAGTTCAAGGAGGCGTACCCCGGCCTCGCCCAGAGCGCGTCGTTCGTCGACACGGTGGCGTTCCAGGAGGAGCGGCGTTTTCTCGAGACGCTGGACGCGGGCCTGCGGATGATCGAGGATGAGTTCTCCCATATGTCCGGGAGCGGCAAGGTCTTCCCCGGCGATGTCGCCTTCAGGCTCTACGACACGTACGGGTTCCCGGCGGACCTCACCGCGGACCTGTGCCGGGAGCGGGGGGTCGCCCTCGATTCGGCGGGGTTCGAGAAGGAGATGGAGAAACAGCGCGCCCAGTCCAGAGTCTCCTGGAAAGGCGGCGAGGTCGGCACGCAGGACGCCGTGGCCGGCGAACTCTCCCGCGCGGGGATCTCCGTCGACTTCGTGGGGTACGAGCAGGTCGAATCCGACGGCCGCGTCGTGGCGGTCTTCCGCCAGGGGGCGCGGGTCGCCTCCGCGGCGTCGGGAGAGGAAGCGGATCTGGTGACCGACGTGACGCCCTTCTACGGAGAGTCCGGCGGGCAGGCGGGGGACACCGGCGACGTCCAGGGGGACGGCTTCACCCTCCGGGTACAGGACACCCGCAGGGTGTCCGCCGACCAGGTCATCCACCGGGTCAAGGTCCTTTCGGGGACGCTCCGGGAGGGGCAGGGGGCTCGGCTCCGGGTGGACGAGACGTCCCGGCGGCTCACGCAGGGGAACCACACGGCGACGCACCTGCTCCAGGCGGCGCTGCGGAAAATCCTGGGCGCCCACGTGAAGCAGGCCGGTTCGTACGTCGGGCCCGACAAGCTCCGGTTCGACTTTTCCCACTTCGAGGCGCTCTCTCCCGAAACGCTTTCCGCGGTCGAGGAGGAGGTGAACCGGGTCGTCTTCTCCCCGCGGCCCGTCACGTGGGAGTCCCTCCCGTACGAACAGGCGGTGGCGGCGGGCGCGATGGCGTTCTTCGGGGAGAAGTACGCCGACATCGTCCGGATGGTCACGGTCCCGGAGGTGAGCCGGGAGCTGTGCGGCGGGACGCACGTGCGGAACACCGCCGAGATCGGTCTCTTCCACATCCTCTCCGAAGGCGCGGTGGCCGCCGGGGTCCGGCGCATCGAGGCGGTCACCGGGCTGCCCGCCTGGCGGTGCCTGCGGGAGGAGGCCGCGACGCTTCATGGCGTGGCCCGGGAGTTGAAGGTGGCGACCCCGGAGGTGCCGGAGCGGGTGCGAAAGCTCTCCGCGCAGATCAAGGCGTTGGAAAAAGCGCTCCAGGAGGCGCGCCGGAGGTCGTCGCGGGACCTGGTGGGGGAGATCCTCTCCGGTGCGAAGGAGGTTGCCGGGATCCGGCGTGTTTCGGCCGAGGTGGAGGCGATGGACGCCGCGGCGCTTCGCGATCTGGCCGACGGGGTGAAGGGGAAGCTCACGAGCGGGATCCTGCTGCTTGGATCCCGGGAGGGGGAACGGTGCCACCTGGTGGCCGGGGTCACCCCCGACCTCACCGGGAGGTTCTCGGCGTCCGACATCGTCCGGAAGGCGGCGGCGCTGGTGGGCGGCGGCGGCGGCGGCCGGAAGGACATGGCCCAGGCCGGCGGCTCCCGCGTCGAAAATCTGCCGGAAGCGCTCGCCTCGATCTCTACGTGGAAGTGAGCGCGGCGCTCACCCGGGCGTGTTTTCCCGGTCGAGGGTGTTCAGGTACACCTGCACGATCTTGTTGAGCGGGTCCTTGTAGAGCGCCTCTTCCCACGCGCGGAGCGCCAGCGGCTTCTCCCCGGCGAGGTAGTGCAGGATCCCCTTCTGGATGAGGGCCGCCGCGTTTCCGGGGGTTTCCGACAGAAACGCTTCCACCTCGGCCCGCGCCTCGTCCGTCCGTCCCGCTTCCCGGAGCGCCGTCACCAGCCGGACCCGAAGGTCGGGATACTCCGGCGCGACGGAAAGGGCGTGGCGGTATTCGCGGATGGCGTCGTCGTGCTGGCCAAGCGCCAGGTAGAGCTCCCCGAGTTCCTT